>Ga0207711_10005410_pt1 | contig 10798 bp, 9 predicted proteins | sample KBSS34metaG_FD_184401 | JGI IMG/M metagenome (GOLD analysis project Ga0207711, IMG submission 184401) | Switchgrass rhizosphere microbial communities from Kellogg Biological Station, Michigan, USA - KBS S3-4 metaG (SPAdes) (version 2) | ecosystem: Host-associated > Plants > Roots > Rhizosphere >...
ACGGTCATCCGGTTCTGGGTGAGGGTGCCGGTCTTGTCGGTGCACAGCACCGTTGCCGAGCCCAATGTCTCGATCGCCGAGGCGCGCCGGGTCAGCACGCCGACCTGCGCGATGCGCCACGCGCCCATCGCGAGGAAGATCGGGAGCACGACCGGAAACTCCTCGGGGAGCAGCGACATGCCGATCGCGATCCCCGACAGCGCGGCGTCGAGCCAGCTCCCGCGCAACAGCCCGTAGAGCAGCACGACCAGCAGCGCCGCGCCAATGCCGCCGATCGCGCACAGCTGCACGACGCGGCCCGTCTCGCGCTGCAATCGCGGCGCCTCCGGCTCGAGTGTCGCGAGCGAGACGCCGATCGCCCCCATCCTGCTCCGCGCACCGATGGCGGTCACACGCGCAACGCCGCGCCCACGCGTCACGATCGCGCCCGCGTAGAGGTGCGGACGATCGTCCCCACCGGGCTCGGCCTGCTCGGCGTCTGTCGCCGTGCTCGAGCGCTTGCGGACGGCGACCGACTCGCCGGTGAGCAGCGATTCGTCCGCCTCGAACTCGCTCGCCTCGAGCAACAGCGCATCGGCAGCGATCCGATCGCCCGGCTCGAGCACGAGCAGGTCGCCGCGCACGACTTCGCGCCCCGGCACCCGCACCACTGCGCCGTCCCGGATGACCAGCGCACGCGGTGCCGACAGGTCGCGCAGCGCCTCCAGCACGCGTTCGGTGCGGGCTTCCTGCACGATGGTGATGGCGATCGACAGCCCTGCGAACGCAAGCAGGATAAGCGCCTCGGCCTTGTCGCCGAGCAGCAGGTAGATGACGCCGGCCGCGAGCAGCATCGCCAGCATCGGCTCGCGCAACACTTCGAGTGCGATCCGGAACGGCGTCCGCCGACGGGCGCGCGGCAGTTCGTTGGGGCCCTCGGCGGTGAAGCGCTCGCGCGCCTGCGCAGCCTGCAGCCCCTCGTAGCGCGATGGCGTCATCGTTTCGATCATCGCATTGCCTTGCTGTGCCATCGCCCGCAATATCGCGGGCGGAAGCGATGACGAATGCGGGGCAATACCTAAGCTTGGGCCTTCACGTCGGCCAGCTGGCCGGGGTCACAGCGATAGAATCGTTTTGCACTTGGCTCTGTAGACCGCGAAGAGGATTGGCTATTATTGCACGTGTCACCATAATTCGCGGGCGTCTCGAAGAAAATGGTTCCGACGGGCACGAAAGTCTGGGTGAACCGAAGCGCCGCCCTCTGAAAGCGTTTATGGGTACACGGCCTAGGAGAGAGTTATGTTCTTGGTTGGTCGGAATCGGCTCCTCCATGTGCTTCCGTTTATGCTTATCTTCATTGCTGCCAACGGGTGTGCCAAGACTCCATGTCCGATGATCAAGGTCGCCATTGGAATGACGCTAGACCAACTTCGAGTCGGATCAACCTACCCCTTCAAAGCTCAACCACCGAGCTTCCAGGCGGTTCCAGGGCAGAAAACCCCGTACCAGGGCGCGGAGCCTCAGCAAAACTGGGTCATAACGGAGCCATATGATCTCATATATATATATAAGGGGAAAGAACTCACGGAAGAAGATCTAGGAGGAGACAACTATCTCCTCGACGTCAACGTGGGTCCTGGCAATCCGAACGTTGTGGATTACATACAGGTCACATTCCAGAACCGCGCCTTGACGCTCGACGAAGCCCTCGCCGTGGCGCATCGGCTCGACGACTGGTTCATCGCGGCTGGTTTCCATCCGCGTTCTGTCGCTGATCCCGAATCCGCGAGGATCATGGAGCCGTTCCACGTGGAGGAACAAGAGCAGTCCGCCCCTCGCTATATGCGTCCGATTACAGGTTACCAGGAAATGCGAGCCGCGTTCCTTGACCCTGATGCAAAGATCATCGAATTGACGCCGTTTGAACTTGAAACGAGTGACGCTGCCGCCAGCTTGCATGTGGTCAATGCTCGACGTCGGAGAGGAGTTAACGACGCGATAACAAACGAAGTCGGTGCGTCATCCGAGCACGAATACTTTCTTGATCTTTATATTGTCGCGCGACCGCGTCACGGGCAATAGCGGGGATTCCGGTGACACTCCACTAATGGACCGTAACCCCACTGCTCAAGTCGGGTAAGGTTGGGTTACACCGGCTTTTCCGGCCGACTATTTCGGGTCTTTGCAGTTGCCGCTTCGAACTTGGCAATCCGCTCTGCCCAAGAGGCAGGTCTCGCAGCCCTGGCAGCTTCCTCCAGCTCTCTGAGACGCGCGGCCCTGCGTTCCTCCATCTTTGCTCGCTCGAGCGAACACATCCTCGAATACCGCCAGGCGACGCATGCTCGGTAGGCACTGCCGCCGGCTGCGACGAACGAGATCGCGATGTACAAGTCGGCGTGGTCGAACGGCGCGGTCAGGCTCATGGCGTATGCGGCGACGATCAGTGCGACCATGCAGATCGCAAGAAGCGCGAACTCCAGGCACTCCTTGCGGTCGCCTCTGCGGAGAGCGGTGCCAGCATCGTCATTCTCGACCTCGATACGCATGCACGAACAGCCTTGTCGCGCGTGCCGGGATCAGGAACATGAGCGGACACGCGCGAAATTCGAAAATCGGTAAGTCGGCAATGCAGTACCATGTCGCTATCGGTGGGATGAATATCGTTTCGCTACGGTACCGCGGCGGTGGACATCACCTAGGTCGCGATTTTCAATCTCAAGGGGTGATGGTCGGTTTCTCCATATCGGTGAATGGCCTAGATAGTTAACGGCGTATCCGTCATCTGAGACGGGAGCGCAGGCGCGTGTCATTCTCATCAATGCCCCGCAGCCCCGCAGCCCCATTTCCCGTCTCCGCGCGCAACCGCTGCTCGTGATCGGCCGTCCGATCGGCGACGAAGCATTTCTCCAAGGATTGGAAACGGCAAGCGGGCGCTCGCTCGCGCCCAGCAAGCGCGGGCCAAGACCGAGAAAAACTGGGGTGTCGCCGTAGCCCGCACTTAGTCCGATAAACTCTAGTCGAACGCCGCAAAGCGGGTAAACGGATCCCATGGACCGCCGCGCCCTGCTGACCGCCGCAACTGCACTCGCGCTGACGGCATCGCTACCTGGCTCGCTTGCGGCCGCAAGTGCGCGCAAGGCCGTGGTGCTGTCCACCGACTGTGGCGCCGACATCGATGATCAATGGGTGCTCGCGCATCTCGCGCTCAGTCCGGAACTGAACTTGCTTGCGGTGATCGGTTCGCATGCATCCTCGATCGGACTCACCGCGGCCGACGCCGCAGCGAACGCGCGGGACGTTCTGCGGCGAATTCCGCCGAACGCGCGCAATGCTCGCCCTTTGATCGTCGCCGGGAGCGAGCGACTGCTCGCCCAGGCGGGCCCGCCGCGCGCGTCTGCGGGCAGCGACTTGCTGTTGCGTTTGTCGCGCGGCTTCACGCGATCGCACCGGCTGGTGGTGCTGGTGACGGGCGCCGCCACCGATCTGGCGACCGCGCTTGCTTTGGATCCGACGCTGGCCGATCGAGTCGAAGTAGTCGCGATGGCCTTCGATGACTGGCCGGGCGGCGGCGACGTCTTCAACGTCAAGAATGATCCGGCTGCGTGGCGTGCGTTGTTGGCTTCGGATGTGCCGCTGACGGTGGGGAGCGGCGCGCTCACGTTGCGAACGCTCCGGCTGTCCGGCGCGGAAGTGGAGCGATTGGTACGGCCGCACGGCCCGGTCGGCGAATTTCTCGCCAGCATCTACCGCGACTGGCTCGACCGACAGGCGGCGCTTGCAGCGGCGGTCGTCGGCCCCGGCGAGTGGGTCGTGTGGGACGAAGTCGTGGTCGCCCACTGCCTCGGCCTCACACGCGGCGAAAGCATGCCGCGTCCCATGTTGGACTCGGACTTGCGCTTCCGACCGGGTGCGACGGATCGAAAGCTGACCTGGCTGCGTGAGGTCGACAGTTCGGCACTGTGGCGCGACCTGACGCGAAAGCTCGATCGGTCGCACGGTCGCTGAGCAGAGATTTGCGGCCGACCGCTATTCCGTACCGCTAGCGCGCCTGCCAAAAACCCATATGGTTAGGGTGGTGCTCCAATCGACACCGCCGACGATAATCTCTGGCAGTCGACCAAACTGCCTAAACTTCCCCAACGCTCCTTTTCCCGTACTCGGATAGCCTTGTTTTGTAGGAACGCCTCAGTTACGCCGTCCCGGGAACATATACAGAACCTGGCGCTGTTTCTGCTGCATGTGTTCTCCGCAATGCTGCTCGCGCATCGTCACGTCACGGGCGGGGCCGTATCGCGCGCAATCACAGCAATACCGAGGAGTCCGGCGGTGGGGCGAACGGCAGTGCCGCGACTATCCTGCCCATCCGGCGTATCGGGGACCGACCCTGCCGTCCAGCAACGGCCGGCGATGCGCGTTCGACCCGCCGATCCATACTTTGAGCAAGACGGAGTCCCAGGCGCACGGCGTGCCGCGATTGCCGCGCGCGCAGCTTGCCACCTGATGTCCCGCGAACTCGCGCCGGGCAGGTTGGCGCGCGCCTGCTTCGCGTTTTCCGGGCCAAAGCAAGCGGATCGCATGGCACCTATCAACTTCGTCAACTTTGTTGGAGTTTCATCGGAGAAATACCCAGTGAATTCAGATGTATGTGGGGATTTTACGGTGTCCGCCAACGGCACGGCGATTCGTTCGCAATCGGGTGTCCCGGGACGCTCCGACCGACGTGCCAAGCGCGCAGACCGCCTCACCTTCGACCTATCTTGCCCAGGGCGAGCGGATCGCATGGCGCCCGTCAACTTGGTCAACTTTGTTGGATTCGTCGGCGAGACCCACCCCCCTTCGGCCAGCTGCCGCCGTTTGGCCCGAAGCCTAGCCGACAGGGAGCCGGCTCACCGCCCGCGCCTCCGGGAAACCGGATCCCGATTGATGCTTTCCTACTGCAACCGGCCAACCTCGGCCGCGCGGTCAGCCCCGCGTCGGGTCGATCAGGAATTTCTCGCCGGTCGCCTTGCGTTCATAGGCGCGCAGCACCTCGGGCTCGAGCGCTTCGGCAAGGCCGATCACGCGCGTGTAATGGCTGGCGAAGGTAGTGGTGAGCTCGGCAATGACGCGCTGGCGCATCCGCATCATGGTTTCCATCCCCAGCTTGCGCAGCACGGGAAACAACAGCCAGCCCGACACGCTCCACTGGAACCCGAAGCCGGAGCGGTTGAGCAAGGTCGGCGACAGATCGAGCGCGCCATAGATATAGAGCTGCTTGAACACGTCCGATCCGTAGCGGCTATAGTCGGGCATCTGCCGCAGCGCGGCGCGTTCCATCGCCTGGAGGATCTCGCCGCCCAGCTTACCGCCGCCGGTCGCGTCGAAGGCGATGGTCGCGCCGGTCTGCGCGACCGCGTCGGTGAGCTGCGCGGCGAAATCGACGTCGGTGCTGTTCAGCACGAGCGTCCCGCCGATGCCGCGCAGGATGTCGGCTTGTTCGGGCGAGCGGACTATGTTCACCAGCGGAATGCCGTCGGCGAGGCAGATCTTCTGGAGCATCTGGCCGAGGTTGGATGCCGCCGCGGTGTGGACGATCGCCTTATGCCCTTCGCTTCGCGCCGTCTCGACGAAGCCGAGCGCCGTCAGCGGATTGACGAACATCGATGCGCCGTCGGCGGCGGTCGCGCCGTCGGGGAGCGGAAGGACGTCGCGTGCGGCGATCCGGCGGTAATTGGCGTACATCGCGCCGCCGGCCATTCCGACCAGCCTGCCCTCGAGCGCCTTGGCATTCTTGCCCGCCGCCACGACCGTGCCGGCGCCTTCGTTGCCCACCGCCATCGATTGGCCGATCCGGCCCTGCACCGCGGCCAGCCGGCCCGGCGAGACCTTGAACACCAGCCGGTCGCCGTCGCGTGCCAGCGTCGAGAGATCGGCCGGGCCGATCAGCAGCCCGAGGTCGCTGGGATTGATCGGCGTTGCTTCGATGCGCACGACGACTTCGTCGTCGCCGGGGTCGCCGACCGTCACCTCGTCGAGCGAAAGCGTGAGCGTGCCGTCCTCGGCGATCGTCGATCGCAGTTCGCGCCCGGTGAATGCCATGGTCCGATCTCCTGTGCCGCTATACGCTTCGACAGGATCGGCCCCGCGCCGTCTGGCCGCAAGCGCAATCCGCCGCCCGGAGCAATCGGTTCAGACTGCCTTGTAGAAGGTGATCCGCACGGCGGGCTCGCCATTCGGTCCCTTGGCGCCTTCGAGCGTGCCGACGAATGCGGTCTGGCCAAGCCACTCATATTTGCCGAGCGGGGCTTCGAAGCGCGGCGAAGTCCGCGCCGGGCGTGGCGGCTGCCCCGCCTTCGGCATGCACAAGGCGCCATCGTTGACCACGTTGATGATCACGCCGTCGTCCGTCTTGAGCATATAGTCGGCGTGCACGTCGATGCAGCCGTCGGCGCGGGCCAGCTGCCAGTCCCAGCCACCGGGAACGATCGTCCCCTTGATGCCTGGGCCCTCGAACGTGCCGCCGGTGATCGGGATGATGTTGCGGCCGCCATAGGGCGTCTTGCCCGGCGCCATCGCCTGGCCGAGCGTGACCAGTTCCGCGAATGCGAACTCGAGCTTCGGGGCGGGGGGAGGGGGCGGATCGGCACCGTGCGCCGCACCGCCACCGAGGACAAGTCCGAGCACGGCAGCGGTTCGGCCGACGCGCCGGTTCAGGTCCATTTTCCTGCGGCTCGAATGGTTCCGCATTCGACATCCCCCCGTTTGACCCGTGCGGCCAATTTGTTATCTCCACCAACTATATCGAGCGGCATAAGTCGCTGCAATCGGCCGTGCCGCCGTCGGAGAGGAGAACGACCATGCGAGGCAAGGGGTTGAGGCTGGCAGTGCTGATGCTCGCGTCTGCCAGCGCGGCGGCGGGCGCCCAGACGGCCGGGGATGCGAACGGCGGCGGTTCCGGCCGCTTTCCGGCGATCTACGAAGAGGATTCATCGCTGCCGGCGCACGTCGTGTACCGGCCGAAGGATCTTGCCGGGCTCAAGGGCGAAAAGCTCGCGATCTACGCCTGGGGGAACGGCGGATGCAGCGCCGACGGGACGAGTTCGCGCAATCACCTGCTCGAGATCGCCTCGCACGGCTATCTGGCAATCGCCGCCGGGACGATCCCGAAGGGGCCGCCCCCGCCACCCGCGCCGGCCCCGCCACCCGGCGCTGCTCCGCGTGCGCCCACCGGGCCCTTGCTGGTGGCTACCCCGACGGCGGCGCTGCGCGAGGCGATCGACTGGGCCATTCGCGAGAACGGCCGCCAGGGCAGCCCCTATTACGACCGCATCGCCACCGACCGCGTCGCGGTTTCGGGCTGGAGCTGCGGCGGGCTGCAGGCGCTCAACGTCGCGCCCGACCCGCGCGTCAGGACCGCCGTGATCATGAACAGCGGCTTCTTCAGCGCCGGCGCGAGCCCGATCACCGGAATCGAGAACGACAAGGCCACGCTGGGCAAGCTCCACACGCCGGTCCTCTACGTGCTCGGCGGTCCCACCGACATCGCCTATGCCAATGGCATGGACGACTATGGACGCATCGCGAACGTGCCCGCCGCGATGGTCAATATTCCGGTCGGCCATGGCGGAACCTATGCGCAGCCCAACGGCGGCATCGCTGCCGAAGTGGTCACTGCCTGGCTCGACTGGCAGCTCAAGGGCGATCAGACCGCCGCGCGTCGCTTCACGGGTGCGCAGTGCGGCTATTGCGCCGATGCGCGTTTCACGCTCGAACGCAAACGCCTCGACTGAGGCAATCACTGGGCCGCCGGCGGCTGTGGGAGGACGCGCCATCGCAAGTCAGCTGGATTCGCCCGAACCGATCGATCTCGGTCCGCTGAAGGGGCTCGTCGGCTATCATCTGCGCCGGGCGTCGGCGGCGCTGGCTGCCGACTTCGCGCGCGCGGTCGAGGGAACCGGCATGCGCCAGGTGCTGTTCGGCATCCTTTCGGTGATTGCCGCCAACCCCGGCATCCATCAGGGCAATGTCGGGCGCGTGCTCGGGATCCAGCGCCCCAACATGGTGGTGCTGGTCAACGACCTTATCCAGCGTGGATTGGTCGAGCGGATCGTCGACGCGGCCGACCGGCGCGCGTTCGTGCTCACCCTGACGCCGGCGGGCGAGGCGCTGGTCGGCCAGACGCTGGCGCGGATCCGATCGCACGAGGAGCGCATGCTCGCCGGACTGTCGGACGCCGAGCGTGGGACCTTGGTCGCGCTGCTCGATCGCATCGCGGCCGCCGACCCGCGCGACGACGACAGTCGGGAGGGCTGAGATGGCGGGGATACGGGTCGCAATCGCCGGGTCGCTCTGCGCGCTGGCCTGGGCGCTGCCAGCGCAGGCGCAGAGCAACGGCACGGCGCCATGCGCGGCGCTGACCGAGGCGTTCCCGGGAGTCGAGCAGACCGAAGTCGTCGCCGCAGCGGGGGCGCTGCCGCAGTATTGCCTCGTGCGCGGGACGCTCGAGCGGCGGACCGGGCAGGGCGGGCGCGCGTTCGGTATCGGCTTCGAGCTGCGCATGCCGCTCGACTGGAACGGCCGCTTCCTGTTACAGGGCGGCGCCGGGCTCGACGGTCAGGTCGCGCCGGCGATCGGTCCGATCCCGAACTCGCAGCGCCCGCCGGCGCTGGCACGCGGGTTCGCGGTCGCCTCGACCGACTCCGGCCACCGCGGGCCGATCGTCGACGCGTCGTTCGCCTTGGATCAGCAGGCGCGGATCGACTATGGCTATAACGCGCTCGACAAGGTCACTGCCGCGGCCAAGGCGCTGATCGCGCGCTTCTACGGCCGCGCGCCGCGCTATTCCTACATGGTCGGCTGTTCGAACGGCGGTCGCCAGGCGATGACCGTGGCGCAGCGGCTGCCTTTGCTGTTCGACGGCGTCGTCGCCGGCGACCCATCGATGCGCTTCTCGGGCATTGCGCTCGACGAGCTGTGGAACCTGCGCGCGCTCGCACGCGCCGCGCCCAAGGATGCGCAGGGACGTCCGATTCTGTCGCGTGCTTTCGCTGATTCCGACCTCCAGCTGGTCCGAGCGGCGGTGCTCAAGCGCTGCGACAAGCGCGACGGGCTCGCCGACGGCATGATCAACGACTGGCGCGGGTGCGATTTCGATCCCGGCGTGCTGATCTGCCGGCGCGCCAAGACCGCGACCTGCCTGACGCCTGCACAAGTCACGGCACTGCGCGACCTCCACCGCGGTCCGCGCACGCGCGACGGGCGCTCGATCTACGGGCCGTTCAACTATGACACTGGCATCGCCTCGCCGGCATGGCGCGGCATGCGGCTCGGACGGTCGCAGACGGGCGTGCCCGATTCGGCGGACGCGACGCTCGGGCTCGGCCAGCTCCGATATTTCCAGCTGACGCCGGCCGAGCCCGGTTTCGATCCCTGGGGGCCCGTCGACTTCGACCAGCTGCTCGAGCGCGTCCGCTCCAGCGCGGCGCTCGCCGACGCCGACAGCCCGTTCCTCACGACCTTTGTCCACCGCGGCAAGCTGATCGTTTACAATGGCCTGTCGGACCAGGGCATCGCCTCCAGCGTCGTCACCGACTGGTATTCCCGCATGCTCGCCGCGACCGGCGCCTCCGCGCGCGACAGCGTTCGCGTGTTCCTGGTCCCAGGCATGCTCCACTGCGGGGGCGGCGAAGCGACCGACCGGTTCGAGATGCTCGATGCGATCATGGCCTGGGTCGAGCAGGGCCAGGCGCCCGATCGCATCCTTGCCGCCGGGCGCGACTCGCCTGCGCCGACGCGCCCGCTGTGCGCCTATCCGGCGATCGCACGCTTCAAGGGCGGCGACGAGAGTGACGCCGCAAGCTTCGCCTGCGCCGAGTGACTGGCGCGCGCGATCAGTTGAGGATGTAGCTCGCGCGCGCCGCCTGCTGCGCGCGCTGGTCGCCGGGATAGAAATAGCGAAGGTGGCAGCTCTCGCATGCGCGGTCGAGGCCCTCGAGCATCTTGATCATGCCCTTGGGGTCGCGCGCCTTGGCAGCGAGCAGCGCTTCGGAGGCGGCGATCCGCAGGCGGTCGGCGCGTTTGGCGAAGTCGTCGCGGTTCTGGTCGATCGCGGTCTGGATCGCGCCCGGCTCGCTTTCGACGGATGGATTTTCGGCCTTGAAGCCCGGCGGCGCCACGCGCAGTCCGGGCGCCGTGAGGACCGCGGGCGCGTCGCGCAGGATCTCCAGCTTCGCCTCGAGCTGCTTCCAGGAGGCTTCGTCGCTGGGCTGCTCGAGCCGCTGCCCTTTCTCGTCGGCGACTTCGCGGACCGAGCGAAAGGCATATTCCGCAGCGGGATTGATCTGCTGTTCCATGAACTGCTGGATCGTGGACTGAGGTACGGCCACCGGCGCCGAAACGTTGCCGCTCGCGTCTGCTGCGGTCTGGTTGTGGCATGCGGCGAGCGCACCCGTCACGAGCGCGGCCAGGGCGAACCGCGCGCGCGTCACTGGCCGTTCGCTGCCGGCGGGGCCGCGGGGATGTCGCTGAGGAAATTGTCGAAGTCGATGTCGGGTGGCGGCGGCGCTTCCTTGGCGGCGGCGCCGCGGATGGTGAAGCCGATCGTCCGGCCCGCGCCGATCACGCCGATCCACAACAGGATCGAAGCGATCGCGCAGACCTTGCTGAGCGTCGGCACCGGCACCGAGCGATGCCAGGATGCGGAATCGCCTTCGGTGTAATGGAACGCCAGCATGTTCAGCCCGGCGAGCACGATCAGCACCATCTTGATGCGGAACGACAGATTGTCGAAGTACACGACCGCGTTGCTCGCAAACATCAGCGCGCCGGTGACCACAGCGAC
>Ga0207711_10005425_pt1 | contig 10784 bp, 7 predicted proteins | sample KBSS34metaG_FD_184401 | JGI IMG/M metagenome (GOLD analysis project Ga0207711, IMG submission 184401) | Switchgrass rhizosphere microbial communities from Kellogg Biological Station, Michigan, USA - KBS S3-4 metaG (SPAdes) (version 2) | ecosystem: Host-associated > Plants > Roots > Rhizosphere >...
CAGCATCTCGAGGACGCCTTGAAGGCGCTGGAAGTGACATTGCCTCCCGAGGCGATCGCCGCGCTCGAGGCGCCCTACGTGTCGAAGCCGGTGTCTGGCATCAACTGAAACGAAGCGATCGATCGTTCCGCGAGCCTTGAATTAGTTATCCTGCTGTGTCATCTGCTTCCGCGTAAGATATTTATCGGGACCGAGAAGCCAAAGCTCGGGTAGGGGATTGGAACTGACTGGTCCGGGGTGGATCCTCGCCGGTGCACAGAAGGCGACGAGAGTGTCTGGCACGACTGAGAAAGTGGAGGAGGGGGCGTTGGGTGCGTGGGGCGCGCCGATGCGCGGTCCGTTGACCGGCCAGCGCGTCCTGGACTTCAGTCGCTCGCTCGCCGGACCGTATGCGACGCAGATCCTGGCCGACATGGGCGCAACCGTGCTGAAGGTCGAGGACGTCCGCGGCGGTGATTCGACCCGTGTCGGAGGGCCGTTTCACAAGAGTGATGTCAGCCGCCGCCAGTCGGGCTATTTTCACAGCGTCAATCGTAACAAACGCGGCTTGGCGATCGATCTGAAGTCGCCGGAGGGTAGGGAACTCGTCCTTCGCCTTGTAGACAACTGCGACATCGTGGTGGAGAATTTCCGGGTTGGGGTGATGGATCGCCTGGGTCTCTCCTGCGAAGCGCTGAGCGCGCGGAACGAGCGTTTGATCTACGCGGCGCTTCGGGGGTTTGGCGACCCGCGCTCCGGCGAGAGCGCCTACGTCAATTGGCCCGCCTTCGATGTCGTGGCGCAGGCAATGGGTGGAATTTGCGGCGTGACCGGCGCTGAAGGCGGCGAGCCGACCAAAGTCGGGCCGGGCGTCGGCGATATCGTGCCTGGCATGTTCCTGGCCATGGGGATCATGGCCGCCGTTATCGAGCGGCATGCCACGGGAAAGGGGCAGTTCGTCGACGTGGCGATGACGGACTCGATCTTGGCCATATCCGAACGCATTGTATACCAGAAGTCGTTCGGAGGGATGGTCGCCGGCCAAGTCGGCAATCATCAGCCCTATGCGGCGCCATTCGGCCTGTTCCCCGCCAGTGACGGGTACATCGCCATTGGTGCCCCTCAGGATCATTTCTTCCGGCAGCTGGCGCTTGGCTTGGAAGCGCCCGAACTGTTGGAGGATCCACGCTTTGCAACCCAGCAGCAGCGTACGCAGGAGCGGATCGCGCTGATCGAGGAGCTATCGCGGCACACAGCGAGGTTCACCAAGGCTGAGCTGCGCGAGCGCCTTGGTGGCGTCATTCCCTTGGGGCCAGTCTATACTATGGCCGACATCGAAAGTGACCCGCATTTCCAGATACGGGGCATGCTGCCCACGCTGGATCTACCGGGCGTCGAAGAGCCGCTGGCCGTAGCAGGCTCCCCCATTCACTTTTCGAACACTCCGCGACAGCCCTATCGGCGCGGACCGGCGCTGGGCGAGGACACGGATGCGGTTCTCGGCGCGCTCGGCTATTCACCCCAGGAGCGCGATGCGCTCCGCGAGGCGGGTGTCGTCGCATGATCGCGGCGCCCACTCTATATTTCTGCGCTTGGTGCTGAAAGGACCCCGCTATGAACATCGCGACTCTGCCCACCGAGATCGACAACCACAATCGCTGGCGTGCCGAGACCCCAGGCCATGACGGCTGGGCTCGTTCGCCTCGTCCTGGGGCCGCTTCCAAGTACACGATCATCTCGGTTGACTCACACATCACCCCACCGCCGAAGCTGATGAGTACGCGGATCGAGAATGCTTACAAAGACCGGCTGCCCCGCGCCGAGAAGCGGGACGACGGCATGTGGATGATCGTGGATGGCATGAAGCCGTTCCGTGTTCTCAAGTCCGAACTGGAAGGAGAGGACGAATACCGCGCCCAAGCGGGGGTCGTCGATGACGATCCGACCGCTGCCATGGAGACCCGTTTCGCCGACATGGATCGGGACGGCATCGACGCTGAAGTCGCATTTCCCAATGGCCCGGCGCTGATGGCCTACTTCACGCCGGACCCCGGCTTTGCTCAAGCCCAATTCCGCGTCTACAACGATTGGGCAGCAGAGTTGCGGCCGCGCTGGGGCAAGCGGACGAAGATCGCTGCCTGCATCGCGACGGGCGACGTCGACTCTGCGATCGCCGAGGTACAGCGCGTAGCCAAGCTCGGGCTGGAGGTCTTGTCGCTGCCGAGCCAGCCGATCCCGGGTATGGCCGAGGCCAAGCACACCTATAACGACAAGAAGTTCGATCCCCTCTGGGCTGCAATCCAGGATGTCGACCTGACCATCGCGATGCACGTCGCAACCGGCGGAGATCCGCGCAAGGTGCGCGGCCCCGGCGGCGCGATCATGAACCGCGCCAAGTCACACGAAGCTCTGTGTGATCCCATCACAGCCTTTTGTGCATCGGGCATCCTGGACCGCTTTCCAAAGCTGCGTTTCGCCGCCGTCGAGGGCGGGATCGGTTGGATTCCGGCGCTGCTCGACCTGATGGACGAAACGTACGTGAAGCATCATATGTGGGTCTTCCCCAAGCTCAAGCACGGCCTGCCCAGCGAGTACTTCCGGGAGCATGCCATGGCCTCGTTCCAGGAGGATCGTTCCGGACTGCTGCTTGTCGAGCCCTATGGGCTGGAAAACAACATCTGCTGGTCGAACGACTATCCACATCACGAAGGGACCTTCCCGCATTCGGCCGAGGCCATCGAGCGTGGGTTCGGTCACCTGCGGGAAGACACGCGCACCAAGATCCTCGGGACCAACGCGGCTCGCTTCTTCGGCTTCGAATTGCCCGCAGGCTATCCCGACGGCCAGTAAGCCGGGAGATCGTGCCACATATCGAGACCGACGGGCTGTTGCTCGTCGGCTGGTCAAGACGCCAATCAGCCGTGCAGGCGGGGGAGAGACATGGGAACTAACAGGCTTGGGGGGCATGTCGCCCTCGTCACCGGCTCGGGTAAGAATATCGGTGCAGCCGTTGCGAAGCTGTTCGCGGCCGAAGGTGCTGCCGTCATCGTGAATGGCCATTCGAGCAAAGCCAGCGTCGATGCCGTGGTGGCAGACATCGTCGGCAGCGGGGGCAAGGCTATCGGTGTGATGGCCGACGTCGGCAAACCGGCCGAGGTTGAACGCATGGTGGACGAGGCCAAAGCCGCCTTCGGAAAAGTCGATATCGTCGTCAATAACGTGGGTGTTCGAAATCGGGAGAACCTTGACGAGATCACTGTCGAGACCTGGCTCGAGACCTGGAACTCGAACTTTCATGCATGCTATTTCATTGCTCGGCTTGTTGCGCCGATGATGCGGGAACAGAATTGGGGCCGACTCATCAACATGTCGGGCGCCGACGGGTTTTCGGGAGCTCCCAATCGGCCGGCAAACGTCTCCGCCAAGGCAGCGATGCATGGTCTTTCCAAGGCGCTGGCGCGTGAACTCGGGCCCTTCGGTATCACCTGCAACACCATCGGCGTCGGGGTGATAAACACTGACCGCGACTGGTCACAGTACGTGGCCGCCGAGATCGAGAGTTCGATCAAGAAGAGTGTCGCACTAGGGCACATGGGCGAGGTGGAGGACATTGCCGAAGCTTGCCTTTACCTGGCATCCGATGCTGGCAAGTATGTCACCGGCCATGCGCTTCACGTCAATGGCGGACTCTACATGGCGTAGCAATCTCGAGGAGACGCCGGCGGCAGGGTGCAGAAGGTGTTCTCCGCCGGGCTGAAGTTGCAGGTTCGGACATCCAGATGCCTGCCAACTCCAATCCGGATGACCTCACCAGCGCCCTTGGCGTGAGGAGTTTCCGGACTCCCCTACTTCCTATCTCCACCGCTGATGTCTTGATTTCAGAGACTTCGATGATCGTTGTCGACACGACAATGAACTCCTGATGCGCCAGCTATGGCGGTCTGGAAAAAGCTATATAGGAATGATAGCGCCGACACGCAGGCTCGGCGCACCCTTTGTGGACCTTCGGCCTGCTCACAAGAGAGGCGAGGGGCATGAGGGATCTGCACAACTTCATCGACGGTGCGGTGGCGCCCGCTGCTTCGGGTTTGCGCCATGATGTGTACGCGCCTGCAACTGGCGAGAAGTGCGGAACGATAGCCCGATCGCAGGAGGCCGACATTGATGCGGCTGTGCGATCGGCAGCCCGAGCCCAGCCCGCATGGGCCGCGATGCGCCCGATTGAGCGCGCCAGGATCCTGATGCGGATCAGCGACTACTTGCGTGCAAATGCCGATGAATTCGGCGCCATCGAACAGCTCGAGGCTGGGAAACCAGCGGCACGAATGGCGGGTGAAATCATACGTGGTTCCGCCGACTATTTCGAGATGTACGCCGGTTTGTGCAACTTACCCCAAGGCGACCGCATCGACCTGGGCGATGGTTTCCACTGCTACACTCGTCGCGAACCGTACGGCGTCATTGGCATCATCACGCCTTGGAACGGTCCTCTGGGTCAACTTTCGCGCGGCATGGCACCGGCGCTGATCGTGGGAAACACCGTGGTCGCGAAACCGTCCGAGCAAACATCGGGAAGCGCTCTGCTCCTGGCGCAGGTGGCATGCGAGAAGTGCGGACTTCCTCCTGGCGTTTTCAACGTCGTCACCGGACTGGGCGCCGAAGCCGGCGCCGCGCTCGTCGGACACCCGATGATCCGCAAGGTTGCCTTTACGGGCAGCGTCCGAGCAGGGCGGGAAATAGGCCGGATCGCTGCCGATCGGATCATTCCGCTAACTCTGGAACTGGGTGGCAAGTCACCCAACATCGTCTTCGAAGACGCAACCTTTGCGGACGCTGTAGCAGGCTCGTTGCGCGCGATTGCCGCCAACGCGGGGCAGGTCTGTTCGGCGGGATCACGGCTCCTGGTGCAGCGGACGATCTACGATCGGTTCGTGGAGGCTCTCGCCGTCGCGGCGGGTGCCATCAGATCGGGTCCGGAAGCCGATGCCGACATGGGAGCGATCAGCACGCGAGCGCAATATGAGCGCGTGCGCGGCTTCTTCGATATCGCTCGAGCCGACGGGGCTCGGCTTGTCGTCGGCGGAGCCGATGTCCGTAGCGAAAGCTGGGGCAACGGGTGGTACGTGCCCCTGACCATCTATGCGGACGTGACCAACGATATGCGCATCGCACGCGAGGAGGTGTTCGGTCCTATCCTGGCAGTGATACCCTTCGATACCGAGGAAGACGCCATCGCGATCGCCAATGACACCGAATACGGCCTTGCAGCGGGAGTTTGGACCAACGACATATCTCGCGCCCACCGCGTCGCCGGAAAGCTCCAGGTCGGAACTGTCGGGATCAACGAGTACTCATCCGCCGATATCGAGCTGCCATTCGGCGGCTTCAAGAACAGTGGCTACGGGCGGGAAAAGGGCGTCGCTGCGCTGCAGTACTACACGCACCTCAAGACTGTGCGCGTGAAGCTGGCTGCGGCCTGAGCAAGGCCTTAGGGTTGCCGGGAGGAGACGATGCGGACCGACTACGATTTCATCATCATCGGATCCGGATCGGCCGGCGCGGTGATCGCCAATCGCCTCACCGCATCGGGCAGACATTCCGTGCTGCTTCTGGAAGCCGGGAAGAGGGACGACTATTTCTGGATGAGGGTGCCAATGGCGTTCATGCGCACCCTGACCAACCGCGGCTATGCATGGTATGATCCTAGCCTAGCGACGCAGAGCTTTGGCGGCCGCTCGATCCCGATCATGCAAGGGAAAACGCTGGGCGGCGGCAGCTCGGTGAATGGAATGCTGTATGTCAGGGGCCAGAAGGAAGACTTCGACGGCTGGCGCGATGCAGGGTGTCCCGGTTGGGGCTGGGATGACGTGCTGCCCTACTTCAAGAGATCCGAGAGGCTCGATCGTGGCGGAGACGATGCCGTCCATGGCCGTGCTGGCGAGCTCCGGCTTAGCTGGGTCGACGACTTGCCGCTGGCCTCGCAACTGGCGATGCAGGCGGTGCAAGAATACGGCGTACCGTTCAATCCGGACATCAACAGCGGTTGCCAAGACGGTGTTGGCCATCTGCTGGCCACGATCCATCGCGGTCGCCGGCAATCGACCGCACGCGCATTCCTGCACCCGCTCCAAGGGAAACGGCAGAACCTAACCATCTTTACCGACTCGCATGTTCGCAGGATCAACATGGACAAGGGTCGTGCGGTCTCTGTGACCGTCTCGACCCCGGCCGGAGAAAGTGAATTTAGGGCAGCCAGGGAGATCATTCTTTCGGCTGGTGCGATAGGCTCACCCCATATTCTCCAACATTCAGGGATCGGCGATCCTGCGCACCTTGCAGCTGTCGGCGTCAAACCCTTGATCGCCTTGCCTCAGGTGGGTGAAAATCTGCAGGACCATCTGTTCGGTCATCTGAAGTTCGCCGTGTCCGGCAGGCAATTCAGTCTCAACCACAAGCTGCGCTCAACGCCGCGCATGGCGATCGAACTCGTGAAATGGCTCGTACGGGGCAGGGGGCTGCTCGCCACCTCGAGCGCCCATTTCAGCGCGTTCGTCAAATCGGATCCGGCATTGGACCGAGTGGACCTGCAGCTGTCGATGCGGCCCTTCTCGATCCTGGCCACACCGCAGGGTCCGACGACGGACACATTCCCGGGGCTCATGATCTCCGCAATTCAGACCCGACCCTTCAGCCGGGGCAATGTGCGCATCACATCGAACGATCCCTCGCAGCGAGCGCGCATCGACATGGGCTACCTGACGGACGAGCGTGACGTCCGTGCGCTGACCCTTGGCATTCGGCAGGTGCGTGAAATCGCTGCTATGCCCGCGCTCAAGAACGTGATTGTCGAGGAGCTCGAGCCAGGGCCTGGCAAGGTGAGCGATGCAGAACTCGCCGCCCACCTGCGGGCGTCGGCTCATACAGTGGCCCATCCAGTCGGCACCGTGAGAATGGGCAGCGATCAGAACGCACCCGTTACGCCTCACCTCAAATTGCGTGGGGTCGAGGGCCTGCGCGTAGCCGACGCCTCGATCATGCCGCAGATCACCTCGGGCAATACCAACGCGCCGTCGATCATGATCGGGGAGAAGGCGGCCGATCTCATTCTCGAGGATGCTGCACGGTGAGCCAGATCGCCCAGGCAGTCATCCGTCGAAGCCGAAGTCACTCCGGCCCAGATAAATATCGCGCGAGATGGGGCGAGTAGACGCTTCTCGCGTTCATTCGCAGCCTTCGAGAATTCGTGCGATCTCCACCATCACCGGCAATGGATCGCGTAGCAAGGGCTCGGCTCCGTCATTCGCTGCCCAACCCAGCGTCCTCGTCAGGTCGAAACCGGACAGCCGCGGCCGCACCACACCCGGGGCCTCGTAGCACATCGGCATGACCGTGACGCCGAGGCCTGCCGCCACCATCTGCAGCACGCGTTCGTCGTTGGTGGAACGTAAGGCGAAATGCGGCCGTACACCGCGCTCGGTGAAGAAGCGGCTGGTGTCCGACAGCGCCTCGCAGTGGCGACGGACGATCATCGTCTCGCTGGCGAGTTGTTGCGCCGCGATCTCCGCGCAGCTGGCAAGCGAATGCGAGTCAGGTAGCGCCAGCACATAGCCTTCCGTTCTTAGCGGTTGCTCGGCAAAGCGATCCGCGCCGCGCCCGACCAGGGTCAAAGCGATATCCACACGGCCCTTGGCAAGGTGCCCGGTCAATTCCCGTTCGCTCCCGAAGATCAGCTCGAAACGATGTTGCCGGTCTGGTCGAGTGCGTGCGAAGGAGTCGGCGACGATCGCACCGGGCACGCTGGACAACACCCCGATCCGCACCAACGAACGATCTTCGGCTACGCCCATCGATTGCACGGCCAGGTTGAACTCGCGTTCGATTCGCCGGGCATGCGTCAGGAAACGCGTCCCGGCCTCGGTCAACTCGACGCGCTGATTAGAGCGTACGAACAACGGCGTACCCAGTTCCCGCTCCAGCTTGGCAACGCCGACGGACAGCGTGGGTTGCGACACGTTGCAATGCGCTGCCGCCCGAGAGAAGTTGCCTTGATCGACGACGGCTAGAAAATAGCGCAGGAGATAGCGATCCAGCATTTACGACGGTCGCATGGCATGAGTGAGCTGCATAGCCACCATCTATAGTGTTGTTTGGCGAAGTTCAATTTTCCCAAGGGGAGCGCTCCCGCTAGAAGGTTCGGCAAGCGACCAAATCGCCCTTGGGAGAACGTTGATGAGCGACTTCGATTTCGCGCTGGGTGACAATGCCGATATGATCCGCGACAGCGCGGCCCGCTTCTCCGCTGACAGGATTGCACCGCTGGCTGCGGCAATCGACGAGAAGGACTGGTTTCCGCGCGAGGAACTGTGGACCGCAATGGGCGAACTGGGCCTGCACGGCATCACCGTTCCCGAGGAGAACGGCGGTCTGGGGCTCGGCTATCTGGAGCATGTCGTTGCCCAGGAGGAGGTGGCGCGCGCGTCGGCTTCCATCGGCCTTTCCTATGGTGCGCACTCCAATCTCTGCGTCAATCAGCTGAGCCGCTGGGGCAACGCGGAGCAAAAGGCGAAATACCTCCCCAAGCTGATCTCGGGCGAGCATGTTGGATCGCTTGCCATGTCGGAAGCGGGCGCCGGTTCCGACGTGGTGGGCATGAAGCTCAAGGCAGAGAAGAAGGGCGATCGATATGTGCTGAACGGCACGAAATTCTGGATCACGAATGCCGCTTATGCCGACACCTTGATTGTCTATGCGAAGACGGGTGAAGGATCGAAGGGCATCACCACCTTCATCATCGAGAAGGGCTTCCAGGGCTTCTCCATCGGTCAGAAGATCCCGAAGATGGGCATGCGGGGTAGCCCCACTGCCGAACTGGTGTTCGACGATTGCGAAGTGCCCGAGGAAAACGTCATGGGTCCCCTCAACGGCGGCGTAGGCGTGCTGATGTCAGGCCTCGACTACGAGCGCACCGTGCTGTCGGGCATCCAGCTTGGCATCATGCAGGCATGTCTCGACGTGGTCATCCCCTATGTTCGCGAGCGCAAGCAGTTCGGCAAGCCGATCGGAGCGTTCCAGCTGATGCAGGCGAAAGTCGCGGACATGTATGTCGCGCTCAACAGCGCGCGTGCCTACGTCTACGCCGTGGCAAGAGCTTGCGACGCCGGAAAGACCACTCGGTTCGACGCCGCGGGTGCGATCCTGCTGGCTTCGGAGAACGCCATGAAAACGGCACTGGAGGCGGTTCAGGCGCTGGGCGGAGCGGGGTACACCAAGGATTGGCCGGTCGAGCGCTTCATGCGAGACGCTAAGCTGCTGGACATCGGCGCCGGCACTAATGAGATCCGTCGCATGCTGATTGGCCGAGAACTGATCGGCGTCTGATCGAGTCCCTCCCCCGGCGGGAGGGAGATAGGAGCGGGCGCGATGCCCCGCTTCACCCGCACGCGGATGACAGGTGCCTTTTTTGGCTCCCGTGCGAAGGGGAAAAGATGAGATGACCGCACCCTCTCTCGACACGAAGATTTCGCTCGATAGCGAAACCTTCCGGACGAATGCCGCCTACAACGAAGCGCTCGCCGATGAGCTGCGCAGGAAGGTGGCCGACGCCGCGCAGGGCGGATCGCCAAGCGCTCGAGCCAAGCATGTCTCTCGCGGGAAGCTTTTGCCACGCGAGCGCGTGGAGCGGCTGCTCGATCCTGGCTCGCCCTTCCTGGAGCTGGGCCAATTGGCCGCGAACGGGCTGTATGGTGACGAAGTGCCGGGGGCGGGCATCATCGCGGGGATTGGCCGCGTCGCGGGGCGGCAGGTGCTGATCAGTTGCAACGACGCGACTGTGAAGGGCGGAACCTATTTCCCCATCTCGGTCAAAAAGCATCTGCGCGCGCAAGAGATCGCGCTCGAGAACCGTCTGCCCTCCATCTACCTGGTCGATAGCGGAGGTGCGAACCTGCCCAATCAGGCCGAGGTGTTTCCCGACAAGGAGCATTTCGGACGCATCTTCTATAACCAGGCCAATCTCTCGGCGCGCGGCATTCCGCAGATCGCCTGCGTCATGGGCAGCTGCACGGCAGGTGGCGCCTATGTTCCCGCCATGTCCGACGAGACCGTCATCGTCCGCAACCAGGGCACGATCTTCCTTGCCGGGCCCCCGCTGGTGCAGGCCGCGACAGGTGAAGTCATCTCGGCGGAAGACCTGGGCGGCGGCGACCTTCACGGTCGCAGATCGGGCGTGGTCGACCATGTCGCCGAAAACGACGAACATGCGCTGTCGATCGTGCGCGACATTGTCTCGACACTACAGCCCGAGCTCACCCCCAACCTCAACATCAGGGACGCCAGGCCGCCTAAACACAGCCCCGAGGAGCTGTACGGCGTCATTCCGCAGGATGTGCGGGCTCCCTACGACGTGCGCGAGGTGATCGCGCGGATCGTGGATGGTAGCGAGTTGCACGAGTTCAAAGCCTTGTACGGCACCACTCTCGTCTGCGGCTTTGCCCACATCTGGGGCATGCCAGTCGCTATTCTCGCCAACAACGGCGTGTTGTTCTCGGAGAGCGCGGTGAAGGGCGCTCACTTCATCGAACTGGCCTGCCAACGGCGCATCCCCTTGCTTTTCCTTCAGAACATCTCGGGGTTCATGGTCGGAGGGAAGTACGAGGCCGAGGGCATTGCCAAGAATGGCGCCAAACTGGTGACGGCTGTAGCGACCGCGCAAGTACCCAAGATCACCGTCCTGATCGGCGGCAGCTTCGGCGCCGGCAACTACGGCATGTGCGGTCGAGCCTACCAGCCGCGCTTCTTGTTTACCT
>Ga0207711_10005427_pt1 | contig 10783 bp, 9 predicted proteins | sample KBSS34metaG_FD_184401 | JGI IMG/M metagenome (GOLD analysis project Ga0207711, IMG submission 184401) | Switchgrass rhizosphere microbial communities from Kellogg Biological Station, Michigan, USA - KBS S3-4 metaG (SPAdes) (version 2) | ecosystem: Host-associated > Plants > Roots > Rhizosphere >...
AATGTGCCGTTTCTGAACCAGGCCGGCGCGCTGGTGCATGTGTACAAGGACGGCTCGGTGCTGGTCAATCACGGCGGCACCGAGATGGGCCAGGGGCTCAACACGAAGGTCGCACAGGTGGTAGCGAACGAGTTCGGCTTGCCGCTATCGCGCGTACGCGTGACGGCAACCGATACGTCGAAGGTGGCGAACACCTCGGCCACCGCCGCGTCGACTGGCAGCGATCTGAACGGCAAAGCCGCCGAAGCCGCCGCGCGCACGATACGCGAGCGGCTCGCCGCACTCGCGGCGCAGCAGTTCGGCTGCACGGCGAGCGACGTGAGCTTCGCGAACAGCGCGGTAGAAGCCGCGGGGGCGTCGATGCCGTTCGCGCAGCTCGTCAATGCCGCATATCTGGCGCGCGTGCAGTTGTGGTCGGACGGGTTCTATGCAACGCCCAAAGTGCACTGGGATGCCAAAACCTTGACCGGTCATCCGTTCTATTACTTCGCGTATGGCGCGGCGGTGTCCGAAGTGGTGGTCGATACGCTGACCGGCGAATGGAAACTGTTGCGCGCCGACCTGCTGCACGATGCGGGCCGCTCGATCAACCCGGCGATCGACATCGGCCAGATCGAAGGCGGCTTTATCCAGGGCATGGGCTGGCTGACCACCGAAGAGCTCTGGTGGAACCGCGATGGACGCCTGATGACGCACGCGCCGTCGACCTACAAGATTCCCGCGGTCAACGATACGCCCGCCGCGTTCAACGTGAACCTGTACCACAACGACAACGCCGAGCCGACCGTATTCCACTCGAAGGCAGTCGGCGAGCCGCCGCTGCTGCTGGCGTTCTCGGTGCTGCTGGCGATTCGCGACGCGATCGCTGCGGCGGGGCCCGGGATGCACGGCGCCCCGCCGTTGCGCGCACCGGCTACGCCCGAAGCGATTCTCGACGCGCTGGAGGCCTTTGCAGCAGCGCAACAGACAGCGTCGCCAACGCCGCAGCAGCCCGGTCAAACGAATCCGGCAACCACCAGTCCAACCACCGAAGCGGCGGCCACACCCACCCAGGCCTCCACCACCGCATAAGGTGAAGGCCAGCTCAACAGCCCGACACAACACATAGAGAACCTGAGAGACCCGTAGCCCGCCGCGCGCCACCCGCGCGCAGCGTCCCGAACCACCCGCCGCCGGACAACCCGCGCGGCATCGCAAGGAGTACGGCCCGATGCAAGCGTGGCTTACCGATCTGCAGCAACTGCTCGCGCACGGCGACGCCGTCGTGCTGGTCACCGTCGCGCGCGCCGAAGGCTCGGCGCCGCGCGAAGCCGGCACCAAGATGATCGTCACGCGCGAGGCCGCGCGCCACACGATCGGCGGCGGACATCTCGAATGGAAGGCGATCGAGACCGCCCGCCAGGTGTTGCGCGACGGCATGCGCACACCGCACACGCGCCGCCTCGAACGCTTCGCGCTCGGCCCGAGCCTCGGGCAGTGCTGCGGCGGCGCCGTGGTGCTGGCCTTCGAGCGGCTCGACGTCGGCGACCTCGGCTGGGTCACGTCGCTGGCCAAGCGCCTTGCGGCCGGCCAGTCGACGGTGCGTAGCGTGTCGTTCGGCCCGGCGCCCGATGCGGTGATGGTGTCCGAGCCCGAACCCGGCGTCGAAAGCGCCGACTGCCTGCTATGGGACGGCGCCGGTTTCGACGACAGCGGCGCGCTGCTGACCGAAACCATCGCACCGCGCGACTTCGACGTGGTGCTGTTCGGCGCCGGACACGTCGGTGCAGCGCTGGTGCGCGTGCTCGGCACCTTGCCGTGCCGCGTACGCTGGGTCGACACGCGCGATGCGCAGTTTCCACCGCCGGAAGCGCTGCAGGTCCGCAACCTGACGATCGACCCGAACGACGCCCCCGACGAAGCAATCGACGAGGCCGCACCGCACACGTACTTCATCGTGATGACGCACGATCATCAGATCGATCTCGCGCTCGCCGAACGTATCTTGCGACGCGGCGATTTTGCGTTTTTCGGCATGATTGGCTCGCATACCAAACGCAAACAGTTCGAGCACCGGCTCGCCGCGCGCGGCATCGACCCGTCGCAGATCGCGCGGATGAAATGCCCGCTCGGGGTGGACGGCATCGTCGACAAGGCGCCGGAGGTGATCGCGATCTCGGCCGCCGCGCAGCTGCTGCAGGCCGTCGAGGCCCATGCGCACGCACACGCGGCACAAGGTGCCTGAATCACAGACTGAACCGCAGCAAAGCATCTTTACCGCACCATCCATGACCGACCCAGAGCCGCTAATGACTACAACCATCCGCTCCCCACTCGCCCAGAAGGTTGCGGGCGCACCGAAATCCGAGCTGCACATCCACATCGAAGGCTCGCTCGAGCCCGAACTGATTTTCCAGCTCGCGCAACGCAACCACGTGCAGCTTCCGTATGCATCGATCGACACGCTGCGCGCCGCGTACGCGTTCACCGACCTGCAATCGTTTCTCGACATCTATTACGCCGGCGCCAGCGTGCTGCTGCACGAACAGGATTTCTACGACATGACGATGGCCTACGCGGAACGCGCACTGGCCGACAACGTCGTGCACACCGAGATTTTCTTCGACCCGCAAACGCACACCGAGCGCGGCGTACCGATCGCGACGGCGGTGGCCGGCATCGAGCGCGCACTCGCGGAGGCGGAGCAACGCGGCCTGTCGAGCAAGCTGATTCTGTGCTTCCTGCGGCACCTTTCCGAAGCGGATGCGCTCGCCACCTTCGAAGCCGCGCTGCCGCTGTTCGAGCAATACCAGCATCGGCTGATCGGCGTCGGCCTCGACTCGTCCGAGCGCGGGCATCCGCCTTCGAAGTTCGAGCGGGTGTTCGCGAAGGCGCGCGCGCTGGGGCTGAAACTCGTCGCGCATGCCGGCGAAGAAGGGCCGCCGTCGTATATCTACGAAGCGCTCGACCTGCTGAAAGTGGACCGCGTCGATCATGGCGTGCGCAGCATCGAAGACCCGGCGCTGGTCGCGCGTCTGGCCGACACGCGCGTCGCGCTGACCGTCTGCCCGCTGTCGAACCTGAAGCTGTGCGTGTTTGACGACCTGACCAAACATACGCTGAAGGCGTTGCTCGACAAGGGTGTGGCCGTCACCGTGAATTCCGACGACCCGGCGTACTTCGGCGGCTACGTCAACGACAACTATTTCGCGACCCTCGACGCGCTGCAGCTCAACGATGCCGAGCTCTACACGATCATCCGCAACGGCTTCGAGGCGTCGTTCGTCACGCCGGCCGAACGCGCTGCGCTGATCGCGCGCCTCGACGCACACTGGCACGGCAAGCCCGCGCACTGAACCACGCGCGGCGTACGCGCCGCGCGAGCATGACATCAACAATATGGAGACGTTTGCTGTGATGAATCAATCGGCTTTTCGCGCGCAACTTCTGATGTTCAACGGCGACCCTGCGCACTCGTCCAACGCGGCGGTCTTCGAAGAAGACGGCCTGTTGATCGTCGCAGACGGCCATGTGGTAGCGGCCGGCCCGTATGCCGCGCTGGCGCACCGGCTCGCAGCCGGCACACCGGTGCAGGATCTGCGCGACAAGCTGATCGTGCCGGGCTTTATCGACACGCACATCCATTTTCCGCAGACCGACATGATCGCGTCGCCGGCGCCCGGGCTGCTGCCGTGGCTCGATCAGTACACGTTTCCGACTGAGCGCGGCTTTGCCGATCCGGCCTACGCACGCGACACCGCGCGCTTTTTCGTCGACGAGCTGCTCGCCTGCGGCACCACCACCGCGCTGGTCTACTGCACGGTGCACAAGGATTCCGCCGACGCGCTGTTCAGCGAAAGCGCATCGCGCAACCTGCGCATGGTGGCCGGCAAGGTGTTGATGGACCGTCACTGCCCCGAGTTCCTGCGCGACACCGCGCAATCCGGCTACGACGACAGCGCCGAGCTGATCGCCCGCTGGCACAACCGCGGCCGGCAGATGTATGCGCTGACGCCGCGCTTCGCGCCGACCTCGACCGACGCGCAGTTGCGCGCCTGCGGCGAACTCGCACGGCTCCATCCTGACGTGTTCATTCAAAGCCACGTCGCGGAGAACACCGATGAAGTGAAATGGGTCGCCGATCTGTTCCCGGGCCACCGCAGCTATCTGGACGTGTACGACCACTACGGGCTGTTGCGCCGCCGCGCGGTGTACGGCCACTGCATCTACCTCGACGACGAAGACCGCAAACGGATGGCGCAAACCGGTTCGATTGCCGCGCATTGCCCGACCTCGAACCTGTTTCTCGGCAGCGGCCTGTTCGATTTCGCCAAGGCGGACGAGACCGGCCTGCCGCTCGCGCTGGCCACCGACGTCGGCGGCGGCACCTCGTTTTCGATGCTGCAGACGATGAACGAGGCACACAAGGTGGCACGGCTTGGCGGCTATCACCTGAACGCGACGCGCATGTTCTGGCTCGCGACCGCGGGCGCGGCACAGGTGCTCGATCTCGACGACAAGGTCGGCACGCTGAAGCCGGGTAGCGAAGCGGATTTCGTCGTGCTCGATCCGCAGGCGACGCCGCTGCTCGCGCGCCGCACGGCACGCACCGGGACGCTCGAAGAATTGCTGTTTGCGTTCGCGCTGCTCGGCGACGATCGCGCGGTGTATGAAACCTATGCGGCGGGCAAACGGGTACATCAGCGCGATGCCGTGCGCAAGGCGCCACACGCGGCGCACGCGGCGGCGTGAACGTCCGCCGCTGCGCTCAGGCAACGTCCGGCTGCCTGGGCTAGAGGATTGCGCAGCGGCTTGCGTGCACCGCCCGCTTACTTCTGCGCCACGCCCATGCAAGCCACCTCATGCAGCGCCTCGAGCCGCCGCACCGGATCCGCCACATACGGATTGGTCTCGTCCCACGCATAGCCGGCGAGAATCGCACTGATCATCCGGCGAATCGACGGTGTCTGCTCGGGGTAGAAGATGATGTCCTGCAGCTTGCCCGAATACCAGCGCTCGACGAACGCGCGGAACGTATCGATGCCTTTGCGCAACGGCACATCGTAGTCTGCAAGCCAGTCGACGGTTGCGCCATCCAGTTGCCTCGCCAACGTATTCGCCGCCAGATGCGCAGAGCGCAGCGCGATCGTCACGCCCGACGAAAACACCGGATCGAGAAACTCGCCCGCATTGCCGAGCAGCGCATAGCCCGGCCCATGCAGTTTTTCGACGTTGGCCGCATACCCGCCGATCTGCCGCACCGGCATCAGGAACGGCGCGGTGCCGATCAATGCCGCAAGCGTCGGCTCCTCATGCAGCAGCGCGCGCAGTTTCGCTTCGCGTTGCGCCTCCGGCACGTCGAGAAAACTTGCCTCGGCCACACACCCAACCGACATCCGGCCACCCGCCAGCGGAATCAGCCAGTACCAGACATCGCGATGTTGCGGATGCACGGCGACCGTGATCTTGTTGCGATCGTAAGTGCCCGGCGGATGGATATCGCGGGCATGCGTGAAGATCGCCGCGCGCGTCGGCATGCGGGTCGGCGCCTCGAGATTCAGCAAGCGAGGCAGCACGCGGCCGAAGCCGCTCGCATCCAGCACGAAACGCGCCTCGACCCGATACGCATGACCCGCTTCGTCTTCGACATCGAGCAGCGGCGTGTCGCCGGTTTGCATCGCGCGCACCGTGTGGCCGAAGCGCACTGCAGCGCCCTGCTCCGCGGCACAGCGGATCAGCAGATCGTCGAACACGGCGCGCTCGACCTGATACGTCGTGCCCCAGCCGCCCGAATGCTTGTCGCGAAAGTCGAATGACGCAGCCTGCGCGCCATACACGAAATGCGCGCCGTTCTTGTACTGAAACCCGGCTTCGACGACCGCCTGCAGCATGCCCGCCTCTTCGAGGTACGCCATGCTTTGCGGCAACAGGCTCTCGCCGATCGAAAAGCGCGGAAAGTGCTGACGCTCGAGCACCAGCACCGAACGTCCGGCTTTTCTCAGCAGTGCGGCGGCAACCGCTCCCGACGGACCGGCGCCGATGATGGCGACGTCGGCGACCTGATTCCCTGCACTATGGATGTTCGTATTCATCGATGCTGGTTTACCTTTCGTCAATTTCCGCTGCAATTACAGGAGCATGCTGCCGTTCGCAGGCGGCCGCGATTACAATGGCCGAAACATCACAATCAGACCTGCAACGGGGGGATCCCATGCCGTCGTCCGAAACGTCCCACGTGCCGTTCGTGCCGGAATCGGCGTTCGGCATCTGGTTTTTACGCACGTACACGTGGGAGCACCACGTACTGCGCGTTGCCATCAACGACCTCAAGCGGCTGATCGACACGCCGCTGCCGAAGCATCCGGTAATCGTCGATACCGGCTGCGGCCAGGGCATTTCCTTCAAGCTGCTCGCTACCGCATTTGAACCGTCGCGCATCGTCGGCATCGATTACCACGAGCCGTCGCTCGCGCTCGCCGCCAATGCCGCGCGCGCCTGCAACAACGGCGCCGCTGTGCCGCAATTCGAACTGCTGCATGGCGACTGCGCCGCGCTGCCGCTGCCCGATGCCAGCGCCGATATCGTGTTCTGCCATCAAACCTTCCACCACCTCGTCGAGCAGGAACGTGCGCTCGCCGAGTTCCGCCGCGTGTTGAAACCTGGCGGCGTGCTGCTGTTCGCCGAATCGACCGATGCGTACATCAGGTCGTGGGTCATCCGCCTGCTGTTTCGCCACCCGATGCACGTGCAGAAAAGCGCAGACGGCTATCTGCAGATGCTGCGCAACGGCGGCTTTTCGTTCGGCGAACGCAACGTGTCGCTGCCGTATCTGTGGTGGAGCCGCGCAGCGGATTTCGGCCTGCTTGAACGGCTCGGGCTGCATCATCCGAAGCCGGGCAAGCGGCGCGAAACGCTGGTCAACGTGGCGGCAGTCAAGCCACGCTAGACTGCCGCGGCCTTAGCCTTCATCGCCGCGCCCGCTGCCGCGTTACTTCTTCAACGTCACCACGTCGCCTTTCAGCGCTACGCCAGCAATCACCGCACCCGCGCCGCACGTGTATTCAGTCGCGCTCGCGCGCTCTTCGTTCCGGTAATTGCTCTTGATGTTGATCACCGCGTTGCCGCCTTCCTTGCGGGCGCGCTCCTGCAGTTCGATCACGGCCGACAGGAACACGTGCTGGCACGCCTTCTCATCGCTCTTGCCGAACGCGTTGGTCTTCTTGTTGGTCGCGAATTCGCCGTACGACTTCGCCACCGAAGTATGATGCTGTCCTGCGAAGTACAACCCGACGTCGTCAGTGACTTTGCCTGGTTCGCTTTTCAGCGCTTCGTCGATTGGAAAATTCGCGACCGTATCGCGCGCATAGGCATGCGATGCGGCAACGGTTGCGCACACAGCGGTCAACACGGCAAGCAACAGCGGGGATTTTTTCTGGTTCTTCATGACGCTCTCCTCTTCGGGGTTTGACTGCCTGGATTTTTCTGCGCGGCTTTACTGTCCCTCAAGCATCACGACGTCGCCGCGCACGGCGATCGCCGCCGCGCTGGGACTGACGCCACACGTGTAATCCGTATCGGACGCGGTTTCGGTGGTGTGAAAGCGGGTCTTGATGTTGATCACCGCATTGCCATGCAGCTCGCGCGCATAGGCGCGCAGCCTTTGCATAGCGTCGGCGAGCGCCCGGTTACACGACTCCTGCGGGTCTTCACTTGCACGCGCGATGCGCAGCGACAGCTTGCGTTCACCGAGCGCGACCGTCACGCGCGGGTGCGGCTGCGCGCCGAAATAAAGCGCGACGTCCTGCTGCTGCGTCCGGCTCGTCACCGCTTGCAGCGGCAAGGATTCGACCTTGGTCGCACAGCCTGCCAGCGCGAAGACCAGCGCCAACAGCCCCGTGATGCGTTTGACATTCATTGTTGTTGACCTCGTTGTCAGAAAAAATCAGTCGGATCGATCGCGCCACGCCTCGAACATCAGGCTCGCGCAGCTACCGCCAAAGCCGAACGACACCGACATCACGCGCTCGAGCGTCGCCGCACGCGTGTCGCGCACCAGCGGCATCGTGGCAGCGCACGGTTCCAGCGTATCGATCGGCGCGCTGCCCGCGATAAAGCCGTCGCGCATCATCAACAGCGCGTAGATCGCTTCATGTGCACCGCAGGCGCCAAGCGGATGCCCGGTCAAGCCCTTGGTCGATGAAAACGGCGGCACGTCGTCGCCCCACACGTGCCGCAATGCATGCAATTCTTCGAGGTCACCCAACGGTGTCGAAGGTGCATGCGTGTTCACATAGTCCGGCCGGGCCTGCGCGGCGTCGAGCGCGCCCTGGATCGCCCGCGCGATGCCTGGCGCGCCCGGCGTCACCATCCCCGCACTGTCGGTGCACTGGCCAAAGCCGGTCAGCTCCGCGTAAATGCGTGCGCCGCGCGCCAGCGCATGGTCGAGCGACTCGAGCACCAGCACCCCGCCGCCGGAGGCGATCACGAAACCATCGCGCGCCGTGTCGTACGGTCGCGATGCGCAAAGCGGCGTGTCGTTCCAGCGGCGCGACAGCGTATGCATCGCATCGAACATCAGCGCCGCGTGATCGTGCAATTCCTCGCTGCCGCCGGCCAGCACCACATCCTGCGCACCGCTCTGAATCAGCTGCATCGCCTGGCCGATCGCAAGCGCCGACGTCGTGCAAGCGGACGACGGCGAATACGCGATCCCTTCGATGCCGAACACCTGCGCGACGTTGGCCGACGCGGTGCTGCTCATCGCCTGCGGCACCGTGTACGGCGGCGCCTTGTCGATGCCGCGCGCCAGCACGATGGCCATCGCCGTGTCATAGGCGGACAGCGCGCCGACGCCCGAGCCGATCACCGCCCCCACGCGCGGCGAGTGCAGCGCGGCCGGATCGAGTGCCGCATCGTCGAGCGCCTTGCGCGCCGCGTGACACGCAAAACGCGCGGTGTCGCCCATAAAGCGTTCGAGCTTGCGCGAAAACGGCGGTTCATCGTGTGTGCTGGCCACGCCCGCCACCTGGCTCGCGAAGTGCCGCTCGCGCCAACGCTCGACCCGTACGATCCCGCCGCGTCCGTCGCGCAACGCGGCCGACACGCGCTCGAGCGTGTTGCCGAGGCAGGACACGATGCCCATGCCGGTCACGACCACACGCACAGGCTCGCGCGGCTGCGATCGCGTCATCGCACGCGCCTGAAAATCAGCGACGTATTGATGCCGCCGAACGCGAAGTTGTTGCTCATCACGTAGTCGGCGTCGATCGTGCGTCCGTCGCCGACGATGTAGTCGAGCGGCGCGCAGGCCGGATCGACCTGCGTCAGGTTCAGCGTCGGCGCGAACCAGTTGCGCTTCATCATCTCGATGGTCCACCACGCTTCGAGCGCGCCGCACGCACCAAGCGTATGGCCGACGTAGCTTTTCAGCGAACTGATCGGCATGCGTGCGCCGAACACCTGCGCAGTGGCCGCGCTTTCGGCGACGTCGCCGCGATCGGTGGCAGTGCCGTGCGCGTTCACGTAGGCGATCGCATCGGCGGATAGTTGCGCGTCGTCGAGGGCGAGCCGCATCGCGCGCGCCATCGTGTCGGCGGTCGGCTGCGTCATGTGCGCGCCGTCCGAATTGCAGCCGAAACCGACGATCTCCGCATGAATCCGTGCACCGCGAGCGCGCGCGTGTTCGTACTCTTCGAGCACCAGCGTCGCCGCGCCTTCGCCGACCACGAGGCCGTCGCGCGCCGCGTCGAAGGGGCGCGGCGTCAGCTGCGGTTCGTCGTTGCGCGTGCTGGTCGCATACAGCGTGTCGAACACCGCGACCGCCGGGCCCGACAGCTCTTCCGCGCCGCCCGCGAACATCAGCGAGGCCTTGCCGGCCGCGATCGTCTCGTATGCGAAGCCGATCGCCTGGCTGCCCGACACACAGGCGGACGAAGTCGGCAGCACGCGGCCCTTCAGGTCCCAGAACAGGCTCACGTTGACCGCAGTGGTGTGCGGCATCATCTGTACGTAGCTGTTCGACGTGACGCTCGTCATCGAGCCGGTTTCGAGCATCGTGCCAAACGCGCGGATCGGTTCGACCGAACCGGACGACGAACCATAGGCGACGCCCATGCGGCCGTCGCTGATCGACGCGTCTTCCGCGAGACCCGCGTCGGCCAGCGCGAGTTCGCTCGCGCGCACCGCGTACATCGACACCGGGCCCATCGAGCGCGTCTTCTTGCGCGGATAGTGCGCAGGCACCTCGAAGCCGGGCAGCGGACACGCAAGGCGCGTATGCAGCGACTCGAAATAATCCCATTCGCTGATGCGGCGCACGGCGTTGCGGCCACGCCTCAACGCCGCTTCGATATCGTCCCAGGCGCTGCCGAATGCGGTCACGCCGCCCATGCCGGTAATCACGACGCGTTTCATCACACCATCCCGCCGTTCACGCCGATCACCTGGCGCGTCACGTAAGAAGCTGCATCGGACATCAGGAAACTCACCACCGCGGCCACTTCGGCCGGCTGGCCGACGCGGTTCATCGGCACGGTCTTCAGCGCGTGTTCGAGCGGCACTTCGTCGAGCATGCCGGTTTCGATCAGCCCAGGCGCGACGCAATTGACCGTGATGCTGCGCGACGCCAGTTCCACGGCGAGCGCCTTGCTGGCGCCGATCAGACCGGCCTTCGCCGCGCTGTAGTTGACCTGGCCGCGATTGCCCATCACGCCCGACACCGACGCGATCGTGACGATCCGGCCGCCCTGTTTCGCGCGCACCATCGGCATCGTCAGCGGATGCACGACGTTGTAGAACGAGTCGA
>Ga0207711_10005432_pt1 | contig 10778 bp, 8 predicted proteins | sample KBSS34metaG_FD_184401 | JGI IMG/M metagenome (GOLD analysis project Ga0207711, IMG submission 184401) | Switchgrass rhizosphere microbial communities from Kellogg Biological Station, Michigan, USA - KBS S3-4 metaG (SPAdes) (version 2) | ecosystem: Host-associated > Plants > Roots > Rhizosphere >...
GTCGAGCGCGATCAGCCCAAATGCCTGCTCTCGGCTTGGTCGGCCGATCCCGCGCTCGGCCAAAAGTCCCAAGAAGCCCGGATCCGATGTCATCGCGCAACCGCCCGCGGCGTAGGACTCACCGCCGTGACCAACACAATCCAGGCGGCCCGCTTCGCGTGTCAGGGCGAAGCGAAGCGGTCGGCTTCCGGAAGCGCGAAACCCGGCAAGGTCGAGTCCGGCGAAGTCCGACGCGCGAAAGGTGCTCGACCAATTGTTATCGTCGCGGCCGCCAACCTGGCCGCGAAAGTCGGCGCGGATCTGGTTCGTCTCGCGTCCCGCTTCGAGCGAGAATCGGAGCCAGTCCGCCGGTTGCGCGAAGCAAGCCGAGGACACAGACAAGCAAGCGCAGCACAGGGCAAAAACGAAGGCAGCGCAGCGGTTCATTTCGTCTCTCCTTGTTGAGTTCTTTGGACAAATCTCGCCCGTTCGCCCGGGCCAGGCGGTTGAGAAATCATCAGAGGAAGGTCAGTTGGCGCGGGCGGTTGGGGTTAACCGCCATCGCCTCCATCATTGTCCGGGTCGCTGACCGGATTCCAGTTCGCCGGCGGGACTTTGGGCGGTTTCGGTGGGGCAGGAGGCGGTGCCGGCCCGAAGTCCTGGGGCCTTATGCCGACCGACCACAATTCGACTAACTTGTCGGGACTGCGAACGACATAGCCCGACCGGCGCAGAGCTTGAACATATTCGGGCTTCACGCCTACCGCGCGAAGCTGGACGAAATCGTCCATATCGCCAGTCACGCCCGCGGCCATCAACGCGCGAACATAGTCGCCGGTCACGCCCACCGCGCGGGCCTCGGTTAGCTCATCGGCGTCGATGTTATGAAACCCCGCCGCTGCAAGCGATCGCGCGAACTCCGGCGTGACGCCGACGGATTTCAGGCCCACGAAGTCCGAGGGGTCGAGATTCGCTAGGCGCGGCGAAACAGCGCGCAACGCATTCACATATTCCGGCGTGATACCGACCGACTTCATTTCGATGATCGAATCGATCTCGCGGTCGCTCGGGGAATAGGTCCGCGCCATCGCGCGCGCTTGATCGGACGCTCGGCCGGCCTCGGCCAGCGCAGTTTGACGCACGCTCGTCGCAGCCGCGACAGCATTAGCGACAGCAGCGGCGCGTGCTTCCTGGACCGTCATCGACTGCTCTGGAGCAGCCGCGGCGACCGCCGCTTGTACCGATGTCGAAATTCCGCTCGCAATGATGTGCGGCAGGTCGTCCGGCACCGGCGAACCGCCGTAATAAGGTGGAAGGGCGTTACTTCTCGCAAACTTCGTGGAATTGCGGTCCGCCGCTTTGGTCCCTCCGGGCGCCAGCGTCAGCGCTGCGAGCGGCGCGGCAATCATCGTGGCCCCGACCAATATGCCCAGTGCAAAGGAACGCGCGACCGGGCCACGGACTGATCTGCCGTCGAGCACCCGCGCGACGCGGCGGGCAAGCGAACTCTTCGACGGGGCCACGCCATGCGCTCCGAGGAGCAATCCCGGGCATTCATGTCGCGCAACCCCCACGAGTAGCTGGGCATAATCAGTATCTACGATGTCGGCGGCGAGGACCGCGTCATCGGCCGTTTCCTCGCGCAGCTGGTGCGCTTCGCGCGCGAGCACCCAGACCAGCGGGTTGAACCAGAACAGGGCAGTCGCAACGCGGGCGAGAAGCAGCTTCGCCCAGTCCATGCGCGCGACGTGCGCCAGCTCGTGGGCAATAATCGCTTCGGCCTCGTTCGACGCTTCGACCGCGCGGGTGTTGAGCAGAATCACCGGGCGCATCAGGCCCCAGCTGATCGGCGACGACAATTCGTTGCTCGTCAGAAGCGCGGTGCCATGCTTGAATCCCATGCGTCGCTGCGCGCGGGCAAGTGCGCTTAGCCAATGACCATCGACCAGGACTTCGGCGCGCGCCCTCAAGGCGATGAGCCGCAAAAGGGCCAGAACCGTAATGAAGAGAAGAATGGCTGCGGGGACCGCATAAAGTGCCGTGGTCGCAGCGGTAGGGCTGATGGATAGGCCCTGGCCCTTTGGCGAAACGGCATTCGGGACCATCTCGGCGGCTGGAGGCGTCGATTTGCTTACTGAAGCGATTCGGAAGAGCGCCGGTTTTGCATCAGGTTCGGTTGTTGCAAGACTGCCTAGAAGCGCCGGCGCCTCAACCGTCCAGTTTGGCAGGATTACCGGCGCAACCGCGAGCGTAACGAGAGCGAGAAGGCCGATGTGCGCGACCCACGAACGTTCTGCGGCCGAGCGCTGCTTCATCAGCGCGAGCAGGCCGAGCGCGATCCCCGCGATCAGCAGCGACTTCAACGCAATCGCGATCAGGACGGACATTCCTAGGCTCCTCTGGCCTTCCGCGCGCGGGCGATCATTTGCTCGAGTTCGTCGATCTCGTCTTCCTTGAGACGATCGGACATTCCGAGCAGGGCGCTCGCCGCACTCGCCGGCGAGCCATTGAAGAATACGCGGACGATCTCGCTCAGCGCGGATTTCTTGGCGACGGAGTCGGAGACGACTGGGCTGTAGAGGAACCCGCGCTCCGATTCGCTGCGCCGTACGTAGCCTTTGTCTTCGAGTCGCTTCAGCATCGCCCGCACTGCCGAACCGCTGAGCCGATCGGGAAGGGCCTCGCAGATGTCGACGACCGAAACAGCGCCCCGTTCATAGAGGATGTCGACAATCTGGCGTTCGCGCGGTGGAAGCTTGCTCAACATGTTCAAAAAATCCCTTCGGCCTTCGCAGACTCGCTGCGCCACATTTTGCGATGTGTGCTACATTTGTAGCGTAAGCGCAAGACTTATCTTGGCGAGCGCTTATCGAACCGTCGTGATGACAATCGAGACATTGTCCGGCGCGCCTCGCGCGAGGACGAGTTCCAGCAGCTTGTCGGCCGCGACATCGGGCGTGGCCGCAGTCAACTCCTCGAGCAGCTCGTCGTCGTCGACCAGCCGCGTCAGCCCATCGCTTGCGAGGAGGAAGAGGTCGCCCGGCGCCGCTTCGCCGGTCGAGCAGTCCACTTGGAGTTCTTCGGACACTCCGACTGCGCGAGTAATGACATTTGCGCTCTCGTGCTTTTCGGCTTCAGCCGAATCGAGCATCCCTGCATCGACGAGATCCTGGACCAAGCTGTGATCGCGCGAGAGCCGGCGAATCTGACCGTTGCGCACGCGATAGGCGCGACTGTCGCCGGCCCAGAAGCAGCGGAAGCAGCCGTCGGCGATTGCAAGCCCGACGATTGTAGTGCCGATTGTCCGCGACCGATCTTCCGATCTGGCCAGGTCGATCAAGGCGCGATTCGCGCCCTGAATGGCTTCGATCGCGGCCTCGACCATCTCATCCAAACCGTAGACGATCGGCAGCTGCCTAAGTGCGTCCGTGACCATCGCGCTCGCAACATCGCCGGCCTCGTGGCCACCCATGCCGTCGGCCACTGCCCATAACCCGCGTTCGGTGCGAACGAGGATGGAATCCTCATTGACCTTTCGGCGAAGTCCCACGTGCGTACGGCTGACACAATCAACGCTCATCGCCTGCCCCCTGGCGTCGCTATGGCGGGCAGACTAGCAATTGAGTAACGTGTGTGCGATTTGATTTTTATCAACTGCCGATCGGGCGGGGGCACTCGGCGATGAACAAAGCTTACAGCAACAAGGCTTTGCCGGCCGGAACGGTGCTTAGGGAGTGGCGTCTCGAGGAGGTTCTCGGGGTCGGCGGCTTCGGCATCGTCTACAAGGCCCGCGGGATCTATTTCGACGAGCTCGTCGCGATCAAGGAGTATTTCCCAAGCTCGATCAGCGACCGCGATTCCGAAGATACGGTCGTTCCGATCGATTCCGACGCCGAAGAAGTCCACGCGCTCGGCCTCAAGAAGTTCGTCGAGGAAGCGAAGCTGCTGTGGAACCTATCGACCCCGACACGGCACCCAAATATCGTCAGCGTCCGCAGCCTCTTCGAAATCCACGGCACCGCCTACATGGTCATGGACTTCGAGGACGGAATCTCGCTTTCGCGCATGCTGAAGCAGGGCCGGCGTTTCAATGAACGAAGCCTGTGGAACATCCTTCGCCCAATCGCGCAGGGCCTCGACCGCGCTCACCGCGTTGGCGTGCTTCACCGGGATATCAAGCCGCCCAACATCCTGATCAACGAGGACAACCGGCCCGTTCTCATCGACTTCGGATCTGCCCGGTTTACGACTGCTGAGGCGACGAGCACCAACGTTACGTTCCACACCCCGCCTTACGCCGCGATCGAACAATATGTGAAAACCTACGACCAAGGCCCGTGGACCGATATCTACGCACTTGGCGTCGTGATGTACGAATGCGTCACCGGCGAAAAGCCGGCCGAGGTGCTTGAGCGGCTGCACGCGGGAATGGGCAACCCGCTGGCCGGGGGAAAATGGCCTGGCTACGGCAAGAAGTTCCTCGCCGCGATCGACGCCGCGATGGTCGTCAAACCCGAGGATCGGCCACAATCGATCGGCGAATGGCTCACAATGTTCGGCAAGAGCCTCACCGATGAACTGGAATCCGACGATTCTTCCGACGACGCAACGCGTTTCTACGCCCAGCAGGTCGAGAAAGAAGAAATCGTCCCGGTCGTTCCGCCGACGACCGACGTCGCCAGTACGGTCGAGACGGGCGTTCCGGCCGATCCGAAGCAGGCCAAGTTCAAGCGAGCGGGTCGCGAAACGACGACGTCCAAGAAGATCATCGCACCGCCCGAGCCGAGCGAAACGATCGAAGAGGATACGGCGAGCGGAGATGAGGCCGTGGTGGCAGCCGCAGCCGATGAGCCCAAACCGAAGGCCAAGAAGACGGCTCCTTCGACCGAACCGCGTGCCAAGCCCAAGCCCGCCGTGCTCGTGGGCGCGGGCGCAGTTGCCTTGCTCCTCGCGGTAGGCGCCGGAGCCCTTTTCATGCGCGGCGGAAATTCCTCGCCGGAAACTGCCAATGCGCTTTCCACCGACACGGGCGGCAACGCAGATGTCGTACTGGGCAGCGCGAATCCCGACGAAAATGCGACGGACGCCAACGCGGTCACCGCAGAAGGACAAAATGCAGCGGCCGTAGAGGTTCCCGCGCAACCAGGTGACCAGGGCGCTGCGGCGCTTCGCCAGGAGCAGGCGAAGGCCGCCGCAGCAGAGGCCCGCCTACTGCAGATGCAGAAGGCCCAGGCCAAGGCTGCCGCCGCACAGAAAGCCGGCGCCATGCCCGGCGCGCCGAAGATACTGGGCGGAAAGACAACAACGGCCGCAACCAACCAGATCGTGGAAAGCGCGGATTCAGGCGGAGTGTCGCCGGCCAAGCTGTCGCAATTCTACGGCATCGTGGATAGCGCTCGTGGTATGGCCAAGCAGGTCATGCGCTCCAGCAACAGCCAGAACGCGCAGCTCGCCAGGAATTATGATGCGAATCTCAAGACGCTGAGAGACTCGATCCGCGGTGTGTCTTCGGATCGCGAAGCCGACAAGCTGATCAAGCAGGCCACTCAGACGCGGGCGTACGTCCAGTTTCTCGTCAAACAGTCGCAGTAGGTCAGGGCGCGGCGGCAAGCCGGACTTGATGCAGCCCGCGCGAATTCGCGCTGTCCCACTTCAGCGCTTCCGCCCGGTTGCGGATTTCATGGCTCAGCGAAACCTGGCCGACCCGAAGGATCGAGCCGACCGGAAGCACGGCCGCGCCGCTTATCCGCTGCCCATCGATATACGTGCCATTGGTCGAGTTGAGATCCGAGACGAGCAGCTCGTCATTCGCGATCCCGACGATGCAATGTTGGCGCGATACGCTCGGATGCGGAATGACGGCGTCGGCGGGTGCCGACCGGCCGATTTTCAGCCCTGTCGAACTGACGATAAAGCATTGCTCGGCGCCCTCTTCAACGACGCACAAACAATGGAATTCGTCCCCCTCGGCCTCAACGCTGGCAGGTTCAGGCGTATGTGGAATTGCCGGCGGGGGCTCGGGTGCGCCGCGACGGCTCGTCGACGCAAAGATTACATCGTCGTTGCCTGGCCTCAACCGCTCCCGTGCGGCCGGAGAAATGCTCGCGGCCGGCCTGGGGGGAGTAGACATGCGCTGCGGTTTCGCGACGACCGGCGCTGCCTCCTCGGCAACCCCCGCCTTCTGGACCATGCCCTGGACGTCCTCGACGAAGGCCCGCCAGCGAGCGTCGGAGGTGTCTCCCGTCCAATCGGACAGGTCAGCGGTGTGCGTCAGTTCGAAGGCGATCGGCCGATCGCACGCCTCGATAATCGCCGGCACGAGCTTGTTGCGGCGGTCCGCCAGAGTGGCTTCCGCTCTGACCCAGCGCGAAGTCACGGACCGCGGCGACCAAAGCACCACGACGGCTTTGGCTTCCTTGAGCCGCTGCTCGATCACTTCATCGAACGTCTGACCTGATTGCAGCGCCGCGTCCCACCAGACGTTCAGGCCCTCAGCGGTAAAAGACTCGGCGATATGCCGAGCCGCTGCGCGGTCCTCGCGACTGTAGGACAGGAAGATGTCAATTTCAGACACGAATTCCCCTTAGCAACAAACTGCGGCAATCATTCGGCCATGATCGCCCAGCGACATGCCGACGATCGAATTCACATGGCCGGCGCGACTCGCACCGATCCAAATGTAAATTTCGGTTAATTATGTTTCGATGTCGAGGCGGAAGTGTTCACCGTCCCGTCTTGGGATGGACGGGGCAGGTCGAGAAGCTGGCGGAGAGGGTGGGATTCGAACCCACGGTGGGCTTGCACCCACGGCGGTTTTCAAGACCGCTGCCTTAAACCACTCGGCCACCTCTCCTGAGGGATTTTGCCTATCGCCCGCCGCGCCAAGTCGTGCAAGGCACAGGGTGAACCAAGCTGGCGGATAGGGGGTTGTACGTCCTAGCCTCGGCTGTGGTGAGGATTTGGTGGTGGGTGGCGTGAGCGGTTGGTTGATCATTGGTTTGTCAGCGGTATCGCTCGGCTCGGCGGCTGGACCCTCGAAGCTCGAGGTACCGCTGCAGGTCGCTCAAGCCTATCCGCCAAGCTACGCATATCCGCAGGCGGTCACCCCGGCGCCAACGGCCAGCGCTTGGGAGACATACAAGAAGCGGCTGTCCATTCTCGCCTGGCAGCAGGGCGTGCGGACGGCGACGGTGCAAGCCTATGTGCCTAGCCTCCAGCTCAACCAGCGCGTCATCCAGATGGAAGCGACGGAGCCCGTGGCGCGCAGCAGCGGCGGGGTCGTCGGCACGCTCGCTCCCTATCTTCGGGCTCACGTGACACCATCGCTGATCCGGCGCGGGCAGAACAATTATGCCGACCGCTATCAGGCGCTGCGAACGATCGAGCAGCGCTACGGCGTCGATCCCGCGGTCTTGATGTCGATCTGGGGCCACGAGACAAGCTACGGCACCGTGACGGGCAGCACCGACCTGCTACAGGCTTTGGCTAGCCTCGGTTACTATGGCCGCCGCCGGGATTTCTTCGAAAGCGAATTCATCGCCGCGCTTAAGCTCATCGACCAGGGCGTTCCGCGTGGACGCCTCAAGGGCAGCTGGGCGGGGGCAACGGGCTATCCTCAGTTCATGCCCTCGGTCGCCCTGAGGCTGCGCGCCGACGGGGATGGCGATGGTTATGCCGATATCTGGTCGAACGAGCTCGATGGCCTTGCTTCCATCGCACAATATCTGCGTGACGCCGGCTGGAAGCCGAATGTCGCCTGGGGCATCCCAGTGCGCACGCCCGCCAATCTCAATCGCGCGGCGATCGTCAACCGGATGAACGCCCAGCGCTGTCCGCAGGTCTATCGCCGGCACAGCCGCTGGCTGACGATGCGTGAGTGGCGCGCGCTCGGCGTTGCCCCGCTTGGCCGTTCGCTCCCCGACAGCGAAATGGCGAGCCTGTTCGAACCGGACGGCCCAAATGCGCGCGGGTTCCTGTTGACCACCAACTATCGCGCGATTCTGGATTACAATTGCTCGAATTTCTACGCGATCTCGGTCGGGGTTCTGGCGGATGCGATTGCGCGGCGATAGACAGGCGCTTCCCGCCGCCTGAATCGAGGATATTGCCAGTTCCCATGCCGCGCCTTCCCCTGTCCACCGCCGCCGCGTCCCTACTGGTGGCAACCGCAGCGCCCGCCGCTGCTCCTCAATTCGATACCCCAGCCAAGGTCGCGTTCCTGCTCGACCTGTCGTCAGGCGCGACGCTCTACGCCAAGAATCCCGACGCGCGCATGCCGCCGGCGTCGATGGCCAAGATGATGACCACCGAGGTGGCCTTCGAGCTGATCGACAAGGGCCAGCTGCCGCTGACCAAGACGTGCACGGTCCGCCCCGAAACCTGGCAGAAATGGCATGGGCCGGCGGCCGGATCGACCATGTTCCTCAGCCCCAACGAGCAGGTCAGCGTGGAGAATCTGCTGAAAGGCATCGTAACGCTTTCGGGCAACGATGCCTCGGTCGTACTCGCCGAGTGTATCGCCGGGACGGAGCCGGCGTTCGCCGAGCAGATGAATACGCTCGCGCAGAAACTGGGCCTCACCAACAGCCATTTTGGAAACGCCAACGGCTGGCCCGACAATGGCGTAACCTACGTCACTGCCCGTGATCTCGCGACGCTCGCTCGGGCCACGATCGAGCACCACGGCGCGCTCTATAAGAAGTTCTACTCCCTTCCGAGCTTCACCTGGGGCCACACGCTCGGCTCCAACCAGGACATCACCCAGGCTAACCGCAACCCGATCCTCGGCCATGTTCCCGGCGCGGACGGACTCAAGACCGGGCATACCGATGAAGCCGGGTACGGCTTCACCGGTTCGGCCAACCAGAGCGGACGGCGGCTGATCGAGGTGCTTGCGGGTCTCCCCAGCTGGAATGCGCGCGTGCAGGAATCGACACGGCTGATCGAATGGGGCTTCAACGCCTGGACCGCCAAACCTTTGTTCCAAGCAGGTGCCCAGGTCGGCAAGGCGCAAGTGCAGATGGGCAGCAGCACAGATGTGCCGCTGGTCGCGCCGCGCAACCTCGCAGTCACAGTTCCGGCCGGGCTGGCTGCTGGCCCAACCAGCCTCAAGGTGCGCTACCAAGGCCCGATTCCCGCGCCGATAGCCAAAGGCCAGCACATCGCCGACCTGGTCATCACGACTGGCGACACGCCGCCGCAGGTGGTTCCGCTTGTCGCCGGCGAAGATGTCGACCGCGCAGGATTTTTCGGGCGCGTCTGGCTCGGACTCAAGTCGCTGTTCGGAATGGCGTGAGCGACAGAGGAACCCAGCGCGGCAAGTTCATTTCCCTCGAGGGCGGGGAAGGGGTCGGCAAGTCAACCCAGGTTCGCGCCCTTGCCCAGGCGCTTCAGAAGCGCGGCGTGGACGTGCTGATGACCCGTGAGCCCGGCGGCAGCGAGGGGGCAGAGAAGATCCGCAACCTGCTGCTAAGCGGTCCCGAGGAACGTTGGAGCCCTAAGGCCGAGGCACTGCTCTTCGCCGCAGCGCGCGCGGATCATTTCGCACGGACCATCGAACCGGCATTGGCCAGGGGCCGCTGGGTCATTTGCGACCGGTTTGTCGACAGCTCGTTGGCTTATCAAGGAGGCGCGGGCGCCTTGGGCATTGAAAAGGTTCGCGAACTCAATGGCTGGGCTATTGGCGATGGATTCCCCGACCGCACCCTGATCCTGGTCCTGGATGAGGGCGTGGATCGGGCCCGCGCGCGCGATACCGACGGAAGCGACCGAATCGGCGGCCGGGGAGCGGATTATCATCAAAGGGTCGACCTCGCCTTCCGCATGATCGCTGCGGAAGAGCCGGAGCGCGTTCGTCTCATCGATGCCTCGGGCGCTCCAGATGATATAACGGAGCGCCTTCTCGACGCGCTCAAGGACTTGCTACCGTGATCCTCGGCCAGTCCAAGGCGGTTGAGCAATTTTCGAGTGCCTGGGCACTGCGCAAGCTTCATCACGCTTGGCTGCTCGCTGGTCCCAAGGGCATCGGCAAGGCCACGTTCGCGAAAGCTGCGGCTCGGCGAGTGTTGGCGGATGCAGCAGGGCCGTCGCCTGATCGTCCGGGACTCGCAACAGACCACGAACATCCAATCGTCAGGCTGGTCGAAGCGGGGAGCCATCCCGACATGCGCTGGCTCGAACGGTTGGTCAACGAGAAGACCGGCGCACTCGCCCGCAACATCAGCGTCGATCAAGTCCGCGAGTTGGGCGAATTCATGGTTCTCACATCGGCGTTCTCGCCCTGGCGGGTCGCAGTTATCGACACCGTTGATGATCTTGAAGCCTCAGGCGCCAACGCGCTTTTGAAAATGCTCGAGGAGCCGCCAGCCAACACGCTGTTCTTCCTCGTCAGCCACATGCCGGGGCGGCTGCTCGCCACCATCCGCTCGCGCTGCCGCCGGCTGGACTTCCAGGAGCTCGACGATGACGCCATGACGTCAATACTCGAAGCGCAGGCTCCTGAATTAAGCGCGGCCGAGCGTCAGCGCGTGGTCGCCATGTCGAGCGGTTCGGCGGGCCGTGCGCTGGCCTTCGCCGAGCTTGATCTCGCAAAGCTCGAGGATGCCGCGCTCGGCATTCTTCGCAACGGCGACCCGACCAATGCTCGGCGGTCTGATCTCGCAACGGAGCTCGGTCGCAAGACTGCGACCAACCGCTATGCAGCCTTCCTCGATCTTGCACCCTCGCTGATCGCTCGGGAGGCGCGACGGCTCGAGGGCCGAACGCAGGAACGGGCGCTCGACGCCTATGCCAAGGCGCGA
>Ga0207711_10005433_pt1 | contig 10778 bp, 6 predicted proteins | sample KBSS34metaG_FD_184401 | JGI IMG/M metagenome (GOLD analysis project Ga0207711, IMG submission 184401) | Switchgrass rhizosphere microbial communities from Kellogg Biological Station, Michigan, USA - KBS S3-4 metaG (SPAdes) (version 2) | ecosystem: Host-associated > Plants > Roots > Rhizosphere >...
AGACAGTCTCCAGACCGAGAATCTGACGCTGGAAGCCCCAACCCAACAGAAGGAATCCGTCAACATCCTGTATGCGACGAAGGGTGAGAACGCGAATCCGCAGCATGTTGTGGCGCTCACTCAATCAGAAGTTTCCGCCATGGCCCAGGCCGCGATTGCTCGATGGGCAGAAGCCGGTCTCTCAGCCAGCAACCTGGCGAAACTTCAGTCTCTTTCGTTTGACGTTGCCGATCTACCGGCTGGTCAACTCGCAACCGCTACCTCTTCCAGGATCATTTTGGACGAGACCGCGGCTGGTTACGGCTGGTTCTTCGACGCGACACCGTCTGACGACAACGAGTTTGAAGTTCAAGTCCCGAATAAGGAAGTTCAGACCACGGACATAAGCCTGGCCAACGCTCGCATCGACTTGTTGACGGTGCTCATGCGTCAGCTTGGTTCGCAGGCGACCTTTGGCAAGTCAGGACTCAAGGGTCCTGCCGCCTGGTTAATGGAAGGCACTCTCGACGCCGGTGAGCGACGCGCTCCGGCATTCAAGGTGTCGATCGGCAAAGCGAAGTCAGCTTCCGATGCGACGGCTAAACAAGCTCGCGCGAACGTGGAAACCGAGAAATCGGCGAAGCGTGGCGCGGGTTACGAGGAAGTCGCTTCCAACCGGTCGCGTAGTTCGCGCGTCGTGAGAAATCACGCGATGCGAGCCGCGGCGCCAATGACCGCGATCGACGTGCTGCTCAATATCGGAGACATCCCGTCGGGCAAGAGCGTTACGATCACTTTCAACGTAACGGTCGATAACCCGTACCTCGGGGCTACAAACCAGGTCTCCAACCAGGGCACGGTCTCCGGAACGAACTTCAGCAACGTGCTCACCGACGATCCGGACGTCGTAGGCACGGCCAATCCGACCGTGACCACGATCGATCAGCCGGACGTGACCGTGGCTGTTGCGCCGTCCTCGGTTTTAGAAGACGGAACAGACAACCTCGTCTACACGTTCACGCGCGAAGGGTCCACGGCTGCCGGTCTGACGGTGAACTTCAGCGTCGGCGGCACGGCTACCTTCAACACTGACTACACGCAGACAGGCGCGGCCACCTTCAATGCCACTTCGGGCACGGTGACCATACCTGCCGGTAGCTCAACAGCCACCGTGACGCTCGATCCGACTGCGGACAGTACTGTCGAACCTAACGAGACGGCAATTCTGACTGTGGTAACCGGCGCGAGCTACGATGTCGGCGTCCCCGCTTCGGCGACCGGGACAATCACTAACGATGACACTGACGTGACGGTGGCGGTCGCGCCATCTTCGGTGGAGGAAGACGGGGCGACGAACCTCGTTTACACGTTCACCCGCGCCGGCGTCACCGCGACCCCGCTCACCGTCAACTTCTCAGTCGGCGGGACGGCTACCTTCAACACTGATTACACGCAAACCGGTGCGGCGACCTTTAACGCCACCGACGGCACCGTCACGTTTGGCGCTGGCAACACCACCGCTACCGTGACAGTTGATCCAACAACCGACACGACGGTCGAAAGCAACGAAACAGTGATCCTGACCTTGACGGCAGGGACGGGCTACAACGTGGCCAATCCCAGCACCGCCACCGGCACGATCACTAACGACGACGCTGACGTGTCGATCGCCGTGGCGCCATCGGCGGTGGACGAAGACGGGGCCACGAACCTCGTTTACACGTTCACTCGCACCGGCGACACCACCGGCGCGCTGGCCGTGAATTTCACGATCAGCGGCACGGCCGATCCCAGCACCGACTACACCCAGACCGGTGCAACCACGTTCACCCCGCCCACCGGCGTAGTCACGTTCGCTGCCGGCAACTCCACCGCAACGGTGACGGTTGACCCGACGGCGGACACGACGGCCGAAGGGAACGAGACGGTCACCTTTACGCTCGCTGCGGGCGCCGACTACAACATCGGCGCGCCCAGCTCGGCTACGGGAACCATTAACAACGACGACACCACCGTGTCAGTGGCGGTGTCTCCGTTAGCAGCGGACGAGGACGGCGCGACCAACCTCGTCTACACGTTTACCCGTAGCGATTCCAGCGGTGCGCTTACGGTCAACTTCTCGGTCGGCGGAACAGCCGCCTTCAGCACCGACTACACACAGACGGGTGCAGCGACGTTTACGCCGCCCACCGGTACCGTGACCTTTGCTGATGGCAGCTTGACAGCCACGGTGACCGTTGATCCGGCAGCGGACAGCACGGTCGAACCCGACGAGACGGTGATCCTGACGGTAACCGCAGGCACGGGTTACACCGTCGGTGCCCCTGCTTCGGCAACGGGGACAATCACCAACGACGACACGGACGTGACGGTAGCTGTATCGCCGTTATCGACCACCGAAGATGGTGCGACCAACCTCGTCTACACGTTCACGCGTACCGGCGTCACAACCGGCGCGCTATCGGTCAACTTCCTGATCAACGGAACGGCGACCTTCAACACTGACTACACGCAGACCGGTGCAACTTCGTTCGCGCCGCCCAACGGCACGGTGGACTTCGCCGCCGGCAGCTCGACTGCGACCGTCACGATCGATCCGACGGCCGACAATTCAGTCGAACCTGACGAGACGGTAATCCTGACCGTGACGAACGGCACGGGCTACAACATCGGTGTACCCAGCGCGGCCACCGGCACCATCACCAACGACGATTCATCCGTTTCAGTAGCGGTGGCGCCGTCATCAGTGGATGAAGACGGAGCGACGAACCTCGTCTACACCTTCACCCGCACCGGCTCAACCACCGGCGCGTTGACGGTGAACTTCTCGATCGGTGGAACGGCAGACTCCGCCACCGACTACACCCAAACGGGCGCGGCGACCTTTACCCCGCCCACTGGAACGGTGACGTTTGCGGCAGGCAGCTCCACCGCAACCGTGACGATCGATCCGTCGGCCGACATCACGACCGAGCCGGATGAAACGGTGATTTTGACCGTGACTGCCGGCACCGGTTACGAGGTCGGTGCGCCAGACTCGGCCACGGGCACCATCAACAACGACGACAATTCAGTATCGGTGGCGGTATCACCGGGCGCAGTGAACGAGGACGGCGCGACCAACCTCGTCTACACCTTCACCCGTGGAGACTCGACCGATGCGCAGACCATAAACTTCTCGGTCGGCGGAACGGCCACCTTTAACACCGACTACACGCAGACGGGCGCGGCCACTTTCGGCGCGACCGGCACGGTAGCGTTCGCCGCCGGCAGTCTGACGGCCACCGTGACTATCGATCCATCGGCCGACTCCACAGTCGAACCTGATGAGACGGTTGTCTTGACGGTGACGGCAGGAAGCGGCTACAGCGTGGGCGCGCCCAGCTCGGCCTCGGGCACGATCACCAACGACGACACGGACGTGACGGTAGCTGTATCGCCGTTATCGGTCGTGGAAGACGGTGCGACGAACCTCGTCTACACGTTCACGCGTACCGGCGTTATTAGCAGTGGGCTGACGGTGAACTTCAGCGTCGGCGGAACGGCTACCTTCAGCGGCGACTACACGCAGAGTGGTGCGGCCAGCTTTACGCCGCCCACCGGGACGGTGACCTTCGCTGCCGGCAGTTCGACGGCCACAGTGACGGTTGACCCGAGTGCTGACGGCTCGGCCGAAGGCGACGAAACGGTAATCCTGACGCTGACCGCGGGGACCGGCTACAACGTGGCGGCTCCGAGCTCGGCGACGGGCACCATCGTTAACGACGACACGGAAGTGGCCGTGGCGGTCTCTCCATCCTCGGTCCTCGAGGACGGCGCGACCAACATGGTGTTCACCTTCACGCGCACTGGCATTACCTCGGGCGCGCTGACGGTTAACTTCTCGGTCGGCGGAACGGCTCAATACGCTCCTCCGGGAGGCGATTACCAGACGAACGACCCGCTCACGTTCTCGACGACCTCCGGCACGGTGACTTTCCTCGCCGGCAGTTCGACGGCGACCGTGACGGTTGATCCGTTCGGCGACGCGGACCTGGAGCCCAACGAAACGGTGATCCTGACGATAACCGCAGGCGCGGGCTACACCATCGGTTCGCCGAATTCAGCGACCGGCACCATCCTGAACGATGACAACAGCCCGCCGACAATCGTCGTCGGTTACGGCGCGTGCGGTATGAGCGGGTCCAGCGGTACGATGAACCTGCTTGTCGGGGACGTGGAGACGGCCGCAGGCAGCCTGACTCTCTCCGCCACCTCGTCGAACACTTCGGTGGTGCCGCTCGGCAACATCGTGTTCGGCGGCAGCGGGGCCAATCGCACGGTGACGATCAGCGCCATCGGGAAGAATACCGTCGCATTCTCCGACGTCACCATCACGGTGTTTGACGGTACCTTCACGAGCTCGATCAACATCAGAGTCATCATTGGTACCAACAAGACCGAGACGATCAACATCGGCACCACCACAGTGGGCACCGATATGATCTTCGGTGGAAACGGCGATGACACGATCAACTCCGGAGCCGGCAATGACTTGATCTGCGGCGGCAACGGCGGTGGCGTAGTCAACGGCGGCCTCGGCGATGACACCATCGACGGCGGCAACGGCAACGACACCCTCCGCGGTGGGGACGGCAACGACCTCATTCTCGGGGGTGGCGGTAATGACACCCTTGAGGGCGGTAACGACAACGACATCCTCGATGGCGGATCCGGCACCGACATCCTCCGGGGTGAGAACGGCGATGACACGCTTACCGGCGGGTCGGGTCCCGACTCGTTCAACGGCGGGGCGGGCAACGACACGGCGACCGACTTCACCCCGAGCCAGGGTGATACCAAGGATATATCGGTAGAAATCGCGTCGCTGTTAGCAACAAATGATTGGGGCGGGGTGTTAGCTCACCTCGCCTTCCCCACTCGCTGGTGGGGCGGCCCGTTCATGCTGGGCAATGGTCCAATCATCGGCAACAGGCAGTAACCACTTAACTTGACCCTAAAAATCCGTGTAATCCGTGGCTGGTTCCAGCCGCGGATTACACGGATTACTACTGATTATGGCCACCGAATTAACTGAAAAAGAATTCTCCAAACACGTAAACACGAAGTTTCGCGTTGCCGGCGAACAGCCGGTCGAGCTCGAGTTGACGGAGGTTAAGAGCTACCTGGGCAAAGCCCACGAGCAGACAGGAATGGAACGCTTTTCTGTGTTCTTTCTTGGACCGGCGGACCCGTATCTCAGGCAGCAGACGTACTCGTTCGAGCACGAACAGATGGGCGCTTTCGATCTATTTCTGGTGCCGTTGAGCCGCGATGAGAGCGGGTTTCGGTATGAGGCGGTCTTTAATTACTTCAAGCCTTTGGCGGTTGATTAAGATCGCCATTCCATGTGTTTGTAGGCGCCGAAGTCCTCGATCTTTTTAAATCCCAACCGTTCATAAAACCGATCGGCGTTGTTATTGAGCACGAAGACCATGTGACGGAGCGCTTTGCCCGCACTTTGCGCCTCGCTCTTTAACCGCTCGAGTAGCTTTGTGCCGACGCCACGGTTCTGAAACTCAGGCAAGAGAGCGATGTCGAGGAGCCGGATCTGTTCGTCGTCAGCGCCGATCCATATCCGTCCGGCGCGTTGCTGATCGATCACGATCACGCGATAGTCTGCATCGGGAAATCTGGTCTCGTATTCCCTGCGTTGCAAATCAAATTGCCAGCGTAGGAACATTTCCTTTTGGCCTTCGATCCACTCGGCCTGAGAAAGCTCCTGCTCGCGTGTGCTTGCGTACAAGCCGAGCAGGAATTCATCGTCGCTCTCAGTCACCGGGCGCAGTTCTACCGTGCCGCCGTCTGTTAGCTGAAAAGACTCGGTCCAGCTTTGCATCGACGGGACAATAGCACGGTCCTGAAAGAGGCACAAAAAGCACAAGGTTGGGTTGTGCTTCTTGCGAGGTTCTACGGCGGCTGCTCGTTTAGACCAGGTGATTGATTACGGCAGTGTGCAGAAACTTGCCGCCCTCTTCCGAAGGAGCCATAAACAGGTCGAAGGCGCCGAGCCGGCTATGGTTCAGGTTATGGATTTTGGAAGTGGCTGAAAGTCGACCCGAAGCCTTGAAGCGCAGTGAAAAGCAGTCAGTGCGGGCGGTTTTTCCGGTCGTGATGCCGGAAGAGATGGGCTGAGAATCCTCGAGCGCCACCAGTTTTAGCTCAACGATCTGCTTTCCGGAGCGGACGCGAAAGACATCGCCGACACAAGGCTCAAACATTTCGCGGCTGTACGATCGGACTGGGTTGGACGAAGTGTTGGACCAGGGGAAGCTCTGGGAGTTATGGGAGCTCTGGGAGTTCTGGGCGAATACAAAAGTGCCTGGCTTCAAGACAGCAACGGCAGCAGACACCACGGCGGCAGATCTCAGGAATCTACGACGTGAAATGGACATTTTTTTATCGGTCTCCTTAGCGGATTAGTCAGGTGGATTGATTAGCGGGGTGGGGTCGGCTTTAGCGAATGGTGAGCTTGGGGCGGCGTGGACAGGAGGTCCAGTCAGGAGACAGTCTATTGAGTTTCGAGCCCGCTTGACAACAACTAAATTCGCCTTCAGGTTTAGCTTGATATTCTATGGCGCTCCGAGTAGAATCTGCGGCGCTTCAGTGCAAGATACTTTTCAAGTGCCCTCAAGCAGGTTTTTTCCCGAGGTCTTCAGCTAAGCATTCAGATTCGCATCGGTATCACTTCCTGAGAATTTTGACGTTCGTTTTTCGCCAGACGTGTCACGAAAACATCACGAACGACGGCCTCCCATGAAAGCCGATGCTAACAGTTCTCGATTATCTAACGAGGAGTGAATATGGCAGAACCCTTTTTGTCTGAAGTCAGAATCATGAGTTTTGTGTTTGCCCCCAAAGGCTGGGCCCTTTGTAACGGGCAACTCCTTCCAATTAACCAAAACCAGGCCCTCTTCTCCTTGCTCGGAACAACATTCGGGGGCGACGGGCGCGTGAATTTCGCGCTCCCCGATCTTCGCGGACGGACGCCTATCCACGTCGGCAGCGGTCACACCCTTGGTGAAAAAGGTGGTGAGCAGGCGCACACGCTTTCAATCGCTGAGATTCCAACGCACACTCACGTGCTTTCAGGATCCGGCGCCAATGCCGCGGTGAACAGCCCGGCGGGAAATTCTCTGGCTAACACAACCGCCCTTTATCATAGTCCCACGAGCCTAACCACCCTCAACCCGGGATCCGTGGGCAATGTTGGGGGCAGTCAAGCACACCTTAATATGCAGCCATTCCTCACGCTGAGTTTTTGTATAGCGCTGCAAGGTATATTCCCGTCGCCGAACTAAGGAGAAAATAATGGCACAACCATACGTTGGAGAAATTCGCATGTTCGCCGGGAACTTTGCTCCCGCCGGCTGGATGTTCTGCGAGGGTCAACTACTCCCCATCTCGGAGAACGAAACACTCTTTCAATTGATCGGTACGACTTACGGCGGCGACGGCGAAAGCACATTCGCGTTACCAGACCTCCGCGGCCGCATCCCGATCCATCAGGGCAACGGCTTTATCCTGGCGGAAACAGGTGGAGTGGAGGAGGTGACGCTTACAGTTAGCCAAATCCCGGCCCACACCCATCCGTTGCTGGCCTCGGGCGACGTCGGCGATCAGATCAATCTCGCCGGCGCCCTGACGAGCAACTCGAACGGCGTCAAACCCTACATCGCGGATCCGCCATCGGTACAAATGAATCCCGCATGTATCGGGCCGGTCGGCGGCAGCCAGCCACATACAAACTTTCAACCCTACCTCTGTGTGGACTTCATCATTTCGCTGTTCGGGATTTTCCCCAGTCCGACCTGATCTCAGGAAGGAGTTGTTGTCGCAGATGACGTCTAACGAACTCGACGATTAACTTTTTCTTGGATCACTTTTAGGAGATTGATATGGCAGATCCTTTTGTTGCTGAAATTCGCATCTTCCCATTCAACTTCGCGCCGAAGGGTTGGGCATGGTGCGATGGCCAGTTATTGCCACTCTCGCAGAATACGGCGCTGTTTTCTTTACTGGGAACAACCTACGGCGGAGACGGTAAATCAAACTTTGCGCTGCCTGATTTGCAGGGCCGCGCTCCTATGCACCCCGGACAAGGTCCGGGACTCTCCCTTCACGATTTGGGCGAGCAGGGCGGGTCGGAAACCGTCTCGCTTTTGGAGTCGGAAATCCCGTCCCACTCGCATAGCTTAAATGCATCACCTGACGACGGAGACATTCGCATCCCTCAGCCCACTCGCAGTTGGGCGAAGGCCGTAATGTATGCCGCCGGCGCTCCAAATCCGAACACGCCGCTGGCGCCAGAAGCGCTGGCCCCGGCCGGCGGTGATCAGCCGCATAACAACATGCAGCCTTACCTCACGTTCTATTTCAACATCGCGCTGCAGGGCGTGTTCCCACCGCGAACCTAGAGCCGGTGATTTGAAAGTAGTCTCTTCCCCGGGGGGGTGGCACTCAGTGGCCACCCCCTTTTTTGCTGAGCTTTTTTGATCAACAGAGCAGAAAAACGTTGACTCTCGGTTGCGGCTGGAATAGAGTCGGCTTTGTCTCGTCTGCGACGCGTTGCCAGTCCTGCGTCGCTTCGTTCGTCTTAGATAATCTTCCGAATTGATTAACGGTATCAACTCACGCCTAAAGTGTATTCCCCCGGGGACTGCTCACCCGTTCTTTACACTTGCTGCATAAAAGGACTCAGATGATCAAAACAACACTCGCAGACCGTCATTCTTACTCGAGAACTCTTGTCGCCTGCTTAATCATTTCCTTGTTGGTTCTGGGTCCTCTGGCTCCGCTTGGCGCGGCGTCGTCGAACGCTTTCAAGCCCGTTACAAAGGCGGCGCCGGTGGCGCCCGATCTGCAGCCCCTCGAGGCTGCCCCTGCTCTCCCCGCTCCCCTCGTGCCTTCGATCACAGCCACGAAAACCGATTCGTTTGCTGACTTGGACGGTGACGGCAAAGCTCAGCCAGGTGAAACGATCACTTATGACGTCAACATAAATAACAGCGGCACGGATGCCACCGATGTTAATTTCGCCGACACGATCGATTCCAACACAACGCTCGTCGGAGGCTCACTCAAGGTCTCCCCGCTGGCCTTCGCTGATACTTACGCCGCGGCTAAAGATACTCCGCTGGTGGTTGGCAGTCCGGGTGTGCTCACGAACGACACAGGTGTTCCGGCGCCGACCGCGGTGGCCATCGCCGGTGGCGCAACGACGCAAGGCGGCACCGTTACGCTGAACACCGACGGCGGATTTACTTACAACCCGCCCGCGGGCTTTAGCGGAACCGACACCTTCACCTACACAGCCACAAACGGACTAACGCCAAACGATACTGCACAGGTCACTATCAACGTCGACGCGCCACCGAGTGTCACGAGTACAACCCCAACCAACGGCGCGAGTAACCAGGCACAAAATTCAAACATCACGATTACTTTTAGCGAGCCTGTTAATGTTACCGGCGAGTGGTTCCAGGTTTCGTGTACGACGAGCGGTTTGCGCGGGGTCGCGGATACGGTGGTAACCGGTGGCCCAACCACCTTCACGATTAATCCGAACACCGACTTCAGCGCCGATGAGACATGCACGGTGACCGTTTTTGCCGCGCAGGTTTCCGACCAGGACGCGATCGATCCGCCGGACAACATGGCGGCGAATTTTGTTTTTAGTTTTGCCACGCAGGATTCCGCTCCGACTGTCTCCAGCACCACGCCAACCAACGGCGCGACCAATCAAACCACCAACACGAACATCGGCATTACGTTCAGCGAGCCGGTCAACGTAACCGGCAATTGGTTCCAGATCGTTTGCACCTCCACTGGAACGCGCAACGTTGCGGACACGGTGGTGACTGGTGGCCCAACTACGTTCACGATCAATCCGAATACTGATTTTACTGCCGCGGAGACCTGTACCGTGACGGTCTTCGCCGCGCAAGTTACCGATCAGGATTCGTCTGATCCACCGGACAACATGGCCGCCAATTTCGTTTTCAGTTTCGGCACCGAGTCTGCGCCTACCGTTAACGCCACGACGCCGACTAATGGCGCGACGGTGGTGGCGAACAATACAAACGTCACGGTCACGTTCAGCGAGCCGGTCAACGTCACCGGTAACTGGTTCCAGCTCGTCGGTGCGACGAGCGGCACGCGTAACGTCGCGGACACCGTCGTTACCGGCGGCCCAACCACCTTTACGATCAATCCGAACGTAGATTTTGCGAATGGCGAATTAGTCACCGTAACTGTCTTTGCGGCCCAGGTAACGGATCAGGATCCGAGCGATCCGCCTGACAATATGGCGGCGAACTTTGTCTTCAGCTTCACGATCGATCAGGCACCCTCCGTCACGGCGACTACGCCGACCAATGGCGCAGTAAATCAGGCGGTGAATACAAACGTCACGATCACGTTCAGCGAAGCAGTTAATGTCACCGGTAACTGGTTCCAGATCGCTTGCGGCACCAGCGGCACACGCAATCCCGCCGATACGGTAGTCACGGGTGGTCCAACTACTTTTACGATTAATCCAAACGCCGACTTTGTGACGAGTGAGACGTGTACCGTGACGGTCTTTGCCGCGCAGGTCACGGATCAGGACAGCGGTGATCCGCCGGACAATATGACGGCGAACTTTGTTTTCAGTTTTCAAACCATAGATGCCGCGCCAACGGTAACGAGTACCACGCCGATAAACGGCGCGACCAATCAGGCGACTAACACGGACGTCACAGTTACGTTCAGCGAGCCGG
>Ga0207711_10005434_pt1 | contig 10776 bp, 11 predicted proteins | sample KBSS34metaG_FD_184401 | JGI IMG/M metagenome (GOLD analysis project Ga0207711, IMG submission 184401) | Switchgrass rhizosphere microbial communities from Kellogg Biological Station, Michigan, USA - KBS S3-4 metaG (SPAdes) (version 2) | ecosystem: Host-associated > Plants > Roots > Rhizosphere...
GACGCCCGATCTGAAGAGCATCGACTGGAACGGCTTCGAGGCGGGCCCCGAGCTCGTGAAGGCCGGCGAGGCCGCGGCGACCGAAGCGCTGCCGGCCATCCGCGAGTGGCTGTCGCCGCCTGCCGCCGCGCCCGACGCACGGCTCGACGAGCGCTTCGCGTAACACGCGACCCTCACGGTCTGCGCCCGGCAGGCGCCACGGCATCGCGGAGGAATCTCCGCGCCGCCGGAGATCCGCGGCGCCCGGCCTGCCGCGAGCGACCGCCGCAACAGCCGCTAACCCTTGCCATCGCCGCCGGTTCGCGTCTTTCCCGGCGCCCCCGCCGCGGGGCACGTCGATTGCCGACGCAGCCTCCCCTGGAGGTCCGTGTGCGAAAGACTCTCGCCCTCGTGCTGTTCGTGTGTGTGTGCAGCCTGTCGATCGGGTGGACGGCTGCCCGCCAGGTCAAGCCGGCCGGCGTCACGATGACGCCCATCGAGGACGTGCTGATCGCCGTCCGCGAGGATCTGCAGAACGACCGCGCCGAGACCATGGCCAAGAACCTGAAGCTGACCAGCGACGAGGCGGCGAAGTTCTGGCCGGTGTTCTCGGCCTACCAAAAAGAACAGAACCTCATCATGGACGAGCAGTTGAAAGGCATCCAACGCTACATCGAGACTTTCGATACGCTCGACGATGCGGGAGCCCTGGAGCTGATCAACGCCCACCTCGCTCGCGACGCGAAGATGGTGTCGCTGCGTCAGAAGTGGCTGGGCGAGTTTCAGAAGGTGCTCGGAACGAAGATCGCGGCGCGCACGATACAGATCGATCGGCGGCTGTCGCTGGCGCAGCAGATGCGCTTGAGCGCCAAGATTCCGCTCGTGCACTGAGCGGCCGCGGCGCTGCATGGAGCGTGGCGCGCGTGCTACGATTTCGCCCGCGTGGCCGAGTTCCTCAGTCTCCGTGATGCCGTCGCCCGCTACGTGAAACCGGGAGCCCGGGTGGCGCTCGAGGGATTCACGCATCTCATCCCTTTCGCCGCCGGGCACGAGATCATCCGCCAGCGGCTGAACGATCTGACGCTGATCCGCATGACGCCGGATCTCGTCTACGATCAGATGATCGGCTGCGGCGTCGCGGCGAAGCTGGTGTTCTCGTGGGGCGGCAACCCCGGCGTCGGCTCGCTGCACCGCCTCCGCGACGCGGTCGAGCACGACTGGCCGCGTCCCCTGGCGATCGAGGAACACAGCCACGCGGCGATGGCGCACGCCTATGCCGCGGGGGCCGCGGGCATGCCCTGCGCGATCTTCCGCGGCTATCTCGGCTCGGATCTGCCGCGCGTCAATCCGAACATCAAGACCGTTGTCTGCCCGTTCAGCGGCGACACGCTCGCCGCGGTGCCGGCGCTGCGCATGGACGTGACGATCGTCCACGCGCAGAAGGCGGACCGCGACGGCAACGTCTTCATCGGCGGCATCGTCGGGGTGCAGAAGGAAGCGGTGCTGGCGGCGCGGCACGCCGTCGTCACGGTCGAGGAGATCGTGGACGATCTCGGGACGGCGGGGACCAACGCGGTCGTGCTGCCCGGCTGGAGCGTCGACGCGATCGTGCTCGCGCCCGGCGGCGCGCGGCCGTCGTACGCGCACGGCTACTACACGCGGGACAACGCGTTCTACACCGCGTGGGACGCCATCGCCCGCGACCGCGACGCGTTCCGGCGCTGGATCGACGCCAACGTCATGACCGCGCCGTCGGGGGTCACGGCGTGCGCCCCGTGAGCCATACGGCGTCGGAGATGATGACCATCGCGGCCTCGCGCGCGCTGGCCAACGACGACATCTGTTTCGTCGGCATCGGGCTGCCGTCGGCCGCGTGCAACCTGGCGCGCCTGACGCATGCGCCGCGGCTGCGGCTGCTCTACGAATCGGGCACCGTCGACACCCGACCGACGGTACTGCCGCTGTCGATCGGCGACGGCGAGCTATGCGAGACGGCGCTGTCGACGGTGCCGGTCGTCGAGATGTTCCAGTACTGGCTGCAGGGCGGCCGCGTCACGGTCGGCTTCCTGGGCGGCGCCCAGGTGGATCGCTTCGGGAACCTGAACAGCACGGTCGTGGGCCCGTACGAACGGCCGAAGGTACGTCTGCCGGGCAGCGGCGGCGCGACCGAGATTGCCGCGCACTGCCGCCGGATCTTCATCGTGATGCGGCACGGTGCGAGGGCGTTGTGAGCCGCCTCGATTTCACGACGTCGCTGGGACACGGCCCGACCGGCCGGGAACGCCGCGCGCTCGGCCTGGGGACCGAAGGGCCGGCGTTGATCGTGACCGACCTGTGCACGATGCAGCCGGATCCCGAGACGTGCGAGTTCGAGGTCGCGTCGCTGCACCCGGGCGTCACCGCCGAGCAGGTGCGCGAGCAGACCAGCTGGCCGCTCCGGTTCCGATCGAGCATCGAGGAAACGCCGGCGCCGCGCCAGGAGGAGCTCGACGCCCTGCGCGATCTGATCGCGAGAACGCGCCGCGCCCATGGAGAGCGCGACATCAATGAGTAAGCGACCAGGATCCGAGGCGGCGGGCAACGAGCCGCCGCTCCTCTATCCGCCCTACGTCTCGACGCGGCTGCGCGCGCCGTCGCAGCCGCTGGTGATCCTGCCCGAGCGGCTGTCGGACATCACGGCGCCGGTCTACGGCTGGTGGGATCCCGGCGAACGCGACAACGACCTGACGCGACAGTCGCCGGAAGAGCCGCAGGGACAGCGGATCATCGTGGCCGGGCGGCTGCTCGACGAAGACACGCGCCCGATCGCGGGCGCGCTGATCGAGCTGTGGCAAGCCAACGCCGCCGGTCGCTACCATCACGCCAGCGACCAGCACCCGGCGCCTATCGATCCGCACTTCACCGGTGCAGGCCGGACCGTCACCGACGCCGAGGGCCGTTACGAGTTCACGACGATCCGCCCCGGCGCGTATCCGTGGCGCAATCACGACAACGCGTGGCGCCCGGCGCACATCCATTTCTCGGTGTTCGGGCGCAGCTTCCGCAGCCGCCTCGTCACCCAGATGTACTTTCCCGGCGATCCGATGTTCGACCACGATCCGATCCTGCAGTCGATTCCCGACGAACGCGCGCGACAGCGCCTGGTCTCGCGCTACGACCTGTCGCTGACGAAAGCGGAATGGGCCCTCGGCTACGCCTTCGACATCGTCGTCCGCGGCCGCGACGCGACGCCGTTCGAGACGCCGCGATGAGCGAGCCGGTGCAGCCGCCGCTGGTGCCCACCCCATCGCAGACGGTCGGGCCGTTCTTCCACTTCTGCCTGACCGACACCACCCGCGGCCGGCTCTTCGCCGATCGCGCGTCGAGAATCGTGCTGGCCGTGCGTGTGAGCGACGGGGCGGGAGCGCCCGTGACCGACGCCGCCGTCGAGATCTGGCAGCCGTCGGACGTCAAGGGCGGCGACGCCGCCTTCGGCCGTCTGGCGACCGATGAAGGCGGCACGTGCGAGTTCGACACGGTGCGGCCGTGCGATCCCGTTGCCGGCAGCGCCGCGCACGTCAACGTCTGTCTTCATGCGCGCGGCCTGCTGCGGCAGCTGTACACGCGGCTGTACTTCGCCGGCGATCCGGCGCTCGATGCCGATCCGGTCCTGGCGCTCGTCCCCGAAGCACGCCGGCGCACGCTGCTTGCGACGCAGGATCCTGACCGCGCCGACCGCTGGCTCTTTCACATCCGGCTGCAGGGACAGGATGAGACGGTCTTCTTCGATGTGTGACCGCGCCCGCCCTGTCTTCCGCCTGAAGGCGGAAGCCACGAGAATGAAGGCGGAAGCCACGAGGACGGCGGGCGGTGCCGCGCTCAGTCATCTGGCTTCCACCTTCAGAGCACTGTTCCCGTGGCTTCCGCCTTCAGGCGGAAGATCCAGGTGGCTTCCGCCTTCAGGCGGAAGATCCAGCGAGTGAGCATGAGACTCGTCGACAGCCGGAAGGCGAAGGCCACGAGAACGGGGGCCTCACCTCGCGCCCAGGTGGCTTCCGCCTTCAGGCGGAAGATCCGGAGCGGCGAGTGAGCGTGCGGCTCCTCGACAGCCTGGTCACGACGGAGGCGCTCGAGGAGGCGTTCTCGAACGAGGCACTGCTATCGGCGATGCTTCGCTTCGAAGTGGCCCTCGCGCGCGCGGAAGCGCGGGCCGGTGTCATGCCGTCTTCGGTGGCCGACGCGATCGCCGGCGTTCCGCTCGACGCGTTCGATGCGGCGTCGCTGGCGCGCGGAGCGCGACGGTCCGGCACCATCGCCACGACCTTCGTCGAGACGCTGATCGCGAAGGTCCAGGCCGCGGAACCGGCCGCGGCGCCGTTCGTTCACTGGGGCACGACGAGCCAGGACCTCGCCGACACGTCGTTCGTCATGTGCCTGGCGCGCGCGCGAGCCGTGCTGGCGCCTGATCACGAGCGTCTCGTCACGGCGCTGCGGCGCCTGTCGGACCAGCACCGCGACACCGTGATGCTGGCGCGGACGCTGCTGCAACCGGCGGCGCCGACGACGTTCGGGTTGAAGGCCGCGGGGTGGTTCGCGGCGACGTCGCGCAGTTTCGCCGCGGTGGCGGCGGCGTTCGACGGGGCGTGCGTCGTGCAGTTTGGCGGCGCGGCGGGGACGCTGGCGGCGCTCGGCCCGCATGGCGTGCGCGTCGGCGAGGATCTCGCACGCGACCTGGGGCTGGCGTACCCCGGCGCACCGTGGCACAGCCATCGCGAACGCCTCGCATCGCTGGTCGCGGCGTGCGGCGTCTATACCGGGACGCTCGCCAAGGTCGCGCGCGACGTCACGCTGCTGATGCAGTTCGAGGTCGCGGAGGCGGCGGAGCCCGGCGGTGGATCCTCGGCCATGCCGCACAAGCGCAATCCGGGCGGCTGCGCGGTGGCGCTCGCCGCGGCCAGTCGCGTCCCGGGACTGGTCGCCGCGTTGCTCGGCGGCATGGCGCAGGAGCACGAGCGGGGCGTCGGCGGATGGCAGGGGGAGGCGGCCACGATCGCCGATACGATCCGCGCCTGCGGCTCGGCGCTGGCGGCGATGGCCACGGTCGTCGAGGGCCTCACCGTCCATCCCGATCGCATGAAGCGCAATCTGTCGGAGACGCGCGGCGTCGTGTTCGCCGAACGGGCCATGGCCGTGCTCGCGCCGGCGCTCGGACGCGAGCGCGCGCAGCGGGCGATCGCCGCGGCGATCGACGCCGCAGCGGCCGGCCGCGCCACCTTCACGGAGGCACTGCGCGCCGATGCCGATGTCGCGGCGGCCCTTGGCGCCGGCGCCAGCAGCCTGGAGAATCCCGAGCAGTACCTCGGAAGCGCCGAAGCGTTTCGGCGCCGTCTGCTCGGGGAATAGATGGTGCTTCCGCCTGAAGGCGGAAGCTACGGCCTGAAGGCGGAAGCTACGGCCTGAAGGCGGAAGCTACAGGACAAACCGCAGATGCCTTTGATGAGACTCTCCGATGCGGCCACGTTCTACCGGCTGACCGGCCCGGACGATCGCCCCGTCCTCGTGCTCTCGCATTCCCTGGGCCAGGACCACGGCATGTGGGACCCGCAGGTTGCCGATCTCTCGACGCACTTCCGCGTACTCCAGTACGACACGCGCGGCCATGGCGCGTCGAGCGTCACGCCGGGCGATTACAGCGTCGAGCAGCTGTCGCAGGACGTGCTCGCGCTGGCCGACCGCCTTGGCATCGACCGCTTCGCGTTCTGCGGCCTCTCGCTTGGCGGCATGATCGGCCAGTGGCTGGCGGTGCACGCTCCCGCCAGGGTCACCGCGGTGGTGCTCGCCAACACGTCGCCGAAGCCAGACCCCGAGAGAATGGAAGCGCGCCGGCGCAAGGTCCTCGAAAGCGGCATGAGCTCGGTCGTGGACGAAGTGATGGGACGCTTCTTCTCGCCGCGGCTGCTGGCGTCGAACGGCCCGCTGGTGGCCGGCTCGCGGCGCACGCTGCTGGCGACCGACCCGATCGGCTACGCCGGCTGCTGCGCCGCCGTGCGCGACATGGATCAGCGCGACACGCTGCGCTCGATCCGCTGTCCCGTCCTGGTCGTCGACGGCGAGCTGGACGTGTCGCTCCCCTGGAAGGGCCACGGAGAGATCCTGGCGCGCGACATCCCCGGCGCGGAAGTAGTCCACCTGCCCGCGGCGCACCTCTCGAACCTCGAGTGCCCGCGCGCGTTCACCAGCGCGGTGCTGCGCTTCCTCGCCGCGCCGGCGGATTCGACGCTGGATGCCGGCATGCGCGTGCGCCGCCTCGTGCTGGGCGACGACCACGTCGATCGCGCCATCGCGTCGACAACGGAATTCACCCGCGATTTCCAGGACCTGATCACGCGCTATGCGTGGGGCGCGATCTGGACGCGGCCGGGGCTCGATCTGCGCACCCGCCGCCTGCTGGCGCTCGCCATCACCGCGGCGCTCGGCCGGTGGGAAGAGTACCGCCTGCACGTGCGCACGGGTCTCCCGCGCGAGCTCGAATGGTGCGACCTGGAAGAAGTGTTGATGCAGACCGCAATCTACGCCGGCGTCCCGGCGGCGAACACCGGCTTTCAGCTCGCCATTGAGGAAAGCAGCAAGATCAAATAACCGCTATCCCGTCGATCTCGATCAGAAAGTCTTCGTTGGCCAGCCCCTTCACGATGACCAGGGTGTTGGCCGGCGCGTCGCGCGGGTAGTACTTCAACCGGACCTCGTTGAACGCCGCGCGATAGGCGATGTCGGTGAGATAGGTCGTCGTCATCATCAGGTTGTCGAAGCCGCCGCCGGCGGCTTCCAGCACCGCCGCCAGGTTCTCGAACACCTGATGCGCCTGCCGCTCGATGTCCCCCTTGCCGACGATCTGTCCCGACGCGTCGACGGCCGTCTGTCCCGCGATGAAGAGCAGGCTGCCTCCGGTCGCCTGCACGCCCTGGCTATAACGCGGCCGGGGATCGAGCAGCGACGCCGGCTGGATGGTGATTCGATTCATGTGACGATGTCTCCGATCAATGAGCACCGCACTGAGGACGGCGCTAGAATCCCGTTGTGCGGCTGATCCGCTGATCGAGTGGAGGTATCGACGATGACCATCGACCGCCGTGGCTTCCTGCGCGCGTCGACTTCAGTACTGGCATTGCAACCGAGCCTTCGGCAACTGTTGGCCGCGCCTGAGCACTCCTCCCCCACGTCCGGGCCGCCGGCGATCGATCGACTCGCGGCCAGAGAGATCGCCGTCTACGTTACCGCGGACAACAGCAATCACCGCATCTCGGCGACCGACACGCTGACATTCAAGCCGATGGGTCAGCCGAAGGAGACCCAGGTCTGTGTGTTTGTCGACCCGTCGAGGAGGTTCCAGACAATTCTGGGAATCGGCGGCGCCCTCACGGATGCCGCCGCCGAGACATTCGGCAAACTGCCGCCGGCACGGCAGCGAGAGCTGCTGGATGCCTATTTCGATCCCGACAAAGGCATCGGCTACACGCTTGGACGAACCAATATCCACAGCTGCGATTTCTCGAGCAGCAGCTATACCTATGTCGGCGAAGGCGACCGGGAGCTGAAGTCCTTCAGCGTCGATCACGACCGGCAGTTCCGCATTCCCTTCATCAAACGGGCGATGACCGCCGCCCGAGGAGCGCTGACGCTTTTCTGCAGCCCCTGGAGCCCGCCGGCATTCATGAAGACCAACAACGACATGTTGCACGGCGGTCAACTCAGGCCCGAGTTCGCGCAGTCATGGGCCACCTACTTCGCGAGGTTCATCAAGGCGTACGAGCGGGAAGGCATCCGCATCTGGGGCACCACCCTTCAGAACGAACCGATGGCGACGCAAACGTGGGAGTCGTGCATCTACTCGGCCGAAGACGAGCGGGACTTCCTGAAAGACCACCTCGGCCCGACGCTGAAACGGGAAGGGCTGGGCGACAGGAAGATCATCGTCTGGGACCATAACCGCGATCTCATCTACCAGCGGGTCAGCACCATCCTCGCGGACCCGCAAGCCGCGCAATACGTGTGGGGCATCGGCTTCCACTGGTACGAGCCATGGAGCGGCGGCGATCAGATGTTCGACAACGTCACGCTCGTGCGCGAGACATTCCCGAGGCAGAACTTGATCTTCACCGAAGGCTGCATCGGTCCGTTCAAGGCCGCCGATCTCAAGAGCTGGAAGCTGGGCGAAGCGTACGGGCGTTCGATGATCAACGACTTCAACGACGGCGCCGTTGGCTGGACGGACTGGAACGTCCTGCTGGACGAACAGGGCGGTCCGAACCACGTCGGGAATTATTGCTTCGCGCCGGTGCACGCCGATACGGCCTCCGGAGAGCTGACCTACACGAACTCGTATTTCTACATCGGGCACTTCTCGAAGTTCGTCCGCCCGGGTGCCCGCAGAATCGCCAGCTCGCCCAGCCGAAGTGCGCTGCTCTCGACCGCCTTCGTCAATCCAGACGGGAAGGTGGCGGTGGTGGTCATGAACAGAGGGGATCAACAGGTCGACTACTATCTGTGGGTTGACGGGAGCGCCGCCGAAGTCGTCAGCGCCCCTCACTCCATTCAGACGCTGGTCTTCTGAGCCGCTCGTCCATGTCACGCGGACCTCAGAACGTGCGATTGAACAGGCGCTCGGCGTTTCCCTGGTAGATGGCGCGGCGCTCGTCGGCGCTGATGTCGAGGCTGTCGATGACGCGGATCGTCTCGCGGATGTACATCGGCCCGCCCTCGGGATCGAACGGCGCGTCGGAGGCGAAGACGACCTGGCCGGTGCCGAAGAACGACAGCCCGCACACGGTCGCGGCGCGGCTGCCGAACACCGCCGTGTCGGCCCAGAACTTCCGGAAATACTCGATCGGCCGCTCCGGCATCGATCGACGCAGCCCCTCGTAGTCTTCGTCGGCGGTGCGCGCGCCGAGCTGATCGAGGCCGTAGCCGACGCGCCCCTCGAAATAGGGAATCATCGCGCCGAGGTGGTGCGCGACGACGCGGATGTCGGGCAGGCGATCGAACAGCCGTGAGAAGACCAGCCGCTGCATCGCGGCGCTGGTCTCGTAGGGCCAGCCGAACGTCCACCAGATCTCGTACTTCGACTTCGACTCGGCCGCGTAGTCGGCGAAGCCGGCGCCGCGCGCCGGGTGCAGCAGCACGGGGCAGCGCAGCCGCTGCGACGCCTCGAAGAGCGGGAAGAAGCGCTCGTCGTCGAGCGGCAGCCCGTTGACGTTGGAGAAGATCTGCACGCCCAGCGCGCCCAGATCGCGGACCGCGCGCTCGAGCTCGCGCACGCTCTCCTCGGGCTGGTTCAGCGGCAGCGAGGCGATGAACCCGGCGAAGCGTTCCGGATGCCGGCGCACGAGCGCCGCCTGCGAGTCGTTCGCCAGCCTGGCGAGGTCACGCGTGATCTGCGGATCGGGATTGATCGCCTCGATCGGCGGCGCCGACAGCGACAGGATCTGCCGGTAGTCGGGCCCGAACTCCTCCAGCATGCGGAACCGCACGTCCACGTCGTGCAGGAACGGGATGTTCAGCCAGCGCTTGATCGCGCCGCGATTGACGATCGTCGCCTGCAGCCGGTCGAAGAACGGCTTCGGGAAGATGTGATTGAAGACGTCGATTTTCAGGGACATTGTCCTGTCACCATCGCGGCGAGCGCTTGCGGATCGTCCGGCGCCTTCTGGCCCCGCCAGACCACGTGAAGATCGGGGCGGACCATGATCAAGTCGTAGCCGTACACGTCGCGCGGCGCCCGATCGTCGATCGTCAGCACGCCGAACGGCGCGCCGGTCTCGCGCATCGCGCGCTCCAGGCACGAGGTGTCGGTCTTCGTCCTGCCGAGACGCAGCAGCGTGTAACCGTCACCGATGCGATCGTGCAGCGCCGTGCGATCGTCGAGCCAGACGTGCGGCAGCCTCGCCCCCGGCCAGGTGGTCGGCATGTACTCGCGGAAGAGGTGCTCGGGGCCGCCGGGCTCGTCGACGACGATCGGCGAGCCGACGTAGCGGTAGCCGAGCTCGGCGCCGATCATCTCGTTGGTCTTGCGCTGCTCCACGTTGGCCGTCGCCGCCAGCGCGTCGCGCGTGGCCTGGCCTTCCGCGGTCGCGTCCCTGATATCGGGCCGATACTGCCCGCGCCACTTGCGCCGGCCGAGCGACGCGTAGCGCGACGCGCCGACGTTCCGATCGCCGACCTGGCGCCGCTCGACTTCGTACGAGGGCAGCAGGCTGGGACCTCCCCATCCGCGCAGCGTCGCGTGCAGCTTCCACGACAGATCGATCGCGTCGCCGACGCCGGTGTTCATGCCCAGCCCGCCGGTGGGAATGACGAGATGCGCGGAATCCCCGGCGAGGAACACGCGGCCGGCGCCGTAGCGATCGGCGAGCAGCAGGTTCTGCTTCCACGCGCCGACGTAGAGCATCTGGTAGTCCACCGGCACGCCGACGGTGCGCTCGAACTGCGCCGCCATGTCCTCCGGACGCTCGACCACGGCGTGCAGCGTCCAGTGGCGCGTCGAGTCCTGCATGATGAGGAAGGTCGCCTGGCCGTCGGCGACGTGGTAGTGACGGCCGCGGCCCGGACCGTCGCCGATCGGGATCCGGTCGAACAGGCTCGGGCAGTGATAGAGCGCCTGGTGCAGCCGCAGCAGGTTGCCCTCGCCGCGCAGCTGGATGCCGAGCTGCTTGCGCACGGCGCTGCCGCCGCCGTCGCATCCGACGATGTAGCGGGCGCGGATCTCGCGCGGCGCGCCGTCCGCCTCGCGCAGGCTGGCCACGGCGGCGTCGGCGTCCTGCG
>Ga0207711_10005443_pt1 | contig 10762 bp, 10 predicted proteins | sample KBSS34metaG_FD_184401 | JGI IMG/M metagenome (GOLD analysis project Ga0207711, IMG submission 184401) | Switchgrass rhizosphere microbial communities from Kellogg Biological Station, Michigan, USA - KBS S3-4 metaG (SPAdes) (version 2) | ecosystem: Host-associated > Plants > Roots > Rhizosphere...
CTTCAACTCGGCCTCGGCGACGTCCCACGTGCGTTCGGGATACGCGCTGCGGTACATGTATCCCGCGCGAAACGCCGGCGCGTAATCGCTGAATTCGAGGTTCGCGTTGAAATACGGTTCCTTGTTGTACGTATCGCGCCAGTGGGTCTCCTCGGCGGTTGGATAGACAGCCTCACCCATCGCATGGCCTGCGGCAGCACCGACAAGCGCGCCGACCATGCCTCCGATAGCCGAGCCCCCGGGGCCACCGATGGAACCGATCAGTGCGCCGGCAACCACGCCTCCGGTCGTACCGACAGCGGTTCCGATCGGATGCGATCCCGGGCTGTTGGTGATGGGATCTCGGTTCATCGCCTTGGCGTCGGCCTTCTTGACGCGGTTGGCGAATTTCTTTTCCGCCTTGATCTCGGTGGTCTTGAGCTTCTCGGCGGCGACCGCGCGCTCCCGGTCGATTGTTGCGCGCGCTTCGTCGCGCTCGCGGGTTGCGCTATCGAGTTCCTTCTGGAATGCGTTCGTCATGGGAAAACTCCTTTTTCGTTGCAGCATTCGCCGCAGGTGGCGAGCCGTCCATCCAATTGACCCAACTGAAAGTACTTTGGCCGCGAGCACATGAACCGTGGGCAGCTGTCGCGCGGACGGCTAACATTCGGTTCAGTAGGAGCGTCGCGTCGCTCGCATGTTGCAGTGCCGCGCGAGCTGTTCGTTGCGCCATCGTGCGGAATCGCGCGGAATGGGTCGGCGCTGCGCGCGAAGTAGAAGTTGAAGATCGACGCGCTGCGAAAACATTGAGACCATAAGAAAAAAGAGGAGGGTCGTCTCATGCGCAGGCAGCTGTTGTGCTTCGGACTCGTTTCCTGCCTGGGTGCCGTGTCGGCGATGGCCGATCCGCCAGCGATGCCATCACCCGCGCCCGCGCAAGCCGCGCGGCCCGTCGAGGCTGGCACGCCCGGAAGCACGCCGGCAGGCACGACATTCACGCTGCCCGCTGGTTGGACCATGAATACCCGTGGGCAAGTCGTGGTGCTGCATCCGGCGGAGCCCGACCTCAGCCTCGGGCTGATCGATGTCGAGGCGAAAGATGCGAGCGCTGCGGTCGCCGCGGGATGGGCCGCGTTCGATCCGGGCTTCAAGCGTCCGCTGCGCATCACCGAACCATCGGCTCCGCGCAACGGCTGGGAAGAGCGCGCGTATTTCGACTACGAGGTGTCGCCGAACGAAAAACTCGTCGTCACCGCCTACGCATGGCGCGCGGGTAACCAGTGGCTGGTCGCGATGCTGCGATCGAGCGAGCAGACGCTGGAGAAGCGCAGCGGCCCGTACGGCCTGCTCGTCAACAGCCTGCGACCCAAGGGCTACCAGCGCGAGTCGTTCGCGGGCAGGACCGCGCATCCGATCGACGCGAAGATGATCGCGATGCTGAAGCATTTCCTCACCCACGGCATGCGCGAACTGCAGGTGCCTGGCGTCGCCTTCAGCCTGATCGACCGGGGCAAGATCGTGTATGAAGGCGGCCTCGGGGTGCGCGAACTCGGCAAGCCCGATCCAATCGACGCCGACACCTTGTTCATCGCCGCATCGAACACCAAGGCGCTGGGCACGCTGCTGCTGGCCGAACTCGTCGACGAGAACAAGTTGCGCTGGGACGAGCCCGTCACCGAGGCGTATCCGCCTTTCAAGCTCGGCGATGCGGCGACCACGCGCGGGGCGAAGATCAAGGATCTTGTCTGCGCGTGCACCGGCATGCCACGGCAGGACCTCGAATGGATCTTCGAGGACGGCCACGACACGCCCGAGATATCGCTGCGCAGGCTCGGCGCGATGCAGCCGACCAGCAAGTTCGGCGAAGTCTTCCAGTACAGCAACCTGATGGCCGCGGCCGCGGGTTACATCGGCGGCACGATCGCCGAGCCTGGCAAGGAACTCGGCGCCGCGTACGACGAGGCGATGCAGAAGAAAGTTCTGGACCCGCTCGGCATGCACCGCAGCACGTTCGACTTCGCGAAGGCGATGCAGGGCGACTGGGCGCGTCCGCACGATGTCGACATCGACGGCAACCCGGTCGTCGGCGAGATGGCGCTGAACTACACGATCGTTCCCGCGCGGCCCGCAGGCGGTATCTGGACAAGCGCGCACGACCTCAGCCAGTACGTGATGATGGAACTCGCGAAGGGCAAGTTGCCGAACGGACAGCGGCTGGTATCGGAAGAGAGCCTGATGCAGCGGCGCGTACCGAACGTGGTCGTCAGCGAGGACATCGACTACGGCATGGGCCTGATGGTCGACAAGCGCTATGGCGTCACCGTGGTGCATCACGGCGGCGACCTCGCGGGCTATCACAGTGACATGATCTGGTTCCCCGATTACGGCGTTGGCGCGGTGATCCTGACCAACTCCGACACCGGCGTCGACCTGCGCGGCCCGTTCCTGCGCAAGCTTGCCGAGTTGTTGTTCGACGGCAAGCCCGAAGCGGATGCGCAACTCAACGTCGCCGTGACACAGGACGACGGCGAGCGCGAGAAATTCCGTGAACGCCTGCAAGTGCCCGCCGATCCTGTCCTGTCAGGCAAGCTCGCCGCGCGCTACTCGAACGAGGCGCTTGGCACCCTCATGGTCGAGCGCAAGGGGCCGGATGTGTTCTTCCACGCGGGCCTGTGGAACAGCCGCATGGCGACGCGGAAAAACGACGACGGCACGATCAGCTATTTCACCATCTCGCCGAATTTGACGGGCTTCGAATTCGTGGTCGGCGAACGGGGCGACAAGCGCACGCTGGTCACCCGCGATGCGCAGCATGAATATGTGTTCGTGGAGAAGTAAGTCGGTCGAGACACCTCCACCGTCGTGACGCAAGACTGATTCAGGAAACGCTGCCATGTCGAACCAGACCATGGACACACGATCATCCCGGGCGCGTGTCGGCGCCTTAATCGTCGTCGCTGCGCTGCTGTCGCCGCTTGCCGTGATGGCGCAAGCGCCCGTCGCCAAGCCAGTGCCAGCGACACAACCGACCGTCGCCGACGATCCCGATGCGCGACCGCCGGTGACCCCGGCCGACCTGCGGATCTTGAAACGCGCGCGCGAACTGCTCGATTCGCCATCGAAATGGAATCGCGCCGATGACCGCAAGTGCCCCGCCAGCGCCAGGACCTACAGCCTGTATTGCGCACTGGAAGTGGCGACGACCGACGTAGGCCAGCACTTCGAGCATCGCGGCGCAGCCCTCCAGGAAATGCGCTTCGTGATCGACGAGATTGCCGCGAGCCGCAATTACGACCATCGGTTGATGGACTACAACAACGACCCGACGACGACGTTTGCCGACGTCCAGGAAGTGCTTCGCATCACCGAAAGCCTGATCGCGCTCAGGCTGAAAGGGGATGCGGCCAGGGTGGCGAAGCCGGTTGCTCGGTGAGGGATCCTGACGAAGATTTCCCCGCCACCAGGCCGTGTTCGACGAGTATGGCCTGAAGCCGCTTGCGCACGTGCGCGAGATCCTCGGCGTTGCAGGTGTCGTTCTCGATCGCACGCGCCTGGTGGTCGAAGAACTCCAGCAATTCCGCCCGGGGGACGCATGGCGCCATCACGGAGATTTCCTGTTTCAGGTCGCAGAGCATGGTGTGCAATTCGAAGCGCGTCCTTGCCATGTGTCCTCCCACTGATTCGGTTTGTGCATCGGTTCGACCGGGACGGATCATGACGAACCGAACGTAAAATTCCTGTTCAAATGCGTCTTGCGGAAGCTGTTGGCCGTTGCCCACGGTCATGACGGGTTCAAGGAGCGTATTCTTCATGCATCCGCCATGACGCGGAGTCGACGATGAGCCACCACCACGGCACCTTGATCCGCACGATCTTCCACGATCCGATCAGCGCAAACGTCCACTGGCGCGAGGTCGAGTCGTTGCTGCACCACCTCGGCGCGCAGGTCGAGACGCTGAGCGGAAACCGCATCCGCGCGCATCTGAACCGCGTCGAAGGTGTGCTGCATCGCCCGCATCACGGCCATACCCTCGACCGAAACGGGGTACGCGGCCTGCGCGGCTTCCTCGCAAGCGCGGGCGTCACTCCGTCGCAATACGACGCGCGCGAGGCACCACCGGATGCGAATCCGCCGCACTGAAGTGGTACGCGGCTGGAGTCGGCACCCTGGCTCCGCCAACGCAGCCTCCGTGCTCCAACACGGCTGCCCTATGCTCCCGCATCATTTTCCGAGTTCGATCGGCTTGTCCGGTGGTTCCAGGCACACGCCGGTGACGAGCTTGACCTTGAAATGCACTTCGGCCGTCATCTTGATCGTCGTGCCATTGCTGAGCTTGACGCCCACGATGAAGTCGCGCTTGAGCTCCGGCTCTTTCCTCCATTCCTGATCGTCCGGTTCCTGGGCACTGCACTTGCAGTCCTTGTCGTCGCATTTGGGCTTTTTCTTCTCGGGTGCGGCCCAGTCGTTGACGGCCTTGCGAAATCCTTCGACTGCCTCGTCTTTCAGCTTCTTGCCCTTGAGCTCCGCCTCGCCTTCGGCCGGACCAGGAACCATCTTTCCGTCGGTGTTGGTTCCGGTCCCGAGGATCCTGGTGAAGAGCATCTTGCACTCATCGCGGTCGCACGGCATGGCTGTCTCCCCCTGCAATGGAGTGGGATCCGCCGACCCGTTGCCCGGCGGGTGGAACGCGAAGCGCAGTACCTGGTGCCGCCATCGCGTTGCCGGAGATTACACGCTGGGAGCTGGGCTCAGGTTACAGGGACCATTTCCGCCAGCGGCTGCCATGTGGCCCCTCCCCCTTATTCCGTTCAGCCCGGACTTGGCCTATCGTGGCCGCTCGCCCCATCGCTTCCCTTGCGGCTCCCTGGAGGATTGAATCGTGAATGACACCCCGAAATGCCGTCTGGTGACCCGCAGCGATTTCGATGGCCTGGTATGTGCGGTGCTGCTCAAGGAGCGCGGCCTCATCGACCACATCGAATTCGTCCACCCGAAGGACATGCAGGACGGCAAGATCCTGATGGGTCCGAACGACATCAGTACCAACCTGCCCTACGTGCCCGGTTGCGGCCTCGCATTCGACCACCACGCCAGCGAGATGGAGCGCGTGTCGGTGCGGCCGGACAACCACATCATCGATCCGCATGCCGCATCGGCCGCACGCGTGGTCTACGACTACTACGGCGGCGCGGCGGCCTTCCCGAAGGTTTCGGCCGAGATGATGGAGGCGGTGGACAAGGCCGACTCCGCGCAGTTCAGCCTCGATGAGATCCTCAACCCCACCGGCTGGGTGCTGCTGAATTTCCTGATGGACGCACGCACCGGGCTCGGGCGCTTCCGCAACTTCCGCGTCTCCAACTACAAATTGATGATGGAGTTGATCGACTACTGCCGCGACCACACCATCGACGAGATCCTCAAGCTTCCCGATGTCGCCGAGCGCGCCGAACTCTACGACGCCCACTTCAACCTTGCGCGCGAACAACTGAAGAAGGCTTCGGTGCTGCACGGCAAGCTGGTGGTACTCGACCTGCGCGACCAGGAACCGATCTACGCCACCAACCGCTTCACCCTCTACGCGCTCTACCCGCAGGCGACCGTATCGATCCACGTCATCTGGGGCATGAAGCAGCAGAACACCGCATTCGCCATCGGCAAGTCCATCATCGACCGTTCCAGCCCGCTGGATATCGGTGCGCTATGCCTGCGCTATGGCGGTGGCGGACACACCGCCGCGGGTACCTGCCAGATCCCCAACGAGGATGCCGAGAAGGTGCTGAGCGAGTTGATAAGGGCGATCAACGCGACGGAGTAGCGACAACAACAGCGCCAGGGCCGATATCGGATTGAAATCGATAACTTGCCCTGGCCCCTTTGTTCGTTCGCATTGTTCGGAACGCCTGTCGCGAGGCCCCGATGCACTCGTCATCACGCTTCCAGACCCACACCGTCGAAAACCAGCCACCGCAGCTGGTGCCATACGACGCCTATGCGAGCGACACGCCGCTGCGCGAAGCCGTTGCGCGCGAAGGCGGCGCATGGGCGGAGGCCGAACTAGCGGGTTACGGAGTCCTGGCGGGCGGCGAGTTGCAGGAACTCGGTCGCCTTGCCAATGCGCATCGGCCGCAATTGCACACGCACGATCGCCATGGCGAGCGCATCGACCAGGTCGAATTCCAGCCGGCATACCACCAGTTGATGCGCTGCGCGATCGAACACGGCGTCGCCGGATTCGCGTGGCGGCATGCCGAACGCCATGGCGCGCACGTCGCGCGTGCCGCGCTGATGTACCTGCACTATCAAGCCGACCAGGGCACGAGTTGCCCGTTGACGATGACCTACGCCTGCGTGCCCGCCCTGCGCCACGCGGCCGACTTGGCTGCGACGTGGTTGCCGCGCATCATCGCGCCGCACTACGACGGCGACGCGAAGCCGGCGTGGGACAAACCCGGCAATACGCTGGGCATGGGCATGACCGAAAAACAGGGCGGCTCCGACGTCCGCAGCAACACCACGCGCGCGACGGCGGCTGGCGACGGGATGTACGCACTCGTCGGGCACAAGTGGTTCTTCTCCGCGCCGATGAGCGACGCGTTCCTGGTCCTCGCGCAAACCGATCCGGGCCCGACCTGTTTCCTGCTGCCACGCTTCGCCCCGGATGGCAGCCGCAATGCGCTGCGGCTGCAACGACTCAAGGACAAACTCGGCGACTGGAGCAATGCCAGCAGCGAAGTGGAATTCCAGGATGCAGTCGCCTGGCGCGTCGGTGAGGAAGGACGCGGCATCGCGACGATCCTCGAGATGGTCGCGCTGACGCGCCTGGACTGCATGCTCGGCTCGGCGGGACTGATGCGGCAGGCGCTCGTGCAGGCGCTGCATCACTGCCAATATCGCCGTGCCTTCGGCCGCGCGCTGTTGCAGCAGCCGTTGATGCGCCAGGTGCTGGCCGACCTCGCATTGGAATCCGAAGCGGCGACAGCGCTCGCATTCCGCGTCGCGCGCGCTGTCGATGCGAGCGACCGCGATCCCGCCGAGGCGGCGTTCGCCCGCGTCGCCACCGCGATCGGAAAGTACTGGATCTGCAAGCGTGCCCCGGCCATGGTCAACGAGGCGCAGGAATGCCTCGGCGGCGCGGGCTACGTCGAGGACTCGGGCATGCCGAGGCTGTATCGGCAGGCGCCGCTCAATTCGATATGGGAAGGCAGCGGCAACATCCAGTGCCTCGATGTACTGCGCGCCTTGCAGAAGGAACCTGCCTGCGGCGATGCGCTGTGGGCCGAACTGGCCGTGGTGCGCGGAGCGCACGCGGCGCTGGACGAGACCATCGCCCTGCTCCGCGACGAACTGGCGCATCCAACCGAAGCACTGCAATCGCGCGCGCGCTGGCTGGTCGAGCGAATGGCGTTGTGCCTGCAGGCAAGCGTGTTGTTCCGCGCAGGGCACACTGCGATCGCCGAGACGTTTTGCGCGAGCCGCCTGCAACGCGCTGGCGGCTTGGGTTTTGGAACGCTGTCGAAGGGTGCGCCAGTGGACGCGTTGCTCGGGCGTGCGTGGGCGGACGCGACTTGATCCCTGACTACTGACAGGACGCTGTCAGCAGCCCGCCCCCATCCTGACGGCGTGCAATCCGCACGCCTACAGGACCACCGCCATGCTCAACCCCAACGTTCCCGTCTGGTTCGAGATTCCCACCGTCGACCTCGATCGCGCGCAGCGCTGCTACGAGACCCTGTTCGGCCAACCACTGCAACGCGAGGATTTCGGCGGCATGCCGATGGCGGTGTTCCCGCACGAAAAGCCCGGCAGCAGCGGTGCCCTCGTGTCCGATCCGCGCGCGCGTCCTTCGGCGGATGGCAGCGTGGTCTATTTGGGGCTGGATGCGCTCGATCCGGTGCTCGGCCGCGTCGATGCCGCCGGCTGCAAGCTGATGCTGCCGCGCACCGAATTGCCGCACAACATCGGCTTCATCGCCCTGCTCATCGACAGCGAAGGCAACCGCATCGGCTTGCACGCGCCGCGCTGAATCAATCGGCCCGGAGCGCGCGGCGCGATCGTGTGATAGAAGCGCTGCATGCGCCGAGCCGACCGATTGTTCCTCTTGATCCATGCCCTGCGCGGTCGCCGGCGAGCGGTGACCGCGCAGCAACTTGCCGCCACCCTGGGCATTTCGCCACGGACGGTCTATCGCGATGTCGCAGACCTGCAGGTTTCCGGAGTACCGATCGAAGGCGAAGCAGGCGTCGGTTACGTGCTGCGCAAGGGATCGGACATTCCGCCGCTGATGTTCAACGCCGACGAACTCGAAGCCCTGGTGGTCGGAACGCGCTTCGTGCGCGCGTTCGGCAGTTCGCGCCTGGCCGCCGGCGCGCGCGCTGCATTGCTCAAGATCGACGCGGTGCTGCCGCAGGAACTTCGCGACCGCGCCGATCGTTCACGGATCTTCGCTCCCGCCCTGCCCGGCCCGAACGAGGCGCGCGAACGCATCGACTGCCTGCATGACGCCGTGATCCGGCGCCAGGTCCTGCGCATCGACTATGCCGATGGCGCTGGCACGGCAAGCGCGCGCGAAATCGAACCGCTGTGCCTCGCGTTCTGGGGCGGCGCCTGGACATTGGGCGCGTGGTGTCGGCTGCGCGTCGGTTTCCGCAGCTTCCGTCCCGATCGCATCCTCGCGTTCGCGACGACAGGTGAAACCTTCGACGACTCCCGCGAGCGTGGACTCGCGGGCTACCTGAGCTCGGTGGGAGCTGAATCGATCGAGTAAAGGCGACGGCGGTCCCGATTCCCGGGCACCAAGAGCCTATAGTCGAGCGACTAAACGGCGAATTCCCGGCCCTCAATCGCCTGGGCCCGCGGCCGGTGCGGGATCGCAGCGCGCATCGCCGCGCCGGCACCTGAAAGGAATCAGCATGACCACACCCAGTGACGACCAGGCACGCGCCTACATGCACAAGCTGCTTGGGGCCATGAGCCAGGAAGGCGGATCGGACCTGTTCATCGCCAACGACTATCCGCCCAGCATCAAGCTCAACGGGCAGATGAAGCCCCTCGTCGCGGAGAAGCTCAATGGCGAGGTCACCCGCCAGCTCGCGCACGCGATGATGAGCGAAAACCAGCGCATCGAATTCGCGCGCGAGTTCGAGTGCAACTTCGCGATCGCCATTCCCGGCCTGTCGCGATTCCGGGTCAACATATTCATGCAGCAACAGCAGGTCGGCATGGTACTGCGCACCATCGCCGCCGAAATCCCGAACTTCGAGAAATTGCGCCTTCCCGAAATCCTGAAGGACGTGGTGATGACCAAGCGCGGCCTGGTGCTGCTGGTCGGCGGCACCGGTTCGGGAAAATCCACCTCGCTGGCGGCGATGATCGACCATCGCAACCGCACGTCGGCCGGCCACATCATCACCATCGAAGACCCGGTCGAATATGCGCACCAGTCCAAGAACTCGCTGATCACCCACCGCGAAGTGGGCATCGACACCCATTCGTGGCATCACGCGCTGAAGAACACCCTGCGCCAGGCGCCGGACGTGATCCTGATCGGCGAGGTGCGCGATGCCGAAACCATGGAGCATGCGATCGCCTTCGCCGAGACCGGGCACCTGTGCCTGACGACCCTGCACGCGAACAGCGCCAGCCAGACCATCGAGCGCATCATCAACTTCTTTCCCGAAGAGCGGCGCAACCAGTTGTTGATGGACCTGTCCGCGAACCTGCGTGCGATCGTGTCGCAGCGACTGGTGCGCACCGTGGACGGCAAGGGCCGCGTGGCGGCGATCGAAATCCTGATCAACACGCCATCGATCGCCGAACGCATCTTCCGCGGCGAGTTCAACGACCTCAAGTCGGTGATGAACAAGTCCCGCGAGCTCGGCATGCGCACGTTCGACTGGGCCTTGTTCGAACTCTACAACGAGGGGCTGATCCCTTACGAGGAGGCGATCCGCAACGCCGATTCCGCGAACGAGCTGCGCCTTAACATCAAGCTCAAGAGCCCGCGTGGCGAACCGGCGATCGCTGCCGGAATCGCCTTGTCCATCGACGAGGATCCCAGCCCCGAGGAAGTCGAGCGGCTGCGCAAGGAAGAACTCCAGCGCCAGGAGGTCCGTCGCCGCGAACTGGAAGACCAGCAGCTCGCGACGATGCGCGAAGGCAAGATGGCCGCGCAGAGGAACCTGGATGGCCTTCGCTGAGGCAGGCCAGGCTGCCGCGGATTAGTGGTGAGGTTAACGGGGAACGTCCCCATCAATTGTTTCCTGCCTCACCGCCCGGCAAAAAACGCGTCGTACCCTTCTTCCGTAAAACCTCGAATGCCTCGCGTTCCCTGGCGTAGCAACGGCACGCCGCCGTCGCCGTTTGCGTCGAACGATGCGCGGCCCTGGGCTGTGTCGATATCGATGTCGCTGTAGGCGATACCTTGATGCGCAAGATAAATTTTCGCGAGTTTGCAGTAGCCGCACCACGTCGCCGAATACAGGACGACGCCCTTGGATTGTGCGGGGCTTGTCGGCGGCGGCGGTGGCTCGCTACGGCCCACCGTTTGCTTCGGCAAGGCAGGCACCGGGCTGCTCGGCAGTTCAACGAACGTCAAGGTCTTTACGACCTTGGCGTGCGCCGGCCGTTGGTCGCTGTAGACAACCTTGCCATCGGCTCCAATCGACTTGTATACCGTTTGTGCGTACGCGACGTTCGCAAGAGTCAACGCGACCATGGCCTGAAGGATAAAACGGCCGAATGGCCTCATCGTGTTCCCCTGTTGTCTCAACCGCGACCCAATCG
>Ga0207711_10005449_pt1 | contig 10757 bp, 7 predicted proteins | sample KBSS34metaG_FD_184401 | JGI IMG/M metagenome (GOLD analysis project Ga0207711, IMG submission 184401) | Switchgrass rhizosphere microbial communities from Kellogg Biological Station, Michigan, USA - KBS S3-4 metaG (SPAdes) (version 2) | ecosystem: Host-associated > Plants > Roots > Rhizosphere >...
AAGTCGTCGATCACCGCATGGAAGTTCGGGGAAGCGTCGTAGAGCTCGTCGACGGCGGCGGCCGTCGACGGCTTGATGATGTATCGCGAGCCGCCGAGCTCGCGCATCCGGTCGTACCAGCTCTTCAGGCCTTCGTTGCGCTTGGCCGCGCCATCCTCGAGCGCGCGGTCGACCTCTGCCACGGAATAGATCGCCTGCAGATCCGCCAGCGGGATCAACGTGTCCATAGAAGCTGAAACCTCCGATGACTCGAAAGACGCATCAAACATGCCACAATTCCGGAAAACCGCATAACCGTCTTGCCGCTCGGCGTCGCTCGGCAAGGGAATCGCGTGGCGGAGCCGCGACATCGGGTCGTGATCGGCAACGCGCGGGCCGCGGCGATCGGCCGTCCAGCGCATGCCGCGGCGGCGGCCGGCGGCATCGGTGGTGTGCAGCGAACAGGTTTGCCGCGCAGCAGCACCCGTGCTAGCGTCCGGTCCGTCGGATTCTCTTCGCGCCTGCCAACCGGCGGGCAACGCATTTCCGTCCTCCAGCAAACGGGATCGCTCATGCCGTCGTTCGACATCGTCTCCGAAGTCAACCAGGTTGAAGTGCGCAACGCCGTGGACCAGGCGAACAAGGAGATCGGAACGCGCTTCGATTTCAAGGGCTCGGACGCCCGCGCCGAATATGACGGCAAGGTCCTGACGCTGTTCGCGGACGACGACTTCAAGCTGAAGCAGGTCACCGACATCGTCGTCGGGAAGCTGGCGAAGCGGCAGGTCGACATCCGGGCGCTAAAGTACGGGACTGTGGAAAGAATTGCCGGCAACAAGGTGAAGCAGGTCGTCACGGTGCGCACCGGCGTCGAGCAGGAGCTGGCGAAGAAGATCGTCAAGCTGCTGAAGGACAGCAAGCTCAAGGTGCAAGGATCGATTCAGGGCGACGCGATCCGAGTGTCGGGCGCCAAGAAGGATGTGCTGCAGGAAGCGATTGCGCTGACCCGCAAGTCGATCACGGACTTCCCGCTACAGTATCAGAACTTTCGCGACTGAACGCGCACGCTTCGTATCAGGCGAAATCGGCCCCCAGCGCCGCACGCACCGGGCCCGAAAGCGCTACTTCCGCGCGGTAGTGCGGATGATCGATGCCGAGCGAAGCCTCGCTCCCCGCCTTGAATGCGGCGATCATCGAAGCCGTCAGCTCGAAACGGACAAAGTGCACGGCGGCGGTCTTGTCTTCGTTTTCCCGCTCGAGATCCTCGTCGGCGACCGCGCGCACGCTCGGATATCCTTCCACGCGCAGCCATAGCGCGCCTTCGATGCCCTTGAGTTGCGCGAGCGCGGCCCGCCTCTCGTCGACATCCTCGTACTCGATCAGCATCGTCGCCTTCAGGTTCGTGCCGTCGGGGACGAGCGGGTTGTAGGCGTCGAGCTCGTCCTGGATGCCTGCCTCCTCGAATGTCTTTTCGATCCGCAGCATCTCCTGGATCTGGTAGCGGATCGTGAGCTCGTCCTCGAAGAGCAGGGTCACGTGATCGCCGAGATGGACGGTGCGGTCTCGCTTGTGCGCAAGCACGCGTGCGCGAAAGGCGTTGCGCTCGCGCGCGTACGCTTCGAGCGTCATCAGGCTGTCGCGGGTGATCGTCGGCACGCTTCGATGTTCTCCGTGAATCACTCGAGGCCGCAAGCGATGCAAAGCAGCGTGAGCGGATGCGCCTTGCGCGCCTTGACTGCGCCATGCGCTTCCGTGATGCCCTGTTCTATGCGCCGGGCCGCGATCGGGCAGTCCGAGCTGATGTAGTCGGGCTCGGCGTCGGCCATTCGCGCGAAAACCGGCTTGCCGATCTTCATCGAGTCCGCGTAGAACTCGCGCTTGACCCCGAACGTGCCGTCGTGTCCGGCGCATCGCTCGACCGTCGTGACCGTCGTGCCCGGAATCCACTCGAGCGCCTCGCGCGTCTTCTGGCCGACGTTCTGCACCCTGGAATGACAGGGGACGTGATAGCTCACGTTGCCGAGAACCTGCTTGAATGTCTTGTCCAGCAGTCCGTCACGCTCGCGCAGCACGAAGTACTCGAACGGATCGAACATCGCGTTCGAAACGGCTTCCACGTCCGCGCTTTCCGGGAACAGCAACGGCAACTCCTGCTTGAACATCAGCGTGCACGACGGCACCGGCGTGAGGATCGCGTAGCCTTCGCGCGCGAGCGGCGCCAGCACGGGCAGGTTCTGTTTCTTGAGCGCTTCGACGCTCGGAAGATCGCCGATCTCGAGCTTCGGCATGCCGCAGCACACTTCGCTGCTCACGAGCGTGTACGGTATCTGGAAGTGCGTCAGCAGCTTGACGAGATCGTGGCCGAGGCCCGGCTCGTTGTAGTTGACGTAGCACGTGGAGAAGATCGCCACCTTCCCCGGCGTGCGCTTGCCGTCGCGCACGGGCCAATGCAGCGAAGGCGGCACGTCGCTCCGAAACCGCGTCGATGCGTAAGGAGGCAACCACGCCTCCTCCGCGACCCCGAGCACGCTCTGCATGATCCTGCGCACCGCGGGCGTGGCATTCGCCTTGTTGACGGCCTGGACGATCACGGGGATCGTCGCGAGCTTGCCCACGGCGTCCGTGCTGGTGAGCAGGCGGTCGCGGGGAGGCACCGGACGATTCCGGAACCGGTACGCCTTCGCTCGCAGCATCAGGTGCGGAAAGTCGACGTTCCACGGATGCGGCGGGACGTACGGGCACTTCGTCATGTAGCAGACGTCGCACAGGTAGCACTGGTCGACGACTTTCCAGTAGTCCTCCTTGGCCACGCCGTCGACTTCCATCGTCTCGCTCTCGTCGACGAGATCGAAGAGCGTCGGGAACGCGCCGCAAAGCGAGACGCAGCGTCGACAGCCGTGACAGATGTCGAAGATCCGTTCCTGCTCGGCGTAGAGCGCGACTTCGTCGTAGAACTCGGGATCGCGCCAGTCGAGCGCGTGACGCGTGGGCGCCTGGAGGTTGCCCTCGCGAAGTCCCGCCGCATCAGCCTGCGAAGAGGACGGCGCTCGCTCCGCCGTCGCGGTGCCCCGCGGACTTTGATCCGCGCCGGCACCGTCGACGCCGGCTCGCGCATTCTCCGCCTCACCCGGGGCGCTCGTTCCGGAAACGGCTTCGCCGGGCTTTGGCAAGGTCATGCCTGGTAGGCGGCGCGGTCAGTCGGCGAGCGAATCGAGCGCCTTCTGGAAACGGTTGGCGTGCGAGCGCTCGGCCTTCGCAAGCGTTTCGAACCAGTCGGCGATTTCCTCGAAGCCCTCCCCTCGCGCAGCCTTGGCCATGCCCGGATACATGTCGGTGTACTCGTGCGTCTCACCGGCGACGGCAGCCTTCAAGTTGTCGCGGCTCGCGCCGATAGGCAGGTCGGTGGCCGGATCGCCGATGGTCGAGAGGTAATCGAGGTGTCCGTGCGCGTGACCGGTCTCACCCTCGGCGGTCGAGCGGAACAGCGCGGCCACGTCGTTCTGTCCTTCGACGTCGGCCTTGTTCGCGAAGTAGAGATAGCGGCGGTTCGCCTGCGCTTCGCCGGCAAACGCGGCCTTGAGGTTGTCGTGCGTCTTCGTGCCTTTCAGGGATTTCATGGGGACTCCTTGGGTGAAGTGTTGCAAACCCCGCATCGGCGGGCGACGAGGCTCCGGAGCGTCCAATTGGCGCCGGCGACCGCCTCATTTTCAGGAGCCGGACGCCGCATGTCCAATCGACTATGACAATTCCGTCGATAGAAGGTGCTTATCACGCTTCGACTGCGCGCAATAGCCAAGCGTCGGCCGCAGCTGGAATGAATTCAGTCGATGAGTTCGTATGCGGGGAGCGTCAGGAACTCGACGAACGTGTCGTTCTCGACCAGGTCGCGGAAGATGCGCGCCGCGTCGTCGTATCGGCCCTCGCCGTACGACGGCCCGAGCAGGGTGCGGATCTTGTCGACCTCCTGCGGAATGAACACACCGACGAGTTCCTTCGTCACCTTGCGTCCATCGTCGAGCACGCCCTTCGGTGAGCGAATCCATTGCCACACCTGGGAGCGGGAAATCTCGGCCGTCGCCGCGTCTTCCATCAGGTTGAAGATCGGCACGGCGCCCTGCCCCGCGAGCCAGGCGCCGATGTACTGGATCGCAACGTTGATGTTGAGACGCAGTCCCTTCTCGGTGATCGGCTTCTCCGGTTCGAAGCGAAGCAGGTCGGCGGCGCCTGCGTGCACGTCGTCGCGGCGCTTTGCCGCGATCTGGTTGGGCGTCGGCATCAGCCGGTCGAATGCCTCCTTCGCGACGGGTACGAGGCCCGGATGCGCCACCCACGTGCCGTCGTGCCCGTACGTCGCCTCGCGCTCCTTGTCCGCCTTCACCTTGGCGAACGCTTCCGCGTTTGCGGCTTCGTCGTTCTTGACGGGGATCTGCGCCGCCATTCCGCCCATCGCATGTATCTTGCGGCGGTGACACGTCTTGATGAGCAGCTCGGCGTAGCTCTTCATGAAGTGCGTCGTCATCGTGACGAGCGCGCGATCGGCAAGGCAGAAGTCGCGGTTGCTGCGGAATTTCTTGATGCAGCTGAAGATGTAGTCCCAGCGACCCGCGTTCAGTCCCGCGGAATGCTGGCGCAGCTCATAGAGAATCTCGTCCATCTCGAACGCGGCGAGAATCGTCTCGATCAGCACCGTGCCCGGATCGGTTCCCCGCGGAATGGCGAGGTCGTCCTGCGCCATCACGAAAATATCGTTCCACAGCCGTGCCTCGAGATGGCTTTCGAGCTTCGGCAGGTAGAAGTACGGGCCGCTGCCGCGCGCAAGCAGCTCCTTCGCGTTGTGGAAGAAATAGAGCGCGAAATCGAAGATGCCTCCGGAGATCGGCTCGCCGTCGACGATCACGTGCTTTTCAGGCAGATGCCAGCCCCGCGGCCGCAGGAACAGCGTGGCGGTGCGCTCGTTCAGCCTGTACGCCTTGCCCTCCGGCGACGTGTAATCGATGCGCCGACGGATGGCATCGCGCAGGTTGAGCTGACCGCGGATGTTGTTGTCCCAGCGCGGAGTGTTCGCGTCCTCGAAATCCGCCATGAAGACGTTCGCGCCGGAGTTCAGCGCGTTGATGATCATCTTGCGGTCCACGGGGCCGGTGATCTCGACGCGCCGGTCTGCGATGTCCGGAGGAAACGCTGCGCACGTCCACTCACCCTCGCGCACGGCGCGCGTCTCCGGCAGGAAATCGGGCAGCTCGCCCGCGTCGAACCTCACCTGGCGCGCGACGCGACGCGCGAGCAGCTCGGTGCGTCGGGGGCCAAACGCGCGCGAAAGCCGCGCGGCGAACGCCACGGCCTCTGGAGACAGGATCTGCTCGAATTCGCCAGGGATCGGCGCGGTGATCTCGATCCCGGGACCGTAGCGGGGTGCGTTCATGCTTTCCTCTGATTGCGACTGGAATTTGCGCGCGGCGTGAAGCACCGACGCAGGTGGGGAGTCGTGTTGCGCCGCACTATTCTATCGTGGGAAGCCTCGCGCCCTCGGGCTCGTTGCACTACCAGGGTCAACGAGTCCCTGTCCGCCTCGCGCGCCGCTCACGCCCTCGGCCTCCTTGCACCTTCAGCGCCGGATCACGGCCCGACGCGTCGGCCTCCCGCGGCGATTCGCGATTGCCTGCGACATGCGAGTCGCGCGGCGCGAAGCGTCGCGGAGGCCCCGAAGGGCGCGACGACGAGCATGGATGCGGAGGCCGACGACGCCGTCCTATGCGTTTCGCGGGCGGGTGAGGAGGCCGAGACCCCGCTGCGCGGGGGCCTCGTCGGCCGCTCACGCCGCTAATTGCGGATTGAGCCTCTGTACCCCGTCATGCAGACGATTGAGCGCATTGATATACGCCTTCGCCGAAGCCACGATGATGTCGGTATCAGCGCCGAGTCCATTCACGATCCGGCCATCGCGCTCCAGTCGTACCGTGACTTCGCCTTGCGCATCGGTTCCACCGGTAATTGCGTTCACCGAATAGAGCAGAAGCCGTGCGTGCGATCCCGCCATGCGCTCGATCGCCTTGAAGACCGCATCGACGGGACCGTCGCCGCCGATTTCGGCGACGACCTCCGAATCGCCGATCGCCATCACGACGCGCGCGTGCGGCACCGTGCCCGTCTCGGACGTGACTTTCAGCGCGGCAAGCTTGTAGTGCTCGTGCGCCGGAACGATGCCCTCTTCGGACGCCAGCGCGTGAAGGTCCTCGTCGAACACCTCGCCCTTCTTGTCGGCAAGCTCCTTGAAGCGCGCGAACGCCATGTTCATCGCCTCGTCGTCCGGCAACTCGATGCCGAGCTCGCCGAGACGAGTCCGGAACGCGTTGCGTCCGGACAGCTTGCCAAGCACGAGCTTGTTCGCGCCCCAGCCCACGTCCTCCGCGCGCATGATCTCGTAGGTCTCCCGATGCTTCAGGACGCCATCCTGGTGAATGCCGGACTCGTGCGCGAACGCATTCGCGCCGACGATCGCCTTGTTCGGCTGAACCGGGAAGCCCGTAATTCCCGAAACCATCTTCGATGCGGGGACGATCTGCGTCGCATCGATGCGCGTCGTGCACGGAAAGACATCCTTTCGCGTTCGCACGGCCATCACGATCTCCTCCAGCGACGCGTTGCCCGCGCGCTCGCCAAGCCCGTTGACCGTGCATTCGACCTGCCGCGCCCCCTGCATGACCGCGGCGAGCGAGTTCGCGACCGCCAGCCCGAGATCGTTATGGCAGTGAACGGACCACACGGCACGATCCGAATTGGGAATCCGTTCGCGCAGTGACGCGATGAGTGCACCGAACTGCCAAGGCATCGTGTAGCCGACGGTGTCGGGAATGTTCACGGTGGTGGCGCCCGCGCGGATCGTCGCCTCCAGCAGGCGACAGAGAAAATCGGGCTCCGAGCGACCGGCGTCCTCGGGCGAGAACTCCACGTTGTCGGTGTATTGTCGCGCCCATCCGACGGCCTTGACGGCCTGGTCGAGCACCTGCTCGGGCGTCATCCGCAGCTTCATCTGCATGTGGATCGGCGAGCTCGCGATGAACGTGTGGATGCGCATCGATCGCGCCGGTCGCAATGCGTCGCCCGCGCGGCGAATGTCGTTTTCGTTTGCGCGCGCGAGGCCGCACACGGTGCTCTCGTGGATCGCTTTCGCAATGTCGTGCACCGCCTCGTAATCGCCGTTCGACGAAGCGGGAAAGCCCGCCTCGATCACGTCGACGCGAAGGCGCTCCAGCTGACGCGCGATCCGCGTCTTCTCTTCCTTCGTCATCGACGCGCCCGGGCTTTGCTCGCCGTCGCGCAAGGTCGTGTCGAAAATGATCAGGTGGTCGGACATGATGGCCTCCATGCTCACGCGGCGGCGGCGCCCTCGTATACGCGAAGCGCGATCGCGCGCTGCGAAACGCCCCGATCGACCGCCGCCGTCACGGCCTTGAGCGTCGCCGTGACGATGTTCGGATCGAGCCCGGCGCCATAGACGGTGCGTTCGCCCGCGCGCAGTTGCACATAAGCGACGGCCGTTGCATCCTCGCCGCTTCCGGTCGCGTGCTCATGGTACGCCAGCACGTGGATATCCGCGCCGAGCCCTTCCCTCAGTGCGTGCACGAACGCGTCGACCGGACCATTGCCGCTCCCGCTCACGACCATCTCGGTGCCCTCTACGGCGAGGCGGGCGCTCAACTGCTCGACGGGCCCCGGACCGCTCGCATGCGTCGCGCGATGCTCGATGTACGCGATGGGGGCAGTCCGCGCGACGTACTCGCGCAGGAATGCCGCGTGGATGTCGATCGACGACAGCTCCTTGCCCGTCTCGTCGGTGATCGATTGCACGACCTGGCTGAATTCGATCTGCAACAGGCGGGGCAGCGCAAGACCGTAGTCGCGCTCGAGCAGGAACGCGATGCCGCCCTTGCCAGACTGGCTGTTGACGCGAATCACCGCTTCGTACGTGCGGCCCACGTCCGCGGGATCGATCGGCAGATACGGCACCTCCCAGTGTGTGCCGCCTCGCGCCTCCTCCGCGCGCTGCGCCGTGAAGCCCTTCTTGATCGCGTCCTGGTGCGAGCCCGAAAACGCGGTAAACACGAGCTCTCCCGCATACGGATGCCGAGGATGCACGGGCAGCGCCGTGCAGAATTCCGCCGTGCGGATCACGGAGCCGATGTCACTGAAGTCGAGACGCGGATCGACCCCCTGCGAATACAGGTTCATCGCGAGCGTCACGAGGCAAACATTGCCGGTGCGCTCGCCGTTGCCGAAGAGACAACCCTCGACGCGGTCCGCGCCGGCCATCACGGCAAGCTCCGCGGCCGCGACGCCGGTGCCCCGATCGTTGTGCGGATGAACGGAAACGATCACGCGGTCGCGTCGACTCAAATGGCGATGCATCCACTCGATCTGGTCCGCGAAGACATTCGGTGTCGCAACCTCGACGGTGGCGGGCAGGTTGAGGATCACCCGGTGCGACGTCGCGTCTTCCCAGACGTCGACGACGCGCTCGCAGATCTCGAGCGCGAAATCGAGCTCCGTCATCGTGAACGTTTCGGGCGAATACTCAAAGCGCCAATCGGTCTCGGGCTGGGCGGCCGCGCACTCGACGAAGAGGCGCGCGCCCTCCGTCGCAATATCGATGATTCCCGCGCGATCCTTGCCGTACACGACGCGCCGGAAGAGCGGCGCGGTCGGGTTGTAGAGATGGACGATGGCCCGCGGAGCGCCGCGAAGCGATTCGAAGGTGCGACGAATGAGCTCGTCGCGCGATTGCGTGAGCACCTGGATCGTGACGTCGTCCGGAATCAGGTCTTCCTCGATCAGCTTGCGAACGAAGTCGAAGTCGGTCTGCGACGCCGACGGAAACGCAACCTCGATTTCCTTGAAGCCGATTTCCACGAGCTGGCGAAACATGCGCAGCTTCCGCCTGGCGTCCATCGGCTCGATCAGCGCCTGATTGCCATCGCGCAGGTCGGTTGAAAGCCAGATCGGCGGAGCGGTGATCGTGCGCGAAGGCCACGAACGATCGGGAAGATCGACGATTTGGAACGGCCGATATTTGCGTGCAGGCTCGGAGAGCATAAGGAATTCCGTTGACGTATGAATGCATCGGGCCGCCCGGTCTGGGCGGTCTGGCACTGCTCGAAGCGAAGGGTGTGGGGTTATCTGCGCGCGAGGCGCAGCAGGAGCAGCAGGCCGGCGAGGATCGACGGCGACGCGGACGTGACCGTCCGGGCGTCGAAAAGCGCAGTGCCGGAGCTTGCGAGGCTGCTCATCCTTCGAAATCTAGCGCAAATCCGAGGCGGCCGCAAGCCGGCGCGGCTAACGCCAAGTGGTTCAGCAGACCACAACGCGCGTAACCCTGTGGACATGGACGCGGTCGCGGGAAGCTTCGGACGATCGAGGGCGATGGCATAACGCCATGCATGCCCCGCAGGCGAGCGCGTTCCCGGGAAGCTTCGGCCGATCGAGGGCGATGGCATAATCGCGCGCGCCATGCATGCCCCGCACCCGCGTGCCGCCCCGCATCTCCGGTACGTCGATGCAATCGTGCTGATCGCGTGCGTCGCCGGCGCATTCATCGCCGCGCGCGCGCTCGGACAGGACGCGAACTGGGACCTGCAGAACTATCATTTCTACAATCCGTGGGCGTGGATCACGGGCCGGATATTCGACTGGGACATTGCGGCCGCGCAGCTGCAGACGTTCCACAACCCCCTGCCGGACGTGCCGTTCTATGCGCTCGTCGCGGCCGGCGTCCATCCAAGACTGATCACGCTCTGGCTTGCCCTGCCAACCGGCATAGCGGCCTATTTCGCGATCCGCATTGCGTGGCTGCTGTTCGCCGACCTCGCGCTGATGTCGCGGCTCGGCGCAACGGTGGCCGCGATCACGATCGGCTTCACGGGAACGATGGGCGTCGGACAGCTGGGAAGCACGACCGACGAGTGGCTCGTCTCGGCTTTCGTCATCGCATCCCTCTGGCTGCTCGTGCAGGCGGAGCCTTCGCCGCCGGGCGCACAGTTCCCACTGCCGCGCTTACGCACGTTTCCCGTGGTCCTGGCCGGCGTCCTGATCGGAGTGGCGAGCGGACTGAAGCTCACCGCGGCGACATACGCGGTGGGTCTGGCAGTCGCGCTGCTCGGACGTCGCGCCCCGCTAGCGGCAGGCATTCGCAGCGCAACCTGGTTTTCGGTCGCCGTCGTCGTCGGCCTCGCGCTCACGCTCGGTCCCTGGTCGTACGCACTCTACACACACTACGGCAATCCGCTGTTTCCCTATGGCAACCAGTGGTTTCATTCTCCGTGGTGGGACTTCCGGCCCGCGCTGCCCGCTCGCTATGGTCCACACTCGTTTCGGGAATGGGTCGTCCTGCCGTTCAAGCTGCTCGCACCCGATCCAGGTTTCGTGAGCGAGATCCGCTACGTCGATGCGCGCATGCCGCTGCTATATGGAGTCGCATTGACCGTCATCGCATCCTTGATTGCCGCGCGCTTTCGGCAAGCGGACGACGGCGTTCCGGCGTCATTCCGCACGACGAGTCCCCGGTGGCGCATGGTGTCGATTGCCTTCGGCACGTCGTTCGTCGTGTGGGCAGTGCTGCATTCGATCCTGCGCTACACGGTGCCGCTCGAGATCCTCTCGGGCGTGCTGATCGTCGGCGCGATCGGCCGTCTGATGTCGACGACGCAAGCTGCAATCGCGGTCACGTGCGCCATGTTCGCGCTCGTGAGCACGACGGTCTGGTCGGAGTGGGGCCGCGTGCCATT
>Ga0207711_10005459_pt1 | contig 10749 bp, 8 predicted proteins | sample KBSS34metaG_FD_184401 | JGI IMG/M metagenome (GOLD analysis project Ga0207711, IMG submission 184401) | Switchgrass rhizosphere microbial communities from Kellogg Biological Station, Michigan, USA - KBS S3-4 metaG (SPAdes) (version 2) | ecosystem: Host-associated > Plants > Roots > Rhizosphere >...
GACCATGACCGGACAGGACAGCTCTTCTGCGAGCCGGAACGCCTGAATGTGCAGGTCCAGCGCTTCCTGATTGGTTTCGGCGAATAGCTGGATCCACCCGGCGTCGCGCATCGACATGCTGTCGGAATGGTCGTTCCAGATGTTGATGGGAGCACCGATCGCGCGATTGCCGATCGTCATCACGATCGGTAATCCGAGTCCGGCGGCGTTATAGACGGCTTCCGCCATGAACAGGAGCCCCTGGCTGCTGGTGGCGGTGTAGGTGCGCACGCCGGCCGCCGACGAACCGATGGCCACCGACATCGCGGCGAACTCCGATTCGACGTTGATGAACTCGCAGTCCGCAAGCTCGCCGGCCTTGACCATCTCGCCCAGGCCCTCGACGATGTGCGTCTGCGGCGTAATCGGATAGGCGCAAATGACCTGCGGACGGCAGAGCGCGACGGCCTCGGCCACCGCGTGCGAACCTTCGGTTTGCTTAAGCATCGCTCGTCTCCATCGCCTCGCTCGCGAGCGCGAACGCTTCGGTCGCGGCGGCCACGTTCTTCTCGGCGATCTTTGAAGGAAATTTCTGTCGGATCGCGGCGACGACGGACGCCAGCGCGATCACGCCGGTGATTGCGGCAAAGCCGCCGAGGAGCGCCGCGTTCGGGACGGCGCGGCCTACATGCTTGACCGCGAGTTCGGTCGCGGGAAGCATGTACAGCCGATACTTCCGCGGACCCCGAGCTAATCCGCCAAGGCCCAACTTGTCGATGCTGTGCGTGGAATTGAGCAGAACGCAACCGCCTACGGGCAGGCCCTCGAACAGGTCGACCTGCTGGAGCAGCGTCGAATCCTGGATGATCAGTGCGTCGGGTTGCAGCACCGGCTCGCGGACGCGGATCTCCTTGTCATCGATGCGGCAGAACGCCATGACCGGCGCACCCATGCGTTCCGATCCGAAGCTGGGAAACGCCTGGGCGTGTTTTCCCTCGAGAAATGCGGCAACCGACAATATTTCGGCGCCCGAAACTACACCTTGGCCACCGCGACCGTGAATGCGAACCTGAAACATCAGGCGTCTCCTGCTGCGCTTGCGTCACCGCTTTCGGGCGAAAAGCCCGCAGGTTCATTGCGACGGAAGGCGATCTCCCTTCAGCGCATTCTCGCCGCATTGCCGAATGCCACTTTGACGCAGGTCAAGACTCTCCGACGGCACGGAGGATAGCTTGCTGTCGTGGGGGACCGCGTCGCCGCGCACCCACGCGACGCGACGGTTGCACGTCCCGGGCAGCGACTCTCGAGAGCCCGTCGTTCCGACGTTTCAAGGAAGGGAATCGCACGATGGAGCGAAGCAGCCCGCTGATCGCCGACGTTGGACTTGCCGACCGCGCGCGCAAGAGCCGCTGGCCGGCCAGGCTGGATCTCACGCAAAGCGCCACGGGTCTCGTGCTGGTGCTCTTCATGTGGGGCCACATGTTCTTCGTGTCGTCCATCCTGATCAGCAAAGACGCCATGTGGACCATCACCAAGTTCTTCGAAGGCTATTTTTTCTTCGGCACGTCGTACGCGTGGATCGTTTCAATCGTGGTCGCGGTGGTCATTGGCCTCATCGTGGTGCACGCAGCGCTGGCGCTGCGCAAGTTTCCCAGCGACTACCACAAGTTCCGGACGTTCCGCGGTCACATGCGGATGATGAAACACGAAGACACCACGTTGTGGTTCTGGCAGGTATTCACGGGCTTCGCGCTGTTCTTCCTGGCGTCGGTGCATCTGTACATCATGCTCACCCGTCCCGACCGCATCGGACCGTACGAATCCGCCGATCGGGTCTGGAGCGAGCACCTGTGGCCGCTCTATATCCTGCTGCTGCTCGCGGTCGAGCTGCACGGAGGCATCGGCCTTTATCGCCTCGCGGTGAAATGGGGCAGTTTCGCAGGTCCCGACCCGGCCGCGACACGGCATCGGCTCAAGCTCGTCAAGTGGGCGATCACCGTGTTCTTTCTCGCGCTCGGCTTCGCCACGCTCGCCGCGTATATCAAGATCGGCATCGAGCACCAGGACCGCTACGGCGAGCGCTACGTGCCGGCGCATTTGCAGGCATCCCCCCCGGGCGGTAACCCGGCCAAAGGCGTCAAGTGAACGTCATCTATACCGATGTATTGGTGATCGGCGGCGGTCTCGCCGGGCTGCGCATGGGAATCGGCGCCAAGCGTCGCGGCCACGATGTGGTCATCCTCTCGCTCGTTCCGGCCAAGCGCTCGCACTCGGCGGCGGCACAGGGGGGGATGCAGGCAAGCCTCGCCAATGTGATCAAGGGACAAGGCGACAACGAGGACATCCATTTCGAGGACACGGTGCGCGGCAGCGACTGGGGCGCCGACCAGAAGGTCGTTCGGATGTTCGTCAATACAGCACCCAAGGCGGTACGGGAGCTCGCCAGCTGGGGCGTACCGTGGAGCCGCGTGCGCAAGGGCGACCGCGACGTCATCATCAATGGCGCGAAGGTCACGATCACCGAGCGCGACGATGCGCATGGCCTGGTGGCGCAGCGCGATTTCGGCGGGACCAAGAAATGGCGGACTTGCTACGTGTCCGACGGCACGGGCCACGCCATGCTCTACGCGGTGAGCGACCAGGCGATCGCGCATGCGATTCCCGTACACGAGCGCATGGAAGCGCTGGCCCTCATCCATGACGCAGGCCGCTGCCACGGTGCGATCGTCCGCAACCTCGTCACCGGTGAGCTCGTCGCGTATGTCGCCAAAGCCACGGCAATCGCCAGCGGCGGTGCCGGCCGCCTCTATCGAGCGACCACCAACGCCGTGATCTGCGAGGGCATCGGCACCGCGCTGGCGCTGGAAACGGGCGTGGCCACCGTCGGCAACATGGAGGCCATCCAGTTCCATCCCACCGCCATATTCCCGGCCGGCATCCTGGTCACCGAGGGGTGCCGCGGCGATGGCGGACTGTTGCGTGACGTCGACGGCAAACGGTTCATGCCGGACTACGAACCGGAGAAGAAGGAGCTCGCCTCGCGCGACGTGGTCGCCCGCCGCATGGAAGAGCACATTCACGGCGGCAAAGGCGTGCAATCGCGCTATGGCGAGCATCTATGGCTGGACATTACGCTGCTCGGCGCGGAGCACATCAATCGCAATCTGCGCGAGGTGAAGGAAATCTGCGGCCACTTCCTCGGAATCGACCCGACCAAGGACTGGATTCCGGTGCGGCCCGCGCAGCACTACACGATGGGCGGCGTGCGCACCAATCACACCGGCGAGAGCCCGACGCTGCGAGGATTGTTCGCCGCGGGCGAGGCGGCGTGCTGGGACATGCACGGCTTCAATCGCCTGGGCGGGAATTCGGTTGCCGAAACCGTGGTCGGCGGCATGATCGTCGGCGAATTCATCGCCGATTTCTGCGATCGCCACGAGAACCACGTGCAGCTTTCGACGGGACTGATCCACGACTTCCTGGCCCGCGAGCAAGCCAAGCTCGACGCGCTCATCGACGGCAACGGCAAGGAAGAGGCCAACACCATCCGCGGCCAGATGCAGGACCTCATGACGGCGAAGGTGGGCATTTTCCGCACCGGCGAGGACCTTGCTTCGGCCGTCGAGGAACTGCACACGCTCCTGCTTCGCAGCCGCAATATCGGCCTGCGTTACCGCGTGCGCGGCGCGAATCCGGAGCTCGTTTCGGCGTACCGGGTGCAGAAGATGCTCAAGCTGGCGCTGTGCATCGCCTACGGGGCGCTGAGGCGTACCGAAAGCCGGGGTGCGCATTTCCGGCAGGACTTTCCCCGGCGCGACGACGCGCAGTGGCTGGCGCGCACGCTTGCGACATGGGCTGGCCCCGACGCGACGTTGCCTTCGCTCGCATGGGAGCCGCTCGACGTGATGCAAATGGAGCTGCCACCCGGATGGCGCGGCTACGGCGCCAAGGACTATGTCGACCACGCCGACACGGCCAGGCGCGCCGCGGAGGTCGCAGCGATCAGGGCGCAGCACGGCGATGCGGGACGCCACCAGGTTCAGGAGAAGCTCATGCCATTCGACGATCTTTTGCCGGCGCGCTTCCGCGGCCGCAACGAGCGCATCGACGAGCCGTTGGATGCGCCGCCCGCAAGTACAGCCAACGCGAGGCGAGGATGAACGAAGTTGCAGTGACTCCGATGCGCGCGACCACTGCGGCGGGCCAGCACCGCATGCTCAAGATCCAGGTCTTGCGTTACAACCCGCAGGAGCCCGGCAGCGTCCCGCACATGCAGACGTACGAGCTCGAGGAAGCCGACGGGATGACCTTGTTCATCGCGCTCAACGAAATCCGCGAAAAGCAGGACGCGTCGCTTCAGTTCGACTTCGTCTGCCGTGCGGGCATTTGCGGCAGTTGCGCGATGATCATCGACGGCCGGCCCGGCCTAGCCTGCCGCACGTTGACGCAGAACCTCGGATCCGAAATCACGCTCGCGCCGCTGCCGGTATTCGAATTGATAGGCGATCTCTCCGTCGATACGGGCAAGTGGATGCGCGCGATGAGCGAGCGCCTGCAAAGCTGGCTGCATATGAAGCAGCGGGAGGTGGATCTGTCGCGGCTGGAGGAGCGCATGGAGCCGGAGCTCGCGGAGAAAATCTACGAGCTCGACCGCTGCATCGAATGCGGCTGCTGCGTGGCGGGTTGCGGTACCGCGCGGATGCGTCAGGACTTCGTCGGCGCGGTCGGTTTGAACAAGATCGCGCGGTTCCGGCTCGACCCGCGCGACACCCGCACCGATGACGATTTCTATGAGTTGATCGGCGACGACCAGGGCGTGTTTGGCTGCATGTCGCTGCTCGCCTGCCATGACGTCTGCCCCAAGCAGTTGCCGCTGGCGACCCAGATCGCCTTCATGCGGCGCAAGATGGTGGGCATGGGCTGGAAGTAGCGGCTTACCAAGCCCTCGTCTGATCCGGGCCATTGATGAGTCCGATCGGCATCACTCTTCTAATGGCCACGGCGTTCGCGGGGTTCGGCTATCTCGCGTGGCGGAAGCTCGCGATCGTCGCGAGGCTTCAGCCCGAGGTGCGCTGGGACCACCCGCTGGCGCGGCTCAAGCGAGTCCTGGTCGACGGTCTCCTGCAGTCGCGGATGATTCGCGGCGAGCCCAAGGCCGGCGTCATGCATTGCGTGATCTTCACGGGCTTTCTCATCCTGCTCGCCCGGAAGGTCCAGCTGATTTTGGTCGGATACCTGCCGAGCTTCGTCTATCCAGGGTGGCTCGGCGGGTTGTTCGCGGGCGCCAAGGACTTCGTGGAGCTCGCAGTGCTCGCGGCGGTCGCCTACGCGTTCTATCGCCGCTTCGTGCAGAAGCCCGAGCGGCTCGAAGCAAACCGGGAGGCGATTCTGATCCTCTCGTTGATCGCGGCGATAATGGTGACCGATCTCATGTTCGACGGCTTCCGGTTCGCATTATTCGCCGCCAGCGATCCGGGCATCGCACACGAGCGCAGCTTCGCCGTGGTCGGATCGGCGCTGGCGTCGATGTTCGCCGGCCTCCCGGAAGCGACGCTGCACGCCGGCTGGCAACTGTCGTACTGGGTGCAGATGCTGACGGTGTTCGCGTTCCTGGTGCTGCTGCCCATGGGCGAGCACTTCCACATCGTCACCGCACTTCCCGGGTTGTTCTTCGCGCACGCCACACCGCCGAATCGCGTGCCATCGGTCGATCTCGACCGCGTGATGAACGCTGCCGACGGCGAGGACGTTACCGTGGGCGTGCGCACCGCCCGCGATCTCAGCTGGAAGGACGCTTACGATGCCTTCACGTGCACGGAGTGCGGCCGCTGCAAGACGTCCTGTCCCACCTACCTCACGGGCAAGCCGCTTGCGCTCAAGTGGGTGAACGACAGCCTGAAGAAGCACCTGGTCGAACAGCGCGACACCATTCTGGCGGGCGACGCGCCTGACGCGGCGCTGCCTGCGCTTGTAGGCCCGGTCATCAGCGAGGACGCGCTGTGGGCATGCACGACCTGCGGCTATTGCGAGGCGGCCTGTCCCATCGAGCTCGAGCATCTCGGCAAGTTCTTCAAGATGCGGCAGCAGCGCGTGATGATGGAGGGCGCATTCCCGCACGAGCTGAAAGCGGTATTCGACGCTTACGAGGCGCAGAGCAATCCCTGGGGCTTCGACGCTGCTGCTCGCGGCGATTGGGCGCACGGGCTCTCCATCCCGGTCGTGACGAAAGCGGAGGACGTCCAGGAGCTCGATTGGCTGTTCTACGTGGGATCGGCCGAATCCTTCGACCCCCGCGGGCAGAAAATCGCCCGCGCCTTCGCCCAGATCTTGCAGCACGCGGGCGTCAAGTTCGGGATTCTCGGCGCAGCTGAGACCTCGACCGGCGAAAGCGTGCGCCGCACGGGCAACGAGATGCTGTTCCAGACACTCGCGAAACAGCTCGTGGCCACGTTGAACGGTCTATCCGTCACGCGCATCGTGACCTGCGATCCGCATGCGTTCAACACGCTACGCAACGAATACCCGGAGTTCGGCGGGCATTTCGAAGTGATCCATCACACGCAGCTTCTGCAGCGATTGCTGGCGCAGGGCCGGATCAAGGTTGAGCCAAGGCTCGAGCGCGTGATGCTGCACGATCCGTGCTATCTCGGCCGGCACAACGGTGAGTACGATGCTCCGCGGGCCGTGCTGGCCGCACTGACGCGCGACAAGCCACTCGAGTTCGAGCTCGCGCGCGAAAAGGCGATGTGCTGCGGTGCCGGCGGCGGCCGGATGTGGATGGACGAGAAAATCGGCCGGCGAATCAACGTGACGCGCGTCGAACAAGCGCTGCCGCAGGTGCCGGCCGTCATCGCCACGGCCTGTCCGTATTGCTCCGTCATGATGGGTGACGGACTCGCGACAGCGGGCAAGGCGACGTCGATCGCGACGCGCGACCTCGCCGAGCTCGTGGCCGAGGCGATGATCCGCGGATGAATCAAAATCGCCGCTGTTCCGGTCCCACGCCGATCGGCGGCGGAGCAATCAGGACAATGCGACTGAACAAAGCCGTGAAGCCGGCACCGACGTCGATGCCCAGCATTGGATCCGTGTGGCCGAGAAATGCCGCATCGACGGCGTCCCAGTCGTCCGCCGTCAAGTGTTTCCGCGCGAGCGGCATGACTTCATTTTCCTCGGTTTTCATGTGCTGCCAATGGAATTCCGCATAGTCCTCGACCGCGGCCAGGAAACTCGCGAATTCCTTCGCGCCGCCTTGCTGGTAGCGCGCGAGGGTCTGTTCGAGCGTCCGGATCTTTTCCGCACCGGTCCGATGCTCTCCTTGCAGGCGGTCGAGCAGCGGCTTTGCGTCAGGATGGCGGATGCGCAGGAAATGGAACAGGTACTCGTCTTCCTTGGGGTGATGGAAGCGCTCGGGAAACGCATCGATGTAGTAGATCATCGCGCCGAGCACGTTGAAATCCGGGCGGACGCCGCGATCGCGGATGGCATGAACCAGATGGAGCATGCCGTGCAGGACCGCTGCCAGCGAACGGTGCTCGTCGTGAATGATGCGGTCGCCCTGCACTCTCATCTCCTGTCAGGTGCGGGCCGGACGCGGCGGCACGCAAAGCCCGCCTATCGATGATATTCCGCCGGCACCGAAGCCCATTGACGTAGGTCAATGTCTGCGAGGCGCGCGGGCGGTTCCAACCCTTGTCCCAGATCAAGAATCGCCCCCGGCTCCTTCGCCAGAATGACATCGGCAATCTCCGTTACGAGGCTGCTCATGCAAAGACTGGAGAAATCATGAGATTCACGAGATTTGCGGCCGCGGCCATCGTGCTCGCGTTTGCCCTGCCTGCGTACGCGCAGCAGCCGATCGTCATCAAGTTCAGCCATGTCGTCGCCGTCGACACGCCCAAGGGCAAGGCTGCCGAGTATTTCAAGAAACTCGCCGAAGAGCGGACCAAGGGACGCGTCAAAGTCGAGCTCTACCCGAACAGCGCGCTCTTCAAGGACGGCGAAGAGATGGAGGCGCTGCAGCTTGGCTCGGTGCAAATGCTGGCGCCGTCCCTTGCGAAGTTCGGTCCGCTCGGCGTGCGCGAGTTCGAAGTGTTCGACCTGCCGTACATCTTCGACGACTACAACGAGCTGCACAAGGTCACGCAGGGGCCCGTCGGCGCCGCGCTGTTCAAGAAGCTCGAGAGCAAGGGGATCGTCGGCCTCGCCTATTGGGACAACGGCTTCAAGGTAATGAGCGCGAACAAGCCGATCCGCGTGCCCGCCGACTACAAGGGTCTCAAGATGCGCATCCAGTCTTCGAAAGTGCTGGGTGACGAAATCAAGGCGTTGGGCGGGATCCCGCAGGTCATGGCGTTCTCCGAGGTCTACCAGTCGCTGCAGACGGGCGTGGTCGACGGCACCGAGAATCCGCCGTCCAACTTCTATACGCAAAAGATGCAGGAAGTCCAGAAGTACCTGGCACTCACCGATCACGGCTATCTGGGATACGCCGTCATTGCCAACAAGAAGTTCTGGGATGGTCTGCCTGCGGACATTCGCACTGCGCTTGACGGCGCGATGAAGGACGCGACAAAATTCGCGAACGACATCGCCAAGAAGGAAAACGACGACTCGATCGAAGCGGTGCGGAAGACCGGCAAGACGCAGATCCTGACGCTGACCGCAGACGAAAAGGCCGCGATGAAAAAGGCGCTGGTCGTCGTGCACAAGGAAAACGAAGCGCGCGTCGGCAAGGACACGATCGCCGAGGTGTACAAGGAAACCGGCTTCAAGCCGTAGACCGAACGGCTGCAGGCCCGCCAGCGAAGGACTCGCACCAGGATCCCGTCGGCGCGCCTGCAAAAAAGGCCGAACGCGCACCGGATATCAGGGGGAATCGGATGCTCAAGTTTCTCGACCACCTCGAGGAGTGGCTGATCGCTTTCCTGATGGGCGCGGCGACGCTGCTCATCTTCGTGGCGGTCGTCCATCGCTACGCCGCGGGCCTCCCGATCCCCGGCCTCCAGGACGCGTTGCTCAAGATCGACCTCTCATGGGCGCAGGAGCTTTGCATCTACATGTTCGTGTGGATGGCCAAGTTCGGCGCCGCCTACGGCGTGCGCACCGGCATCCACGTCGGCGTCGACGTGATGATCAATCGGCTGCCGGACAATACCCGCAAGCTCTATGTGCTCTTCGGCCTCCTCGCGGGCGCCGCGTTCACGGGAATCGTGGGCACGCTCGGCGCGACTTTCGTATGGGACATCGCGCACACCGATTCGGTGTCACCCGACCTCGAAGTGCCGAAGTGGATCGTCTACATGTGCATTCCGCTCGGCTCGTATCTCATGTGCTTCCGCTTCCTGCAAGTGGCATGGGCCTTCTTCCGCACCGGCGAGTTGCCGCACCATGACGTCGCGCACGTCGAAGGCATCGACGAAGCCAGCGCCTACGCGTTGGACACCAATCTCCATCCGGCGCCGGTCCGCGAGGGCAGGCCATGAGTGCCGCCGTCCCGTTCCCCGGCCCCGTCGCCACGCCTTCCCGCTGGCCGGCACTGATTCCGCCGGTCCTGATCGCGATCCCGGTCGTCCTCAAGCTGGCCGGCGTTCCGCTCAACAACGCGTGGATCATCTTCGCGCTGCTGTTCGGTCTCATGCTGACCGGGATGCCGATCTCGATCTCGCTCGGCCTCACCGTGCTCACGTACCTGTTCACCATGACCAACGTGCCGATCGAGTCGGTCGCGCTCAAGCTCTTCACCGGCATCGAGCGGTTCGAGATCATGGCGATCCCGTTCTTCATCCTTGCCGGCAACTTCCTGACTCACGGAGGCGTTGCGCGACGAATGATCAACTTCGCCGCGGCGATGGTCAGCCACTGGCACGGCGGTCTCGGGTTGGCAGGCGTGATGGCGTGCGCGCTGTTCGCCGCCGTCTCGGGCAGCTCGCCGGCGACGGTCGTCGCGATCGGCGCGATTCTCCTGCCGGCGATGGTCAAGCAGGGCTTCCCCCCGCGCTTCGGCGCCGGCGTCATCACGACTTCGGGCGCGCTCGGCATCCTCATCCCGCCGTCGATCGTGATGGTGATGTACGCGGTCGCGACCAATACTTCGGTCGGTGCGCTGTTCATTGCCGGGATCATCCCAGGACTCGTGCTCGCGACGCTGCTCGGCGTGACGACATGGTGGCGGGCGCGCAAGAACAATTATCCACGGCAGCCGCGGGCTTCGTGGGCCAAACGGTGGCAGACGTTCCGGGAGAGCGTCTGGGGCTTGCTGCTCGTCATCGTGGTCATCGGCGGCATCTACTCCGGCATTTTCACGCCGACCGAGGCGGCCGCGATGAGCGCCGTCTACGCGTTCTTCGTCGCCGTGTTCGTGTACAAGGACATGTCGCTCGCGCAGGTGCCGAAGGTGCTCCTAGACTCGGCCAACATGAGCGCCATGCTGCTGTACATCATCACGAACGCCGTGATGTTCTCGTACCTCATGACCTCGGAGCAGATCCCGCAGGAGCTCGCCGCCTGGATGCTCGACAAAGGTCTCGGCGTGGTCGCCTTCCTGCTGTTCGTGAATATCATCCTGCTGCTCGCGGGCAACGTGATGGAGCCGTCGTCGATCGTGCTGATCATGGCGCCGATCCTGTTCCCGGTGGCGATGAAGCTCGGCATCGATCCCATCCACTTCGGCATCCTCATGGTGGTGAACATGGAGGTCGGCATGTGCCACCCGCCCGTGGGACTCAACTTGTATGTGGCCTCCGGTATCACCAAGATGGGCATCACCGA
>Ga0207711_10005460_pt1 | contig 10747 bp, 8 predicted proteins | sample KBSS34metaG_FD_184401 | JGI IMG/M metagenome (GOLD analysis project Ga0207711, IMG submission 184401) | Switchgrass rhizosphere microbial communities from Kellogg Biological Station, Michigan, USA - KBS S3-4 metaG (SPAdes) (version 2) | ecosystem: Host-associated > Plants > Roots > Rhizosphere >...
ATTCCTGCAGCGCTCAATCGAGTCGTGGTTCGACGTGCGAGTGGACGAATCGCTGCGCGGCGGCCTGAAGCTGGCGCAGACAGCCATGGAAAACTCCCTGCGCGAGCTGGAGAAGAAGGCAGATGCGATGGCCACCTCCCTCGCGGCTTCGCAGGGCATCGAGGCCGCGACGCTCAACCGTCTGCGCGAGCAGCACTCGATCGAGGAAGCCACGCTGATGACGCCGCGTGGAAAGGTCATCGCGCAATCGGGTTCCGAGCCCGTGTCGCTGCTGCCCGACTTGCCGAGTCCGGACGTGCTGCGCCAGGTCCGCCAGCAGCAGCGCGTGAGCAAGATCGAACCGATCGGCGAGCGCGGCATCTATCTGCGCGTGATCGTGCCCGTCAATGTGCTCACCATCGCCGACGACATCCGAATTCTCCAGGTTCTGCAACAGGTTCCCAAGCAACTCGCGCAGGACGCACAGCTCGTCGAGGCGGGCAAGACCGACTACGACCAGTTGCTGATCGCGCGCGTGGGCCTCAAGCGCATTTTCGGCCTGACCCTCACACTCGCCCTGCTGCTCACGCTGTTCTCGGCCATGGCCCTCGCGTTCGTGCTTTCGGAGAGGCTTTCTTCGCCGCTCTCGGCGCTTGCGGAAGCGACGCGCGCCATCGCAAAAGGCGACTACTCCAAAGTGAACCCGGTCAAGAGCCGCGACGAATTCGGCGTGCTCACGCAGTCGTTCAACACCATGACGCGCCAGATCGCCGATGCCACCGAGGCGATGGAGCGCAACCAGCAGCAGCTCGAGAACGCCAAGGCATACCTCGAGAGCATCCTGTCCAACCTCACGTCGGGCGTGCTGACCTTCGACGAGCGCCTGTACGTGAAGACGATGAACGCGGCGGCAAACAAGATTCTCGCCGTCGAGTCGGGGGCTTTCCACGGGCTCAAGCTTTCCGATTGGCCGCGCCACGTCCAGGCGGTCGCGCCCTTCGCGGAGATCGCGTTGAGGCACTTCGCGTCCGCGAACGACAGGCAGTGGGAAGAGCAGATGGAATACCGCCGCGGCGACGGCCCGAGGACGTTACTGATGCGCGGCACGAAGCTCGGCACGCGCGGCGAATCCGGCTACGTGCTCGTGTTCGACGACATAACGCATCTCATCCAGGCACAGCGAGACGCCGCCTGGGGCGAGGTGGCGCGGCGCCTCGCGCACGAAATCAAGAACCCGCTCACGCCGATCCAGCTTTCGGCCGAGCGCCTGCAGCACAAGCTGCACGACAAGCTGCCAGAGACCGAGGCAGACATCCTCAAGCGCGCGACCGGCACGATCGTGAACCACGTGGCCGCGCTCAAGGGAATGGTCGACGACTTCACGCAGTACGCGCACGCATCGCGCATGAGCGCGCGCGCAGTGAACCTGAACGAGCTGGTGCGCGAGGTGCTCGTCCTCTACGAATCGATGGGCGTGGCGATCGAGCCGAGGCTGGCGGAGAACGTGCCGCAGATCTACGCCGACCCCTCGATGCTTCGCCAGGTGCTGCACAACCTTTTCCAGAACGCCATCGACGCGCTCACGGGTGTCGACAATCCGCGTATCCTCGTCTCCACGAGCCTCGGCACCGGGGGGGTCCTCCTCACCGTGCGCGACAATGGCACGGGCATCGCGGAGGGAGTGATGGGACGCATTTTCGAGCCGTACGTGACCACCAAGCCGAAGGGCACGGGCCTGGGGCTCGCGATCGTGAAGAAGATCGTCGACGAGCATCAGGGGCGCATCCTGGTGGAGAATGTGAAACCCCACGGGGCCAACGTGAGCATTGTTCTGCCTTCCAAGGCTGCGTAACAAGGCCCATACCGGATGTCCGCGAACCAGATCCTCGTGGTCGACGACGAAGTCGGCATCCGCGAACTGCTCTTCGAGATCCTGCGCGACGAGGGATATGGGGTTCGCCTTGCGGAGAATGCGCAGACGGCCCGTTCCGCGCGCAAGGAAATGCGCCCCGACCTCGTCCTTCTCGACATCTGGATGCCGGATACCGACGGCATCACGCTGCTGAAGGAATGGGCCGGTAGCGGCCTGCTCACGATGCCCGTGGTCATGATGTCGGGGCACGGGACCATCGACTCGGCGGTTGAGGCCACGCGAATCGGCGCCTTTGATTTCCTCGAGAAACCCATCAGCTTGCCCAAGCTGCTCGCCACCGTCGGCAAGGCGCTTGCCGGCGGCCGCGTGCTGCCCAAGACGGGCCTCGCCCTAGTAAATCTCGGACGCGCGCGCGTGGTGCAGGAACTGCGCCAGCGCCTCGAGCAGGTCGCGCGGCTGCGCACACCGGTACTGTTCCTGGGGGAGGCGGGCTCCGGTTTCGAGCTGTGCGCGCGTCATCTGCACATTCCTAACACGCCGTGGCTTTCGCCCGAAGATACCGAGTGGCTCGCGACGAATCCCTTCGAGCCGCTGAACGAGGTGCGCGAAGGCACGCTCTTCCTTCCGGAGATCGCGAACCTCGCCAAGCCAGAGCAGAAAGGCCTCGCGCAAGTCCTCGGCAAGCTCGACAAGTTCAACGTGCGCCTTATCTGTGCCGCCACGGGTCCGCTTGCGGCGATGGCCGAGGACGGACGCTTCGACCCCAACCTCTACAACCTGCTTTCGGGCCTCACGATTCGCGTGCCGTCGCTCGCCGACCATGCCGAGGACATTCCGGACATCGCGCTCACGATGCTCACGCAGCTCGTCGACGCGAACGAGGTGCCGCTGCGCACGCTCACGGTCGGGGCGCTCAACGTAATGCGCAACCTCAACTGGCCCGGGAACCTGCCAGTGCTCCAGAACGTCGTGAAGACGCTGGCGCTCACGTCACTCGGCAACGACATCACGGGCGAAGACGTGAATCGCGTGGCGCGCGAATTCAATCTCGGCCCGCGCGAGCAGGCGACTACGGAAGTGGGCGTATCGCTCGACCTGCCGCTGCGCGATGCGCGCGAGCAATTCGAGAAGCAGTATTTCCTGCATCACATTCGCCGCGAGGACGGGAACATGTCTCGAGTCGCCGATCGCGTCGGCCTCGAGCGCACGCATCTCTATCGCAAGCTCAAGCAGCTCGGCATCCGGCCCTCGGGCAAGAGCGAGGACGTCGCGGGCTAGGGCGTCTCGACGCGCCCCAGGCGCACTGCCGTGAGTCCCGTCTTGATGTTGTTGGGCACCGGCATCACGAGGACGCAGTTGTCGTAGGGCGCGCGCACCGCCTGGTCGCCGTCCCATGCGATCACGTCGCCGCGGTTCGGCACGATTTCAAGGCCTGTGAAGCTGCGCGCGAAGCGAAACGCGGGCGAGTTCGCGATCACCGCGTCGGTCACACGGATGAGGCGCTGCGCGCTCGCCGCGGGCTCGATCTCGCGCTGCGCGTCCGCGGCGTCAGCCACCTCCAGCGTGCGCAGGAAGCGCCACAGCGCCTGCCACGCAACGCGCTCCGAGCTGCGTTCCCAGTGCTGTCCGCACTCGACCAACAACGCATTCTTCGGGCTGGCAGGATCGCCGAACCCGCCGAAATCGCGCATGCGCGTTCCGTTCGCATGGCCCGTATCGCTCACGATGTTCTGCGGCACGCCGACGTCGAACGCGAAGCGGATGCCCTTGTCGAGCGGACCGCAGATCATTACGGGAGGGCTGGGCTCGAGCATCGAGTGGATGTCGAGAAGATAGTCCGAGGACTCGACGAACGGTCGCAAAGCGCGCGCGCGCCGAAGCTCCACGCTGTCACGGGAACCGTCGAGCACCTCCCGCGTCCACACGCGGTTGAAATCTTCGTCGACGAAGCGTGATGAATACGGGTTCGCGGGGTCGAAGCGCTTGAATGCCTCGATGTTCGCGAACGCGAGAACCAGGCGTCCACGCGCAGGGCGAGCGCCCATACGCAGGAAGCGGTCGAGGGCGATCGCGCCGCAAATCTCGTTGCCATGCGTGAGCGCCATGACCATCACTTGCGGCCCGGGCTCCCCGCTCTCGAGGACGTGGACGAATTCGGTGCCGGAGGCCGAGCGGCGATACCGCTCAATGTCCGGGGCTAGCAGCTCTACGGCGATGGCCATGGTCAGTGTTCGTGCTTGTGGTCGTTATCGTGATGGGGATGATCGTGGTCGTGGTGATGGTCGTGGCCATGATGATGGTCGTGCCCGTGGCCGTGGCGGTGATCATGGTCCTGATGATGATGGCCGTGGTCGTGCCCACATTCGTGCGAATGCTCGGCCGCATATCCGGCCACCTTGGAGACGAGGCCCGCGATGTCGCGCTCCAGCGACGCAAAGCCCGGCGTCTTCTGCCGCGAGCGCTCGTCCATGTAGAGCTTGCGGTTCACTTCGATCTGGAGGCTGTGGCGCCCGCCCTTCGGATCAGAAAACGCGCGCACCAGCTCCACGCCCTTGTACGGATCGTTGACCTTCACCGAGTATCCCATCCCCTTGAGCGTATCGGCGATGAAAGCGGTGAACCCGGGCTCGCAGGTCGTGCCGTCGCGATCGCCCAGGACGAAGTCCGCGCGGGACCTGCCGGGACCTTCCTCGGAAACGGCGCCGGAGAGCGCCGACATCGAGTGGCAGTTGATATGCCAGACCGCCCCGAAGTGGTCGAAGGCCTCGTCGAGCGCATCCTTCACGGCGCGCTGGTACGGCTGGTGGTAACGCACGATGCGCTGCTTCACCTCGTCGACGCTCAGCTTGCGCGAGTATATGGGCTCACCGGTGTCGAGCAGGCGCCAGATGAGGCCGATACCGAGCTGCGTCTTGCGGCTGGGAATTGCCGGGCCGGGCCATGGCGCGTCCATGAGCGAGGCGTCGATGTCGAGGAGCGAGCGGTTCGGATCGATATAGCTGCGCGGGAATCGCGCTGCGATGAGCGTTGCGCCCGCGCGGGGTGCAGACCCGTAGAGCTCGTCCACGAAGCTGTCCTCGGCCTGGCGCAGCTGCTCGCGCGAAACGCGGGCGCGGAAATCCTCGGGATAGTCGGTTCCGCTGTGCGGGGAATCGAGCACCAGCGGGACGTGTCCGGCGGTGGGCTTGATGAGCGTGAAGGGAGTAGTCATGAGCAGGAATTGTCATTCAGGTGGCATGAGGAAAGACGGCCGGGCGCAATTTCGCGCAGCGCGGGGACCTCCCTGCGGCATCGCTCGAAAGCATGAGGACAGCGGGGATGAAAATGGCAACCCGCAGGCGGCGCGAGTGGTGAGGGAATCTCGCCGCGGATCGGCACGTAACTGCGATGCCGCGCGTCGATGCGCGGCACCTCCTCGATGAGCGCGGCCGTATACGGGTGGTTCGGCTGCGCGTATATTTCCGCAGTCGGTCCGGACTCGACGACGCGGCCCAGATACATCACGACCACGCGATCCGACACATGCCGGATCACGCCGAGGTCGTGGCTGATGAAAAGGTAGGTGAGGCCGAGCTCCTCGCGCAGGCGGATGAAGAGGTTGAGCACCTGCGCCTGGATCGACACGTCGAGCGCGGCGACCGCCTCATCGCATACGAGGAAGCGCGGGCTTACCGCGAGCGCGCGCGCGATGCCGATGCGGCTGCGCTGGCCGCCGGAGAACTGGTGCGGAAAGCGACGCATGAGTGATGCGTCCATGCCCACGCGCTCAAGCATCTGGGCAACGAAGTCGTCGCGCTCGCCTCGCCCCACCAATCCGTGGACTACCGGCGCCTCACCCACGATGTCGACGATGCGAAGCCGCGGGTTGAGGGATGCGAACGGATCCTGGAAGACCATTTGCACCGCGAGGCGTTCGCGGCGCGAAGCGCGGTTGTCGTACTCGGCATAGGCGCGACCCCGCCACAGCCGCTCACCCGCGCTCGGCTCGAGTATCCGCGAGACGAGCCTCGCCAATGTCGATTTTCCGCACCCCGACTCGCCCACGAGCCCCACCACTTCGCCTTCGCGTACCGCGAGGCTTACGTCATCGACAGCGTGCACGACCGTTTCGCGCAGGTTCGCCCCGAGCCGGCGGGCGATACGCCCGGCGAGGTCGAGGCGCCGCTCGAAGCGCTTGGACACCCTGCGCAGCTCGAGTAGTGGGGCGGCCGCGGCACTCATGCCAAGGGATTCACGCAACGCAGCGCCCGAGCGCTCGAGAGCTGGACGCCGGGCGCAAGACGGCAGGCTTCCACTGCACGCGAGCATCGCTCTCGGAAAGCACAAGCATCGCCCAGCCTGAGCAGTGATGGCGTCATGCCCCGGATCTGGGCGAGCGGCCGGCCCGGCGTGTTGCGGCTCGGCACGGAATCGAGCAGGCCGCGCGTGTACGGGTGCATCGGATGATCGAGGACATCATCGACGGCGCCGGCTTCCACGATGCGCCCCGCGTACATCACGCAGACCTCATCGGCGAGGCCGGCGATGACGGACAGGTCGTGCGTGATCCAGATGAGCGCGGTGCCGCTCTCGCGGCAGAGCAGCTGCATCTGGTGGAGGATCTGGCCCTGGATCGTGACGTCCAGCGCGGTCGTAGGCTCATCGGCGATGATCAGGTCGGGCTTGTTCACCAGCGCGATCGCGATCGCCACGCGCTGGCGCATTCCGCCCGAGAACTGATGCGGGTATCCCCGCAGCCGCTCGTCGGGCGAGGGAATGCCCACGCGCACCAACGCTTCGCGGCAGCGGTCGAGAGCCGCGCTGCGGGTGACGTCATGGTGGGCGCGCACCGCTTCGATCATCTGCGTGTCGATGCGCAGCACGGGGTTCAGGGTCATCATGGGGTCCTGGAAGACCATGGCGACTCGGTTGCCGCGCAGGTTGCGCCAGGCGCGATCGGCGAGCGTGGTGAGCTCCACGCCGCCGAGGCGGATGCTCCCGGCGACTATGCGTCCCGGGGGATCGACGAGGCCGAGGATCGAGTAGCCGGTCATCGACTTGCCCGAGCCCGACTCACCGGCGAGTCCGAGGACGCGGCCACGGCCCACGCCGAAGGTCACGTCGTCCACCGCCTTGACCACTCCGGCCTTGGTGAAGAAGTGCGTGCGCAGTCCCTGCACTTCCAGCACGAGGGCGCTCATTTGCGCAGCCTCGGATTGAGGATGTCGCGCAACTGGTCGGCGACAAGGTTGATGGACAGGATAGACAGCAGCAGCGCGAGCCCCGGATAGAAGCTGATCCAGTATGTGCCCGAAAGGAGGTACTGGAACCCATTCGAGATGAGCAGACCCAGCGAGGGCTTCGTTATCGGCAAGCCCAGGCCCAGGAACGACAGCGTGGACTCGAGCAGTATCGCGTGCGCAACCTGCACCGTAGCCACGACGATGAGCGGCGGCAGGCAGTTCGGCAGCAGGTGGCGAAACACGATGCGCGGGCGGGAAAGCGCCAGCACTCGCGCAGCCTCGACGTATTCCTTTTGGCGCTCCACGATCGCGGAGGAGCGTACCGTGCGCGCATAGTAGGCCCATTGCACCGTCACGAGCGCTATCACGATCTTGTCCACGCCCTGGCCCAGTACCGCGAGCAGCACCAGCGCGAGGAGAATCGCGGGAAACGAGAGTTGTATGTCCGCGATTCGCATGATGAGCGCGTCGACCCAGCCGCCGAAGTACGCGGCCGCGAGACCGAGGACGAGGCCGATGGCGAGTGCGATCACGGTGCTCGAGGTGCCGACCGCGAGCGAGATGCGAAGGCCGTAGAAAATCCCCGACAGCATGTCGCGGCCCTGGTCGTCCGTTCCCAGCCAATACGTCTTGCCGGACATCGACTGCTCCCCCGGCGCGAGCTTCGAATCCATCACGTCGAGTTGCGCGAGGTCGTAAGGATTCTGCGGCGAGATGAGCGGCGCGGCGAGGGCGGCGAGGATGATCGCGACGAGCAGCGCAAGGCCGGCAACCGCGAGCTTGCTCTCCGCGAATTCGGATGCGAATTGGCGCCAGGGGCTGTCGACGCGCGCCGCCGCAGCGTCCGCGCGCGCGGGAATCTCGGTCGCGATCCGCATGGTCAGTGCGCGCCTGCGGCTTGTCCGAGCCGCACGCGCGGGTCGAGCAGCGAGTACACGATGTCCACGACGAAGTTGATCGCGATGAAGATCGTGACAATCACCAGCAGGTACGCGACGATGACGGGGCGGTCGAGCTGGTTGATCGAGTCGATCAGGAGCTTGCCGGTGCCGGGCCAAGCGAAGATGGATTCGGTGACGACGGCGAACGCGATCACCGAACCGAGCTCGAGCCCGATGACCGTCACGATCGGGATGAGGATGTTCTTGAGCACATGCACGCCGATGACGCGCCTGGACGAAAGGCCCTTGGCGCGTGCGAATTTCACGTAGTCCTGCAGGATCGCCTCGCGCGTGCCTGCGCGCGTCATCCGGATCAACAGTGACAGCTTGAAGAGCGCCAGGTTGAAGGCCGGCATGGCGAGATGCGCGAGGCCGTCGGCAGTGAGGAAGCTCACCGGCACGCCCAGCAGCAAGACAGTATCGCCGCGGCCATTCGGTGGCAGCCAGCCAAGCTTCACCGAGAACAGCATGATCAGGACGAGGCCCACCCAGAACGTGGGAAGGCTGAAGCCGAGGATCGAGCCTGCCATGATGCCGCGCCCCAGAACGCTGTTCGGACGCAGGCCCGCGATGAGGCCAAGCGGTATGCCCAAGACTATTCCGATCACCGTGGCCGCCATGGCCAGTTCGAGGGTGGCCGGCAGCTTTTCGAGGATCAGCTGGATGGCAGGGACGTTGTAGACGAACGAGCGGCCCAGATCGCCGCGGAATGCACCGGCGAGGAACGTCGCGAATTGCTCGAAGAAGGGCCTGTCCAGCCCCAACGCCGCCGTGGCGCGGGCGCGCTCAAGAGCGTCGGCTTGCGGGTTCACCAGCAGCTCGACCGGATCGCCGATGGCATACACGCCCAGGAACACCAAAAACGCCATCACAACCAGCACGAAAACGCTCTGCCCCAGGCGCCGTATCGTGAATGCGAGCATGGGTCAGGAAGCTTCTTCGGCGCCGGCCTCTCGGCCACGCCTTACTTGATCGGCTTGAGGTCGCGAGCCAGCGTGTACTGGTCCGTCCGCGGCGTGTACTTGTAACCCTTCGCCGTCGCCCACGTGCTTACCTCGAAGTGGATTGGGATAAGCGCCGTGTCGTTCATGGCGATCTCGGCGCCATGTTGAATGATGCCCTCGCGCTTGCGATCGTCCATGGTGGCCATCGCCTCCACGATCTCCTTGTCGAGCGCGGGGTTGGAGTAGTGCGCGCGATTGGTGACGCCCATGCCCTTCGACAGGTCCTGCGTCGCGAGCAGGGAGCGCAGGCTCGACCCCTGCTCGTTGGATTCGGTGCCCCAGCCGAGCAGCATGTAGCCGAACTCGCCCTGCGTGGCCTTGGTGAAGTAAACGCTCGCCGGAAGCGTCTCGACTTTCGCGTCGATCCCGATGCGCGAATAGAACTGCGCGATTGCCTGCGCGATCTTCTCGTCGTTGATGTAGCGATTGTTGGGGCCGTAGATCGTGAGCGCGAAGCCATTGGGATAGCCAGCCTCCGCGAGCAGCTTCTTCGCCCCTTCGGGATCGTATTTCCCGGGCCTTAGCTTCTTGCTGGTGCCGAAGAACTGGTCGGCGAGCAGCTGCGCGGCCGGGACCGATTTGCCTTCCATGATGCGTTGCGCAATGGCGTCGCGATTGATCGCGATGGATAGCGCCTTGCGCACCCGGGCATCGCGGAACGGGTTCTTATCGAGCGGCTTGCCATCCTTGCCGGTCACTCCGGGCGGCGGCTTGTCGCTCCACTGGTGAAGGTGCACGTAAATCACGCGGTTCGATACCTTGTCCGCCAAACGGAAGTTCTTGTCCGACGAGAGCTTGGCTATGTCGGAAGTGGGGACCGTCTCGATCATCTGCACGTCGCCGGAGAGCAGGGCGGCCACCCGCGCGGCCGTGTTGCTCAGGATTTTCCACGTGATCTTGTCCCACGGCTCCTCGCCGCCCCAGTAGCCGTAGTTCGCTCTCATCACCACGCGCGAGTTGGGAACGTACTCCGCGAACTTGTAGGGGCCAGTGCCGATGGCGGCCTTGCCGGAATTGAAGTCGGCTGTCGTGGCGGTCTCCGCGACGGCCTTCGGAATGATGTAGACGCTGGCGAGGTCGCTGGGCAGCAGCACGTGGGGAGCGGCGGTCTTGAACACGATCGTGTATGGATCGACCACCTTCGTTTCGACGATGGGCTTCACGAACGTGGCCATCGACGACGGACTGTTGGGCACGTTCGGAACGCGCTTGTATGTAGCGACGACGTCTTCGGCCGTAAACGGCGAGCCATCGTGGAATTTCACGCCCCTTCGAAGCCTGAATTCCCAGGTGAGATCGTCGATCGCCTTCCACGACACTGCGAGCGCGGGAACGAGCCTGCCGTCGGGATCGCGGTTGATGAGCGGCTCATATATGTTGAGCAGCAGGCTATTGTTGGGCGACAGGTTGTGATAGTGCGGATCGATCGACGTGATCGCGGCCTGCAGGCCGATGGAAACCTCACGATCCTTTGCCGCGACGAAAGGAACCGCAAAAGCAACGAGCGCGGCGGCTGCGAACCGGAGCATGCGCAACATGGACCCTCCTGGGGATTTTTTCCGCACCGCCGCGAGGGCGCGCGTGTCGAGCCATGATACCGTGAATGCCATGGATCAGGCCGAGCGCCTCGAGGCCCTCCTCGCGTCGGGCAAGGACAGCGCGCTGCTGCGCTTCGGCCTCGGAATGCACTATCTCGGATCGGGCGATGCCGCGCGCGCGGCGGGCCAC
>Ga0207711_10005463_pt1 | contig 10744 bp, 9 predicted proteins | sample KBSS34metaG_FD_184401 | JGI IMG/M metagenome (GOLD analysis project Ga0207711, IMG submission 184401) | Switchgrass rhizosphere microbial communities from Kellogg Biological Station, Michigan, USA - KBS S3-4 metaG (SPAdes) (version 2) | ecosystem: Host-associated > Plants > Roots > Rhizosphere >...
TTCTGCCGCAGCTGCTACTACGCGGACGTGTGCCGCGGCGGCTGCACGTGGACCTCGCATTCGCTGCTCGGCAAGCCGGGCAATAACCCGTATTGCCACTATCGTGTGCTCGAACTGGAGAAACAGGGGCTGCGCGAGCGCATCGCGAAGATCGAGGATGCGGCGCCGGCTTCGTTCGCGGTGGGGCGCTTCGATCTGATCACCGAGCGGATTGCGGACGGCACGCCGGTGTCGAGCATCGAGCGCTCCGGGCAGACCATCGAGCTGGTGTGGAAGAACAAAGGCAAGCGCGCGCCCGACGAGGGCAGAGTGCCGCCGCGGCTCGAGCTATGTCGTAGCTGCGATGGCTATGTGCATGCTCACGAGCAGACTTGTCCGCATTGCGGCGCGGATATTGCGGCGGCCGCGCAGGCCTATGAGGTTGAAGTGCAGCGTCGCCGGAGCGTGATCGAGGAAATCGAGCGCTTGCTGCATTGGCCAAACGCCGCAAGCGAAGCAGCGCAGCAGCAGGTGCATAGCGATGCCGCTACGTAGGCATCGCGGCACGGACGCTGCTTCACAATGGCACCGCGAATTCGCCAAAGGTGAGGGTTTTCGGGAGAAGTGGTCGAGTCTCGATCAACGCTAACCCGGCTCGCTCGCATCCGTGTGCTGAGCGATCGGAATGACCGCCTTGCCAGTGGATTCAGAGGCCGATTGCGCGCGTGCGACAACGTCGCGCGCGCACACAGCAGCTACTTGATACGGCGTGGCTAGCTTCGTTCCAGCGCGGCGTCTGGCGTCGCGCCGTCGCCCTCGGGCTGCGGCGCGGCGCACACGCGCCGCAGCTGGCCCGCATACACGAGCCACAGCGCTACCGAGCCGATCGAAATCGCGCCCAGCACGACGAACGCGCTTGCGTATCCGAAGTGCTGCGCGAGCACGCCGCCCAGCACCGGACTCAACGCGGCGCCAACGCCCTGTGCAGTCGCCACTGCGCCTTGGCCCACATTCACACGGCCTGTGCCTTGAAGCAGGCGTACCACGAGCGCAGGCACTGCGACGCTTTGCAGACCCGCGCCGATGCCATCCAGAATCTGCACGGGCCAGACGCCGGCGCTGTCCATCAATGTGGCCGCCAGTGCGCCGCGCAGCGGCAGCGCGAGCCACGACGCCATCAACACCCACCAGTAGCCGTGCGTGCGGATCAGGCGCGGCGCGAGCCATGCCGCGCCCACCATCACCAGTTGCGCGATGACGATGGTCTGCGCGGTGAAAGCGCTGGGATTGCCGTGATGCGCGGTGACCACACCCATGCCGTACAGCGGCAGCATGGCGGCATTGCCGAGATGGAACAGTGCGAGCGCTGCGCCCAGTATCAGCAGCGGGCGGCTATCGAGCAGCGTGCGCAGTCCGCCCGCAGGGGGCGATGCATCTGTATTGCGCGCCGCGTTGCTGGCTGGGTCCACATGCGAGCTTTCTGTGCGGCGTACAACGTCGTCGTGCTCGAGACCGCGCGCGCTGGCGTAATCGATCGCCCGCGCGGGAATCATCAGCACACATGCAATCGCGAGCACGGCGAACAGCGCGGCCAGCACGAATATCGCAGCGAATCCGAAACGCCAGCCGAGCCAGCCCGCGAGCGCCGCACCAACCAGGTTGCCTGCGTGGTTCGCCATCTGGTTGCGCCCGAACTGCCGGTCGAAGCCGCGCGCACGGACCATGCCGAGCGTCACACCGGCCATTGCAGGGACGAGCACCGAACCGCTCAGGGCCGCGACGACCTGCGCGGCACTCACCGCTGCAAAGTTGCTCGCGGGCAGCAATGCGAGCGAGCCAAGCGTCGTAACGATCGTCGCGGCGACAATCAGCGCGCGCTTGCTGCGCGTCGAATCGACCAGCGCACCGGCGAATGGCGTTGCAGCCATCGCCGCGAGTCCGCCCAGCGTCATTACGGAGCCGATCGCGTCGGCGCCCCAGCCGCGTGCAAGCAGAAACACGCCGATAAACGGGCCGATGCCGGCCTGCACGTCGGCCATGAAGAAGTTGAGCGCTTCGAGCGCGCGGGCCGGTTTCATTCGTCTCCTGCCTGGTTCTACAAGCGGGCTGTGTAGTCGATACCCAGTGCGCAGCCTGGTGATGAGCAAGATGCATGCGTGGTCGGCGGAATGCTCGATCCGCCAAGGTCACGGGCCTGACGACGAAAGATTTTCGGTCAGATACTCGACAAAGCGCCGAATGGTTTCTTCATTGCGTGAAATAAATACCCATTGTCCAACGCGATGAGCCTTCAAAACCCCAGCGTCGGTCAACGCAGACAGATGTGCCGAAACAGTGGACTGCGACAAGCCCGTGCGCGCCTGAATCATCCCGATCGGCACCCCGCCCGAACAGACAATCTGGCTGCCCGGAAAATGGGCGGCCGGATCCTTCAGCCACTTCAGAATATCTCGCCGCACCTGGCTGGCCAGAACCCGGTGGATCTTGTCTGCGCCGATCATGTTGCCTTGCCCAGGGTGCATGGTCAGAACATATCCGCAGACTGCTGGCCTGCCTCGCCCGCGGCAGTCGCTGCCTGTTGCTGGCGTGACGGTATGAATGGCCCCGTGATCATGTCCGTGTAACTGCGGCCGGGCCCCACCATCGGAAACACGTCGGCTTGCTGATCGACCATCACTTCGAGGAAGGCCGGGCCGTCGAATTCCACGAAAGCGCGCAGCTTGTCCTCGAGCTCGCCTCGCGCGGTCACGCTGTGCGCAAATTCAAAGCCGTCGGCCAGCGCGGCCATCACAAAGTTCTTGCGATGGAGCGCCTTGTCGCTCACGCACAGTCGCCCTTCGTAAAAGAGACGCTGCCATTGACGGATCATCCCGTCGCCGAGATTGTTGAGCAGCAGCACTTTGACAGGCACCCCGTACGTGCTCGCGGTTTCCAGTTCGCCGACGTTCATGCGGATACTGCCGTCGCCGTCGATGTCGATCACCAGCGCGTCCGGCCGTGCCAATTGCGCGCCGATTGCCGCGGGCAGGCCGAAACCCATCGTGCCCATACTGCCCGACGTCAACAGGCTGCGCGGTTCGGAAAACTGAAAATACTGCGCGGCCCACATCTGATGCTGACCGACGCCAGTGCAGATAATGGCCCGCCCGCCGGTGATTTCGCTCAACTTCTCGACCACAAACTGCGGCTGAATCGCAGGGCTACTGCGGTCGTAATTCATGCCATACGTGCGCTTGAGTTCCACGATCCGCCCGAGCCAGTCAGCGGGCGATTCCACCGCGGGGCTGTGCTCCATCAGCGACAGCAACGTGTCTTTCGCATCGCCGACATGCGTCCAGTGCGCGCGCTTGACCTTGTTGATCTCTGCTTCGTCGATGTCGATATGCGCGACGCTGCTCGCATTCGGCGCGAACGCGTCGGGGCGCCCGCCCGCAACACGATCGTCGAAGCGCGCGCCCACCGCGATCAGGAAATCGCAATCCTCGACGGCGTAGTTTGCGCAGGCCGCGCCGTGCATGCCGAGCATACCGAGGCACAGCGGATGTTGCGTGGGGATCGCACCGAGGCCCATCAAGGTGGTCACCACGGGAAGCTTGTAGCGCTCGGCGAACTCGCGCAGTTCGGCCGCGGCGCCGCCCGAGATCACACCACCGCCGACATACAGCAGAGGCCGTTTGCTTTGCTGCAGCATGCGGAAAAACTCGATGCGCTTGTCCTTACCCAGTCGCGCGCCTTTTGCCACCATCCGAAGCCGGTCGGTGTAGCCGCGAAACTGCAAGGTGCCCTCGCCTTTGTAGGGCCCCGTCCAGTTCTGGATATCCTTGGGCACGTCGACAACCACCGGGCCAGGACGGCCCGTGCGTGCGATCTCGAATGCGGTGCGCAGTGTTTCTTCCAGCTTCGTCGGGTCGGTCACCAGAAACACCTGCTTCGCACACGCCGACATGATGTTGAACACCGGTGCTTCCTGAAACGCATCGGAGCCGATCGCACCACGCGGCACCTGTCCGCAGATGAGCACGACGGGGATCGAATCGCCGTTGCAATCGGCGATCGGCGTGACCGCGTTGGTCGCGCCTGGACCCGAGGTCACCATGAACACGCCCACTTTTCCGCTGGCGCGCGCATAGCCCGCCGCCATAAAGCCGGCCGCCTGTTCGTTGGCCGGCACGATCAGCTTGATCTGGCGTTCGGGATGATGCTCGTGCGTCTGGTTGAAACGGAACACGGCGTCGTAGGTGGGCAAAATCGCGCCGCCGCTATAACCGAACAGCGTATCGACGCCCTGTTCACTGAGCACCTGCAAGATGATATCGGCGCCTGACATCGGTTCGCCAGCAGGCGGTGCTTGCTGGGGGGCGGGTGCAGCAACTGCAAGGATTGAGGACATGGTGGGCTTGGGTGGAAACGCGCGCTGACATAGTCAGCGGCAGGATCTAACGACGATTCCCTTCCAACTCGAGAACAACGTATGTTCAACACCAGGTTCCGGACATTGCTGTGGCGGGTTCTCCGCCTGGGGCTCAGTCCATCCCACACCTTTGTGACGTGCTTCTGGAGGAATTGCGAGGGTGACGGAAACGATTCTGCCAACGATCGTTCCGCTGCGGTCTTCGATGAACGTGTTTCGCGCGCCAAAATAGGTTGCATCCCGGCCATCGCCCGGTTTTACCGCCACGGCAAGGCGCCGATCTGTTACACGCATGCACGAGTCAATTACCAGATACGGCATTCATGCCGCGTGGCCGTTCCAGTAAGCTGGGTCATCGCTCGCTAGCGCTGGATCGCACACCGTAATCAGGCGTCAAGCCAGTCTCCACGCGAGAATATTCATACTTGGTAGAGGTCACGGCATGAAAGTCGCCATTGTCGTATTCGATGGTGTGCAGGCACTCGACGTTGCAGGCCCCATGGACGTATTTGCGGAAGCAAACCTGTCGCTTCCTGAGCAGCATCAATATCAGGTCGTTCTGGTCGGGCCTCGGGCGGGCGCCGTATCGTGTTCGAACGGCATGCAGCTGTCGGTCCCATTCAGCTATGAGGACTTCGACGTACAAAGCGATCTGCTGCTGGTGGCAGGCGGCCCGAGCTTGCCCGATGTGCGCCCGGCCAGCGGGTTTTTGCAATGGTTGCGCAGTCAGGCTCGCGGTGCGGGTCGCTACGGTTCGGTATGCAATGGCGCTTTTTTGTTGGGACACGCGGGGCTGCTCGACGGCAAACAGGCGACCACGCACTGGGCGAACGCCGAGCGCCTCGCAGATGAATTTCCGCGCGCCCACGTGCAACCGGACCGGATTTTCACGCGCGACGGGCGGCTTTTTACGTCCGCAGGCGTGACGGCCGGCATTGATCTGTGCCTGTCGCTGGTTAGCGAAGACTGGGGGCACGAGTTGGCGGTGCGGGTCGCCAAGCGTCTGGTGGTTTATATCCAGCGCGAAGGTGGGCAGTCGCAATACAGCCCGTACATCGGCATTCGCAAGGATGACGATACGATCATCGGCAAGGTGCATCGCTACGTGATCGATCATATTGCCGATGCGCTGTCGATCGAACAGCTTGCGAAGGCAAGCGCGGTGAGCCGGCGTACCTTTTCTAGGTTGTTCGCCAAGCATGCGAAGGTGACGCCGTCCGCATTCGTCGAACAGGTACGTGTAGACGCAGCGCGGAAACTGCTGGAGGAGACGGACGCACCGCTGAAGACGGTGGCGTTCAACTGCGGCTTTCATAGCGCGACGCATATGCGGACCACTTTTTCCCGGCGCCTTAACATCACGCCGAAGGCGTATCGCGAGCGGTTCCGCGGTGTGCCAGCCGAAGCGCATCGGGCTTTTGATCCTGCCAGCGAGGAAATCGAGTTGGCGGAGCTTGAAGCGGTCGCGTAGCATTGCCAGTCGTTAAAACTTCCGCGCCCGCATGACTTCTTCCGTGCTATCTGCAGGCCTTCCCGGTGAAGGCCTTCCCGACATCCTCGAAGCGGGTTTGTCGGTGGTGTTTTGCGGGATCAATCCGGGCGCGCGTGCTGCTGCGACGGGGCGCCATTTCGAGGGCCGCGGCAATCGCTTCTGGCGCGTGGTTCATCTGGCGGGTTTTACGCCTGTCCAACTCGGCCCTGAAACCGACCGCATGATGTTGCAGTACGGCTACGGGTTGACCACTGCGGTCTCGCGTCCAACGGCGCGGGCAGACCAGCTGTCGCGCGATGAGATCACTGTCGCCGCGGCGGAATTCGAGCAGAAGATTCAGAACTATGCGCCGCACACCATCGCGTTTCTCGGCAAGATGGCGCTGGCCGCGATATCCGGTACACGTGAAATCGAGTGGGGGCCGCAGCAAAAGCGCTTCGGCGGCGCGCGCGTGTGGGTGTTGCCGAACCCTAGTGGCCTGAACCGGTCTTTCAGCCTCGATGCGCTGGTGCTGGCCTATCGCGAGCTTCACGTCGCGCTCACGCAGGCTTCCTGCCCGACGTAGAACTTCATTCAACGCACTGATGCTTCGGATTCGACCGCCATGCTGCTGGTGTGCGCGTAATTGAGATGCTCATTACCGCGCAACGACTCAATGACGAATTCGATAAAGGTTCGAATCTTGCCGCTCGTGGCGCGGCGCTCCATGTGCAGCAGATTCACCGGTGTCGACTCGGGTTCGAATGCGCGCAAGATGGGACGCAACGCTCCGTCCAGCACTTCGGGCGCAGCCTGATAGGACAGCAGCTGCGTAATCCCGACACAGTCGACCGCTGCCATCACCGCAGCAGGTGCCAGATCGACGATCATCCGCGGCTGAATGCGCACCGGCAATCTCGAGCCGTTTTCATAAAACGACCATTCGAACGGATGACTGACGCCGGTGAACGATATGCAGCGATGCTTGACCAGTTCCTTGGGATGAACCGGCTCTCCATGCTCCGCGAGATAGTCAGGCGATGCGTACGTACGACGTCGCACCGAACCTAACGGCACCGCGAATATCGACGAGTCACCAAGGTGACCTATCCGGATCGCGATGTCCACGCCCTCATCGAGCAGCCGCGTGGTGCGATCGACATAGATCGCGTTGATGTTGATGTCCGGATATCGCTTTGCATACGCGTTGACGAGCGGCGCGATGAAGCGCTGGCCGAACAGCACCGGTGCTGTGACGGTCAGACTGCCGACGGGATTGTTCTGCTCGACTGCGATGTTCGCTTCCGCATCGGTGATGGTGTCCAGCACCTTGCGGCATGTGTCGAGATAGGCGACGCCCACGCCTGTGGGCCGGATCGAGCGGGTGGTGCGCGTCATCAGTTGCGCGCCCAGACGGGCCTCGAGCGAAGCCAGCGCACGCGAGACCGCGGGCGCCGACATGCCGAGTTTTTCAGACGCGCCCGTGACGCTGCCTCGATCAACGATGGCTATAAAAACCTCCATCTCGCGCAATCTGTCCATCGTGATTCTCTGCCTGAAGGTGTTCGCAAAGGAAAGGCCGCGAACCTGCCAATCGCATCCGTGACGCAGCGCGACGCTGGCGCTCACCGATTGTAAGTATCGCGCCGCCGATTGAAAGTGCCGGTGTCTTCGATTGGCCCAATAAGCAGCATATATGGCCAGTTTTCGGCGACCCCTTTATTGGCCCGGCGGAAAAAGACTAATGCGCTAATGCCGCCTGGCAAGATATACGCACTGCTTGGCCAGATAGTCATCCTGACAAAGCTTAGGAAAATTGGCTTGCGCTCGCATAATCGATCCACCTAATCCGTGATCAAGCAGAAGGAGTCAACCATGTTTGCCGCAATGCTGGAAGTCAATCCGATCCTTGAGCAATTCAATGCTTATCTCGGCATGGCGAAGATGCTGCGCCCGGAACTCGAGACGATCGACGGCTTTATCGACAACACGCGCTATGCAAGCCTGACCCGCGAGAACTGGCTGCTGTCGCTGTCTAGCTGGCGTGACGAGAAAGCGCTGATTCGCTGGCGTGTGACGACCAACCACTACAAGATCCAGCAGGCTGCGCGCGACCGCGTGTTTGCCGACTATCGTTTGCGCATCGGTCAGGTGGTGACGGACACGCACGTGCCGGAAGGTTACGCGTTGACGGAGCAACGCCTCGACGTGACCGAGACCGGCGACGGCAAGGCGGTGATGCTGCTCGAAGGGCAACGCGCGGCCGACTGGGTCAAGCAGGCCGGCGCGGAAGCGGTTGCGGATTCACTCGGGCTCGACCGTCACGCGCCGGGCCTCGTCAAGTGGGACGCGTTCGATGCGCTGCTCGCGCCTGGCGATGTGATCGTGGTGGCGACGTGGGTCGATCAGGCGGCTGCCGACGCTTTTACAAGCAAGGCCGCGGCGCAGGATGGCGCGCGTCGGCGCAGCGTGCGGATTATCCGCGAGTACGGCATGTTCGATCGTCGCGAGGCGCCGCAGTATTTCGCCGAGGCACAGCCGAAGGCTTGAAGTTGTTATCGATTGCACATCTATGAATACCGCAAACCCTTCGACGCATGTCACGGAGCAGCCGGTCGCGAGTGGATCTTCGCTGCCGGAAGGGGCTGCTGCCGCGCGCCAGACACCTGCGGCCCCCGCATTTTCGCTGCGCCTTGCAACAGGTCTGATCGGCATGCTGTGCGCCTCGCTGCTCGCGATACTGAACGAGCAGGTCACCGCACTCGCGCTGGCCGACATTCGCGGCGCGCTGTTGATCGGCCAGGACGACGGCACGTGGGTGACCGCACTATTCGAAGCCGCCAACGTGACGACGATGGTGTTTGCGCCGTGGTTCGGCATCACGTTCACGCTGAAGCGATTCACGATTGGCGCGGTGCTGGCCACGATGATCTTCGGGTTTTTTTGCCCGTTAGCGCCGAACCTGCACACGCTCTACCTGTTGCGCGTGCTGCAGGGCATCGCCGGCGGCTGCCTGCCACCGATGCTGATCATCGTGGCGCTGCGTTATCTACCGCCGAAAATCAAGCTATACGGGCTCGCCGGCTACGCGCTCACCGCAACCTTCGGCCCCGCAGTGGGCACACCGCTCGCGGCGTTATGGACCGAGTATGTCAATTGGCGTATGGCGTTCTGGCAAATCGTGCCGATGGGCGTGTTGACCTGCGTCGCGATCCAATGGGGGTTGCCGCAGGACGCCCCGAAGCTCGAACGGTTCCGATCGTTCAACTGGGTTGGATTTATCACCGGATGCCCGGCATTCGCGATGCTCGTCACCGGGTTGTTGCAGGGCGACCGCCTCGACTGGCTGAATTCCAGCTTCATTCGCGCGATGTTTTTCGGCGGTGTGCCGTTGCTGGTCGCGTTTCTGGTCAACGAGTGGTTTCATCCGGTGCCGTTTTTCAAGCTGCAACTGCTGGCCCGCAGAAACTTCGCGCATGGGCTCAGCACGCTGGTGGGCGCCGTGATGCTGCTGGTCGGCGTGGCCGCTATCCCGGGCCAGTATCTCGGCAGGATCCACGCATACCGGCCGCTGCAGACCGCGCCGCTGTCGTTGCTGATAGCCATTCCCTTGCTGCTTGCGCTGCCGCTCACGGCTGCATTGCTGAACACGCGGCGCGCCGACCACCGGTGGGTGATGGCCCTCGGACTTTCGCTGATGATCACCACCTGCGTGATGGGCAGCTACATGACCTCCGATTGGATTCGCGACAACTTTTACCTGCTGCAGTCGCTACAGATCGTCGCGCAGCCGATGGTGATTCTGGGAATCCTGACGGGTGTCACTACCGGTTTGCCGCCCACCGAAGGGCCGTTTGCGTCGGCGATGTTCAACACGGTCAAGACCTTTGCTGCCGCTGCTGCGACCGGTCTGATCGACGGTGTGGGGACGGCTCGCGAACGCCTTCATTCGAACATGCTGGTCGACCAGCTCGGCAATCGTGCACTGGTCGGCGACGGCGCGGTCGACGCGACGCATGGCCTTGGGCAACTCGCGCATCGGATTCACGAACAGGCTTTGGTGCTGACGTCGGCGGATCTCTACCTGGTGATGGCGTGTATCGCGCTCGGCTTCCTTCTTCTGATTCCGGTTCTACCTGTGCGTATCTATCCGCCCTGGAGCACTACGCCGCCTTCCACCCGCTAAGCGACGAATATGTCATCTGCCACTCGATTCCCCAAAAAAATCGTTGTCCTGGTCTTGTGCGTGGTTGCACTCGGCATCATTGCATGGGCCCTTGCCGGGTTCCTTGGCGACTCGAACACGCAAGCCACCAACGATGCCTATGTGACCGCAGATTTCACCCTGGTGGCGCCGCGCGTAGCCGGACAGATATCGGACGTGCTGGTGCAGGACAACCAGCAGGTGAAGGCCGGCCAGCTGATCGTCCGCATCGACGATCGCGATTTCCGCGCGGCGTTGATGAGCGCGCAGGCCGATGTGGCCGCGGCCAAAGCATCGGTGGCGAACTACGACGCCGAGATTGCACGGCATCCGTCTCTGGTCGATCAGGCGCGTGCGACGCTGAAATCCGACGATGCATCGATCGAATTCGCGCGCGCCAACGCGTCGCGTTATCGCAATCTGTCGGATGCCGGCGCGGGCACCGCGCAGGAGCAGCAACACGCAACCAGCACGCTGGCGGAACAACTCGCGCAGCAAGCCCACGACCGTGCTGCGCTGCTTGCGACCGAACAGAATCTCGACGTGCTGCGCACGCAGCGCGACAAGGCGGCCGGTGCGGTAGGCCATGCGGAAGCGGTGCTCGAACAGGCGCGGCTCAATCTTTCGTACACGGAGATTCGCGCGCCAATCGACGGCAAGGTCGGGCGGCGCTCGGTGC
>Ga0207711_10005467_pt1 | contig 10741 bp, 8 predicted proteins | sample KBSS34metaG_FD_184401 | JGI IMG/M metagenome (GOLD analysis project Ga0207711, IMG submission 184401) | Switchgrass rhizosphere microbial communities from Kellogg Biological Station, Michigan, USA - KBS S3-4 metaG (SPAdes) (version 2) | ecosystem: Host-associated > Plants > Roots > Rhizosphere >...
GAAGGCGTCCTGCTCTACCGCGGCGTGCCGATCGAGCAACTGGCCGAGCACGGCGATTTCCTCGAGACCTGCTACCTGCTGCTGTACGGGGAAATGCCGACCAGCCAGCAGAAGGCCGATTTCGACTACCGCGTCACGCGCCACACCATGGTGCACGAGCAGATGAGCCGGTTCCTCCAGGGTTTCCGGCGCGACGCCCATCCAATGGCGGTGATGACCGGCTCGGTCGGCGCGTTGTCGGCGTTCTATCACGACTCCACCGACATCTCCGATCCGACCCAGCGGATGATCGCCTCGATCCGCATGATTGCGAAGATGCCGACGCTCGCGGCCATGGCCTACAAGTACACGGTCGGCCAGCCGTTCATCTATCCGAAGAACGACCTCGACTACGCAACGAACTTCCTGCGCATGTGCTTTGCGGTGCCGGCCGAGGAGTACAAGGCCAATCCGGTGCTAGCGCGGGCGATGGACCGCATCTTCATCCTGCACGCCGACCACGAGCAGAACGCCTCGACGTCAACTGTGCGGCTCGCCGGCTCGACTGGCGCCAACCCGTTCGCCTGCATCGCCGCCGGCATCGCGGCGCTGTGGGGCCCGGCCCATGGCGGCGCCAACGAAGCGGCGCTGAAAATGATCGGCGAGATCGGCACCGTTGACCGCATCCCGGAGTACATCAAGCGCGCCAAGGATCCGAAGGACAATTTCCGCCTGATGGGCTTCGGCCACCGCGTCTACAAGAACTACGATCCGCGCGCCAAGATCATGCAGAAGACCGCGCATGAGGTGCTGTCCGAGCTCGGCCATCGCGACGATCCGACGCTGCAGGTGGCGATGGAGCTCGAGCGCATCGCGCTGCACGACGACTATTTCATCGAGAAGAAGCTTTACCCGAATGTCGATTTCTATTCCGGTATCACGCTCCGGGCCATGGGCTTCCCGACCAGCATGTTTACCGTTCTGTTCGCGGTCGCTCGCGCGGTGGGCTGGATCGCGCAGTGGAAGGAAATGATCGAGGACCCGACCCAGCGCATCGGCCGGCCGCGCCAGCTTTATACTGGCGCGACCAAGCGGGATTACGTTCCGATTTCGCGGCGGAAGTAGACGGGAGTTCCAAGGTCAATGAAAGGGGCGCCCTGAGGCGCCCCTTTTGTTTGCGTGGGCGTGATCGCCCGCCGGAGCTTAGCCGCTTGTCATCGGACCGGCATCGCGGCGGGCCAGTTCCAGCACAATGTCGGCGGCGCGGGCGGCTGGCGTGCGCGAGCCGATTTCCATAATGGCATCGAGTGTGGCGAACGCCTCAACCTGGCGCCGCCGCTCAGGCGTGTCCCCAAGCAGCCGCGTGAGCGCGTCCGCCAGCCGTTCCGGCGTGCATTGTTCCTGCACCAGCTCCGGCACGACGTTCTGGCCGAGCACCAGATTGGCGAGGATGTAGGACGGCACCCGGACCAGCCGCCGGATCACCCAAGCCTCGAGTGGCGCGACTTTATAGGCCGCGACCATCGGCACGCCGGCGACCGCGAGCTCGAGCGTGGTGGTGCCGGACTTTGCCAGCGCTGCTCGCGCCACGCGCAAGGCCGCCTGCTTGTCCGCCGCCTCGACAACGATGCGGGGCCTGATCGGCCAAGTCGAGGTTGCTGCCGTGACCTGGGCGAGGAGATGCGGAACGGTCGGCAGCACCACCTCGATCGGGCCGGCGCGCTCCGCAACGCGCGCCAGCGTCTCGCCAAAGATGCCGGCGAGCCTTGTGATCTCGCTACTGCGGCTGCCCGGCATGGCCAGCACCACCGGCGGACCAGAGCTGCGGCGCCGCGCTTCGGCCTCGTTCGGGCGCAGCTTGGCAACATCGTCGATCAACGGATGGCCCACGTAACTGCATGGCGGCCCGCCGAGCCTGCGATGCACGTCGGGCTCGAACGGCAGCAGCGCCAGCACGTGATCGATATAGCTGCTCATCGCCCGCGCCCGCCCCGAACGCCAGGCCCAGACCGACGGCGACACATAGTCGATGATCGGAATCGAACGGTCGAACCAATGGGCGTAACGCGCAACCCGGAGCGTAAACGCCGGGCTGTCGATGATCACCAGCGCATGCGGCCGGCGCGCCAGAACCGCCCGAACCGTCTGCACCATGCGTCGAACGATGTGTGGCAGCCGCCGCGGAATAGCAGCGAAACCGATGATGGAGAAATCGCCGACCGGAAACAGGCTGTCGAGGCCCGCGGCGGTCATCTCGCGGCCGCCGACGCCGGAAAACCGCACCGGCGCAGAGGAACGTTGCCGCAACGCCTTCATCAGCGCGGCACCGAGCCGATCTCCGGATTCCTCGGCGGCGACCAGGAAAATCTCCAGCTCGCCGGGCGGCAGTTTTCCGGGCGACCGCGTCACCGCGGTGGTCATGGGATCGTCCCATCGGCGCCGACGCCGACCACGAAAACCTTGGCGCGATCGGCGGCTGCAGAGATGCGTTCAGGCTCGGCCACGACCGTCGAGCCGGAGACCACCGCGATGCCCGCCAGACCCGCAGCACTTACGGCTTCGACTGTGGGCGGACCAATGACCGGCAGGTCGATACGCTGATCCTGGCCGAGCTTGGCGGCCTTGACGAGAACGCCGGTGCCGGCCGGCGTGTTGATCCGCCCGCTGCGGCGCAGCTCCGCCACCCGCGCCAGCATCTGGTCGGTGCCTTCCGGTCCTTCCAATGCCAGCACATGGTTGTTGGCGACAACCACCGCTTGGCCGATATCGAAGGGGCTGGTGGCGTCGAGCACCGCCAGGCCGCGTGCGGTATCGGCGCGGTCCTGCTCGCCGGGCCTGTGGGCGCCGAGCGGCCCGGGCGGCATCATGAGCTCGGGCGCAATGTCCTTCGGCCCGAGCAGACGAAAGCCATGTTGCTCGAACAGCCGCCCGATGCCGGCCTGCAGGTGATCATCGCCGCCCCGGAACAGCCGTACCACTTGCGGCATCAGCCGGATCGCCGCGAAGTCAGGCCGGATCTGCCAAAGCGAAGGCCGCACCACCGAGCCGATAAACGCCACGTCGCGGCATCCCTCTTGGGCGGCGATCCGCAGGAAGCGCCCGAACTGGCCGATCCGGGACCAGTGGTGCGGATAGGCAGCGACGCGCGCCGGGTCGGCCCATTCGCGGAGAGCAAACAATACGACCCGACGGCCGCGCCGAACCGCGGCGTCCGCCAGCGCAAACGGCAGGCTGCCACCGCCGCAGATGATCGCCAGGGCAGTTTCGCCATTCGCTGCGTCTGGTGTCCGCGCGCTCATGGCGCGGCATCTAGATCGACGTTGTCGTCGGACGCAGGCATCATCGGCGGGCGTTTGCCGCCCTCCCGGATGAACGACACGATCCTTCCGATCAACGGATCCCCGGAAAAGTGCTTGCCGGTGCGCTCCAGGCGCTCGGCGAATGTATCGTCGCCGAAGAACAGCATTTGGTAGGCGCTGCGGATGCTGTGGAGGTCGGCGCGGCTGAACTTGCGCCGTTTCAATCCCACCACATTGAGCCCGACCAGCACCGCCTTCGGACCGAACGCAAATCCGAACGGGATGACATCGCGGGTGATCCCGCTCATGCCGCCGAGCATCGCGCCCTCGCCGACGCGGACAAACTGGTGAACCGCGGTGTTGCCGCCGATAAACACATGGTCGGCGATCGAGACATGGCCGCCAAGCACGGCGCCGTTGGCGAAGGTAACGTCGTCACCGACGTGACAATCATGACCGATGTGCGAATTGGCCATCAGAAAGCAGCGGTCGCCGACGCTGGTGACTTCGCCGTGGTCCTCGGTGCCGGTGCTGATCGTTACACCTTCGCGGATCTGGCAGTTGCTGCCTACATTGAGCCGGGTGGCGCCGCCGCGGTAGCCGGTCGATTGCGGCGCCGTGCCGAGCGAAGCAAACGGATAGATGACGGTCTGCTCGCCGATCGTTGTCACGCCGGTGATATTGACGTGAGACAACAACCGCACGCCGGCGCGCAATTCCACGGTCGGCCCGATGGTGCAGAATGGACCGACCTCGGCGTCTTCCGCCAATTTGGCGCCGTCGGCCACGCGTGACGAAGAATCGATCCGTGGCAATGTCAGTCCTCGACTGCGATCATGGCGCCGAGGTCGGCTTCGGCCACGATCTCGCCGCCGACTTTGGCTTCGCCGCGAAACCACCACATGTTCTTGCGCCGTTTGGTCCGGGTCACGTGATATTCGAGGACGTCGCCCGGAATGACCGGCTTGCGAAACTTGGCATTGTCGATGGTCAGAAAGTAAACCAGCGCCGGCTTGGTCTGTCCCGGCAGCGCGCGGATGCAGAGCGTTCCGGCCGTTTGCGCCATGCCCTCCAGCACGAGGACCCCCGGCATCACCGGATTGTTGGGAAAATGGCCGACGAAGTGCGGCTCATTGGCGGTGACATTCTTGATGCCGATGCCGTGTTCGTCGCCGCGTATTTCAATGATGCGGTCGACCAGCAGGAACGGGTACCGGTGGGGCAGCGCGGCGAGGATTTCGTGAATCCCGATGGCCTCAAGGGTCTCGCCGGTCATGCTCAATCTCCCCTTGGGCCGGCCCGAGGACATTATCCGGCCCAATCATCGGCGTGGCTTGATACAGCCGCCGGTAATTGCAAAAGACATCGTGCGGCTTTGCTGCGCGACTAGAATTTCGTGCCGCCGCCGAAGCGGAACTGCTGGATCCGGTCGTAACCCTGCTTCATCAGCGGGAACGAATAGTCGAAGCGCAGCGGACCGAACGGCGAGTTCCAGATCAGACCAACACCGACCGAGGCGCGGATCGCGCCGGAATCAGGCGCGGGCGTCAGCGTTTCACCGGTCACGTTCCAGAAGGTCGGACCTTTGTAATTCATCAGCGAACCGGCGTCCGCGAACACTGCGCCTTTGAGGCCGGCATCCTTGGGCAGGAAGGAGAACGGCGCCTGCGCCTCCAGGCTGGCACCCCAATAGAGGCTGCCACCCAATGGATCCTGGTTGGTGCCAGGCGTGATATCGCGCGGGCCAATGCCGGACGGTGCAAAGCCGCGAACCAGGTTCGGCCCCATCTGGAAATGATCCAGCATGCGAAGGTCCTTGTCGCCCCAGCCGGCAATATGGCCGCCCTGCAGATGGAGCACGGCAACAACGTCGGAGAACATCTCGTAGTAGCTGCGGGTATCGACGGTCGTGCGAATGAAGTTGACGTCACCGCCGATCCCGGCGAAGTCCTGTTTGAGTTCGGCGTAAATGCCAGCGGTTGGATTCCGGTTGTTGTCCAGCGTGTTGTAGGCGACCGTGTATCCAAGCATCGAGACGAGAACCGCGCCCGCTGCGAGCTCTTTGCGGACGGCAAGCGAGGCTTCACCGTTCGCGTAGCAGCCGCCGCCGGGCAGCGCCGCCTCGCGGTCGGGGGTCACGCCCGGTCCACCCTGGATCAGGGCGTTGGGAGAGAACTGACAGTCGTTGTATTGGTACGGCAGCGTGATTTTCTGCGAGTAGATGTTGTAACGCGCCTGGAACGATAGCTCTTCGCTCAGAGCAAACCCGGCGCGGGTCGCCATACCAATAGTCTGGCTGTTGTACGAAATATAATTGGTGGCCAGCGTTTCCTTGGCATAGAGGTCAATGCCGACGCCAAGGCGATTGCCCATGAAATACGGTTCCGCGAACGACAGCTCGAAGCCTCGCGCATACTGCCCATACTGCACCGCGAACCTGGCGTATTGGCCTTGACCAAGCAGATTGCGCTCGGAGACGCTGAGCTCGGCCATCCAGCCGCTGGCGGTCGAATAGCCACCCGAGACCGAGAACTCGCCAGTCGGGACTTCCTCGACATCGACATTGAGCACCACCCGATCCGGCGCCGATCCCGGTTCGTTGGTAATCTTGACGTTCTTGAAATAGTTGAGGTTCTTCAGGCGCCGCTCGGCGCGATCGACGAGTGCACGGTTGTAGGCATCGCCCTCGCCGATATCGAATTCGCGGCGGATCACATAGTCGCGGGTCCGCGTATTGTTGCGGATGTTGATCCGCTCGATGTAGACGCGCGGCCCATCCTCGACGGTGAACGTGACGTTGATGGTGTGGGTCGCCAGGTCGCGGTCGCCTCGCGGACGGACCACGGCGAACGGATAACCGCGCCGGGCGACTTCAATCGACATATTCTCGACTGACTTTTCCACCGCCTCGGCGTTGTACACGTCACCGCGAGCGGCCTTGGAACGGTTGTACAGCGTGTTCGCGTCCACCTGCGGAACGTTTGACTGAATATCGACCTTGCCGAACCGATAGCGCTCGCCCTCATCAAGCGTGAAGGTAACGATGAAACCCTTCTTGATCGGATCGTAAACCGAGACCGCCGAAACCACGCGTACGTCGGCGTAACCATGCTTGAGATAGAAGCGGCGGATCAGGTCACGATCGGCTTCGATGCGGTCCGGATCGTAAATGTCAGCCGACTGGAAAAACGCAACGATCCAAAACCACGAAGTTTCGTTGGTCTTGATTTCGTCCAGCAGACGCTGGTCGCCATAAGCTTTGTTGCCGACAAAGATGATCTTTTTAACGCCGGTCTTGTCGGCTTCCTTGATCTCGAACACCAGATCGACGCGGTTGTTCGGAAGCTCGATGATCTTGGGCTCGACGCGGGCGTCGAAGCGGCCGTTGCGCCGGTAAATCTCAACGATGCGCTGAACGTCGGCCTGCACGGTCGGACGCGACAGCGTGCCGCGAGGCTTCGACTGCACTTCGTTGGAAAGCTGGTCGTCCTTGAGCTTCGAATTGCCTTCGAACGCGACCCGGTTGATTACCGGATTTTCGATCACCGTGACGACCAGCCGGCCCCCGGCTGGGTTGATACGCACGTCCTGAAACAGGCCGGTGGCGTAGAGCGCCTTGAGCGCCTGGTCGATCTTGTAGCTATCGAGCCGCTCGCCTGGGTTCAGGCGGAAGTAGGAGCGGATGGTGTCGGCTTCGACCCGGCGGTTGCCTTCGACGACAATCGCGCCTGCGGATTGGGCGGACGCATAGCCGGCCGTCGCGACCGCTCCTAGTGCGGTGCAAAAGACCGCCCCCGCCAGGACCATGCCGACCAGGCACAGTCCTCTCAGCCGCCGCACCCACAAATTCATTCGCAACGCGCCCTTCCCCACTCCTGGTACCGACTGCCTGGCCGTATTGCGGACTATACCCAGAACCATGTTTCTACAGGGTTTTTCCGAGTCCGCAACCCAACCAAATGTGGCATTTTCCGCATCCCCAGCGGCCAATGCCTCCCAAAACCCCGATCACGACGCCCAAAACCGGGGCAACAGCTGCATGGTGTCATTAAAGACTGTAAAGATCATCAACATCACAACAATCGCGAAACCGATCCGAAAACCGATTTCCTGGGCCTTCGCCGACAGCGGACGGCCCCGAGTTGCCTCGACCAGGTAGAACATAAGATGACCGCCATCGAGCAACGGCACTGGGAACAAGTTCAGGAGGCCGATCGACACCGACAACATGGCCGCCAGATGCAGCACCGGCGTGAAGCCGAGGGTGGCGACCTGGCCGGAGATCTGAGCGATCCGGATCGGACCGCTGAGCTGGTCGGCGCATTCGCGGCCAGCGAACAGGCCGCCGATGAAAGAGAACGTTCGGTCGATGATGGACCAAGTTTCCTTGGTGCCGAGCCAGACCGCCGCCAACGGATTGACGTGCTCGGTTTTCATGTCGCCTGGGGCCATTGATCGGGTGACCCCAAGCACCGCTTGGCAGGTGTTGTTGCCGAAGCCGTCCTTGCCCTGCTTGAGCGCGGGGGTCGCCGTCAACGTCATCGGTGCGCCGCCGCGATCGATCCGGAATGTCAGCGTGCGGCCTGCGTTAGCGCTGACGATGCGCTGCATGTCGGAGAAGCTTTCGATGGTTCGTCCATCGATCGCGAGCACGATGTCACCCGGCTTCAGTCCTGCTGCGGCGGCGGCCGAGTCGGGTAGCACGGCATCGACTCGCGCTGTCGTGGTCAGCCGGCCGTAAAACGTGAAAACCACGGCGAAGATCACGATGGCGAGAATGAAATTGGCGATCGGGCCTGCGGCGACAATGGCCGCGCGGCGCGCCACCGGCTGATAGAAAAAGCTCTGGCGCTTCTCCGCCTCGGTCATGTTGGTGACGGCGGTCTCGTCGGGCACGCTCGCGGCGTTGTCATCGCCGAAAAACTTGACGTAGCCGCCGAGCGGAATCCACGACAGCTTCCAGCGGGTTCCATAGCGATCATGGAAGCCGACAATTTCCGGACCGAAACCCACAGAAAAAGTGAGCACCCGCACGCCGCACCAGCGCGCAACCAGGAAGTGCCCGAGCTCATGGAAGAATACGACGACGCTCAATCCGAACAGGAACGGCAGGATCCAGCCAGTCCATCCCGCGCCCCAGACCCCAAAATTGCTGAAAATGTCCATTTTGGACCTGTCCCACCCGTTCGGCTCTGCCCCAGCCGAACTGCTAGAATGACTTTGCGGCTATTTCGGGCAAGAGGTCATGCGCCAATGATCTTGCCATATGGTCAACAGCAAGGGCCTCATCGATATCTTGCGGTTCCGCGGTCGCATTTCGGCGTTGTGCAGCCTCGAGCGTGGCTTCGACCAGATCGGCGATGCCGCAAAAGCCGATTTGTCCACCGATAAAAGCAGCAACGGCCACTTCATTCGCGGCATTGAGGATGGTCGGCGCCGCTCCCCCGGTCTTGAGCGCGCGGTGGCCGAGCGCCAGTGCCGGAAAGCGGTCGTGGTCGGGCGCCTCAAAGGTCAGGGAACCGACCTTGGCCAGATCGAGCTTCGCGGCCGGCCCGTCGATTCGCACCGGCCACGCCAGGCAATGGGCGATCGGAATGCGCATGTCGGGTGAACCGAGTTGCGCCACCACCGACCCATCGCGGTATTCGACCATGCCGTGGATGATCGATTGCGGATGCACCAGCACGGCAAGCTTTTCGGGTTCGACCGCGAACAGGTGATGCGCCTCCACCAATTCCAGAACTTTGTTGAACATGGTCGCTGAATCGATGGTGATCTTGGGGCCCATCGACCAGTTCGGATGCTTGAGCGCCTGCTCGAGCTTGGCGCCGCGCATCTGCTCGCGGGTCCAGGTGCGGAACGGACCGCCAGATGCGGTGATGATGATGCGGCTGACGTCCTCGCGCGGTCCCGCGGTCAGGGCCTGATAGATGGCGTTGTGCTCGGAATCGACCGGCAGCACGTTGGTGCCGTGGGCCGCGGCCGTGCGCATGAACAGACCGCCGGCACAGACCAGGCACTCCTTGTTGGCCAGAGCCACGGTCGCACCGCGCTTCACCGCCGCGAGCGTGGGCCTGAGCCCGACCGCGCCGCTAACGGCGGCCATCAGCCAATCGACCGGCCGCTCCGCCGCCTCGATCACGGCGGCTTCGCCGCTTGCCGCCTCGACGCCGCTGCCGGCCAGCGCAGCCTTAAGCTCGCCATAGGCCGACGGATCGGCGACCACTGCAAGGCGCGCTTTCAAGTCGCGCGCGATCTTCGCAAGGTCTGCGGCGTTCTTGTTGGCGGTCACCGCCTCGACGCGATATTGGCCATTACTGCGCTTGAGCAGATCGACGGTGCTCAAGCCGACCGAACCGGTTGCGCCGAGCACCGTCACCGTGCGGACGGCCGGCACCGAAGTTCGTTCGGCGCGAAGTGCCGGGTTAATGACCTGCATCACTCACCATACCATGAGGCCGCGGGCGGGGGCATCGAATCCGCTGTGCGCGGTTCCGATCAGAACGCCCGCGACCGCAGCCGCTACGAAGCCGTCGAGCCGATCCATCAAGCCACCGTGGCCGGGAATGAGCTGGCTTGCGTCCTTGGCATTGAATTGGCGTTTGACCGCGGACTCCGCCAGATCCCCCACTTGAGAAATCACGGAAAGCACGAGGGCCACGATAGCCACGGCGGCAAGTCCGCCGAGGCCGAACCCGCTTGCCACGATGACGCCGCCGATCATGCTCGCCACGGTTCCAGCGATCGCGCCCGACCAGGTCTTGTTCGGACTGACACGCGGCATCAGCTTCGGACCACCCACAGCGCGCCCAACGAAATAGGCGGTGCTATCGGTCAGCCACACGATCACGAACAGAAACAAAATCGCCGCGAACCCGAAACTCGCATCGCGCCGCAGCAGCACGGGCGCGATCAGGAGTGCTGCCGCATAGACAAGCCCGGTCGCACACCACATGCGGCGAACGTTTGCAGCGAGCGCGGCGGCGCCGAAGCAACCGAGTGCGATGAGCGCAATCGCAATGCCCGGCCGCTCGAGCATGATCAGAAGCCCCGCGCCGGCCAGCGTCAGCGCGCCGGTTGCCAGCACGGGGTTGCGCTCATCCGCGCAGACCAGCGTCTGCCACTCCCACAGCACGGCAAGCGCCGCCACGGCCCAGAACGCGGCGAAGACCAGCCCGCCGAAATAGGCCGCGGCGATGGCGAGCGGCGCCAGCACCAGCGACGACACGATGCGCAGCGTCAGATTGCTGCGGCCGGCCACGGGGGGCCGCCCGGACGGCTTCTCGTTGGCCGGCTGGGCCTCGGCCACGGCTAAGAGCCAGTCTGTGCGATCAAGCCGCCGAACCGACGCTCGCGCCGGTGGTATTCGGCGATGGCGCTTTCCAGCGCGGCGCGGTCGAAGTCAGGCCAATAGGTTGGCACGAACACCAGCTCGCTGTAGGCGATCTGCCATAGCAGGAAAT
>Ga0207711_10005474_pt1 | contig 10734 bp, 9 predicted proteins | sample KBSS34metaG_FD_184401 | JGI IMG/M metagenome (GOLD analysis project Ga0207711, IMG submission 184401) | Switchgrass rhizosphere microbial communities from Kellogg Biological Station, Michigan, USA - KBS S3-4 metaG (SPAdes) (version 2) | ecosystem: Host-associated > Plants > Roots > Rhizosphere >...
CGATCGCTTCGCCGGTCGCGACGTGCGTTCCGGCGAGGCTCGCCGGCCACGTCGCGGCGTCGTTGGCAACGACGAGGTCGCCGGGCGCGAGCGCTTCGGCCAGCGCGCTGCGCAGCCGATGCGAGACGCCGCCGCGCGCGTCGACGACGAGCAGCCGCGCGTCGCGCGGCCGCTGCACCGGTGCGGTCGCGGCTTTCATGGCACGTCTGCCGTGCGCGGCGCGGCGCGCTCGCGGTCGATGCGCTCGATCAGCTCGCGCGCGGCGTCGCGCGGGCGCTTCAAGGTCGCCGGGTCGGCGTCGGGAATCGCGGCGGCGTGCATCGGCGTGTCCATGTCGCCGGGATCGACGTCGATCACGGCGACGCCGTGCGGCGCGAGCTCTTCGTGCCAGATCCGCCCGAGCTGCGCGAGCGCTGCCTTGCTCGCGCCGTACGCGCCCCAGCCGGAATACGGCGTGAACGCAGCGTCGCTCGTGATGTGAACGACGACCGCACGCTCGCCGCGTTCGCGCGACTCGCGCGCCGACGCCGCGAGCAGCCCCAGCAGCGCCTTGGTGAGGCGAAACGGGCCGAGCACGTTGGTCGCCAGCGCTTGCTCGAAGTCCTCGCACTCGGTGTCGGCGAGCAGCGCGAGCGGCACTGGGCCGAGCGTCGACGCGTTGTGGACGAGGACGTCGAGGCCGCCGAGCGCGCCGCCGACCTGGAGCGCGATCGCGTGCGCGTCGTCCTTGCTGGCGAAGTCGCCGACGATGCCGTGGCTGCCGGGGACGGCAGCGGCAACGCTGCGGACGCGGGCCGCGTCGCGGGCGACGAAGGCGACGGCGTCACCGCGCGCCGCGAAGGCGTCGACGAGCGCGCGGCCGAGGCCGGAAGTGCCGCCGGTGACGGCGACACGGAGCGCTGTCCGTGCAGGTTCGGAGTGCGTCATGATGGTTGCCTCGTGGGTTCGATGCAGCAAAGGTAGGGCCGGACGACGCGAACGACCAGTGCGGTGTCCGGCGCCTTGGCAGAGAGTCACCATGACGACAGCGACGACGACGAACGACGGCAACTCCGAAAGCGCGGGCGGCGACGACCGCGCCGCGGCCGCGCACCTCGCGCGCAATCTCACGGGCCTCCGCCACGCGCGCGGCCTGACCCAGGAAGCGCTTGCGCGCGGCGCCGCGGTGCCACGCTCGACGATCGCCAACCTCGAGTCGGGGGCCGGCAACCCGTCGCTCGTCATCCTCGTCAAGGTCGCGCACGCGCTCGGCGTGCCGATCGACGAGCTGCTCGCGTCGCCGCGCGCGAGCGTGCGCCGCTGGCCTGCCGCCGACGTCGCGTTTCGCGTCAAGGGGCGCGGCGTCACGATCCGCGACCTCGTCCCCGAGCCGGTGCCCGACGAGATGATGGAAGTGCTCGACTTCGCTCCCGGCGCGGCGATGGCGGGAACGCCGCACCTGCCCGGGACGCGCGAGTTCTTCACCTGCCTGGATGGCCGGGTCACCGTCACCGTCGCCGGCGAGCGGCATGCGCTCGCGAGCGGCGACGTTCTCGCCTTTCCCGGCAACCTGCCGCACTCGTACCAGAACGGCGACGGGCTGGCGCCGGCGCGCGGCGTTTCTGTCGTCGTGTTCGCCAAGGCGGGCGTCTGACGCGCCACCGACGCGACCCCCGCACCTCGGCTATTCTCGGCAGCTTTGCCGCGCCAGCGGCGCGGAACGCCCCCGCGGCAGTCCGCTGCCCGCATCGGGTGGGCGACAACACGGTGTCCCAATGAACCACGACCTGTCGTCGAGGCTGCGCCTGTCGCGTGTGGCGCCGCTCGCGGCGTTCGCGCTGGCGCTGCTCGTGTCGGCGTGCGGGCAGAAGAGCGAGAACGCACCGGCGGCGGGCAAGGCTCCGGGCGGCGGCGGTCCGCCGCCTGCCGAGGTCGGCGTCATCGCCGTGCAGCCGCGGCCGGTCGGCCTCGTCACCGAGCTGCCGGGCCGCCTCGAGGCGTCGCGCGTCGCGCAGGTGCGTGCGCGCGCCGCGGGGATCCTGCTGCATCGCCTGTTCGTCGAGGGCAGCGACGTCCGCGCCGGCCAGCCGCTCTTCAAGATCGATCCGAATTCATTGCAGGCGGTCGTCTCGGCCGGCCAGGCCACGCTCGCGCGCGCGCAGGCGACGCTCGTGCAGGCGAATGCGCAAGTCGAGCGCTACAAGCCGCTGCTCGACGCGAACGCGATCAGCAAGCAGGACTACACCAACGCCGTCGCCGCGCAGAAGACCGCCGAGGCCGACGTCGCCGCCGCGAAGGCCAACCTGCAGACCGGCCAGATCAACCTCGGCTACGCGACCGTGACGGCGCCGATTTCCGGCCGCATCGGCCGCGCGCTCGTCACCGAAGGCGCGCTCGTCGGCCAGGGCGAGGCGACGCCGCTGGCGTTGATCCAGCAGATCAATCCGATGTACGTCAACTTCACGCAGTCGACGACCGAAGTGCTCGCGCTCAGGAAGGCGGTCGAGAGCGGCAAGTTCCGCCGCGCCGACGGCGCCGACGCGGCGAGCGTCCAGATCGTGCTCGAGGACGGCAGCGTCTACGGCCAGCGCGCCAAGCTGCTCTTTTCCGACCTGAGCGTCGATCCGACCTCGGGGCAAATCACGCTGCGCGCCGAAGTGCCGAACCCGCGCGGGCTGCTGCTGCCCGGGATGTACGTGCGCGTCCGCCTCGAGCAGGCAGAGACGCCGACTGGCATCGTCGTCCCGCAGCAGGCGGTGCAGCGCGGCTCGACCGGCGACAGCGTCATGGTCGTCGCGGCAGACGGCACCGTTTCGCCGCGGCCGGTCAAGATCGGCACCGCGCAAGGCGGAGACTGGGTCGTTCTCGACGGCCTCAAGCCCGGCGAGATGGTGATGGTCGACGGCTTCCAGAAGCTGCGCGGCAACGCACCGGTCAAGCCGGTGCCGTGGCAACGCCCGCAGCCGGCGTCGGCGCCGCCAGCGCCGGCGCGAGCGGCTTCGACGCTCGCTGCCGCATCGGCGTCGCGCTGAAGGATCGCGAGCGATGGCGCAGTTTTTCATCGACCGCCCGATCTTCGCGTGGGTGATCGCGCTCTTCGTCCTCGTGATGGGCAGCGTCGCGATCACGCAGCTGCCGATCGCGCAGTTCCCGACCGTCGCGCCGCCGTCGATCGTCGTCTCGGCGGTGTACCCCGGCGCTTCGGCGCAGACGCTCGAGAACACCGTGATCAGCGTGATCGAGCAGGAGATGAACGGCTCGCCCGGGCTGATCTACCTCGAGTCGACGAGCCAGGCGAACGGGACGGGATCGATCGTGCTCACGTACGAGTCCGGCACCGATCCGAACTTCGCGCAGGTCGATGTCCAGAACAGGCTCTCGCGCGCCGCACCGCGGCTGCCCGCCGCGGTGACGCAGCAGGGCGTGCGCGTCGACAAGGCGCGATCGAACTTCCTCCTCTTCACGATTCTGTCGTCGGACAACCCGGCGTACGACCCGATCGCGCTCGGCGACTACGCGTCGCGCAACGTCCTGCCCGAGATCCAGCGCATCTCAGGCGTCGGGCAGGCGCAGCTGTTCGGCACCGAGCGCGCGATGCGGATCTGGATCGACCCCGCCAAGCTGGTCGGCTTCAACCTCTCGGCCAACGACGTCAACAACGCGATCCGGACGCAGAACGCGCAGGTCTCGGCGGGAACGCTCGGCGACCTGCCGATCGCCGCCAACCAGCCGATCAGCGCGACCGTCGTCGTCGCCGGCCAGCTGACGACGGTCGAGCAGTTCGGCGACATCGTGCTGCGCGCCAACACCGACGGCTCGACGGTGCGGATGAAGGACGTCGCCCGCATCGAGCTCGGCGGCCAGAGCTACGGCACCTCGGCGCGCCTCAACGGCAAGCCCTCGACCGGCATCGGCGTCCAGCTCTCGCCGACCGGCAACGCGCTCGCGACCGCGACGGCGATCCACGCCCGCATGGCCGAGCTCGCGCGCTACTTCCCGCCGGGAGTCAAGTACGACATCCCGTACGACAGCTCGCGGTTCGTGCGCATCTCGATCCGCCAGGTCGTCGAGACGCTCGTCGAGGCCGTGATCCTCGTCTTCCTGGTGATGTATCTGTTCCTGCAGAACCTGCGCTACACGCTGATCCCGACCATCGTCGTGCCGGTGTCGCTGCTCGGCGCGTTCTCGGTGATGTGGGTGTTCGGCTACTCGATCAACGTGCTGACGATGTTCGCGATGGTGCTCGCGGTCGGCATCCTCGTCGACGACGCGATCGTCGTGATCGAGAACGTCGAGCGCATCATGAGCGAGGAAGGCCTGCACCCGCGCGACGCCACCAAGAAGGCGATGGAGCAGATCACCGCCGCGCTGATCGGCATCAGCGTCACGCTCGTCTCGGTGTTCCTGCCGATGGCGTTCTTCTCCGGCTCGATCGGCAACATCTACCGCCAGTTCTCGCTCGTCATGGTGAGCGCGATGCTGTGCTCGGTCTTTCTCGCGCTGTCGCTGACGCCTGCCCTCTGCGCGAGCTTCCTGAAGCCGGTCGAGGCGGGGCACAAGCAGGCCAAGCGGGGCTTCTTCGGCTGGTTCAACCGCGGCTTCAAGGCGACGACGCATGCCTACGAAGGCTGGGTCGCGAAGATCCTGCGCCGGATCGCGGTGATGCTCGTCGCCTTCGCGGCGATCGTCGTCGTGGTGTTCTTCATGTTCACGCGCATGCCGGGGTCGTTCCTGCCGACCGAGGACCAGGGCTACCTGATCGCCAACGTCCAGCTGCCGCCGGGCGCGACCCAGACGCGAACGCTCGCCGTGATGCAGCAGGCCGAGCGGTTCTTCCTGAGCCAGCCCGAGGTCGACAAGATGGTCAGCGTGCTCGGCTTCTCGTTCTCGGGCCAGGGCCAGAACGCGGCGCTCGCGTTCGTGCCGCTCAAGCACTGGGACGAGCGCAAGGGTCAGCAGCACTCGGCGCAGGCGCTCGCGGGGCGCGCGTTCGGGGCGCTCGCGAGCGTTCGCGACGCGTTCATCTTCGCCCTCGTTCCGCCGGCGATCCCCGAGCTCGGCACCGCGACCGGCTTCGCGTTTCGGCTCCAGGACCGTGGCGGCAACGGCCACGACGCGCTCGTCGCGGCGCGCAACCAGTTGCTCGGCATGGCGGCGCAGAGCAAGGTGCTCGCGGGGGTGCGCCCCGACGGCCTCGAGGACGCGCCGCAGCTGCAGATCGACATCGACCGCGACCGCGCCAGCGCGCTCGGTGTCTCGTTCGACGCGATCAACACCGTGCTCTCGACCGCGCTCGGCTCGGCGTACGTCAACGACTTCCCGAACGCCGGCCGGCTGCAGCGCGTCGTCGTCCAGGCCGACGCCCCCGACCGCATGCAGACCGACGACCTGCTCCAGCTCAACGTCCTCAACAACCAGGGCAAGCCCGTGCCGATGTCGGCGATGGCGACGACGCGCTGGATCACCGGCCCGATCCAGACGATCCGCTACAACGGCTATCCGACGATGCGGATCTCGGGCGACGCCGCGCACGGCTACTCGACCGGAGAGGCGATGAACGAGATGGAGCGCCTCGCGAGCCAGCTGCCGGCCGGTTTCGCGTACGAGTGGACCGGCCAGTCGCGCGAGGAGCGGCTGTCGGGGTCGACGGCGACGATCCTGCTCGCGTTCTCGATGCTGGCGGTGTTCCTCTGCCTGTCGGCGCTCTACGAGAGCTGGTCGATCCCCTTCGCCGTGCTGCTCGCGGTGCCGCTCGGCGTCCTCGGCGCAGTGATCGGCGCGACCCTGCGCGGCATGGAGAACGACGTCTTCTTCAAGGTCGGCCTGATCACCGTCATCGGCTTGTCGGCGAAGAACGCGATCCTGATCATCGAGTTCGCCAAGGACCTCGTCGCCGAGGGCAAGGACCTGATCGAAGCGACGCTGCAGGCGGTGCACCTGCGCTTTCGGCCGATCCTGATGACGTCGATCGCGTTTATTCTCGGCGTGCTGCCGCTCGTCGTCGCGACCGGCGCAGGCTCGGCGAGCCAGCGCGCGATCGGCACCGGCGTGATGGGCGGCATGATCACTGCGACGCTGCTCGCGATCTTCTTCGTCCCCGTCTTCTTCGTCGTCGTCCGACGCATCTTCAAGGGGCGACTGCACGCGACCGCGGGCGCGGCGTCGATCGCGTCGTCGTCGTCGCACACCGTCAGCGAGGAGCCCGGCCATGCATAGCGCAATCGGACGCACCATCGCAGTCACGGCGCTCGCGCTCGCCGGCTGCTCCTTCATCCCGACGTACCAGCGGCCGGCCGCTCCGGTCGCCGAGACGTACCCGCCGGAGACCGCTCCCGATTCGGTGGCCGGCGGCACCGCGGCGTCCGACCTCGACTGGCAGCGCTTCTTCGCCGACCCGCGGCTCAAGCGCCTGATCGAGCTCGCGCTCGTCAACAACCGCGACCTGCGCGTCGCCGTCCTCAACATCGAGCAGACGCGAGCGCTCTACCAGGTGCGCCGCGCCGACGAGCTGCCGAGCGTCGGCGTCGGTGCGTCGGTGTCGCGAACCCCCGTCGCGAGCAGCGTCGTCACCGTGTACGCCGTCGGCGCCACGGTCGCGAGCTACGAGCTCGACCTCTTCGGCCGCGTCCGCAGCCTGAGCCAGGCGGCGCTCGCGCAGTACTTCGCGACCGCCGAAGCGAGAAAGGCGGTGCAGATCAGCATCGTCACGTCGGTCGCGGGCGCGTATCTCAACGTCCTCGCCGACGAGGAGCTGCTGCGCGTCACGCAGGACACGCTGAAGTCGCGCGAGGATTCGCTCCGCCTCACCAAGCTGCGGTTCGACAATGGCGTCTCGTCCGAGCTCGACTTCCGCCAGGCCGAGTCGCTGCTCGAGGGCGCACGCGCGACGCTGTCGCAGGCGCAGCGCCAGCGCACGCTCGATCAGAACGCGCTCGTCCTGCTCGTCGGCCAGCCGCTTCCCGCCGACCTGCCGCCGCCGTTGCCGCTCGACCAGCAGCAGATCGCGGTCGAGCTGCCGGCCGGGCTGCCGTCGGAATTGCTCGTCCGCCGTCCCGACATCCGCGCGTCCGAGCAGCAGCTCCTCGCCGCCAACGCCAACATCGGCGCCGCGCGCGCGGCGTTCTTCCCGCGCATCTCGCTGACCGCGAGCTACGGGACCGCGAGCAACGAGCTCTCGGGCCTGTTCAAGGGCGGCTCGTGGGCGTTCACCGGAACCGGGCAGCTGCTGCAGCCGCTCTTCGACGCCGGCCGCAATCAGGCCAACCTCGAGTTCGCGCGCGCGAGCTTCGACATCGCGGTCGCGCAGTACGAGCACTCGATCCAGAACGCGTTCCGCGAGGTCTCCGACGGTCTCGCCGGCCGCGCGACGCTCGGCGAGCAGCTGCGTGCGCAGGCGGCGCAGACGAACGCGCTCGCGGTCGCCTACCGCCTCGCCGACCTGCGCTACCGCTCGGGAGCAGCGAGCTTCCTCGACTCGCTCGATGCGGCACGCACGCTGTTCGCGGCGCAGATCCTGCTCGTGCAGACGCAGGCGCTGCAGCTGCAGAACCAGGTCGCGCTCTACCGTGCGCTCGGCGGCGGCTGGAACGAAGCGGCCGAGCTCGCCGCCGGGACGACGCCCGCGATCCCGCCGCCGCAGTGAGCGACCCGACGGCTGCCGGCGCGCGACGCTACAGCGCCGCGGCGGAGCGCAATCGCGCGCCGATCCTGGCCGTGCTCGAGCGGCTGCTGCCGGCACGCGGCGTCGCGCTCGAGATCGCAAGCGGCAGCGGCCAGCACGCGGCGCACTTCGCCGCCGCGCTGCCCGCGTGGCAGTGGCAGCCGAGCGACGGCGACGCGAGCGCGCTGGCGTCGATCGATGCCTGGTGCGCCGGCCTCGCCAATGTCCGACCCGCGCTCACGCTCGACGTCCTGGGCGCATCGTGGCCGAGCGTTCCCGAGCGGATCGACCTGATCCTTTCCGCCAACCTGCTGCACATCTCGCCGTGGCCGGCGTGCGCTGCGTTGATGCAGGGTGCGGCGCGCCATCTCGCACCCGATGGGCTGCTCGTCGTCTACGGCCCGTTCATCGTCGACGGCACCGCGACCGCGCCGAGCAACGTCGCGTTCGACGCCGACCTGCGGGCGCGCGATCCTGCGTGGGGGCTGCGCCGTCTCGGCGACGTCGTGCACGAAGCCGAAGCGGCGGGACTCGCGCTGCGCGAGCGCGAGGCGATGCCGGCGAACAATCTTCTGCTCGTCTTCGCGCGTGCCTAGCGCGAAGCGCCCGCAACGGCTGCCGACGCGGCGTCGTCGGCGCGCTTCGGCTTCTTGTTGAGGCGCGCGTGGCGGTCGGGCAGCTCCGCGATCCAGTCGGCGGGAATCGCGAAGTTGAGGTTCTGCGCGTCGCCGGTCACCGAGCCGAGCGTCGTCAGCCCGACGAGCGCGCCGCTGTCGTCGAACAGGCCACCGCCGCTCGAGCCGCCCGAGATCGACGCCGACGTCTGCACGAGGACGATCTGGCCGGCGGTGTTCTTGCGCAGCGACGAGACGAGGCCGGCGCTCATCGTCAGCTCGAGCCCGCGCGGCGTGCCGATCGCAAAGACGTTCTCGCCGACGACGACGCTCGCGGTCGGCGCGATCCGCACCGGCGCCGCGGCGAGGCCGGCGGCGCGCAGCTGGCAGACGTCGCGCGGCGTGTCCCACAGCTCGAGCTTGGCATCGAAGCTCGTCTTCTCATGGCGAACGACGACGCGCTTCGCCTTGGCGAGGACGTGGCAGTTGGTCGCCAGCGACTCGGCGCCGACGACGACCGCGCTGCCCTGCGAAAGCGGCAGGCCGTCGACGTCGTAGGTGACGACGCGCCAGACGCTCGGCGATACGAGCGCGTAGACCTCGGCCGGCGTCAGCGCTGCGGCAGCGCACGCATTGGCGGCGAGGCAGAGCGCCGCCGCGACGCGAGCGGCGCGCTTCACTGCCCGATCAATCCCTGCAGGTCGTCGGTGGTCGCACCCGGGCGGAGCACGGCCTCGCCGGTCTGCTCGCTGCCGCCGAGCGCGTTCGGCGACGCCGGCTTGGCGACGAGCGCGCTGCACGCGCTGCCGCCGAGGTTGCGCCGCTGCGCGCTGGTCTCGGCCTTCATGTGGTCGGGATCGGTGGCGTCGAGGAGTCGCGCGCTGCAGCCCTTGGCCGTCAGCGCGCCGGCGACGAGGTAGGTCTTGCCGGCGTCCGGCACGAACGACCAGCGCACGCGGCACGCCGTCTTGTCGGGATGGGCGACGACGAAGTCGAGCGTCGTCGTCTTTCCGGCTTCGATCTCGGTCGCCTTCGGCGATCGCGACGAGTTGCCGGCGCTCGCCAGGCGCGGCCCGGCGCAGTTGGCGGCGTCGTCGAAGACGATGACGCCGTACGCGTCGCCGGCGTTCACCGCGCCGCGGCTCAGCAACCGCGCGGTCTGCGCTCCGGCGGGAGCGACGTAGGCGGGCACCGGAGCCGGCTTTTTCGCTGTCGCGCACGCACCGAGCAGCGCGGCGGCGAAGACGACGAGCGGCCATCGAGCGACGCTGCGCCCATCGACCGGGTTCCTCTCGGGACGCGTCGACAACCCCATCGGGCCAGTCTAGCCCGCGCTGGTCGCCGGCTGCGCGTTCGCGGCCGGTGCGAATGCGGCGAATTCGGCATCTCGCGCCGATTCAGCGCGGCGCCGCGACCTTGGCCACGGGCGCCAGCGGGTCGAACTCGGCGCTGCGCTTGGCCTTCCACGCGTCGATTGCGGCGGCCATCTCGTCGGTGTCGAAGATCGCGCTCTGCAAAAGCGTCATCTGCTCGAGCGCCGACGCGGTCGAGTGATCGCGCGCGTGGTTGAGCGCGAGCTTCGTGCCGGCGATCGCGAGCGGCGACTTCGATGCGATCGTGCGCGCCAGCGCCAGCGCGCGCTCGCGTGCCGCGTCGGCGTCGGCGAGCACTTCGTTGACGAGGCCGATCGCGAGCGCGCGTTCGGCGCCGACGCGCTCTCCCGTGTACGCCATCTCGCGGGCGACGCCCTGCGGGACGATCTTCGGCAGCCGTTGCAGGACGCCGAGGTCGGCGGCCATGCCGATCGAGATCTCCTGCACCGTGAAGAACGCGTCGGCGCTGCAGACGCGAAGGTCGCACGCGGTCGCGAGGTCGAGCGCGCCGCCGACGCACGCACCCTGGATCGCGCAGACGATCGGAAAGCGCGCTTCGTCGAGCGCGGTGAAGCAGTCCATGAGCTTCTTCAGCGACCGCTGAAAGCTCAGCCGCTCGCGCGGCGTCTTCGCCGCGAGCGCGAGCTCGTCGCCGGCGAAGACGTCGAGCGCCATTCCCGCCGAGAAGTGCTTGCCGGTCGACGAGATGACGAGCGCGCGCGTCTCGCCGCGGTCGCTGAGTTGCTGCACCGCGTCGCGCACCGCCGGGAAGAACGCCGGCGTCATCGTGTTCATCCGCTCCGGGCGGTTGAGCTGCAGATGGGCGACGCCTCGTTCGTGCGACAGTGCGAAGAATTCGGTGGAGTCGTTCATGGCGGAGGGGTCCTCGAGCAAAGCGTCGGTGCGAACGCGCGATGGCCTGGCGCTGCGCCGGTGCGACTGGCCGGCCACGAGCGCCAAGGGGACCATTGTCATCGTCCACGGTCTCGGCGAGCACGTCGGTCGTTACGCGCGCGTCGCGGCGCATCTGAACGCGAACGGCTGGAGCGTCGTCGGCTACGACCAGCGCGGCCACGGTGCGAGCCCGGGCGCGCGCGGCCGCCTCGCT
>Ga0207711_10005476_pt1 | contig 10730 bp, 6 predicted proteins | sample KBSS34metaG_FD_184401 | JGI IMG/M metagenome (GOLD analysis project Ga0207711, IMG submission 184401) | Switchgrass rhizosphere microbial communities from Kellogg Biological Station, Michigan, USA - KBS S3-4 metaG (SPAdes) (version 2) | ecosystem: Host-associated > Plants > Roots > Rhizosphere >...
CGACCTGGTCGGCGAGCAGCAGGCCCTTGTAGACCGCGGTGCGGGTCGACAGCGACGGGATGTAGAGCTGGGAGAGCCCCGGCAGCTTGCGCTTCACCTCCAGCTCGGCGAGCGGGTTCTGGATCTGCTTGCGCACCGCCAACAGCTTGCGCTCGTGCGCATCCTGGTCGCGGATGGTCGGGCCGCGGCCGATGAAGCACTGGCGGACCACCGGCATCGAGGCCAGCACCGCCTCGCCCAGGCCGTCGAGGTCGACCGGCACGTCGCGCCAGCCGATCAGCGGCTGCTTCTCGACCGACAGGAAGTGCTCGAACTGCTGGACGGCGGCGGTGCGCGCCTCTTCGTCCTGCGGCAGGAAGCACATGGCCACCGCATATTCGCCGGCCGGCGGCAGGGTCACCCCCGCGCCCTGCGCCCAGTCGCGATAGAGGGCGTCGGGAATCTGGATCAGAATCCCCGCGCCGTCGCCGACCAGCGGATCGGCGCCGACCGCGCCGCGGTGGTCGAGGTTGACCAGGATTTTCAGGCCGGCCTGGATCGTCTCATGAGTTTTGCGACCTTTGATATTGGCCACAAAGCCCACGCCGCACGAGTCATGCTCGTTCGCTGGATCGTACAGACCTTGCCGTGAGAACCCCATCCGCTCGTCCCTCAACCCCCACTCACGCACGCCAAGCGGCGGCCCGACCCCGAACTTGAGGCGGACCGATCCGACGCAATCGCGCGCATTTAACGAGCAAATGGGCGCCTGTCGATGGGAGGGAAGCGGCGCTTCCGGGAGAATCTTGCGGCTGGGCGCCGCATTCGTCCCCTGGAGGGCGAAATCTGACCCCGAGGGGGCAAACCGGGCGCGCCGAACGGCGGCGCGACCTTGGAATCCAGAGCGCGGACGCGCTAGGCGCGCCGGCTGTCCGCAAGACCCATCGAGACGTAGCCGCCCCGCAGCCCCTTGAGCCAGGCGCGCAGCGGCCTGTCGTAGACCCTGTCGACGACCAGCGCCGCGGCGGTCACCAGGACCAGGAAGCCGAGCGCAATGCCCGGCGAGGGCGCGAACGGCATGGCCGCGGCGACCAGGACCGACAGCGGCTGGTGGATGACGTAGATCGCATAGGAGGCCAGGCCGGACATGACGACGGCAGGCCGCACGCCCCTGGCCGGGGCGTAGCAGGCCGCGAGGTAGACCAAGCCCGGCATGATCCCCAACATCGCCAGGTCGCGAATGCGCGCCGCCAGCTCGGTGTGAACAGGGGTCGGCAGGGCGAACAGCACGACGACCGCCGCGGCGAGCAGCAGCGGCGCGAGGGCGCTCTCCCGCTGCGCCGGGCGCGGCGCGTGGCGGTGCAACAGGACGCCCATGAAGAAGCCGAACAGCACGCGCAGAACGGCGATCACCGCGCCGCTCCACATCGAGCCGCCGGTCGGCTGGCTTAGGAACAGGGCGTAGAGGACGATTCCGGCTCCGGCGCCGGCCACCAGGGCGGCGAGCCGCCAGCCGTGCAGCAGCCGCCAGCCCACGGCGAAGAGGACGTTCGCCGCCAGCTCATAGACCAGCGACCACATCGGAAAATTCAGCGGATAGAGGTGGCCGCGATGGGGAACGGGCAAGAAGGCCAGCCCAAAGCCAATGCTCTGGACGGCCAACCCCGGCGGCATCGGCCGAACCAGCAGGGTCAGGACGCCCAGGGCCAGGCCCAGGAGATAGAGCGGATAGAGACGGATCAGCCGATCAAGGACGAACCGGCGAACCGAGTAGCCGGCCGAGAACCGGGGATCGTAGGCGTGCGCCAGCACGAAGCCGCTGATCATGAAGAACAGGTCGACCGCGGCGTAGCCGCCCTGCCACTGGGTCCATGCGCCGCCGAGCGGCAGTATATGCACCAGGACGACGCCGAGGGCCGCGACGCCTCTAAGACCGTCCAAGGTTTCGTAGCGGGTCGATCTGGCCTGCATAATACCCGCCGGGTGCAATTCGCCGGACCAGTTCGGCCGATCTGTCGGCTCGACCTTGATCCACCGGCGAGAGACGTCGCGCTGATCCGGCTTCGGAGCAGCCGAGCCATGATTGCCGAAGAGTCGCCGCCAACCCGTTAACCCGCGCCGGACCAACCGCGCGCCCGCCGGCCGCCCGGCGGTGACCGTTTGTCACGCCGCCGCCACGGATCCACCTCGAAAGGCGCCCGCCGCCTCAATGTTAACTCAATTTAACGGTGAAAGTTCATCAACCGTATAGCTTAAACGACCTATTCACAAAATATAGTTTTGGATCCACTCAATAACTACACTTGTACAGGACACACTTTCTAAATGTCCGCCGCCGATATTGGACCTGAGAAACGAGCGTCTGGGCGACCAATCTGTCGGAGGGGGGATGGCGACGGAAATTTCGAAGGTCTGCACTGACGGCGCACTGGCCGCCGCCGGGTGTGACCCGAACGCCGAGTCTGTTCTGTTCTTCGTCGAATCCGCCGGCGTGCTGGTCGGCCAGGTTTCCACGCCGCATGACGCCGGCTGCGTCGACGGCCCGGAGCTTGCGGCCCGGATCGGCGACACCCTGGCCAGGGACATCGAGGTCGCGCGCCATCGTGCCCTGATCTCGCGCCTCGAACCCGCCCAAGCCCCGACGGTCACCGCGACGGTGGCGGTCTGCACGCGCGAACGGCCGGAGCTGCTGGCCGCCTGCATCGAGGGACTGGTTTCGGCGGGCCTGGCCTGCTGCGAGATCCTGATCGTCGACAACTGCCCGACGACCGACCGCACCGCGCAGGTCGTCGCCCGCTTTCCGAGCGTCCGCTATGTGCGCGAGGATCGGCCGGGATTGAACTCCGCGCGCAACTGCGCCTTCCAGCACGCGCGCGGCGAGGTGGTGGCCTTCGTCGACGACGACGCGGTGATCGATCCGGACTGGCTGGACCGCCTGCTGACGCCCTTCCACGACCCCGAGGTTCTCGCTGTCACCGGCCTGACCCTGCCGCTCGAACTGCGCACGCCGTCGCAGCAGCATTTCGAGCGACTGTCCGGCTTCACGCGGCGCGGCTTCAAGCGGCGGACCTTCTGCTGGCCGGCGCACCACCCGCTCTCGACCGGGATGGTCGGCGCCGGCGTGAACATGGCGGTCCGGCGCGACGCCCTGGCCATCCTCGGCGGCTTTGACCCGGCGCTGGACGCCGGCACGCCGACGCGCAGCGGCGGCGACCACGAGTATTTCGCCCGCATCCTGCGGGCCGGCTACAAGATCGTCTACGAACCGCGCGCGGTGAACCGCCACTGTCACCGGCAGACATGGCCGGACCTCGAGGACGTCTTCCTCGCCTACGGCGTGGGAACCTACGCCTACTGGACCCGGCTGCTGCTGGTCGATCGCGAAGTCGGCGTCTTCCGGCTGGCCTGGCATTGGTTCTTCAAGGACCAGGGCCCCCGGCTGCTGCGCAGCTGCCTCACGCGGCGCCGCGCCGTCGAGCGCCGCCTGCTGCTCGCCGAGCTCGCCGGCTGTCTGGTAGGTCCCTGGCGCTATCTCCGCGCCCGGCGACATTATGCGCGCACGGCGGCCTGACATGCGGGTCAGCATCATCATCCCCTCGCGCAATCGCTGCGCGCAGCTGGTGCGCTCCATCGAGCGCCTGCGCGCGATCATCGGCGACGACCCGGGGGTGGAGATCGTCGTCGCCCTGAACGGGTGCACGGATCGAAGCGCCGCGGAGATGGCGCGGCTGGCGCAGGCCGGCGGCCTCAGCGTCGTCGAGCTCGCGGCCGGCAACGCCGCCTCGGCGCGCAACGCCGGGGCGCAGGACGCGCGCGGCGAACTGCTGATCTTCCTCGACGACGACATGGACGTCGGGCCACAGTTCCTGGCGGCGCACGAAGCGGCGCACGGGAGGCAGGCGGAGCGGGTCGTGCTGGGATATGCCGAGCCGTCGATCCCCGGCCTCGGCTGGTACGACCAGGGCAAGCGCGCCTGGTGGAACGACCACTATACCGAGCTGGCGCAGCCCGCGCACCGGTTCGACTATCGCGACCTGCTGTCCGGCAACGTCTCGATCGGCCGCGACCTGTTCCGCGCCGTCGGCGGCTTCGACGAAGCCTTCGCCTGTCGCGAGGACTACGAGCTCGGCTATCGGCTGCTGCAGCGCAAGGCCTCGTTTGTCTTCGCGCCGCTGGCGCAGAGCCTGCACCGGGACGAACGGCGCCATGCCGAGGCGTTCGACCGCGCCCGGCGCGAGGGCATGGCAGACGTCCAGCTGGCGGCGAAACACCCGGCGCTGTCGGCGCTCGCCCGCCGCCGCCCCAAGTCGCCGAAGTTCGAGGTCGCGCTGCGGCTGCTGGGCGAGCGTCGCCTGTGGGCCTTGCTCGCGGGCGGGCTTGGCCTGTTCGAGCAGCTGCGTCTGCGCTCGGCCTGGCTGCGCCTCGACGCCGCCGCCCGCGCCTACGCCTACGCGCGCGGCCAGCGGCTCGGCTACGACGGCGTGGAGCGGCCCGCCCCGTCGGCTTGCGAGACCCCTCACGCGGTCTACGACCTCAGCGAAGGCTACGAGGCCGTGCAGGCCCGGCTCGACGTCGATCGGCCGGACGCCGCCGATTTCCGCTTCGGCTGGCGCGCGGCCTTCTCCATCGCCCCTAACCCCGGCGCCGAGCCGCTGGCGGGACGCCATCTGCCGCGGCTGCTCGAGCAACGCCTCGACGCGGTCATCCGCGCCGAGGCCGCCAGCCCGCTGCCGCCGATGCTGACCGCGCGGGCGAAGGCGCGCGGCGAAACGGCGAGCGTCTTCGTCGGCGAGTTCGACCTGGCGGACCCGCGCCCCGACACGCTGCGCGTCTGCGCGAACCGGCCGTCCCGCTGGCTGGTCCGGCGCGGCGGGCGACCGCTCGGCTGGGCCTGGAGCCAACCCGTTCTCGGCCAACCCGTCGACCTGCGCAGCGTGGTCGCCGACCAGCTCAGCTATCCGCTGGTGCGCGAGGCGGTGGCGAGGCGACTGGAGGGGACGGCGGCGGATCTCCCCTGCCCGCCGATCTCGGTGGTCATCTGCACGCGCGACCGCCTCGACACCCTCAAGCGATGCCTGGCCGCAGTGACCGCGCTCGACTACCCGCAGTTCGAGGTGGTGGTCGTCGACAACGCGCCTTCGAACGAGGACACCGCGCGGCACGTGCATGGGCTGAAGGGCGTGCGCTATGTGCGCGAGCCGACCCCCGGCCTGGACTGGGCGCGCAATTGCGGGGCCGCGGCCGCCCGCTACGACATCGTCGCCTACACCGACGACGACACCCGCGTCGACCGCCTGTGGCTGCGAGGCCTGGCGCGCGCCTTCCAACAGGCGGAGGTCGACGTCGTCACCGGCCTGGTCGCGCCGATGGCGCTGGACACCCCGGCGCAGCTCTATTTCGAAGACGTCTACGGCGGCATGGGCAAGGGCATGTCGCCGCGCTGGTTCCGTGGCCGGGAGCTGTCGCCGGCCGGCAAACTCTGGGCCAGCGCCTGCGGCGTGGGGGCGAACATGGCCGTGCGCCGTCGCGCCTTCGCCAAGGTCGGGATGTTCGACACCGCACTGGACGTCGGCACGGCGACGTGCGGCGGCGGCGACATCGAATTCTTCCACCGCGTGCTGGCGACCGGCGGGACCCTGGTCTACGAGCCCACCGCCCTGGTCTGGCACGAGCATCGCCAGGACTTCCCGCGCCTGCGGGCGCAGCTCCGCGACAACGGCTCGGGCTTCGCCTGCTACCTCCTGACCTGCGTCGCGCGCGGCAGCGTCAGCCGGGCTTCGATCCTGCGGTTCGCGCTGTGGAACTGGGGCGTGCGCTGGCTGCTGCGCAATCTGGTCAAGCCGGGTCGCCACGACCGAGGGCTAGTGCTGGCGGAGATCTATGGCGCCTTCCTTGGCCTGCGCCGCTACGGCCTGGCCCAGCGTGAGGCGGCGCGCCTGACGCAGGCCGGTCCCCAGTCCGTCGCCGTGGAGATGGCGCATGCAGGCTAAGGCCCGCCATTTCAGCGACGTCGTCCTGACCCTGGTCCGGCGCGACTTCCTGGGCCGCTACCGCAACACCGCGGTGGGGATGCTGTGGGCGCTGGTCAGCCCGCTGCTCTACCTGCTGGTCTTCTACGTGGTGTTCGGCCACGTGCTGCAGCTCGGCATCGCCCGCTACGCCTCCTTCGTGCTGGTCGGGGTGCTCGCCTGGGGCTGGACCCAAGCCGCCGTCCTGCAGGCGGTGACCGCCATCACCACCAACGGCAGCATGCTGTCGCAGCCCGGCTTTCCGGTGGCGAGCCTGCCGATCGTGGCGGTCGCCTCAAACCTGGTCACCTTCGTGATCTCGCTGCCGCTGCTGCTGGTCGTCATGCTGATCGAGGGCGCCCATCCCGGCGCGGCCGCCCTGTTCGCCCTGCCGATCGTCCTGGTCCAGTTCGTGCTGACGCTGGCGGTGAGCTATCTGGTCGCCGGCCTGAACGTGGCGGCGCGGGACGTTCAGTTCATCATCCCGGTGCTGCTGCAGATCGGCTATTACGTGACGCCGATCTTCTACAGCCTCGACAAGATCCCGGCCGCCTATCGGCAGGTGCTCGCCTTCAGCCCGATGGCGGTGATCATCGACGGCTACCGCGCCGCCCTGATCGACAACCAGGCGCCGAACTGGACCAGCCTCGCGGTCGCCTTCGTTGTCAGCCTGGCGCTGCTGCTGCTGGCCGCCAGGTATTTCGTCCACGCCAGCCGTCGCTTCCTGGAGGACATCTAGTGGCCACGGCAGGCATCACGGCGGTCGAGCTCGGCAAGGCCTTCCGCTGGCGCAGCGGGCCGCGCGCGCGGACGCTGAAACAGATGGCGCTGAACGGCTTTCGCCGGACGCCGCCCCAGCTGCACTGGGCGGTCCGCGGCGTCAGCCTCGAGGTCAAGGCCGGCGAAGCGATCGGCGTGCTCGGCCACAACGGCTCGGGCAAGTCGACGCTGCTGCGAATGCTCGGCGGCGTCATGGCCCCCGACGAAGGCTCGATCGCCCGGCACGGCAAGGTGCGCGGCCTGCTCGAGCTCACCAACGGCATCCACCAGGACCTCTCCGGCCGCGAGAACATCTACATCAACGGGGTGATCGCCGGCCTCACCCGCCGCGAAATCAACGCGCGGCTGGACCGGATCATCGCCTTCTCCGAGCTCGGCGAGGCGATCGACACCCCGGTGCGGACCTACAGTTCGGGGATGAAGCTGCGGCTCGGCTTCTCGGTCGCCGCCCACGCCGACCCCGACGTGCTGCTGATCGACGAGGTGCTGAGCGTCGGCGACCTCTCCTTCCGCCAGAAGTGCCTCGAGCGGATCCACGAGATCCGCGACAACGGCTGCGCCATCGTGCTGATCACCCACGAGCTCGAACAGCTCGAACGGATGTGCGAGCGGGCGATCTGGATGAGCGATGGACGCTGCATCGCCAGCGGCGCGCCCAACATGCTGGTCGGCGAATACCGCGTCGCCATGGACGTCGAGACGCGGCTGCGGACGCCTGAGAACGCCGAGGCCCGGGTGCTGCCGAACGGGGTCAGGCTGGTGATGGGCGAGAACCGCTTTGGCAGCCTCGACGCCGAGATCGTCGACGTCCGGCTGATCGGCCGGGACGGCCAGATCATCAAGGCGCTGGCGCCCGGCGCGCCGCTCGCCGTCGAGCTCGACATCCGCGCCCACAAGCCCATCGCCGATCCGCGGCTCAGCCTGTCCATCGGCCGAGGCGACATCGACGACCTCATGGATCTGAACAGCGACCGCGACGCCTTTCAAGTGGGCGATCTCACCGGCGAGGCCCGCGTCAGGATCGACCTCAAGCGCCTCGACCTGGCGCCCGGCGAATACAAGCTGAGCGCCGGCCTGTTCGAGAGCGACTGGCGCTACAGCTATGACTATCACTGGCAGGCTCACCCGCTGGTCGTCACCGGCGACGCGGCCGACCGCGGCGGCTTCGCCCCGCCGCGCAAGTGGATCCGGCTATGACCGCGCGCGGGGCCGCAACGCCGCAGGTGAGCGTCGTCATCCCGGCGCACGACGCCGCCGCGACGCTCGCGGCGACGCTGGACAGCCTCATCGGTCAGGCCGAGACCGCCTGGGAGGCGATCGTCGTCGACGACGGATCGAACGACGACACTTGGGCGCTCGCACGCAGCTATGCGCAAGGCGACGCCCGCATCCAGGCGGTGCGCCGCGCCCACGCCGGCGTCAGCGCCGCGCGCAACGCCGGCCTCGCCCAGGCGCGTGCGCCCTGGGTGATGTTCCTCGACGCCGACGACGCCCTGGACGCGGACCATCTGCAGCTGTTGCTGGAGGCGCGCGAGCAGCATCCGGACGCCGAGGTGATCCACGGCGGCTGGCAGGTCGCGTTTCCCGACCGGCTGGCGCCGGTCACGCCGCCGCTCGATCTGGCCAACGCCTTCGACGTCGCCGCCCGGCGGGCGCCTTTTGCGATCCATGCGGCGATGACCCGCCGCGACCGGCTCGACGCCTGCGGCGGCTTTGACGAAGCCCTGCGCTGCGCCGAGGACTGGGACCTCTGGCAGCGCCTGGCCCGCAGCGGGGCGGTGTTTCGTCCCTCGCGCGCCGTCGCCCGCTACACGATCCGCCGCGGCTCGCTGTCGAACAACCTTGTCTCGCTGCTGCGCGACGGGCTGGCGGTGATCGCGCGCGGCCACGCCGCCGACCCGCGGGTCGCCCAAACGGTCGCCGCCCATGCGCAAGGCGCGCCGCCAGCGCGGCTCGCCTCGGCCAAGGCCGCCTTCGCCCTGTGGGTCGCGGGCGTGGCCGTGGGGCGCGGACAGGGTGAGGTGCTGCGCGCGGCGGCCGAGGCCTGTCGTGGCGGCGTGCTCGACCCCTATGACGTCGCCTGGGCGCTGCTGGAGGGTCTGGAGCGCGCCACCGCGGCCGAGCAGGAGTCCTGGGCGCCGGCCTTGCGGTCCGCTGGCCCGGCCCTGCGCGCCTTCCTCGACGCTGTGGAAGCTGTGCAGCTCGCCCCGCGGCTGGCCTCTCGCACCCTGCGGCAGATGGAGCGGCTGGTCTGCGCCCGCCTGCGGCCGGATGTGCGTGGCGTGTTCGGCGCGCTGCAGATTCTGGACTGCGAGCACCCGCCGCGCGCCGACATCACGCCGGAGCCGGGCGTGGAGCGCCTGCGGCTCGTCGTCCATGGCGGTGGCGGCCGGCTCGGCCAGGTCGACCTGCTGGCGCCGCGCCGGCTCGATCGCCAACGTCTCGCCGCCCTCCTGGCCGATGAGTTCGGCCCGCCCCCGCCGACGACGGCGGAGCCTCCGGCGCCGACGCAGCTCCCGGATCCGCCCGCGCCAGCCCCGGACCTAGCTCATCCGGCGCCGGCCGCCCGCGTCGATCTGCCGGGCCTGGTGGCCCTGACCTATCACCGCGTCGCCGAGGACGGACCGCAGGATCTGCGCGACTACCGGGCGGCGCCTGCGCGGTTCGCGGCACAGATGCAGTGGCTCGCCGACCACGGCTATGCCGCCATCTCGCTGCCGCAGCTCGAGGCTCATGTCTGGTCGGGCGAGGAGCTGCCTCCGCGCGCGGTATTGATCAGCTTCGACGACGGCTACCTCGACGTGCTGACGCACGCGGCGCCGGTGATGGCGCGCCACGGCTTCGTCGGCGCGATGTTCCTCGTCAGCGACCGGATCGGCCAGGCGGCGATCTGGGACGACGCGTTCGGCCCGCCGGCCCGGCTGCTCGACGGCGGCCAGCTCAAGGCCCTGCGCCGGCGTGGCTGGAGCTTCGGGGCCCACGGCGCCCGGCACGCCCCGTTGAGCGGCCTTTCGCCCGACGAGCTGCGCGGCGAGTTGACCGGCTGTCGCGACCGCCTCAGCCGGCGGTTCGGCGCTTGCACGACGCTGGCCTACCCGTACGGCGACGTCGACGAGGCGATCGCCCGCGAGGCCTATGCCCTGGGCTTCCGCCTCGCCTTCACCTGCGAGCCGGCGACCTGGCGACGCGGCCGGCCGGTGATGACCTTTCCGCGGCTGACGGTGCAGGGCGACTGGGCCGCCGACCAGCTCGGCGCGGCGATCAGGGCGCTGCCATGAAGGCCTGGCCGAAGATCCCTGCGCCGATCGTTACGGTCGTCGTGCCGGCGTACAACGCCGAGGCCACCTTGGCGGAGACGCTCGAGTCGGCGCTGGCGCAGACCTGCCGCGACCTCGAAGTCGTCGTCGTCAACGACGGCTCGTCCGACCAGACCACCGCCATCGCCAAGGCCTACGCCGCGCGCGACCCGCGGCTGCGCCTCATCGAACAGCCGAACGGCGGGGTGGCGCGCGCCCGCAACACCGGCATCGCCGCGGCGCGCGGCGCCTATATCGCGCCGCTCGACGCCGACGACCTCTGGCGGCCGGACAAGCTCGATCGGCAGCTGAAGGCGTTCCAGAGCGGCGGACCAGACGCCGGCCTGGCCTACAGCTGGTCGCTGCTGATCGACCACGACGGTAACGTCACCGGCGCCATGCCGCCGGCCAAGCTCGACGGCTATGTGCTGCACCGGCATCTCGCCTGGAACTTCATCGGCAACGGCAGCACGCCGCTGGTCCGCACCGAGCTGCTGCGACGCCACCTCTACGAACCCGCGCTGCGCGACAGCGGCTGCGAGGGCGGCGAGGACTATCTGATCCAGATCCAGGAGTACGTCCCGAGCCCGGCGAACGCGAACTACTACGCGCAGATCGTGCTGGACAAGTCCACGCTGCGCAGCCTCGAGGAAGCTGGTCGCAACAT
>Ga0207711_10005478_pt1 | contig 10729 bp, 9 predicted proteins | sample KBSS34metaG_FD_184401 | JGI IMG/M metagenome (GOLD analysis project Ga0207711, IMG submission 184401) | Switchgrass rhizosphere microbial communities from Kellogg Biological Station, Michigan, USA - KBS S3-4 metaG (SPAdes) (version 2) | ecosystem: Host-associated > Plants > Roots > Rhizosphere >...
GCCCCACGTTCGCTGCCAAGCTCACTCCCAATAAACTCGACAAACGCTCGAGCAGCCTTGCGAGTAGCACGCCCCATCGGAAAATAGGCATTCACGGGAAGCTCAGCCGTGTTCCAGTCAGGCAGCATCTGCACGAGTTCACCGCTTTGCAATTCCCGTCGACACGCCCATGACGTAGTCGGCGCAATGCCAAGCCCACAGGTCGCCGCGACTAACGCGCCGGCGGTGTCGTTGGTCGACACATGCGGCTGCACGTCGATCGCGACGATCTGTCCCGCGCGCTCGAACTTCCATGACCGTGTATTCGGCGCCGCCGGCCCCGTGACGATGCGATGCGCGGCCAGGTCCTCCGGCCGCAATGGTGTGCCATGGCGAGCCAGATAAGCCGGCGCCGCAACGAACACCCGCTGCATCGTGCCGATCAGCCGCCTGGTTCCCGACGCATCCGGCAGATTGCCCACACGGATACCGACATCGATCGCATCGCGAACCAGGTCCTGCCACGTGTCGTCGAGCAGCAGTTCGATATGCAACTGAGGATGCCGCTCCGTGAACGCCGACAGTCTGGGCATGATCACGCGCATGCCCATCGTCGCGGGCATGGCGACCCGCAGCAAGCCACGCAGTTCGCCGGTTTCGTGCACGCTGTTCGCAGCATCCTCTAACGCGGCAAGAATCGGCTCCATCCGTGCGAGAAATTCGAGCCCCGCTTCCGTCGGCACCACAGCGCGCGTCGTGCGCGACAGCAATCGCGCGCCCAGGCTCGCCTCGAGCTCCGCGACCATCCGCGAAACCTGCGACTGTGCGAGGCCACATTCACGCGCCGCAGCGGAAAAACTGCCGAGCCGCGCAACACGGGTGTAGAGCTTCAGCGTGAGGATGTCTTTCAAGGCTCGTCCTTTATCGCCGCGGCCGCTGCTGCCGCCATGCAGCGCACAAGGCATTTGATACCAACGCGGCATAGATCTCCGGCCGCACCCGTATCCGACGCAAAACGCTGTGCAATACCGTCAACGCTGAATCACGCACGCTCCGGCCATGAATTTGCCTCTGCGTTCGAATCGCCCGAGCCGCCATCTATGCTGCCCGAAGATAAATGTTAGCCGAAACGAACGGCTACCGGCGCCACGACCGAAGGCTCATCATCCATCCATCGAAACGCCCACCCCGCTTAAAGCAGTTCCAGGCCGTGAGCGTTCCGCCCTTCTCTCTTTTATGGATGAATCATCATGTCAACCAAAGTACTGATCACAGGCGCCACTGGAGATACCGGCCGTGCCGCTGTTCGCGAGGCGATCGCCGCCGGTCTCGAAGTCCGCGCGATGGTGCGCAAGATCGACGCGCGTTCGCAAGCGCTTGCCGCTCAGGGTGCCGAAGTTGTCGCCGGCGATCTGTTGGACGTCAACTCGATCCGCGCTGCGCTCGAAGGCGTCGACGCAGCCTATTTCGTCTACCCAGTCGCGCCGGGCCTGATCGCGGCCACCGTCAACTTCGCGCAGGCCGCGAAGGAAGCCGGCACCCGCGCCGTGCTGAATCTGTCGCAACGCTCGGCCGATCGGGATTCCACCAGCGACTCCAGCCGCGACACGTTTATCGCCGAACAGGTGTTCAACTGGTCGGGAGTACCGGTGATTCATCTGCGCCCCACGTACTTCCTCGAATGGCTGCTGTACCCGTGGCAGCTTCCGTTTCTGCAGCAAGGTGTGTTGCGCATGCCGGCCGGCAAGGGTCGCCACGCACCGATCGCCGCCGACGACCAGGGCCGCGCGATCGCCGCGCTGCTGAAGAACCCGGAGCGCCACATCGGCACCACGATCAACCTGTCCGGCCCGGTGGAGATGGACCTTCAGCAGATGGCTGCAGAGCTGAGCGAAGCGCTTGGCCGCGAGATCGTGTTCCAGGATCTGCCGGTCGACGAATACACGGCTTCGCTCACCGCGATGGGTGTGCCGCCTTATATCGTCCAGCATCTCGGCGGTGCGATGCACGACTATCAAAACGGCCATATGGCGGGCGTGGACAGCAATGTCGAGCAACTCACCGGCCGCCGTTCGATGACCGTCGGCGAATTCGCGAAACGCCACGCCGACCAGCTCAATGCCCACTGAACCTGATGCCGCGACCCGGCTTGCACAGCGGGCGCGACACCTGTCACATGCCAAATGATGGAGAACACGATGGACTATCTGGATAGCCTGACCCGTCGCAATAGCGAATTCGCGAGCAACGGCTTCGATGCAAACCTGAAGATGATGCCCTCGGGCAAGGCCTTGATCATCGGTTGCGTCGACCCGCGCGTCGACCCGATGGACATTTTCAAATTGCAGCCGGGCGAAGCGGCAATCTACCGCAATGTCGGCGGCCGCGTGAACACGGCCCTGTTCGAAACGATGGCGCTGTTGCGCACGGTGACGCAAGCCGCAACCGGAGGCGCGGGCCTCGACTTGAACGTGATCGTGTTGCATCACACGGATTGCGGCATCAAGCACTGTTACTGCCACGCGCCGAAGCTGCTGGCCAGGCATATGGGTGTAGCGGAGGAACAACTCGACACGCTGGAAATCAACGACCCGTACAAGGCGGTAGCTGTCGATGTGGCTGCGCTGAAGGCTAACCCGAACCTTCCCGCCAGCTTCACGGTGACAGGCCTCGTCTACGATGTTGCAACCGGCAAGGTCGAAGTGGTCGTTCCGCCGGCGCAGCTGCGACCGAAGGAAGCGTAAGCAGCGCCGACATAACGTGCCCCCTGTCGTGCGTGTATCAAACAGCGTCGCAAGCGGAAACCATCCGGTCCACAACCGCTTCCGATATCGCGCGCATGATCAGGGGGTCAACAAACTCTTCCACATAAGCCGTATTCGCAACCAGCACGCCATCGTAGACAGACACCGATACGTTAGGGAATTTCTTCAGCCATCCGCACGCGTATTCGAACCCGGTCACTTTCAGCTGCTGTGTGGGCCAATGAAACCTGACCGCCTGCATATCCGAGATATTGAGCGCAACCGGCGCCTGCTGCTTGCTGCCGAACACCTTCGGGTAGTTCAGGTAGTCGTGAAAGATCGCGCCGTTCGCCACCCCTTCGTGAATATCCCGGTACACGTCCTGTGCAATCGCAAACAACGGCCGGTCCAGATCCATGATCGGCGTGATATGCCCTGTGATAGCCGAGAACACCAGTTCCGGCGAAACATGCGGCTCGATCCTGCGCCGCATATCCACGGATGAGCGCATCAGAATCCGCCGTGGGCTTTGCTTCGCCACATCGCCGATTGCAAGCGCAAATGCCGCGAGCAGAACCGCATGCACCGACACACCGTGCGCATGAGCGGCAGCGCCGATCCGGTGCATATCGTCCGCGTTAATTACGCTGCGCTCCAGCCGATGCGTGACCGGGCCGCCGCCATACGTTGCCCGCAGCGGAATCTCCGCAAATTCGCCAGCCAGGTTAGCCGCTCCACTAACCGGTTGCGTTGCCAGCGCCGCCAGACTTTGGCTCACCGCCGCATCGACCGGGCTCGGAAACGGTTGCACATCCAAGGCCGGATCGACCCCACGCACGACGCAATCGCACAGGTACGCCAGACACGCGTGCAGTTCCACCAGCGAAGTCGCATCGGTAATCGCATGCGAGCTCAGCATGAATACATCCAGGTCCTGCGCCCCCGCGATCACATACAGACGATAGATGTTCTGGCGCGTATCCAGTTGCGCGTTCAACAATTTCGCATAGAGCGCGTCGGCACTGCAGGTCTCAGCTGATGCCCACATATCGGTTGCGCTCGCATCATCGGTACGCTCCACAAACTGCCCGTTCTCCACGACCGTGCGCAGCACACCGTACCGCCGCTCGAGGCCTGCCACCGCGCGGTCGAATTGCGCACGGCTGACTGTGCCGGCGATGCGGCTGCGGCTGACCACAATCAGGCCCGTCTCGATGTAGGTCATCTCCGTCGGCGAGGCCCGGCGATAGATTCTCCGTTGGGCAAGCAACTGGACTTGCGAGGTCAGTTCGCGGGTCGGCGTTTGCATGGTCGGCTCCCGAAAGCAATTGAAATGGTATGAATAAACTGACTGCTGCGGCCTTCCAGCCGGTACACAGCGGGTACATACGCATCGTAAAGACCCACAATTAGCGCTGTGTTAGCGGCGCGACACGCCGGCGCCTCCCCTGTACGGGCTCGCACAGAACTCCGCGAAGCTTTCTGCGACATTCATATGACGATGCGCGCCAACCGGAGAAGCCCGCAATGAGTCGTCCAAGCCTGTTTTTTGCCATCGCATCGATAGCGGTTCTATCGATGCTGATCGCCGCGGCAGATCCTGCGTCGGAAGCAGCCGACCCCAGCCAGGCTCCCCACGCGGGCGACATCGATCTGACCGGCTACACACTGACCTTCGAAGACGATTTCGATCACCTGAGCCTCGCCACCCGCTCGCCCAAAGGTAGCGCGACCTGGCTTCATATTCCGCCCTACGGCGCCGCTGCAAACTACTCGGCTTCAACATGGGACGCCAACGCACTCAGTGTTTCCGACGGCATCCTGTCCATCAAGGCATTCAAGGACGCCGACGGCACCTGGCGTTCCGGCAACCTGTCGTCGATGGACGAAACCGGCCAGGGGTTTGCGCAACGCTACGGCTATTTCGAAGTCCGTGCCAGGATGCCGGCGTCCGGCACCGGTTCGTGGCCGGCATTCTGGTTGATGAGTTCGACGTCGATCAACAATACGGCGGGGAAAAAATTCTCGGAGATCGATATCTTCGAGTGGTACGGCAAAACCTACACCGACAATCGCGCCGTCATTTCAGAGGCGACGCATAACTGGGCTGCCGGCGCGGCACGTGGCGAAGGGGCGGAATTCTGGTCGCCCACCACGCCGATACCCGGCGGCGCGAAGCCGTGGAAGGCGTTCCACATCTACGGTTGCCAGATCGACCCGGTGCACATTACCTGGTACATCGACGGCATTCAGACCAACCAGATCCCCACCGCACAAGCCGCCGAATATATGACGGGGCCCTACTACATGATGCTCGACTACGCGTTAGGCGGCGGTTGGCCGATAGACAAGGTGGTCAACCATTCCAGCTTCGATATCGACTGGGTCCGCGTCTATGCGTTACCGGCGTCGGCGGGCAAGTCCGGGTAACCGGTGCCCGACCGACACCGCATGCGATGCACGTTACAGCGGTTGATACGTCGGCGAATACGCGACCGATTTGATGTGCTCGACCAGATTGTCGGGCCGCTCGATACGCGCCAGACCATGATCGAAGATGTACGCGGCAATCGAAGCGGCTACATGCAGCGATGCTTCATAAATTCTGCTTTGCGGCGGGTAGATCAGGCCTTTTTCAAGGCTTTCGTCGGTGACCTGTTCGGCGACTGCCTTGGCCGCCACGATGAACATTTCCTCTGTCACGCGGGTGGCCTGGGTGGCAAACACTGCCATGCCCATCGCGGGAAAGATGTACACGTTGTTGCCTTGTCCCGGCACGAAGGTGCGCCCTTCGATCTCGACCGGTCCGAACGGGCTTCCGCTCGCGAAGATGGCCTGACCTTTGGACCACCGGTACGCTTCCTCGGCGGTACATTCGGAACGCGACGTCGGATTGGAATACGGAAAGATAATCGGCCGCTGATTGATCTCGCTCATCGCTTCGATCACCGGCTGGCTGAAGAGCTTGGGCATGGTGCTCACGCCGATGATGCCGGTGGGCTTTAATGTCCGTACCGCATCGACAAACGTATCGATTGGCGCGTGATCGATCGCGAAGCACTTCTGGAAATCGGCGAGGTCGGTGCGCGACTTCACCATCAGCCCATTGACGTCGAACAGCGTGTTGCGCTTGCGCGCAGTGTCGATGTCGAGGCCTTCCAGCACCATCGCCTGGCTGATCAGTTCGGCGATACCGGTCGCCGCCGAGCCACCGCCGAGGAACAGGAAACGCTGGTCGGTCAACTTCTGCTTCGAGATGCGCAGCCCGGCATAGATGCCGGCGAGCGCCACCGCAGCCGTGCCCTGAATGTCGTCGTTATACGTGCAGACCTTGTCCTTGAAGCGTGCGAGCAGCGGCACCGCGTTGAAGTTCGCAAAATCTTCCCACTGGATGCAGCACTTCGGATAAATCTCCTGCACGGCCGCGACGAATTCGTCGACGAAGGCATGATATTCGTCGCCGCGCACACGCTCCTGTCTCGAGCCGAGATATAGCGGATCGTCGAGCAGCGTTGCGTTATTCGTGCCGACGTCCAGCATCACCGGCAGACAATGCATCGGCGGCACGCCCGCGCAGGCGGTGTACAGCGCGAGCTTGCCGATCGGAATGCCCATGCCGCCGACACCGAGATCGCCCAGCCCCAGAATACGTTCGCCATCGGTCACCACGATGAAGCGTACGTCCTGCTCCGGCCAGTTGCGCAGCACCTCTTTCACGCGGCCGCGCGCGCCGATGGGAATATAAAGTCCGCGCGTGGCCCGGAACACATGATCGAACTTCTGGCAGGCCTCGCCGACCGTCGGCGTATAGACGATCGGCATGTACGTGGCCGGATCGGACATCAGCAGCGCATAGAACAGCGTTTCGTTGCGCGCCTGCAGATCGGACAGAAACAGATACCGCTGCAGGTCGCTGTCGAGATGCGACAGTTGCGCATGGGTGCGGGCAAGCTGAAGTTCCAGCGTACTGATGCCTGGCGGCAGTAATCCTTCCAGACGATACTTCTCGCGCTCTTCCTGCGAGAAAGCGGAACCGTGATTGAATCGGGGATTGTGCAGGATGCTGTAGCCGTAGGCCTGCGTGGGCATGATCGTTTCCTTCCTGACGTGAGCGGACGATTTCACGAAGACGTCAACGCAGCCCTGCTTGTCATGATCGAGGTGGCGGCGACGTCGGCAAGTACGAACTCCGCTCCGAGTATAGATTCAAGCCGCCGCATCCGCCTCGCCAATATGCCGCACGATAATCGCATTGACCTCGTCCGCATGCGTGAGCGGCCCCATGTGCCCTGCCCCTTCGACAATCGCAAGGCGCGCCGCCGGCAATAGCATCGGCAGACGCTCCGCGATCGCGCGGCTGGGAACCGGCGCATGCTGGCCACGCATGATCAGCGCCGGTACGCGCAGGTTTCTGTAAGCGCTCGCGAGCGTGCGATCGTCAAGCAACGCGCGAAAATCGAGCGGCGCCTTCGGCGCCCAGCGCGTCAGTGCGGCCTGCACCGAGGGCCGCAATGCCTGCCATGCGCCGCGGCCACCCCAGTAATCGACGAACGAAGCCGCGGCGCCGCGATAGTCGCCGCAGACCACGCCATCGGCGGTGAGCTTCGAAATCGCGATGATTTCCGCAAGCGCATGCGCACCGTGCGAGCCCATCACCTTCAGCAGATGAAACGCCGAGGGCTCGTAAAGTGTCAGGCTGGCGATGCGCTCCGGCCGTTCGACGGCCACGCGCAACGCCACGGCGCCGCCATACGAATGACCGACCAGATGCACCTTGCCGCGCGACGCATCGATGATGCCGATGGTCCTCGCCGCCTCGTCGGCCAGCGTGAAGGCGCGCTCGCCGCTCCACGCGCCGGTGCTATCGCAGCCGTAATGCTCGGGCACGACGAAGGCGTGGCGCGGGCCGAGCGCCTCGCCGAGCTTGCGCCATTGCGCCGCTCCTGAGCCGGAGCAATGCAACGCGATCACTGATGTGGCGGATGAAGAGGCGGGCGATGCGAGAAGGCTGTTCATGTCGCTGATGGAACTCGGAAGTTGGGGAGCCAATGCCAAACCGGAACCGGAGCCGGGAAATTCCCACTGTCGGCGCTGTGCGAGCAGTTGGCTATGTCCGGAACGCCGGCATCTATGCTCCGGCATCCAGACTGATCGGTAAATTGCGCGTTGGGGAGTGACCTTAGCGGTCGAGTTCCGTCGTATGCATACGGCGTTCGAGTTCGCCCATATCCATCGCGGACGACAGGTACGCATCGCGACGGCTGTGTTCCGCACGGTCGAGCATTTTGATCAGCACGGGGAACAGAAAGATAAGCAGGATAAACACAACACCCTCCGGTCATGCCTGGTCGATTGCGTGTCGGCTTGATGAAGCGCGGCACAGGGGTTCCAGGCGTGCATCCGGTGCGGAACATCCAGTTCGGGATGAAGCGGGTCGTGCTACGGCTGGGACACCCTCTATTGCAGAGTCCATGCCATCTTGAAGTGGGCCTTGTCTGGCGGGGGTTTCAGCGGTTCGGGAGGGATTCGGAGGGGTAAAGTGTCGCTGCGCGCCCGACAAAACGCAAACGAGAGTCGGGACGCGCCGAACACGGTATTTAATCCAGCACGGCCGTTCGCCGATGCCCGGCGCCCTGCTCGTAAGCGTACGCATACCCAAGCAGCGCGGCTTCATCCCACTGACGGCCGACGAAGATCAACCCGAATGGCGACCCCGACTGGTAGTACCCGGCCGGCACCGCGATGCCGGGAAGTCCGGCGATGTTGATCTCGCCGACCGTCGTCTCCTGAATGGTCTCGGTGCCGTGCAGCGGCGGAAGCTCGCAGCGCATCTGCGGGAACGCGAGGGCGTCGAGCCGATGCTCGTTGAACACCTTGTCGAAAATCCGCAGATAACGCGCCTTCAATGCAATGAACCCCGAGATGTCGGGCGGTAACGACGGATTGGCCAGCGCGACGGTGAATTCGGGCAGGTTATGCATGTAGCGCAGCACACCGTTGGGCCCGAATGCGTTTTCGTCTTCGGTTGCTTTCGCGAAGTCGGCGAACGTCTTCAACGGAGACTGAGGGCCAAGCCGCTGCAGATACTGCTCGAGATCGTACGGAATCGATTCGAGACCGCGCGCATCGAAGTTGAGCAGCGGCGGCGTGACTTCGCGCAGTTCGGCAAAACCGGATCCTTCGAACGGATCGTCCACCAGTATTGCGCCGAATGAACGCAGTTCGTCCTTGGCGCGCTCGTACAGTGCGGCGGCTTCGTCGGAGAGCGGCTGGGTACGCCAGCCGGGACCGTACAAGCCAATGCGCTTGCCCTTCAGCGCGACCTTGTCGAGGGCCGACGTATAACCACCTTCAGGTTGCTGGCCAACGCTCGCCAGCGTTTTCGGGTCCTCGCTGGTGTAGCCCGCGAGCACGTCGAGGCACAGTGCCGCATCGGTCACGTTTCGAGCGATCGGGCCCACCACGTCGCGGTTGCCCGACAGCGGCACGACCCCTGCATTCGGAACCAGGCCGATGGTCGGCTTGATGCCCACAAGATCTTGCGCCGACGCCGGGTTTTGAATCGAGCCGCCGGTTTCCTCCGCGAGCCCCAGCACGGCGATCCCGCACGCAACCGCCGAAGCCGTCCCCGCACTGCTGCCGCCGGGCACCCGGTCGGGCATCGCGACATTGAGCGTCGGTCCTGCCCAGCTGTCGTTCGCATGCGAGCCGGTATGGCTCAACACCGGAACGTTGGTCTTGCCGAGCATGATCGCGCCCGCGCTGCGCATGCGCGCCACCACGGGCGCATCGCGCTGCGGCATCAGGTCGACACCGCCGGTCTTGCTATAAAGCTTCGACCATCCGGCAGTGGTTGGAAAACCCACCATATCCATCGGGTCCTTGATCACGACCGGCACCCCTGCGAGCGGACCCAGTGCTTCGCCAGCCGCACGCCGTGCGTCGATCTTGCGCGCATCGTCGATCGCTTCCGGATTCAGGAAGATCAGCGCGTTGTACTTGCCGTTATAGCGCTCGATCCGCTCGAAGCACGCACGCGCCAGTTGCTCGGCCGTGAACGCGCCGCTTCGAAAACCCTGCTGAACCGCTTCGACGGTGAGTTCGCCCAGATCGAGATTCAGCTCTGCATGGCTGCCTTCCGTCTTCATCGCACCCGCTCCTTCCATTCGAAACTCCTGTTGAGTTGACGAGCGCAGCCGAGCTGCACGCGAGGCGTGAGCAGTTGCGTTCCATGAAATTACCGATGAACTAACCGTGTCGAAGCGCTAATCTTCTTCGCAGCCAACCGGCGGCGCCGCGCCGCGTTTGAGCTGCAATACCTCGCCCGCCTGAATCACCGAGTGACAGATATCGTCGATGGTCACGCGCTTTTCCATCGCTTGCGCGCGCAGCATGTCGTACGCCTCGCGTTCGCTGACGCGATGCATCGCCATCAGAATGCCCTTGGCTTCCTGCAGGTGACGGCTGTCGAGCAGCTTCTGTTCGAGCTTGGCGATACGCTGCGCGTGCTGACGCGCGCGCTTCGCGTGATGCAAGGCCATTACGACCGTCGACAGCAGACCCGATGCGCGAATCGGTGTGGTCACGATGCCGTCCGAGCCCATCTTGATGGCCTGATCGATGAAGGTCGGGTTCTCATACGCCACCACGCAGATCACCGGCGGCGCATCCGGCCCGGACCAGTCGCCAGTCGGCGCGCGCTCCTCCGGCAACAATGCGCGGAACACCAGGTCGGTCCGTTCCGGCAGCGTGTCGGTCGGCGGCCAGCAACGTTCCACCTGGAACCCCATGCGCCGCAAATGGTTGGTTAGCGTCAGCCCGTCGTCGTCATCCGGATGGAACACGACCACGCGCGGATTGCGCTCCAGGATCGAACTTGTCAGGCTACGCTGGCCTCTCTCCGCTCGCGTGCTCACGTCAGTAATCCCGCGTGCTCAACTTCGTGACCCAATCCCCGAGCGTCTGCCGCGTCATATACGGATCGGGGCCAACCGCTACCTTCGATT
>Ga0207711_10005479_pt1 | contig 10729 bp, 9 predicted proteins | sample KBSS34metaG_FD_184401 | JGI IMG/M metagenome (GOLD analysis project Ga0207711, IMG submission 184401) | Switchgrass rhizosphere microbial communities from Kellogg Biological Station, Michigan, USA - KBS S3-4 metaG (SPAdes) (version 2) | ecosystem: Host-associated > Plants > Roots > Rhizosphere >...
TCACGGCGCGGGCCGCGATCACGGTCGCCGTCGCGGCGGGGGCCACGGCCGTCGCCACGCGGGCCACGGTCACGATCGCCACCCTCACGCGGCTCGCGCGGCGGGCGGGTGTCGGGCAGTTCCTCGCCGGTTTCCTGATCGACGACGCGCATCGACAGGCGAACCTTGCCGCGCGGATCGATTTCGAGAACCTTCACCTTCACTTCCTGGCCTTCGGACACGACGTCCTTCGGCGAGGCGACACGCTCGTTCTTCATCTCGGAGACGTGGACGAGGCCGTCCTTGCCACCCATGAAGTTCACGAAGGCGCCGAAATCGACGATGTTCACCACCTTGCCGGTGTAGATCTTGCCCACCTCGGCCTCGGCGACGATGCCGATGATCCAGTTCTTGGCGGCTTCGATCTGCGCCACGTCGGACGACGAGATCTTCACCGTGCCGTCGTCGTCGATGTCCACCTTCGCGCCGGTGGAGGCAACGATCTCGCGGATCACCTTGCCGCCGGTGCCGATCACGTCGCGGATCTTGTCCTTGGGGACGCTGATCGTCTCGATGCGCGGCGCGTGGGCGCTGAGCTCGGTGCGGGTGTGGTCGAGCGCCTTGGCCATCTCGCCGAGGATGTGCGCGCGGCCGTCCTTCGCCTGGGCGAGGGCGACCTTCATGATCTCCTCGGTGATGCCGGCGATCTTGATGTCCATCTGAAGGCTGGTGATGCCCTCGGACGTACCGGCCACCTTGAAGTCCATGTCGCCGAGATGATCTTCGTCACCCAGAATGTCGGAGAGGACGGCGAAGTCCTTGCCTTCCAGGATCAGGCCCATCGCGATGCCCGAAACCGGGCGCTTGATCGGCACGCCGGCATCCATGAGCGCCAGCGAGCCGCCGCAGACCGTCGCCATCGACGAGGAGCCGTTGCTCTCGGTGATGTCGGAGGTGAGACGGATCGTGTAGGGGAACTCTTCCTTGGTCGGCAGCACGCCGTGCAGCGCACGCCACGCCAGCTTGCCATGGCCGATCTCGCGACGACCCGGCGCGCCGAAGCGGCCCACTTCACCCACCGAATAGGGCGGGAAGTTGTAGTGGAGCATGAAATGCTCGTAGCGCAGGCCGGTCAGCCCATCGATCATCTGCTCGGCGTCTTTGGTGCCGAGGGTGCAGGTGGCGATGGTCTGGGTCTCGCCGCGCGTGAACAGGGCGGAACCATGGGCGCGCGGCAGGAAGTGCGCGGTCGCCTCGATCGGGCGAACGGTCTTCGTGTCGCGGCCGTCGATGCGGCGGCCGTCCTTCAGGATCGCCGTGCGGACGATGTCGGCCTCGAGCTTCTTGACGAGCTTCGCGGCGACGAGCTGCTCCTGCGGGGTCTTCTCCGCCATCGCGGCCTTGGCCTTCGCGCGCGCCTCGTTGAGGGCGTTCGAGCGGGCCGACTTGTCGACCAGCTTGTAGGCCTTCTCGATGTCCTTGCCGACGAGCTTCTTCAGCTCGGCCTTCACCTTCGAATTGTCGGTGCCGGCCTTCAGCTCCCACGGATCCTTCGCGGCCTTCTCGGCCAGATCGATGATCGCGTTGATGACCTGCTGCGACGCCTTGTGCGCGAACATCACGGCGCCGAGCATCGTCTCTTCCGAAAGCTCCTTGGCTTCGGATTCGACCATCATCACGGCGTTGTGGGTGGCGGCGGCGACGAGATCGAGATCGCCCTCGGCAACCTGCGCATCGGTCGGGTTCAGGATGTACTCGCCATCCTTGTAGCCGACGCGGGCGGCGCCGATCGGGCCCATGAAGGGCACGCCGGAGATCGTCATCGCGGCCGACGCGGCGACCAGCGCCAGGATGTCGGGCTCGTTCTCGCCGTCATAGGAGAGCACCTGCACGATGCAGTTGATCTCGTTGTAGAAGCCTTCCGGGAAGAGCGGACGGATCGGGCGATCGATGAGGCGGGAGACCAGCGTCTCCTTCTCGGTGGCGCCGCGCTCGCGCTTGAAGAAGCCGCCGGGGATGCGGCCGGAGGAGAAATACTTCTCCTGATAGTGGACGGTCAGCGGGAAGAAGTCCTGCCCTTCCTTCACCGACTTGGCGGCGGTGACCGCGGCCAGCACCACCGTCTCGCCGAGCGTCGCGAGCACCGCGCCGTCGGCCTGACGGGCGACGCGGCCCGTCTCGAGGGTCAGCGTCTTGCCGCCCCACTCGATTTCCACCTTCTTGGTATCGAACATGCTGTTTCCTTTACACCGGACGCCCTATGCGGCCGGGGCCTGTGCGGGGCACCGCGAAACCATTTCGCGAAGCACCCCTGTTGCGGGCATGCCGGCCCGCGCGGTTCGGAACCCTGTTATGGTCCCCCGACAGATGGCCGGATTGCCCCCTGTCGCCTTACCCTGCCGGAGCAAGGCCCAGCTTCGGATGCTGGAACGGGGGCCGACGCGATGCGCCAGCCCGAAAATGAAAGCCCCCGATACGAAACGGCCCGCCTGATGGCGGGCCGTCGGAAACCTTACTTGCGAAGGCCGAGCTTCGCGATCAGGTCTGCGTAACGCTGCACGTCCTTCTTCTTCAGATAGTCCAGCAGGCTGCGACGCTTGTTCACCATCATGAGCAGGCCGCGACGCGAGTGATTGTCCTTCGCGTGGCCCTTGAAGTGCTCGGTCAGGTTCTTGATGCGCTCGGTCAGGATTGCGACCTGAACCTCGGGCGAACCGGTGTCGCCGGCGACGCGGGCATTCTCTTCGATGAGCGTCGTCTTGCGCTCCGCAGTGATCGACATCGTGTCATCCTTTCAATCAGAGGTTGAAACCGCGCACCACCCGGATTCCCATCCCGTCGGCTTCGACGAGGGCGACCGGAACAGACATGTCGGTCGCAAGATAGGGGCCGGGCGTTGCAGCGATCCCGATCACTTGACGCCCCTGGCGGAGCGCCCCTGCCTGATCGGGGGTGACGGGTAGGGCCGGGATGTCGTCCAGCCCCGCCGCCAGCGGCAAGAGTGCCTGTTCAAGCGTGCGCCCTTGGCCCAGTTCCGTCAGCGAGTCCAGCGAAATCGCCTGCGCCAGGGTGAACGGCCCGGCCTTCAGGCGCCGCAACATGGTGACATGGCCAACGCTGCCGAGCGCGCGGGCGATGTCGCGGGCCAGGCTGCGGATATAGGTGCCCTTGGACACGACCGCTACGAGGGTGGCCTCGTGCAGGGCCGTGCTTTCCTCGTCTCCCTGATCTCCGTCGTCGCCCCTGCGAAGGCAGGGGCCCATCTCCTCACCGCTCCGCGAGCCCGGCAGATCGGGAGATGGATCCCTGCCTTCGTGGGGGTGACGGGAAAGGGGGCGGGGATGATCGGAGAGGGGGGCGGACTGGTCGAAGGTGGGGTCGACCACCAGCGAATGGATCGTCACCCGGCGGCTTGCCAGCACCACCTCCTCGCCGGCGCGGGCGAGGTCGTAGGCGCGCTGGCCGTCCACCTTCAGCGCGGAATAGGCGGGCGGCACCTGATCGATCGGGCCGGTGAAGCGGGGCAGCACCGCCTCCAGCGCGGCCGGGGTGGGGCGCACCTCAGAGGTCGCCACCACTTTGCCTTCCAGATCGAGCGTATCGGTTTCCTCGCCGAAGCGGATGGTGAAGGCATAGGCCTTGTCCGCATCCAGCATCCGGCCGGAGAGCTTGGTCGCTTCGCCCAGCGCGACGGGCAGTACGCCGGAGGCGAGCGGATCGAGCGTGCCGCCATGGCCTACCTTCACCTTGGCATAACCGCCGGCCCTGAGCGCGCGCTTGGCGGCCGAGACGATGTCGGTGGATCCCGGGCCGACCGGCTTGTCGATGATGAGCCAGCCGTGGAGGGCGGGGCCGGTCCTGTCCTGCTGCGTCATGGGCGGGCCGCCTAGGCGCATGGGCGCGTGGCGGCAAGCCCCGGTGAGGATGCTTCCCCTGAAGACGGCAGCATTAACAGGTTGATGAGGAAGTTCTGCGATGAGGAGGATCGGAGGATTCGATGCCTCATCCGGACTATGCAGCGCTGAGGGCCATGATCATCCGCCACCGCCTGTCCATCATGGATATTCTGCTGATCGGGGCGCTGCTGGCGATCGGGGCGTTGCTCGCGTGGCAATATGATATCTTCCCGTCCCAGCCCCCCGGAACGCAGCATGCGGTCGTCGAGCTTGACGAGGCGCTGGCCCTGTTGGCGCTGGGCAGCAGCCTCGCCGCATGGTCCCGCCTGCGCGCGCAGCGCCGCGAGGTGCGCCGTCGTGCCGCCGCCGAGGCCGATGTCCGCACGCTGGCCTTCGAGGATCCGCTCACCGGGCTTCCCAACCGCCGCCAGTTCAACGACGCGCTGAAGGCCGCGATCGCCGCACCGCCGCGCGCGGGTGCCGCCCATGCGGTGCTGATGCTCGATCTCAACGGCTTCAAGCGCATCAACGATGTGCACGGCCACCCGATCGGCGACGAGGCGCTGGTCGAGGTGGCGGCGCGGCTCCGCAAGGCGACCCGTGGCGACGATCTGGTGGCGCGGCTGGGCGGCGACGAGTTCGCGGTGCTTTCCCGCCATGTCGCGGGGGCCGAGGCGGCGACCGGCCTTGCGCTGCGCATCATGGAGCGGTTCGAGGATGCGGTGCCGGCCGGCGAGGCGCGCCATCGGCTGGGCGTGGGCATCGGCGTCGCGCTGTTCCCGCAGGACGCCACGCAGCCGCGCGAGCTTGTCCGCAAGGCCGATGTGGCGCTCTATCGCGCGAAGCGGGAAGGGCATTGCGCGGTGCATTTCTTCGAGCAGGAGATGGACGTGCGCCTGCGCGAGCGGGCGAAGCTGGAGGCGGACCTGCGCGCCGCGATCGGCACGCCGGCGCTGCGCCCCTTCTACCAGCCGCTGGCCGATATCCGCACCGGCGCGGTGATCGGCTTCGAGGCGCTGGCCCGCTGGAACCACCCCGAGCGGGGCGAACTGGAGCCCGATCGCTTCATCCCGATCGCCGACGATACCGGGCTGATCGGCCCGCTCACCGATCATCTGCTGCGTCAGGCGTGCAACGACGCGCGGCTCTGGCCCGATCCGGTGCTGCTGTCGTTCAATATCTCGCCGGTGCAGTTGCGCGATGCGGGGCTGGCGCGCCGGCTTCTGGCGATCCTTGCCGAAACCGGCTTCCCGCCGCACCGGCTGGAGCTGGAAATCACCGAAAGCGCGCTGGTGCAGGATATGGCGGCGGCGCAATCGGTGTTGCTGGGGCTGCGCGAGGCGGGCGTGCGGATCGCGCTCGACGATTTTGGCACCGGCTATTCCAGCCTCTATCATCTACGCAACTTCAAGCTCGACAAGATCAAGATCGATCGCAGTTTCATTGAGGGGCTGGGGCAGGATCGCGAGGCGATGACGATCGTGCGCGCGCTGATCGGGCTTGGTTCGGGGCTGGGCCTGCACGTGACGGCGGAGGGCGTGGCCGATCCCGCCCAGCGCGCGCTGCTGATGCGTGAGGGATGCCGCGAAGGGCAGGGCTTCCTCTTCAGCAAGGCGGTGCCGGCGGCCGATGCGCTGGCGCTGTTGTGGCGCCCCGATAATTGGGAAGCGCAGGGCTGAAAAGCCTCGCGTCCGGCACCGTTCCGCATGAGTTTCGAAGCATCCGGCAAAGTGTCGGGCGTTGTTTATCAGAATTAGTTGCTAAATAATACCAGTTTTAATTGAAAACCCCATAATGCCAAAATGGGTGCGTGTTTTACTCTGTATGTAACTATGTTATTCTTCGCTCGTCCTTGGAGAGGGACGTGAGGAGAAAGTGTCGATGGAAAATATCGATCCATCGGTCTGCGCGGTGGAGTTCCGCCTGCTCTGCATGATGAGCACGGCCTCGCTCGCACTGTGCGCAGCAGTGATTCTGCTGCTGACCTGACACGGCGGGCTTCCGGCCCGTCATCCTGAAGGCCGCTGGGCCGATTCGCCTGTCCGGCTCCCGGGCTCCCTCCTGCGTGAGCCCTCGGTCCGTTCCCATCGAGTTTATCGCAGTCGCTGGAATCGCCTGCTGGGAAATCGCGGTAGGCCAAAGGGCTAGAGCGGCGCCTTCTCCGTGCCGTCCGCCTTGGCCGGGGCGTGCGAATAATGATGCCAGGCGAAGATGGCGGCGGCGCCGCGATGCGGGCGCCAGCCTTCGGCGAGCGCGCGGGTCTGCTTCTCGCTCGGCCGTTCGGCGAGGCCTAGCAGACGGCCCGTCTCCACCTGCACCGCCAGATCGCCGGCCGGCCAGATATCCGGCCGCCCCTCCGCGAACAGCAGATAGATTTCGGCGGACCATCGGCCGATGCCCTTGATGAGGGTCAGTTCGGCGATCGCCTGTTCGTCATCCGCCGGCAGACGGGCCAGATCGAGCGTGCCGGAGGCGACCAGCCCGGCGAGGCTGCGGGCATAGCCGGTCTTCTGGCGGGAGAGGCCGGCGGCACGCAGCGCCTCGTCGTCCGCCGCGATCAGGCGGGCGGGGTCGGCGATGTCGCCCAGCGCCGTCTCCAGGCGGGTCCATACTGCGCGGGCGGCATAGATGCTCACCTGCTGGCCGACGATGGTGCGCAGCAGGGTGGCATAGCCCCTCTCCGACACGCGCGGCTCGGGCAGGCCGACGCGCTCTATGCCGCGTGCGAAGGCGGGTTCGATCTCGGCGAGCAGCGCGAGGGCGGCATGAAGCTGGTCTGCGGGGAGGCCCATGGGCGTGCTGTCCTTGACGCTTGTCTTGCTGTGCGGCTTCACCCATAGCCCCGCCGGAATCGTCCGTCACATCCGGAAGGGAATTTGATGCCGAAGCTGGTCGTCGTCACGCGGGAAGGCCAAGAAGCCACGGTCGAGGGCGAATCGGGCCTGAGCGTGATGGATGTGATCCGCGACAATGGCTTCGACGAGCTGCTGGCGCTGTGCGGCGGCTGCTGCTCCTGCGCGACCTGCCATGTCTATGTCGGCGAGGATTTCGCCGGCAAGCTCCCGCCGATGAGCGCGGATGAGGACGATCTGCTCGGCAGCTCGGATCATCGCACCGCCGCCTCGCGCCTCTCCTGCCAGATCGTGTTCGGCGAAGAGCTCGACGGCCTGCGCGTCACCATAGCGCCCGAGGATTGAGACGGCGGCCCCTCCCCGCAGCCGGGGAGGGGCCTCGTCCGCTCAGCCGGCTACCGGCCGCATCGCCGCCGCATAGAGGGCAATGGCGGCGGCATTGGAGATATTGAGGCTTTCGATGCGCGGGCTGATCGGCAGCTTGGCGAGCGCGTCGCAATGCGCCTCCGTGTTCTGCCGCATCCCTTCGCCTTCCGCGCCCAGCACCATGGCGAGCTTGCCCGGCGCCATCGCTTCGGGGAGCAGCATCTTCGCGTGGCCGGTCAGGCCGACGCGCCAGTAGCCGGCTTCCGCCATCTCATCGAGCGCGCGGGCGAGGTTCACCACGCGAATCCACGGCATCACCTCCAGCGCGCCCGAGGCGGCGCGGGCGAGCGCACCCGATTCGGGAGGAGAGTGCCGATCCTGCGTGACGATGCCCAGCGCATCGAAGGCGACGGCCGAGCGCAGCACCGCGCCGACATTGTGCGGATCGGTCACCTGATCGAGCACGATGATCGGCCGGCGATCGGCGGGATCGGCCGCCAATTCGAACAGCTCGTCCAGCCAGCGATCGGGCAGGGGATCAACCTCCAGCACCAGCCCCTGATGCGGCGCATCCTGCGGCACCATGCGGCCGAGATCGGCCACCTCGGCGTAGCTGACGGTTAGCATCGAAGGCGAGAGGCCGAGGGCCGCGACGGCCTCATGGGTGCCCCATAGCTTGCGGAGCGTGCGCTCCGGGTTGGCGAGGGCGGCAGTGACGGCATGACGCCCCCACAGACGGATGCGTCCCGAGGGAACGCTGGATGGACGGTGGCCTTTGCGCATATCGGCGTGCTTTTCTACATCCACGCGTTGACAGGCAAGGCCTCTTTCGCCATGGAGCGCGCCTCGCCCCGGCGCATGGTCGCTGGAAGGGTGGCCGAGTGGTTAAAGGCAGCAGACTGTAAATCTGCCCGTGCAAACGTACGCTGGTTCGAATCCAGCCCCTTCCACCATCGCCGCGCCGGGGCGTTCCCCTCAAGGCTCTGCCTCTCCCGTGGGTGCGCCAGCCCCGCTGTTGCGCGCGCCGGGTGTGCCGGGCATGGTACAGGCATGAGCCTGGGCGTGCTGACAATCCTGCTGCTGGCGGCTGGCGTCAGCTTTCTCTTCAGTCGGCTGAAGCGGCCGGAACCTACACCGGAAGAGGATGCCGCCGAACTGGCGGAGGCCGAGCGCAAGATCGAGGCGCTCGAGCGGGAACAGGCGGCCCGGCGGCGTAAATAGGCCGGCCGGATCCCCACGACGCTGACGATCCCGATATCCCCCGACTTTTCCGTCGCGCCGTTGCATTTGCGCGCTGCACCGATAGGCTCGGGCATGGGTGTAAAATAGGGGTTTCACCAATGCGTCGCTTGTCATCCGCTTGCCTGCTCGCTTTCCTTCCCGCCGCCGCGCTTGCCGCCGCCTCGCCCGAGCCGGCTTTCAGCCCGGAGCGGATTTCCCGCGACATCAAGATTCTCTCCTCCGATGGCTTCGAAGGGCGTGGGCCGGCGACGGTGGGCGAGGTGAAGACGGTCGCCTACATCATCGGGCAGATGACGGCGGCGGGGCTGCGGCCCGGCGGCACGATCGTGAAGGGCAATCTGCGCCAGTGGACGCAGGACGTGCCGCTGCTCAAATCCGACATCGTCGGCAAGCCCACCGTCTCGATCGGCGGCACGGCGCTGACGCAGGGCAACGAGATCGCCATCCGCGCGCCGATGACCGGGCAGAAGACCGTCGACATCGCCAACGCGCCGCTCGTCTTCGTCGGCTATGGCGTGAAGGCGCCCGAGCGCCACTGGGACGATTTCAAGGGCGTGGACCTGCGCGGCAAGATCATGGTCGTGCTGGTGAACGACCCCGATTATGAAACGGGGAAGGGCGATTTCGGCGGCAAGGCGATGACCTATTATGGCCGCTGGACGTATAAATATGAGGAAGGCGCACGGCAGGGCGCGGCCGGCGTGCTGGTGATCCACGAGACGGGGCCGGCCTCCTACGGCTGGGCGACCGTCAAGAATTCCAACACCAACACCCAGTTCGATATCGTCCGCAAGAATCCGTCCGCGAGCCACACCGCGATGGAGGCGTGGATCCAGCGCGATCTCGCCGTGAAGCTCTTCCAGGAATCGGGCCTCGATTTCGAGGCGCTGAAGAAGGAAGCCCAGACGCGGGACTTCAAGCCGGTGACGCTGAAGGCGACGCTTTCCGCCCACTATGCCGCCGAGACCGACAGGATCGTGTCGCACAACGTGCTGGGCCGCCTGCCGGGCGCCAAACATCCGAACGAGACGGTGATGTACACCGCGCACTGGGATCATCTGGGCGTCGGCCAGCCCGATGCGACGGGGGACCGCATCTATCACGGCGCGGTGGACAACGGCACCGGCATCGCCGAGCTGCTGGAGCTGGCCCGCGCCTTCGGCCATGCGCCGCGCACCGATCGCAGCATGGTCTTCATGGCGGTGACGGCGGAGGAGAAGGGGCTGCTCGGCTCCGAATATTATGCCGCTAACCCCGTCTATCCGCTGGCGACGACGGCGGGCGTCATCAACATGGATGCTCTCTCGGTGGCGGGGCCGGCGCGGGATTTCACCATCTCGGGCACCGCGCGCCTCGGCCTGCTCGACGAGCTGATCGCCGAAGGCAGGAAGCACGGCCTCACCTACACGCCCGATCCGCGCGTCGAGGCGGGCGGCTTCTATCGGTCGGATCATTTCTCGATGGCGAAGCGCGGCGTGCCAGCGATCAGCTTCGGCTCGGGGCGTGATCTGGTGAAGGGCGGCGTCGCGCGTGGGAACCAGATCGCCGAGGATTATACCCGCGATCGCTATCACCAGCCGGCCGACAAATGGTCCGCCGACTGGGATCTGACGGGCATGACGCAATATGCGGGGCTGCTCTACGATCTCGGCCGCGATCTTGCCAATTCGCGCAACTGGCCGGACTGGTCCGCCGACAGCGAGTTCCGCGCCGAGCGGGACAAGACGGAGGCCCAGCGCCGATGAGGGACTATTGATGACGGACAACGCGGTCGCGGCGCGGGACAAGGGCCTGCGCCGCGGCATCGGCACATTCGGGCTGGCGGCGGCGACCGTCAACGCCGTGATCGGCGCCGGCATCTTCTCGTTGCCGGCCGGCATGGCCCGCGCGGCCGGGCCTTATGCGCTTGTCGCCTATCTGCTGTGCGCGCTGGCGATGGCGGCGGTGGTGCTGTGCTTCGCGGAAGCCGGCAGCCGCGTGCCGACCAGCGGCGGCCCCTATGGCTATGTGGAGGTGGCGTTCGGGCCGCTGCCGGCGTTCATGATGGGCGTGCTGCTGTGGATTTCCGCCGTGCTGGCGAGCGGCGGCATCGCGGCGGGGCTGGCGGATGCGCTCGCCCGTTTCGTGCCGGCGCTCAGCGGGCCGCTGCTGCGGGATGTCATCATCGTCGGTGTGCTGGGCGGGCTGGCGGCGGTGAATCTTGCCGGGGCCGGGTTCGCCTCCCGCCTGATCGCCGGCGCGACGGCGGTGAAGCTGGTGCCGCTGCTGCTGTTCGTGGGGCTGGGCCTGTTCTTTATCGATCCCGCGAAGCTGGGGGCCGGTGCCGCGCCCGATGCGGCGGGGGTGGGGCGGGCCGTGCTGCTGTCGCTGTTCGCCTTCCAGGGCATGGAGACC
>Ga0207711_10005480_pt1 | contig 10727 bp, 13 predicted proteins | sample KBSS34metaG_FD_184401 | JGI IMG/M metagenome (GOLD analysis project Ga0207711, IMG submission 184401) | Switchgrass rhizosphere microbial communities from Kellogg Biological Station, Michigan, USA - KBS S3-4 metaG (SPAdes) (version 2) | ecosystem: Host-associated > Plants > Roots > Rhizosphere...
GCATCGATCTCCCGGCTCGAAACGGAGACGTCGAAAGCGGGCTCGCTGCATGCCGGCAGCCGCCGCACCCAGAAGGGATTGTCGCATTCGTGCGACCGGCCAACCAGCATGTCGCCTGCTTCCAGAGCGCAGACGATTTCGGTGGCGCTGGCCAGCAGGGAAACGACGCGCACGTTAGGCGGCCTGCCGCTCCGGCCGGATTAAACGCGTCAGATAAGCGTACCCACCGAATATAGCCAGCGTGTAGAAGGCGTCGCCCAGAAGTTGGTTCTGATAAAACGGTATCCCCGCGACGTATGAGGCCGCGAGGCCGCCAAGAGTATGCGGATACAGGCTTCCGATGGCCCAGACCATGAAATTGGTGATCAGGAAGAACGAGACGCTAGAGGCGAGGGCTGCGGCCGTTATGACCACCACGCCGCTTCGGTTACGGATCACCCGGCCGAGGAGCACTGGAATCAGGGACGCAGCGTACACGTACCAGAAGCCGCTATAGAAACCCATCACGGCATCACTCAGAGCCAGCGCCAGCAGGGTCGCCAGAACACCTGTCGTGGCCGTTCGCGCTTGATTTCCCGCGAATAGTGCGAGGGCCATCATTGGAGTGAAATTCCAAGGATGAGGAAGCAGCCTGGCGCACGCGGCCAGAACTACCATCCCGATCCACAATCGTGCTGAACGGTCCATCGCTGAATTCACATGTTTATTGTATTCCTCTTCGGAGGGGATGTTCCGAGAATCTCTTTACTTCACATAAACAGATGCGGCACGAAGCGGCTGGTATTCGTAATGATCGGACTCTCGGCTTCGCGAATTCCGATTCCGCCCGCCGCGGCGCCTTCACTTTCGCCGATCACCCAACTGCCGATGACCGGAAACCTGCCCTGAAACTGCCGGAGTGGAGCAAGCTCCTGATATACGTAACCTTCCTCACCGTAGTCGCCCGCGGTTTCAATGTCCCGACCTGCACCGTGCAGCGTTATATTGGCGCCCTCCCGCCCCAGCAAAGGCTTCCTAACCCACTGCGTCATCTCTCCCGGCGAATCGAAATAAGCCTCCAGCAAATGGGGATGTCCGGGATACAGCTCCCACAGCACCGGCAGAATGCCCTTGTTCGAAAGCAACATTTTCCAAGCCGGTTCGATCCAGATCGTCCGCGCTTTGCCGAGATGCGCGCCGAACTCCTCGCGCACCATCCATTCCCACGGATACAGCTTGAAGACCGCCTCTAGAGGCCGCGCGTCTGGTCCCCGGAATCTCTCGCCATCCCAGCTGATTTCGTCGATCGGGAAAATCGACGCTGCGAGCCCCGCTTGGCGCGCCGTATCCATGAGGTAGGTGACCGTCATGCCATCTTCCAGATCGTCCATCGAGCAAAAGTCGACGCGGCGTCCTGGCAGGTATGGTGCGAGTTCCCTCCATCGGGCAATCAAACGTTCATGAATCGAATTGAACTGGTCGGCGGCCGGAAACACGTCCTCCAGCCAGTACCACTGCACAGCCGCAGCTTCCAGAAGCGACGTGGGCGTATCGGCGTTGTACTCCAGCAGCTTTGGCGGATGAATGCCGTCATAGGCGAGATCGAAGCGCCCGTACAACGAAGGCGGCTCCGCCATCCAGGAATTCTCGATCAGCGCGATCGCATTTTCCGGAATACCGAGCTTCGCGTAGGACTTCGTATCGATGATCCGTTGAGCGGCCGCCAGAGCCATCTCTGCCAGCTCATTGGTGGCGGACTCCAATAGCTCGATTTCCTCGGCGGAGAATTCGTAGAACGCGGATTCGTTCCAATACGGCTCTACGCCCGAGTGCCAGAGGAGCCCAGCCTCTTCTACTTTCTGCTTCCAGCCGGTCCGAGGCTGGCACTCAATTCGCCGCACTAGCTGCCGCCGTGATGATGTCCCGAGCCCGTGGATCCGAAGCCTCCCCGCGAAATTCCGTGCACGCCAAACAAGCCATAGTGCGGGCTTCGGCAGTTTCCCGTTTCCGCCGCCGTGGCCACGCCTCCATTCGCCAAGTAGGTTTGATAGGAATCGTAATAGTAGGGATAGGGTGCTGAGTACGTCATGGGGACCCAATTAGAACCGGCGCAGTATCCGTTGTGCTGCACGGCGACTTTGCAGGCTTTGGTATTGAAGGTACCCGCGTCGCATGGATCCGGGGCCAGCTGGCCACGCGCGGCTATGCTCATCGCCGCTGCCACGGTCAGCACCACTCTCGCCGATTTCTTCACCGGGGAATGCGCCGGGGATTCCATCGTGGATCCTTTTCGAAGTTTATTCTACGCTCTTTGGCGCAGAAGGTCTCAATATTCCTTGTAAGCGGGCGAAGTTTGGCTGTGAACGGGCAGCTCACTTGGAGCGAGGTGCCGGTTTTCGAATGGGCCGCTTGCCACCAGGCGTTTTCGCGGTCACGAAACGCCACGCAGCGCCGAGCAGGTCTCGCAGAGCGTCCTCTTGGATCCGGGACAGTCGCACCAGCACGCATGGATAGTTGAGGTAATGATCGGTCAAGTAGTACACATCCGGAGCGCCGGAAAGCAGTTCCGCACGCTGTTCGAAATCGATGCGAACGACCAGAGAGCCAGGCTCCGCGGATTTGTTGATGGCCATGCACGTCAACATCTTTCCCCGAACCTTGATGGCCGGCGAACCGTAGGCCGCGGCGTCCTCGACGTCGGGCAGCCCACTCGCGATTTTTCGTACGGTAGCGAAATCAATCTTCTTGTTTGGCATGGATCGTGGCATTGGTGCGGGATCGCCTGCGAAGCAGCGCTCCGTCATCCGCCGGAGAGGGATGCATGGGAGTTGGAGGACCACCCCGGAAGTTGTCGGCAATGGCGTTGATAGCGTCGATCAGTGCGTTCAGCATGGAGCGCCGTAACACTACAGCGACGATCGCCACGAGAATCAGCAACGAGACGATGTAGTTGGGCTGTCCCATGCTCCTCAACCTATCACGCTTTTCCTCGCCTGGCGACGCAGACTAGTTATCCGTCGGCATCTCATTCACATGGTCGATGACCAGCACTCGTCCCGACACCTTGCGCGATTCGAGCTTCAATCCGAGTTGCTTCTCCAACGCCTCGAAAATCGAGATCGCTCCGTCCGGCTCGGATGCCGCCGTATCGCCGATCACGGCTGGCGCTGCGATGTTCTGGAACACGCGAGGTGGCGTGAAGTTGATGGTCATGTCGTACCTGCCGTCGATCCCGGTCGCATCCACTACCGGCGGGAAGTTGAACAGAATCGGACCCTCCTCGCTAGTCGGCTTGCTGAGTTCCGCCGCGAACTGCGCCAGCGTCATGTTCCGGCACGTGACCAGCCTGGATGCCACCGGATTCGCCAGCCTCGGATCTTTCCAGTTCGCCCTCGCCCCATCGGCCCCCGCGCCATCCTTGCATCCCGCACGATTCGAGGGATCCGCTTTCCGCAGCTTCGGCTTGGCCGCCACCAGCGCATACCCGGATACCAGTCTGTCTTCGGTATGGGCCGCCAGCTTGAAGCGATCGATCAGCAGCGAGCGCAGCATCATCCGCATGGAGTTGAGATCGAGCCCATTCCAGACGGGCCCGTTCCACCCAACGCTGTCGTCCGGAGTGGGCGCTTTCGCCGCGATGACCCACGTGATCGTGTCTATAAAACTCGGTCCACCCACGATCCTGTCCGTATTGAGATTGCCCCATGCCTCCCAGATCAGATCTTTCAGCGTCATGGTTATGCGCACCACGCCGCCGCGATCGATGGCAACGTTCCCGCCCGGCGTATTCGGGCCACCCGGCTTGATCGATGCTACTTCGAACTCCATCGGGCGCGCATCCAGCGTTTCCGTTACCGCTGGTTTCGCAACGCGATCCACCACAACGGTCGGCGTGGGGACTTTAATGAGTTTCAGTTTCAACCCGAGCTGATTCTCGAACGCATCGAACAACGTGATGGCATTCCCTGCGGCTCGACCCGGTGCACCGGGATTGTTGGACCACTTGACGCTGAAATCCCAAGCGCCCTTCAGTCCGGTCTGATCGACGACCCTATAGTTGAAAAGGTAGGCAGACGCCCCTGCCATTCGAGGCAACCCGTCGGTAAACGCCGCCATCGTGATGTTACGGCACTCGAACGAAATCGGATTGCTGACTCGCGGGCGCCGGCATCCAGCTTCTTCGACGCCGTCGGATTTCTTAAGCCGGAGCTTATTCCCCATCGTCACCGAGTAGACCGGCTGGGCCCGCGTATCCTTGTGCACCGATAGATGGAAACGTTCCTCCAGCAGCCCCTTCAACATGGTCTTTAGCGTCTCCGGAGTCGAATCCGCCGGAGCCGTGGCGATGACGTCGAAGCGATCCGTGTCGAGCCAGTCCGGTCCGCCCGCGACGCCATCGTCATCCACACCCCAAGCCGTCCGAATCAGATCCGCCGTCGTGGCGTTCCCAAATTCATAGCGTCCGCGAGAAAATCCGCTCCTCATCCGAGGGATCGTATTCGGGGCGCTCGCGTGTAATTCCACAGCTCCGAACCTGGGCGAGACTCCGCCGGCCTGCGCGACCACCGCGCCACAACAAAGAGCGGCGTAGCCCAAGCATGCCAGTGCTCGCACGATTCTGCGGCCTCCCGTGCCGTCACCATTGGACGGTTTAGACACCCGTTTTATTATGGCCAAGTTCGTTTTGTTTTACACTCGGACTCGTATGGATCAAGATCATTTGCGCGGCTTGCTCGAACAGGTCCGCGCCGGGGCCGTCGATGTCGATGCCGCCATTGAACGTCTGCGCCACCTTCCCTTCGAAGACCTGGGCTTCGCCAAGGTCGATCATCATCGCGCACTGCGGCACGGGATCCCCGAGGTCGTCTTCGGCAAGGGGAAGACTCCTGACCAGATCAGCGCGATCGTGGCGAGCCTTCTCGACAAGGCCCAGAACGTTCTGGTCACGCGCGCCGATGCGCCCACGGCCGAGCGCCTGAAGCGTGAGCATCCTGCGGCTGAGTACTTCCCCGCCTCGGGCGCCGTGCGCGTCTGGCGCGACCGCACTCTGCGCGGCAAAGGCAAGATCGCCGTAGTGTGCGCCGGTACCAGCGATCTGCCGGTGGCTGAAGAAGCGCAGGTAACCGCCGAGGTGATGGGCAATGAGGTGATCCCGATTCACGATATCGGCGTCGCCGGCATCCATCGCGTGATGCAGAATCGCGAGAAGCTTTCGGAAGCGCGAGTGGTGATCGTGTGCGCCGGGATGGAAGGCGCGCTGCCCAGCGTGGTCGGCGGGCTGGTGGCCGCACCGGTGATCGCGGTGCCCACCAGCGTCGGCTATGGGGCAAGTTTCCAGGGCCTGGCGGCCCTGCTCGGGATGCTGAACAGTTGCGCCAGCAATGTCACCGTGGTGAATATCGACAATGGTTTCGGCGCGGGCTACGCCGCCAGCCTCATGAATCGGCTTTAACCTCTATATTTTCAATCAAGACCGATTAAGTCCTATATTCTCCATTCAACTCCAGTTGCAAGTGGTTTGCTGCTTTTTGTTGACAGAACCAGCTAAACACAGTAGTTTTGTCTTGTAGATGCAACTCGGTTGCATTTAGGAAGACCCCACGGCCACCTTTGGCAAAGCACCGTGGGGATCTTGGTATCGACCAACCCGAAGGCCGGCGACTCCCTCATTCTAGGGGCACCAGCCAAGGGTTTCAAGGAGAAACTATGGCTGGAATCCGACCGTTGTGCGCGGTGTCGGCAGGGTTAGCGCTTTCCCTTGCGGCGCAAACCGCGCCCGAAGCCCCGCCGGCTCGCTACGCAGTCACTGTCACCGAGGGTCCTCGCTATACCGAGCCCTCCAGCGCTACGGCAACCAAAACGCCCACGCCGCTCATCGACGTTCCGCAATCCATCACAGTGGTGACGCAGCAGCTCATTCGCGATCAGATGATGCTGAGCGTCGGCGACGTGGTGCGCTACGTGCCCGGCGTCACGGCCATCCAGGGCGAAAACAATCGCGACCAGGTGGTGATCCGTGGTCAGAGCACTTCCGCGGACTTCTTCCTGGACGGCGTTCGCGACGACGTCCAGTATTATCGCGACCTCTACAACCTGGATCGCGTTGAGGTTCTGAAGGGACCCAACGCCATGATCTTCGGGCGCGGCGGCGGTGGCGGCGTAATCAACCGCGTCACCAAGGAGGCGGAGTTCATGCCGCTGCACGAGATCACCCTTACCGGCGGCATGTACGACGATAAGCGTTTCGCGATGGATCTGAACCAGCCGCTGAATGACAAGGTCGCGACCCGCTTCAATGGCATGTACGACAACTCGGGGAGCTTCCGGAAGTATGTCGGCCTGACGCGCTACGGAATCAATCCGACCCTCACGCTCAAGCCGACCAAGACCACCCGAATCACGTTCGGCTACGAGCGTTTCCGCGACGACCGTACAGCCGACCGCGGCGTTCCATCGTTTCAAGGCAGGCCCGTGGATGTGCCGATCTCAACCTTTTTCGGCGATCCCAATGTCAGCCATGTGCGGGCTAGCGTCAACCTGGGGTCGATTCATATCGAGCAGCAAGTGGGACGCGTGATCATTCACAACCGCACCACCTTCGGCGCCTACGATCGCGGGTATCAGAATTTCGTTCCGGGCGCGGTAAGCGCGGACAAATCCCAGGACACGCTCACGGCATATAACAACGCCACCAAGCGCTTCAACTTCTTCAACCAGACCGATGCGACCTACACAGCGTATACGGGCAAGATCAAGCACACCCTGCTTGCCGGCGTCGAGGTCGGCAGCCAATTGACGGACAATTTCCGCAATACGGGATTCTTCAATAACAGGTCGACGTCGATCCTGATTCCTTTGTCATCGCCGACCATCACCACACCCACGACCTTCCGCCAGAGCGCGACCGACGCGGACAACCATCTCAATACCGCCGTTGCCGCTGCCTACGTTCAGGATCAAGTCGAGCTATCCCGGTACGTTCAACTTATCGGCGGGGTACGCTTCGATCGATTCGACCTGGCGTATCACGATAATCGGTCGGGTACGAACCTGGAGCGCATCGACAGACTAGTTTCGCCGCGTGCTGGAATCGTGGTCAAACCGGTCCGCAACGTCTCGTTTTACGGGAGCTACAGCATCTCCTATCTGCCCAGCTCAGGCGATCAGTTCTCGTCGCTCACCACCATTACCCAACAGGTCAAGCCGGAGAAGTTCAACAACTACGAAGGCGGCGTGAAATGGGACGTTCGCCCGCGGCTTTCATTCACGGCAGCAGTGTTTCGTTTGAACCGCACAAACACCAGGGCAACAGACCCGAACGATCCGACGCGGATTATCCAGACGGGCAGCACGCGCACCAACGGTTTCGAGATCGGAATCAACGGAAGCTTGACCCGCGCGTGGAGCATCGCCGGAGGCTACGCCTATCAAGACGCGTTCATCAGCAGCGCGACCGCGGCTGCGCTGGCGGGACAGCAGGTGGGCCAGGTTCCGCACCACACTTTCTCCCTATGGAACAACTATCAGATCTCGCGCCGGCTGGGTGCGGGCTTGGGCATTCTGCACCGGTCGAATATGTTCGCCGCAGTCGATAACACGGTAACGCTGCCTGGCTATACTCGAGCGGACGCTGCCGTATTCTATTCACTCACGGAACGTTGGCGCCTGCAGGCGAACCTGGAGAACCTGCTCGACAAGACGTATTATCTGAACGCGGACAGCAACACCAACATCTCGCCGGGTTCACCGCGGACGCTTCGTGTGGGATTGACGGCTAGGTTCTGAAACCCCGCTCCATAACGGTCGCGGCTCGGAATCGAATCTTTCCGAGCCGCGACAGTTATGGAGCGGTGTAATACGCGATCTGGCGGCCCGACGCGAGCATCCCGTCCAGATCCTGGCGCGAGTAGTAGCGGCCCTGCGCGAACACGCCCGAAACCCTGCGGGTGTTGCTGATATCCTGCAGCGGGTTTCCATCCAGCAGAACCAGGTCCGCGATCTTGCCGGTCTCGACCGATCCCATCTCGTGAGACCACCCAAGCAGCCGCGCCGGAGCCAGCGTGGCCGATTCCAGAGCTTCTCGTGGCGACAGTCCCGCGGCGACCAACTGAGTCAGTTCGTTCTGCAGATTTCCGCGAGACGCGGTGTAGGCGTCGGCACTACCGGTCCCTGCCAGCAACTCGACTTTGTAACGCTTGGCCAACGCGGTGAGCTGATACAGCTTGGTGGAAACGGCGCCCTGACTGAGAAGGGGGGATATGCGCGTCCCGAACATCGCGCACTTTTCGAAGAACTTGACGACGGTGTCGTCAGTGAGCACGCCCAAATTCGACAACCCTTCGATGATTCCCTGCCTCGCGTTCACGGCTTCGAGCGGCGAGACATCCGCGGGAACCGCACCGTCCAGACGCAGCCGCCAATGCCGCGCTTGTTCCGCCACAGCTAGGTATGCCTCGCGCGAAAGATCCGGAAGAACCTGGATGAAGTCGACGGAGTCCCCGAACAGGCGGTCGAACGCCAGACGAGCGGTCTGAGCCGTCTGATTTCCACCCACAGCTGGTCCGCTGGCGACGATGCGCGGGCCGATTGCCCTGCCCTTCTGAATCTCCAGACGCGTTTCCGCAGCCTGATTGTAGTCCCCACCTGGGTCCCGGATTCCGGTCACGCCGAAAGCCAGGAAAGCCGGAAGCTGCCGATCGGGATTGCGAAGCTGCACCTGCATATCCCACAGGCCTGGGGAGAGATACCGCCCGGTCCCATCCACAACGCGGGCATTTAACGGAAGCTTGAGAGAGCCTTGCGCGCCCATCGCGACGATCCGCTCGCCCTCAATCACCGCCGTCTGATGCGGCCGGACTGTACCGGAGGCAACATCGACAACGGTAACGTTCTCCACGACCACTGCGGCGGAGCATAGGCACCCGCACAGTGCGATCAGGGCCAAGCTGATGCGCATTTGAATGATTGTACCTCCGTTGTGCTATTCTAAAAAGACTTTATCGACCTGTCAGGCGATAATATTCCAGGACAAGCTATTATGCCGAAGTTGAAAACCCATAAAGGTGCGGCCAAGAGGTTCAAGAAGACGGGAACCGGCAAAGTCAAACGCCGGCATGCATTTGCCCGCCATATCCTCACTTCGAAGTCGCGCTCACGCAAGCGCCGGCTGGGTCAATCCGCCATCGCGGACGAGACTAACTCGCCGGAAATCAAGCGGATGATACCGTATTAAGGCGAATTTTGCCTTAACCAAAGGCGGGGCTTTCGAGCTCCCCCGCGAGTGGACAGTGCGCCGCACGTGCCTGTTCCGCCGCGCTTTTAAATTCCAATAAAGGAGAAGAAACGTGCCCAGAGTAAAACGTGGATCCAAGCGCCGGGCAAACCGGAGCAAAACCCTAGGCCTCGCCAAGGGGTTCTTCTTAACCAAGAGCAAGCTGCACCGCGCCGCCCAAGAGGCTGTCGAAAAGTCTCTGAAGTACGGCTATGTCGGACGACGCCTCAAGAAGCGCGATTTCCGCTCCCTGTGGATTGTCCGCATTGGCGCAGCCTGCCGCGCAGCCGACATTTCCTACAGCCGCTTCATGGACGGGTTGAAGAAAGCCGGGGTCGATCTAAACCGCAAGATCCTGGCCGACATGGCCCTGAATGACCCACCCGCGTTCAGCGCGCTGGTGAGCCAAGCCAAGGCAGCCGTCGAAAAGGTGTAAAGTAGGCGGGTTGTCTATGGAAGAAAACGATGACGCCCTTGCCAGCGATGCCCTTTCCAGCTTGGAGGAGCGGATTCACCGCACCGTGGAGCTGGTGTCCACCCTCCGCAGCGAACGCGACGCGGCTGTAGCCGACGCGCGAAAACTCCGCCAGGAATTAGAAGACCTGCGCAGCCAGCGCAAACAGGCGCGCGTCCGTATCGAAAAACTGCTGGGTCAAATGGACCTGATCGCCGGACGATAGACCGGAGGCGTAAGCTTGTTAGCAGGAGTGTCGCATGGATTCCGGAACTGAGCGCAGGACGGTCCGCGTCACCATTTACAATCAGCCCTACACCCTGGCGGTAAGCGGCGAATCCGGCGAAGTGGAAGCCCTGGCCCATTCGGTGGATCAGCTCATGACCGATATCGCGCAACGAGCCGGTAACGTCGACGGAAGCAGCGTGGCGGTGCTGGCGTGTCTCCATCTGGCCGATCGGCTGCGCGGCATGGAGCAGGAGCTGGCGGACTTCCGCGACAGAGTAGACGAAAAGTCCCGCCAGTTTTCGATCCTGTTAGATCAGGCCATCCGATAAATTTCTTAGCGTGACCGTTCTTACTTCCAGGCTGCTCGCGAGCTTACCGGGGATCGAACACGGCTTCGGCACGCGCCAGTCTAAACTCGATCAAGCAGCGATGGCAAGCGTGAAGCAAATTCACTCTGACGTCTCCTTCGTTGCACATCAGCCGGGCTGCATCGGGGAAGGCGACGCGATTATCACCCGTGATCCAGGCCTCGCCGTCTCCATCCGCACGGCGGATTGTTTTCCGATTCTGCTGGTGGATCGCGATACGCGCGCCGTCGCCGCCATTCACGCCGGGTGGCGGGGGACCGCCGCGGGAATCGTTACTTCGACACTCACCCGCATGCGCGATGAATTCGGAACCGATCCAAGAAATGTTTTCGCTGCCATCGGACCAGGCATCGGCGTATGCTGTTACGAAGTAGGACTGGATGTCGCGAAGCAGTTCGGTAAAAGTGAAGCGGAAAAGCTGGATTTA
>Ga0207711_10005483_pt1 | contig 10724 bp, 10 predicted proteins | sample KBSS34metaG_FD_184401 | JGI IMG/M metagenome (GOLD analysis project Ga0207711, IMG submission 184401) | Switchgrass rhizosphere microbial communities from Kellogg Biological Station, Michigan, USA - KBS S3-4 metaG (SPAdes) (version 2) | ecosystem: Host-associated > Plants > Roots > Rhizosphere...
GAACCTTCCTACCCGGAAGTAGTTCGCCCAGCCGCGCAGCGTGCGGTTCAACTTGCCCACCATCGCCGTGGTCTCTTGCCATCCCGTCTTCAGGGCCGTGAGCTCATGGATTCAGACATTTCGTCACCTCCATGCCTGCTCCGGTTGCTTCCGGCTGGAGCGGTTGCCGGGTGGGCCTTGCACCCACTGGAAAGCGCCGCCTTTTCACGGCGCACACCCGAAGCGGACACCCGCCCATCAAAGGCCATCTTCTCAAAGCGGTCGGTCGACACGTACGTGGCCCATCTCCACGAGGAGTCCCGTCATGCTTCAGGCTTCCTATGAGGGGCGCCTTGCACGAGTGGTATGCCTCCACGCCGGCTTCGACTCATCGGCGGGTGCGCCGTTGATCCGCGGTAGCCGGCCCTCCTCCAGCCGTGCGAACACGGCGCGACAAAAAGCCGTGAAAACACGCACCTTCTCGCTGCGACGCTGTACGGCGCGATAGACAAGGTGTACAGGCGGGGCCTCGCACGCCTCCCAGTCCAGCAGGGCTGGCACAAGGGCGCCACTCGCCAAGTGCTCCTGAACCGTGATGTCGACCGCGCGCACGACCCCTCCGCCGTTCAATGCATCAGAGATTAGCCAGCTCTGGTCGTCGCACACCGAGCGGGGTTCGACCCCGACAACACACCGGGCGCCGGTCCTCTCGAACATCCATTGCTCCAGAACCACCCCTTCCGGCGATCGATAGCAAAGACAGGCGTGGCGCGCGAGATCTTCCGGCGCTGACGGAATGCCGTGCTGGGCCCAGTACCGAGGTGCCGCACAGACGATGAGCCTGGTCTGCGCAAGATGGATTGCCACGAGGTCGTCGTCATCCAACCAATCGAGCGCGACCAACACGTCGAGGCCCTGCTGCCCCAAATCGGTATCGCGGTAAGCCCGTCGCAACTGGACAGTAAGCTGCGGATAGGCATTCCGAAATTCACCCAGCGCCGGGGCGAGACAGCCCGCTCCGATGTTCGGCGGCACCCCTACCGTGAGCGTCCCTCGCAGGGCCGGGCGAGTCGAAGAGAGATCCGCCTCGGCGCGTTCCAGCTCGGCGAGAGCGCTACGGCACCGAGACAGATAGGCTTCGCCATCCGGTGTCAGGGACACGCCTCGGCTGTTGCGCATCACGAGCTGCGCACCCAGATGCGCCTCCAGTGCCTTGAGCAGCTTGGACACGGCCGGCGGCGAGATCCCAAGCGCCAGCGCAGCGCTCGAGATGCTGCCTTGCTCGGCGACGGCCACGAAGTACTCGATGCCACGGAGGCGATCCATGTCGGCCTATCGTATGAACCAACGGTTAAGGCTACCTTTCTACGTGAAGGACTTCAAGCGCGACCTGCGGACTTCTAGACTGCATCGGCGTCATCGACTGGAGTTTCCATGCGCAGGTTCTCGTTCATCGGCGGTGTCTGCGCCGCGCTGGCAGTTGCACTCGTTGCACCCTCGTCCGCAGCGCCACCTTGGCCGAGCGCGGCAATCACCCTCATCACCCCCGCGCCACCCGGTGGAGCCATCGATCTCACGGCACGTATCGTTGCCGATGGTCTGGCGGCCCAGCTCGGACAGAGCGTTCGTGTCGATCCGCGCCCAGGGGCCGACGGCATCCTCGCTGCACAGGCATTCCTCTCGGCGAACGATCCGGACCACACCTTCCTCGTGACGTTCGGTGGGCTCCTGGTCAGCAACCCGGTCACGCATGACAAGCTTCCGTACGACGTGAGTTCCGACTTCGTCCCCGTCGTGCTGCTGGCCACCGACACGATCGTGATCTGCGCCGCGGCAGAGTTCCCCGCCGAATCGCTGGGAGACCTCATCCGCGAGATGCGGACGCGTCCCGATGCAGTCCGATGGTCCAGCGCGCCCGGCGAGCCCAAGCTGCGCTTTCTCGGTCTGCTGAAACAGATTGAGGCTCGTCCACTCTTTGTTCCGTACAAGTCCCTGAACCAGGCCGTGATCGACCTGTCTGCCGGACGCATCGAAGTGGTCGTTGCTCCTCTGGCCGTTGTCCGCTCTCAGTTGCAATCCGGCAAGCTCAGGCTGCTTGCCACCTTGGCAGCCGAGCGATCGCCCGCCGCGCCGAACGTTCCCTCGGTCACCGAAGCAGGCTATCCGCGAATGGCAATGCTCCCGTTCATCGGCCTGTTTGCGAGATCCGGGACGCCACCCGAGGTCGGGGCGAGACTCGCCCGCGAGATCACCACCCTCCTGTTTAATCCCGCGGCCGAGCAAGCGCTTCGGAACGCAGGGCTCAAGCCCATCGGAGGGTCACCTCAAGCGTTGGGTGCGGTCGTTGGCGAGAAGCTGCGTGAGAACCGCGAGCTCGCGCGCGTGGTGGGTCCGGGCTGGCAGTGAATCGCATCACGGTCGACAGCGAAGGAGAGCCCGTCGACGCGCTTCTCCACCAGCCACGCAGTCCTGACCGCCAAGTCGGCGTCGTCGTGTCTCCGGGCCGCGCAGCCACTCTCGAGGAGCTGAACTGGCTTGCGGCCCCACTCGCTGACGCCGGATACACGGTGCTCGTTCAGGGCTACCGGACAGGGCGGACGCGCTATCAGCTTCGGGATGTCCAGGATGTTCGATGCGCCGTTTCGTGGCTGCAGTCAGAAACGCGTGGATCGATCCGCAGGATCGCGGTCATCGGGCATTCGAGAGGCGCAAGCGCCAGCCTGCGCGCGGCGGCGAGCGACCCACGCATCGACGCAACGGTCGCCCTGTCAGCGCCTGTCGACGTGGCACGCTACATGAACGCCTTGCGGGAACACTCACCGAGCCGCTATCGAACTCTTGCCGAGGGCTACGGTGCCACTCCGTCAGGCGATCCGCACTACTACGCCATTATCTCGCCGCTGTCGCACGCGTCGTTCAATGCGTCGCCCGTGCTGCTGATTCACGGTACGGACGACATGGTCGCACCCAAGGAACACAGCGAGTGGATGCATGCAGCTCTTGTTAGTCACGGAAGAGCGCGCGTGCGGCTCGAGCTCATCGCCGGGGCGGGTCACTTTTTCGAGAGTCGGTTCAACGGGTACCTTCATGCGCAGGTAGTTGAGCTCGTCGTCGAGTGGCTCCACGACACCATCTCGCAAGCCCCTCCAATCGGGAACGCTGGCGAACAGCCACTTCAGCCAGGAGCGTGACGCCGACGCAGGTCAGGAAGCTGCGGTCGCGTATCGCGGGCAAGAGTCTCCTTGAGACTACGTGCTGCCGCTCAAATCCAGCGACTCAATAACGGCTTGCCGTAACCGGACCTTTAGTACTTCGCCGCGTCGGCTGTCCGCTACGCCTTACGAACCTGCCATTCGCAGCAGCCGATTACCTCGCGGACTCAGGACCCACTTACAGGTTCCGGCCCTCGAGAGCCGGCCTGCGTCATTGAATCAGCATTGATTGTGGATCGATGACCTTGCCCCCTGGAGTTCGCCTGAAGGCATCCGAGGCCAGGCAAGCCTGAAACTCCTCCACGGTCGCGAAGTTGCTGGCCGCGATCTCGACCGCGTTGTGGTCCGGATCGCGGTAGTACAGGCTCGTGCTCGGGCCGTGGTCCATCGCCCGATAGGGCAAGACGCCGAGGTCGCGCAGGCGCCGATAGCGCTCACCCAGGACGTGCATCGAGGCGTTGCGCAACTGCATGTGGTGCAGCCCCGGGTCGCCACTGGGCGCATCGCGGGTTCCGGGCATCTCGAAGATCGCCACCACGTCCTGATAGGGGGGCTCGATGTGCAGCCTGAAGAAGCACATGCGAGTCGGCTTGATCGCCCCGCCCAGCGGCTCGTCCGCACCGACCGCATGCTCGAGAGAGGGCTCGATCTCCAGCAGTTGTCTGTACCACGCCGTCATGGCCTCGTAGCGGCCGGTGGCGAGCACGATCTCCCCCAGCCGCATGGGGCGGCAGAACGATGTCGGAAGTGCCCTACCACCTCCTACACGCTCGACTGCTGCCATGTTGGCTCAGCGTCGGCTTTCAAGGCCCTAATTTGACCGAGAAGAACTTCGGCTCCGGGTCGCCAGCGGGTCCACGCGAACCCGATCTCGATCCCGTAGATCTGCCGGACGAAACGAATGGCCAGACGTCCGACTTCTGGCGTCCGAAGTGGATCTTGGTCAACCGCCGCCGATCACGCGTTCGCAGTGACGAGCCCTTTGACGCAACCCTTACACTGAATCTGCGTCCTCCGCCCTTGGCCGTTGGCGTAGCACCTGGGCTTCTGACCCGGCGGGGGCGCCCCTCGAATGCCGTCGCCGTCTAGCTTCACTTCTACCAAGGAACGACCATGACCAGTCCGATGTATACGTTCGCCGTTCCCGTCTTCAAGCAAATGCTGGTGGCGCTCAAAGCCGTACTGGCGCAGGCGAGTACGCACGCCACGGCCCACTCGATCGAGCCCGACGCCTTGCTGCAGGCGCGCCTGTATCCGGACATGTTTGCGCTGGCCAAGCAGGTGCAGATCGCGGCCGACTTTGCGCGTGGAGTATCGGCACGCTTGGCGGGTGTCGAGGTCCCCACCAACGAGGGACAAGAGATGAGCTTTGCTGATCTTGATGCCCTGTTGGCCCAGACGGTGAACTTTCTGGACGGCCTGAGCGCATCGCAGTTCGAAGGCAGCGAAAGCACAGAGATCATCTTGCGTCCCGGTACACCGAAGGAGAAGAGGCTGGTCGGTCAAACCTATCTGGCCAGCTACGGGCTGCCGCAGTTCTTCTTTCATGTCACCACCGCGTATGCCATCCTGCGCCACAACGGTGTCGCCATCGGCAAGCGTGACTTCATGGGCGCGTACTGACCGGCGTTTGAAGTTGTGATCCCTGGCTGATCACGCGGTCCCTCGACCATCAGTTGCCGGATCTGATTGCCGAGGATGCACGGACACGACTCTTCGCGACTGCGTATCCGTGCGTTTGCCGGCATGACGCTGGCGGTGGCAAGCCTCGTAGGTTGCACAACCCAACCGACGAAGGCGCCACCATCGCCACCACCCCCGCTCACCGCCGGACGTTCCGCCGATGCCCCAGACGATGCGGATCCGCTGCAGAAGGCATTCGAGCGGTGGGTCATGGACTTCCGCACCAGCGCACGAGGGGGAGGCATCGACGAGGCGACGTTAAACGTCGCGTTCGCCGACGTTCGTTACCTGCCACGCGTGGTTGAACTGGACCGAGCGCAGCCCGAGTTCATTCGCCCGGTCTGGAGCTACCTCGACAGCGCCGTGTCGCCTCAACGTGTGGCGCTGGGTCAGGACAAGTGGTGGCAGTTTCGTGCCGATATCGATGTTGCGGCAGCGCGCTACGGTGTAGCGCCGGCAATCTTGGTTGCCATCTGGGGCGTCGAGAGCGACTACGGCAGCAACTTCGGAAGCATCCCGACCGTCGATGCGCTGGCCACGCTCGGCTTCGAAGGTCGGCGTGAGGATTGGGCCCGCGGCCAGTTGCTCGCCGCGTTGAGGATTCTCCAGAAGGGCGACATCGTGCGCTCAGAGATGCTGGGCTCCTGGGCCGGTGCCATGGGCCAGACGCAGTTTTTGCCTTCGGTTTTTCTGGGCTATGCGGTGGATGCCGACGGCGATGGTCGGCGAGACATTTGGGGCAGCATGGCCGATGTCATGGCCTCGACGGCGAACTTCCTGGCGCGCTCGGGATGGCAGGCGGACCAGCCCTGGGGCGTGGAGGTCCGGTTGCCGCCGCGCTTCGATGTCGGTCGTGCCGACGTCGCGGTGCGGCAAGCCAGCGCACTGTGGGCCGCCGAGGGCGTTCAGACCATCAATGGCGCGCCGCTGCCGCAGTTCACCGAGGCCACTTTGCTCCTTCCCGCAGGCGCAGGCGGGCCCGCCTTTCTGGTGGGCCTGAACTTCCAGGTCATCCTTCGCTACAACAACTCGACCAGCTACGCGTTGGCGGTCGGCCTTCTTGCGCAACGAATGGCCGGCGGCCCCGGGGTGCAGGCGCCATGGCCGCGTGATCTGGTCGCGCTCTCACGCCAGCAATTGACGGCGCTGCAAACGGCCTTGAACCAGCGCGGCTTCGACAGCGGCGCACCTGACGGCGTGATGGGGCCGACCACGCGCGGCGCAATCCGAGGCTATCAACGCAGCGTCGGATTGCCTGCCGACGGCTATCCCACCGTGGAGCTGCTGCAGCGCTTGCTGGCGCAGTAGATGGGCACGGGAACCGTTGCCATTCAAGCTGATTCCGCAAAGGATCGGCCATGCTGAATGACCGCTTCGCGGCATTGGACTGGATCTTTTGAACTTCAGCTACGGGTCCGACTGCGGTTCCTGCCGCTTCCGAGCTCCTTGCTTGAAACCTGCCGTTCGCGTCGGTCCGCCGAGTAGCTGACGTTCGATCACTGAATCACGGCGTCCGCACTCAGCAGCAACGACTGTGGAATCGTCACTCCGAGCGCGCGTGCGGTTGCGACATTGATGAATAGCTCAAACTTGGTTGGTTGCTCCACAGGGAGGTCTGCCGGTTTGGCGCCCTTCAATATCTTGTCGGCGTAAACAGCTGACCGACGACACATCTCTATCTGATCAGCTCCATAGGACAGTAGCGCGCCATTCTCAAAAAGTTCCCGTGAATGCGCGCACATCGGCAGACGCCGCTCGAGCGCCAGTTTCGGAATAGTCGCTCGCGCTTGAAAGAAGATTCCTCCTTGCGCGGGCACTAGCGCTTGCATACGCGCACGCACCATGGCGTCGAGCGACGACTCGATCTCCTGAAGTGTGCGCGCTTCGAACGTCTGAAGAAGCAAGCCGAGTTGATCCGCGGCGGTTCGGAAGGCTTGAAAGTACAGTTCTTGACCCTGCTGATCTGGGTTGATCAGGAAGCCGACACGCGAGAGGCTCGGTACTATTTCTTTCAATAGCTGGAGGCGTTTGCCGGCTGTATCTCGCCCGATGCTGGCGAGTCCCGTCACATTTCTACCAGGCTGCGCAAGGCTTTGAACCAAGCGCATTCCCACTGGATCGGGAACAAACATGAACACGATTGGGATTCTTGTCGTGGCGTCTCGCAAGTACGGCGCCGCGGTTTGACCTCCCATCAAGACATTGACATTCAATGCCACGAGCTCGGCGGCCATGCTCTTGAAGCGCGCAGGAGCTTCGTTGGGGAAGCGATGCTCGAGCTTGAGGTTACGTCCATCGACGTAGCCCAGTCTCGCGAAACCCTCGAGCAGTGCTTCGAAATAGGGGGGCTCCTCTGCAGCGCTTCCGGCATGCCAGAGATAGCCAATCACGGGAACTTTGCCGCCGGGTTGAGCCCAAGCGATACCCGAACTCGCAACGGCTACACCGCCGGTGAGCAAGAGGAAATCGCGCCGTCTCATAGACGTTGCTGTTGCCACTGCGGTCAGCGAACCGTCATCTCCGCAAGCACACGCCTCATCAGCTCTGGTTCTCTGTAGGCGCTTCGCGGCCTCAAAAGGTTTCCGACCTCGGCCATGATCTTGTGCACGTCCGGCTCACGAGCCGCCAGTCGGGTGACCGCCGCGCCGAACTGCAGCGTCTGGGCGAAATCGTTTGGTCGATCGCCCGTGGCGCGCGGAAACACCAAATCCGGCAGTGCGGCCATCGCCCATGGCGTTTCGAGGATCGATTCCACGCCCGCGAAGAAGTCTTCAGCGAGACGAGGCGATAGGGCCGTAGACCCCGAGGCTTCGCCGAGCAAGCGGCGAAGAAGGACCGCCTCTTGGGCGGCAACGGTCATCCCTTGCCCATAGACCGGGTTGAAGACGCAGATCGCATCGCCGAGCGGCAAGAGGCCTGCGGGAAAGGACCGGAGGCGCGCGAAGTGGCGTCGAACGCTCTTCGGGAATGAATAGCGAACAAGGTCGTCGATGCGCTCGGCGCCGCTGATGGCATCAGAGACGGTCGGCGTGCGCAGCAGACGAGCCCACCTCAGGAACCCCGCCTCGTCGCCCGGCGGCTTCTCGTCGCCCCGTCCCCCGAGTGCCACGATCCATTTGTCGCCTTCCATCGGGTATAAAAAAGCGCCGCGACTTGTAGCGGGGGCGTCGGGGAGGTGAAGCACCGCTTTCCACGGATTCCTCTGGCCGCTCGGAATTCGGTAGCGAGCGGTCGTATAGCCAACGTCGACGCCAATCTGGGTTTCTTCCGGCTCCTGCCTGTCCGTTGCTTTCAACAATGCGATGGTCGGCGCGCCTCTGCCGGAGGAATCGATGATGAGGTCAGATGCGAAGAGGCCGGCCGTTCCGTCCTGTTCGACGAAGCGAACTCCTGTCGCTTTCGATCCGTCTGGGCCCGGGACGATTTCCGTGACGCGTGCCAGCGATCGGATCTCGACGTTCTTCGTTTTCCGGAGTCGCTCACGCACCGTGAATTCGAGGCGCGGCCGAGACATTGCGTAGACGCGCATGCTCAAGTCGCGGACAGGGAAAGGATCGAATCCGGGCCGCTCTGTCCGTACGTCGATTCCGCCACGCAGCGGTACTGCGCCCGCTGCGAGCAAGTCGTCTTCGAAGCCGGGCAACAGTTCGCAAAGTGCCTGAAGCCCTCCGGCCAGGAGCACATGCACATGCCTCGACTGGGGCGTCCCCGAACGATGGGAGGGTGCCAGCGGAAGTGAGTCCCGGTCCAAGACCGTGACCCGATCGAAATGATCCGCAACTGCAGCCGCCGCAGCGAGGCCGCCCATGCCAGCACCGATGACGACCGCGTGAGACCCGACGGGGGACGACGACATCTCTCGCTCCCTGGCGCGCTTCGGCCAGGCGTTGCACCCTGAGCCCTGGATCGCCCCGCCTGTAGCAGCCGGTGGCCTCGAGGCACACCTGCGCAAGCTGCGCCCCACAGCCTCGCTGCTCCAGCCACGTGATCAACGCTGCGTGACCCTTGCTGTCGTTGGCGAACACGTGGCTCTTGATCTTGTCGCGTTCATCGAGCACAGCCACGTCGAGCTTGCCCTTGGACACGTCGATGCCAATTCGCTGTCGTCCACTGGATGGCGTGGCGTCCAAGTCAGGCATTCGGTTTGCCACGCGTTGGAAGCTCTTGATTTTCGCCGGCGCCACGCGCAATCTCCGCTTTCCGTTCAAACCGGCTCTGACAACTGCCTTCGCTCCGAGGAGATGGTAATGAAAGCCTTGATTGCGTTCGCCACTGGGCTGCTCGCAGCCGCCCCCGCGTTCGGGGTGACGATCGTCTATACGACCTCGCTGTCGGGCCCGAACGAGAACCCGCCCATTGCCTCGCCCGGCATCGGCGTCGCCACCGTCACCGTCGATACGACGGCGCATACGCTTCGCGTCCAGGAGACGTTCAGCGGCCTGACCTCGGGGACCACGGCTTCGCACATCCATTGCTGCAACCCGCCACCGGCAACGTCCGGGGTCGCAACGATGACGCCGACGTTCTCCGGCCTGCCGCTCGGCGTGACGTTTGGCAGCATGGACCAGACGCTTGACACGACGTCGTTGGCCACCTACAACGCGCCGTTCGTGACCGCCAATGGCGGCACCGCCCTCGGCGCCGAAGCCGCGTTGTTCTTCGGCATCGCCCAGGGCACCGCGTACGTGAACATCCACACGACCCAAAATCCAGGCGGAGAGATTCGCGGCTTCCTCACCCCCGCGGCGGCAGTCCCGGAGCCTGAGACCTACGCGCTCTTCCTGGCGGGACTGGCGTCGCTCGGTGTCGCCGCGCGTCGCCGTCATCGTCGAGAGGTGGAGCGCCGCGGCGACTGACCCGCTGGCTCCGAGAGCGCGTGATGACGTGCTGGCGCGCAAAGCGTCGGTCCGCGTCTGAGTCAGAAGGCGCGCCGATCAGGGGTCTGTCCTCACGTTTGTCGAACCGAATTAGGAATATTGCCGCCAAATTGAGGACCGGCGGTTCATGGCGGCGACCGCCGGCAGGAATGTCAGTTGAAAGGCGCGTCGAAGCAGACGCCCGGTTTCGTCCCCGTAAGTTGCTTGGATTAGCTGTCGAGCTTCGACCTGAAGCAGGCATCCGACGGCCGAGATTGAAAGCCCCGAAGCGGTCATTGCTCGCGTCGCGGCTGGCTGAACAGCTACGACAGCCGTTACATGAACTGTGTCGGCGACATCGCCAGGTGAGTTGTGCCGTGGCCCGACGGCGCGCTTTAGCCGGCCCAGACGAAGGGAGCGAAGTGGCCGTTGCGCGTGCCGGTCGAGTCGTTCCACTTGATGCCGAAGACGTTGAACAGGCTGCGCGTCGCCTTTGCCAGCGACAGTCGGCTGTTCACCGGGTGCGCGGTGTTGTCCACCCCGATCGCCTGGCCCGGGGCGCTGGCGCTAGGGATGCCTTCGCAGGCTTGGTCCACCAAGTCGCCGGCGCGCACGGCGCGGTTCAGGCCGTCGATGTTGAACTCGATCGGCCGACGCTCGACGCCGGCGATCTTGCCGACCAACGGCCCCAACGCGGCCATCGGGCCGCCAACCCCACCGGTGGCGATGGCGCTGATCGCCTCTGCCTGCGCGTCGCTGGCACGCTCATCGATGATGAGCCCGACCGTTATGTTTCCCGCGCCCATCGCCCCCGGCGCATGCAGCATCACGATGAAGCTCAGCCCGTCGAGTGGCACGCCATCCTTGTGCCCTTTGTCGATGCGCAACGTCACCGCCGCCTTGCAGTCGCCTTCGGTCGGCGTGGCCGCCAGGTTGGAAGTGATGCAGGGGCACAGCAGCGTGCAGTTGCAGGTTTCCATGTATTCGCCGCTGA
>Ga0207711_10005485_pt1 | contig 10722 bp, 8 predicted proteins | sample KBSS34metaG_FD_184401 | JGI IMG/M metagenome (GOLD analysis project Ga0207711, IMG submission 184401) | Switchgrass rhizosphere microbial communities from Kellogg Biological Station, Michigan, USA - KBS S3-4 metaG (SPAdes) (version 2) | ecosystem: Host-associated > Plants > Roots > Rhizosphere >...
GAGTCGGGAAGTCGGGCGAGTTGGCGTGCCGGATCCTGGACGCGCCGGGCGCGGTGATCGCGACCAGCACCCGCACCGATCTGGTGGAGCTGACCGCGGCCTGCCGGGCTCGGCGGGGGCCGGTGTGGGTGTTCAACCCGTCCGGGTTGGGTGGCCTGCCGTCGACGGTCACGCTCCCGCGAATCACGCGGTCCGCTCCAAAGATGGCGCGCGCGAGCTCGGTCCGGCCGGCGCCGACCAGGCCGGCCAGGCCGACGACTTCGCCGGCACGCACCGTCAACGTCGCCGCCCGCACACCGTTTTCCGCTGAGACATCGTCCACGGCCAGGACGACGTCGCCCGGCCGCTCGCAGAACCGCGATCGGTACGTCGTCTCGACGGCCCGTCCCAGCATGAGGTGCACGAGCTCGTCGACCGTTCCATCGGCCGGCGCCATCGACGCGACGCTTCGCCCGTCGCGGAGCACGGTCACGCGGTCGGCAATCGATGCGATTTCCTGGAGCCGGTGCGAGATGTAGATGACGGCCACGCCGGTCGCCTTGAGCGTCCGGACGCGATCGAAGAGCCGCTCGATTTCCCGATCCGACAGCGCCGCCGTCGGTTCGTCCATGACGAGGATGCGCGCGTTCTGCGAGAGCGCCTTGGCGATCTCCACCACCTGCTGCTGCGCGATACCGAGCTCGTGGACGAGCGTGCGCGTATCGAGATCCAGGCCAAGCGCGTCCAGCAGGCGGCGGGCCTCGGCGTGCATCCGCCGGTCGTCGACGGTGCCTGGCAGCACGCCGCGGGGCTCGCGGCCGAGATAGATGTTCTGCGCGGCGTTGAGATACGGGACGAGCGAGAACTCCTGGAAGATGACCGCGATGCCCAGCTTGCGGGCGTCGGCGGGCGATCGCAGGCGCACCGGTACGCCGTCAACCAGGATCTCGCCCGTGTCCGCCCGATGCGCTCCGCACAGGATCCTGATGAGCGTGGACTTGCCGGCGCCGTTTTGCCCGAGCAGGAAGTGCACTTCGCCCGCCTGAACGCCGAGCGAGACGTCTTCCAGCGCGCGGACGCCCGGAAAGGCCTTGGAGATCCCGCGCATCTCGAGGAGCGGTGTCACGAGTTCGTCCGCTACGTCTGCTACCGGGGCCGCGGCGGCCCGGGCTCGGTCACGCGCAGCGTCGTATTGGGCGTGAGGCCCGAGATGAGGACCTGCGTCCGGCCCGACGGCCACACGATCTCGACGCTCTGAACGCCGGTGGCTTCGCCGAGGCCGAAATACAGGGGCAGGGCGCTCTGCGAGAGATAGCCTGACTTGCCGTCGTGCCACTGCGTCAGCACACGGCCGCCGACGGTGACGCGGACCCTTGCGCCGAGCGCGTCGCGGTTTGACGCGGTGCCGGTGAGCGCCACGCCCAGCCAATGCACCGAGCGGCGCTGGGCGAGGTTGCTGACCAGCACCTGCGGCTCGGAGTTGAAGTCGTTGGTGACGAGGTCGAGATCGCCGTCCTGGTCGATATCGAACATGATCGATGACCGGGTGCCGAGCGGCGCCATCACCGTGATCTTTCCCGATCGTCCCTTGCAGGGCGGGACGGTGGCCGAGGCCGGCAACGAGCAGTCGATGTCGAACCAGGGCGTATGCGTCCGGCCGCCCCGCCGGGGCTCGATCCCCAGGATGAACTCGCTGTCGAGGAACGTCTCGCCGCGGTTGTTGAGCAGCAGCGAGTTGATGCCGTACCGGTGCGGGTAGTCCATCGACGAGGCGATGAAGACGTCCTGCCAGCCGTCGGCGTTCAGGTCGCCCACGCTCGGGCCCCACGGCCAGTAATTCTCGAGGCCCACGCGATCGGAAATCTCCTCCATCTTCGACGCGCCGGTGTTGCGGAAGAACGCGTTGCCGAAGATGAACTTCGTGCCGTCGCCCTGCAGGTACTCCGTCGTCCACGCCATCCGCGACTTGAGCTTCTCGCGCTCGGGTCCGACGGTGAGGCTCATGTCCGAATGCATGTCGGTGACGAGCAGATCGGGGCGGCCGTCGTTGTCGTAGTCGAAGAACTTGATCCCCATCGCGCCCCACGGGGTGCGCGGGAAGACCTGCGGCGTCCTGTCGACGAACATCTTCCCGCCCTGGTTCTGGAAGTAGTGGTTGGACCCCTGCATGTTCAAGGTGTAGAGATCCGCAAACCCGTCGTCGTTCAGGTCCGCCACGCTGGCGTCCCCGCTCCACCCGGCGTCGCCGAGGCCCATCGCCTTCGTGACATCGCGGAACCGCAGGCCGCCGAGGTTCTTGTAGAGGATCGCGGTCTCCGACCGATCGGCGTGGAGATGGCCGTCGAAGCCGTCGGCCAGGCCGACGAACGCGCCGCCTCTCCCTCGCTCGTCCGCCGTGTAGTGCCCGACGTTACACACGTACAAGTCCACCAGGCCGTCGTTGTCGAAGTCGAAGAACACCGCGCCCGACGAATGGCCTACGTAGTCGACACCGGCCGCCTTCGACACGTCGCTGAACCGGCCGTGGCCGTCGTTCTGGAACAGGACGTTGCCGCCGCGTACCGTCGTGACGAACAGGTCCTCGTCGCCGTCGTTGTCGACGTCCGCAAAGGACGCGGTCACGCTGATGCGGTCGGCGAGCGCGACGCCGGCGTCCTTCGTAATGTCCGCGAACCGGCCGCCGCCGAGGTTCTTCCAGAGCTGGTTGCCGCCGATTTGATTGGTGAAATAGATATCCGGCAGGCCGTCGCCGTCCACGTCGGCGACGGCGATGCCGTTGCCGTGGTCGTAGTGCACGGGCTTGTACGCGACGGCCGCGTCGTCCACGACGCGGTGAACGAACGTGATGCCGCTTTCCTTGACGCGGTCGGTGAACTGGAAATCGTAGGCGACCTTGAAGCGATCGACGGACGCGCGCTGCGCTCGCGCGCGTGCGTTCAGGGTGGTCACGCCGATGTCCGGATCGGGGAATCGGACCTGCGGCGACTGCGCGGCGACCGCCGCTCCGAGCACGAGCAGCAGAACCGCGACCTTCGCTCCGCGCGCCATCGACCGGATTATACCGGTCCGGCCGTTTGATATCATGCGCAACCTGATGACGGATTCCGATCGATCCGGCGGTTCGTGGCTCGCGTCGGCAGGCCTGCGCCTGTCCGACTGGTTCGAACACTGGTTTCCCGACGCGTTCGCGCTGGCGCTGGTGGCCGTCACCCTCGTCTTCCTCGCCAGCGTGGCGGCCGGCAACTCCCCCGTCCAGTCCGCGGCCTGGTTCGGCGCCGGATTCTGGGATCTCGTCAACTTCACGATGCAGATGACCCTGATCATCATCACCGGCTACTCCGTCGCCACGGCGCCGCCGGTGTACCGCGTCGTGTGCCGGCTGGCCGAAGTGCCGAAAACGGGCCGAGGCGCGGTGGCGTTCGTCGCGCTCTTCTCGATGCTGTCGTCGCTGATTTCGTGGAGCTTCAGCCTGATCATCAGCGGCCTGCTGGCGCGCGAGGTCACGCACCGCGTGCGGGGGGCCGACTACCGCGCGGTCGGCGCGGCGGCGTACCTGGGCATCGGCAGCGTCTGGGCCCTCGGCCTGTCCTCGTCCGCGGCGCTGATCATGGCCGCGCCCGGGTCGCTGCCCCAGTCGATTCTCGCAATCAGCGGCGTCATCCCGCTCAGCCAGACGCTGCTGCTCTGGCAGAGCATGCTGACCGCCGGCGTGATCGTCGTGATGTCGATGGTGATCTCGTATTACTCCGCCCCGGCCGAGAACCGCGCGCGCAGCATGGCCGACATGGGCGTCCGCTACGAAGCCATCGTCATCCCTGCCGAGAAGCCCGAGAAGCCCGGCGAGTGGCTGGAATACAGCCCGCTGCTGAGCATCGTGGTGGGCGCATTCGGCCTGGCGTATCTCGCGACCGAGGTGGCGTCAAAGGGCGCGTCCGTCATCCTCGAGCTCAATCACTACGTCTTCCTCTTCCTCATCGCCGGCATCCTGCTCCACTGGCGGCCGCGATCGTTTGTGAAGTCCATCGCCGCGGCGGTGCCGTCGGTCGCCGGCGTCCTGGTGCAGTACCCGATGTACGCCGGGATGGTGAGGATGATGACCGAGTCGGGGCTGGCGCGGCACATGGCGCACTTCTTCGTGGACGTGTCCACCCAGCACACCTACCCCGTTCTCGTCGGCGTCTACTCCGCGTTTCTCGGGCTGTTCGTGCCATCCGCCGGAGGCAAGTGGCTGATCGAAGCCCCGTATATGCTCGATGCCGCCAGGACGCTGCACGTTCACCTTGGATGGACGGTCCAGACCTACAACGCCACCGAGGCTCTCGCCAACCTCATTCACCCGTTCTGGATGCTGCCGCTGCTCGGCATCCTTGGCCTCAAGGCCCGCGACATCGTCGGTTACTCGGCGTTGCAGTTCGCGATCCACGTTCCGACGGTTCTGTTCCTGGTGTGGATCCTCAACTACACGCTGCCGTACGTCGCGCCGGTGCTTCCGTGATTACGTTGGCCACGGAGGCACAGAGGCACAGAGAAGGCCCTCGCCACGGCAGCGTGCCTGAAGCGAGTCGATGCGGTCGGCCGGCAAAGCCCGGCCGACCCGCAGGCCGTGAATTTGAAGAGACGAACCCGACACATTTCCTCCCGGGCTCGTCTCTTCGAATTCGCGGCCTGATGCCGCCGCTTCGCGGCGCCGCATTGACTCGCCTCTGTGTCTCTGTGCCTCTGTGGCCACGTGATCGCGATCGCAGCGTCGGTTAAGGAGTGGTTGCCGTGAAACCCAAGGTGCTGGTCACTCAGCGGATTTCTCAGGAGGCGCTCGACACCCTCGCGGCGCGGTTCGACGTCGAGAGCAACCAGAAGGACGCGCCGGTCAGCCCGGCGCAGCTGCTGCGGAAGCTGAAAGACAAGGACGCGGCCATCACGCTCATCACGGACGTCATCTCCGAGAAGATCCTCGCGGGCGTCCCGCGGCTCCGGATCGTGTCGAACGTCGCGGTCGGGTACAACAACTTCGACGTCGCCGCCGCGACGCGCCGCGGCGTGATGCTGACCAACACGCCCGGCGCCATGGACGACACGACCGCGGACTTTGCCTGGTCCCTCATTCTCGCGACCGCGCGGCGCCTCACCGAAGCGGACCGGCTGGTGCGGTCCGGCAAGTGGGCGCGCTGGCGGTTCATGGACTTCCTCGGGCGCGACGTCTACGGCAAGACACTCGGCATCTGCGGTTTCGGCCGCATCGGCCGCGGCGTCGCGCGCCGCGCTGCTGGGTTCGGGATGCGCGTGCTCTACACGGGTCCGCGGCGGGCGCCGGAGCGCATCGAGCGGGAGTTGAACGCGACGTTTGCCGACAAGGCGACGCTGCTGCGGGAGTCCGACGTCGTATCGCTGCACCTGCCGCTGTTCGCGGACACACGGCACTACATCGCGGCAGCCGAGCTCACGCTCATGAAACGAACGGCGATTCTGGTGAACACCGCGCGCGGTCCGGTGGTGGACGAGAAGGCGCTCGTGAAGGCGCTCAAGACCGGCGTGATCACGGCGGCAGGCCTCGACGTCTACGAGAACGAACCGGCGCTGGCGCCCGGCCTCAGGACGCTGCCGAACACGGTGCTCGCACCGCACATGGCGAGCGCATCGGTCGAGACGAGGCTGCGGATGTGCAACATGGCCGTGGCCAACTGCGTGGCGGGACTGACCGGCCAGCGCCCGCCGAACCTTCTCAATCCCGACGTGCTGCGGTAGGGAGAGCCCGTTGCTGTTCTCGCAGGACCAGCGGTTCACCTGCGCGCGCTGCGGCAGATGCTGCCGGCGGACGACCGTCCCGATCACCGCTGGCGAGGCCGCAGCGTACCGCAAGGCCGGCGCGGCGCGCTGGTTCCGCGAAGGCGTGGACGACACGTCTGCCTCCACGCGCGACCCGTTCGAACTGATTCCGGGACATGCGCCGCTGCTCCGCATTCGAAAGCGGCCCGACGGCGCGTGCGGCTTTCTCTCGCCCGAAGGTCTGTGCCGCATTCACGAGAGTCTGGGCGCGGATCGCAAACCGCTGGCGTGCCGGTTGTTCCCGTTTCGCTTTCATTCCACGGACGAAGGCGAGGTCGCGACGGTGAGCTTCGCGTGCCCGACGGTGATCGCGAACGAGGGCGCCGCGCTTCCCTCACAGGCCCGCGAGCTCCGCGCGCTTCACGCGGCATGGGCCAGGGCGCTCCCGGAACCGGTTGCCAACGTCGAGCTGGTCCGCGGCTACACGCTGTCGGGCGCGATGCTCCCGGGCCTGCGGGGAGTGCTCCGCGGACTGATCGACCGCGCGGGTCCGGACGGACGGCCGGACCTGTCCGTCAACCTGCGGCGCATCGCGGCGTTTCTCGAGGACCTGTCGCGGCCGCGCGTGCTTCGGCTCGAACCAGACGCGTTCTCTGCGTACTTCGAGCTGATGTGCCGCCACGCGCTCACCAATGAGAAGCCGCCCTCGACGCGTCGCGCCTCACGACTCGCCCGGCTATTGTTTCGCGGCTTCCTGCTCGCGGCCGCGTCGGTGCAGCTCCGCCTCGACGCCGTTCTCGCCCGGCGGCGCCTCGCGCTCCGGATCGCGCATGTCCGGCTGCTCGCCCATGTCCACGGGCTTGGGCCAGGCGCGGCTGGCTACGATCTCGGCGCCGCCTCACGCGTGCACCACGGATTGGACGACGAGGCCGTGCATGCCGCCGCCCACCGGTACCTCCAGGTGAGCTTCGACACGCTCGGCACGGGCAGACGTCCGATCGTCGAGGAAGTTTCGATGACGGTCGCCACTCTGAACGCGGCGTGTGTGCTGGCGCGCATGCACGCGGCGAAAAGCGGGAAACGGGTCGTGGATACCGAGAGCTTTGCGCAGGGCCTGCTCGAGTCGGCAGACCTCAACCACGCCGACGACGGCGGTCAGATGAGCACGTTTCTGACGGCGCTGTCCGGAGGTCTCGAGGCGTTGTACTTGTTTCCGGCGATGTCCTGATGCGAGCGCCCAGTCGCTACTCGTCGTGCAGGTGCTCGCGGAGCGTGTGCTGGTATTCCTCGTTCTGCTCCGCGCGGTGCTGCGGCAGCCGCCGCTTGCGCTCGGCTTTGACGTAGGCGCGGGTCTGGTCGGAGCTCGACATGCTGGCCGCCGTCAGCAGCCGCTCGAGATCCTCACTCTGACAGGCCTTGCAGCGGGGCGCCGGATCCTGCGGGCGTACGAGCGCCTCGAATTCGTGGCGGCACTGGCGGCATGCGTATTCGTAGAGCGGCATACGAACTCACTTTACCATGCAGGGCTGCGGATCCCATCCCGCCGCGTCGGCCTGTTTTCGCAGGTGGGTGCTGCGCTTGACGCTCCGCACGAGGTACGCCGGATCTGTAATCACCGCATCGTCGATGATCCAGACTTCCCCGCCCGGCTCCTTGATGACGTCGAAATATTCCAGCATCGTCAGGTTCGCGCTGAACGGCACGCCATTGCTCTGCAGGTAGCCGGGCAGCAGGTTCCGCGTGTCTACCCGCAATGCGTTGCGCTCCCACTGGGCGAGTGACGTCCCCTGGCGCGATGGGGGCGCCGCCGGCGCGTTCGCGGCGGGCGCGCCGAATCTCAGCAGGCGGGTCTGCTGGCCCGCGTCCGTCTCGATCTTGAGCGTGCGGTCGTCGGCCCAGGTGATGTGGAAGCGGCCGGGCACGCGCATGATGTTCGGCGCGCCGTAGGCCTTGCAGTGATCCTTGCCGGCCTCGTCTTTCGCCGCGTCCCACTCATTGGCGAGCCTGGCGCCGGCGGGGTTGAGCAGGAAGTTCGGGTAGTCGCCTTTGGGTGGCGTCACCATCCGGAAACGCCAGTCCTCGGACACGATCGACACCCAGTAGCCGGTCAGATCGATGGGCGCCGCTTCCTTCGGTGTCTTGGCCGCGGGGTTGGCGCCGCGCCCGCGGCCCGAGTTGGACGCGTCGAGGTCGGTGACGTCGCGTCCCCGCAACTGCGCCGACACGCTCACCGGTCCCAGCAGGACCGCCATCGCGATGACCGTGATCGTGCGCGTCACTTTTTCAGGCTCCTGTAAACCGCTTCGACGAACGCGTCGCCGGTCACGAACGCGCCGGGCGTGTTGTACAGCGGGTCGTAGTCGCGCGTGGGCTTCGCCGCCTTCACCTGATCCAGCGTCAGGTTCTTCTTGACCATGTCCTGCACGCGGTCGCGGACGATCGTGACCATCTCGCGGTAGTTGATGACGTCGCCCATGTCCGACAACCGGCCGTGGCCCGGGATGACCATCGTGCCGCCTTCCTGGCCGTACACCGGTATACAGAGATCGACGATCTTGTTGAGGCCGGCCACGATCCCCTGCACGTTGCCGCCGGCATTGAGATCAATGAACGGGTAGCCGTTGGTGACGAAGAGATCGCCGGCGCTGATGACGTCGGACTTCCGGAAGAAGACCAGACTGTCGCCGTCGGTGTGGGCGGAGGCCTGATGAACGATCTGAATGCCCTCGCCGTTGAAATACAGCTTCTTCTCGTCGCCGATGAACGTGCTCGTCGGCCACGCCCCGGCCGGCGTGGCGTACTGGCCGTTCACTTTCGCGCTCATCCGCTTGTAGGCGTTGATGTGGGAGATGATCTGCGCGCCCTGCGCGGCGTCGCCGATGTCGAGCGTCACGTTGCCGCCGGCAATCGTCGCGCCCGCCTTCTTGAGGTTCTCGTTGCCGCCCACGTGGTCGCCGTGGCTGTGCGTGTTGATGATGTAGCGGAGCGGACCTTGCGTGAGCGACCGGACGGCGGCCAGGATCTTGTTCGACATCGGCGCGAACTGCGTGTCCACGAGCACGACGCCCTCGGCCCCGATCTGCACGGTCACGTTGCCGCCGGCCCCGACGAGCATGTAGACGTTGCCCTGCGCCTTCTGCACGTTGACTTCGACCGCGTCGAAATTCTGTTGCTGCGCGAAAGCCGCCAGACTTCCGAGCGTGACGAGCGCGACACCGGCAAACGCGACGTTGAACCTGGTGCGCGTCACTTCGCGGCTCCGTCCGGTTTCGGCATCGCCGCGATCTTCTTCCGGTACTCCGGATACATCGTTTCGGCCCCGCCGCGCGCGGCCTCGAGCGGAATCCCGTGTGCTTTGGCGTACTCCGTCAGGAAGGGGTTCGCGCCGGGCAGATGGTGCGGGATGGCGCCGTTGGGCCGGAGAATTTCCTCGACCGGTTCGCACGGGTACGGGCCGATGTCACCGTTGACCTCGTATTCGTAGTCCCGCGAGCGCACGACGGGCTCGGTGTAGTACTTCGGATCCACCACCGAAATCACCAGCGTCAGCGTGTCGCCGTGGCGGATGAGGTGTTCGGTCACCGTCGCCGAGTCGCTGCGCGTCAGGCCGTTGCGCCGCGTCCATCCCTCTTTCAGGTGCGTCGTCGTCACCGCAAGAATGTCGCCCTCCCACTTGCCCGTGGAGAAGCCCATCGCGGTGTGCAGGGCGTACTCGGGCGGGTGCGGGCGGCCGTCCATCCAGATGGTTCGTTCGGTGCCCCATGCGAAATGATGCGTGTGGATCGCGACGAGCTGCTGGGACGCCGAGTCGCGTTCCTCCCAGATGCGCAGGCCCGCGAAGCTCGAAACGTAATCGGAGGGGTGCACGCGGCACTGGTACTCGGGCAGCGTGATGAGCGAGGCGTCCCAGGCGTCGGCGCGGGCGCGGACCGCGTCGTTGACCGGCAGGCCCGCGTAGTCCCCGAGTTCTGGGCCCGGCAGACGGTCGGGCCAGTCCTCGTTCAGGATGCCGAGGTTGTTCCACACGCCCGACAGGTTCGACTGCGCCGACGCGGGGACAGCCGCGAGCACGACGCAGGCGGCTAGCGTTCGACCGGCCCACTTGAACATGCACACTCCTCGGAACTTGCCGAAAAGACGGAACTTGCCGATTGTAATCGAAGGCGACAGGCAGTCAACCGTCGCGCCCGGTATGGCTGATAGTCTCGGTTGACATAGCTGAAGCCGACGCATGACGGAGCGGTTGTAGGATTGAACCCTATGCGCAAGCACGCGAGCGTGATCGTTTTGGCCCTGGCGGCGTGGTCGGCGAATCCGGCGGCTCAGTGGGTGAAGCAGCCCACGGCCGGCATTCCCAGGTCCGCTGACGGGAAGCCCAACCTGTCGGCTCCAACACCGAAAGCGCCTGACGGCCGGCCAGACCTCACCGGCCTGTGGCAGCTGGGCATCGAAGTCGGCTACGCCGCGAATATCACCGCCGACCTCGCGTCGAGCGACATCCAGCCGTGGGCGCGCGCTCTCTCGAAGAAGCGACTCGAAGAATTCGGCAAGGACGATCCCGAGATCACCGGCTGCATCCCCGGAGGCCCGCGTCACATCACGCGCGGCGGGCTGTCGAAGATCATTCAGACGCCGTCGATCATCGTCATCCTGTTCGAGGACCTGTCCTATCGCCAGATTTTCCTCGACGGCCGCGAGCTGCCGCGCGATCCGAACCCGAACTGGATGGGCTACTCGATCGGGCACTGGGAGGGCGACACGCTCGTCGTGACGACGGCCGGCTTCAACGATCGCACGTGGCTTGATTTCGCCGGCCATCCGCACAGCGAGGCGCTGCGCATGACCGAGCGGTTCCGGCGGCGCGACTTCGGCCACATGGACCTGCAGGTCACGATCGACGATCCGGCGGTGTACGCGAAGACCCTGACGTTGAACGCGGGCGGCACGCTAGCGGCGGACACCGAGCTCATCGAGTACGTG
>Ga0207711_10005494_pt1 | contig 10713 bp, 2 predicted proteins | sample KBSS34metaG_FD_184401 | JGI IMG/M metagenome (GOLD analysis project Ga0207711, IMG submission 184401) | Switchgrass rhizosphere microbial communities from Kellogg Biological Station, Michigan, USA - KBS S3-4 metaG (SPAdes) (version 2) | ecosystem: Host-associated > Plants > Roots > Rhizosphere >...
ATTCCGGTGAGGGACTGCTCACCGCAAAGATCAAGCGGCTCCGTGAGCTCGAAAAGCAAACGGAAGTTCTCCTGCTCCAGGCCGATCTGTCAATTGAAGCCGAGGCTCGCGCTTTGTCGAAACAAGTGAAAGAGCGTTTCGGCTCACTGAACGGCGTGGTCTACATCTTCGACGACACATTGTCAGACGAACACGCCGTGTTGAAAGACAAGGTGCAAGGTCTCGCTGCGCTGGACGAAATTTTGCGAGACGAGGATCTCGCGTGCCGTCTGGTTGTCTCACGCACTCGCATTGACGGTTCACTCTCGGCTGCCGATTCGGCAGTACGCTTCTTCGTCGATACCTTCGCCAGCGACAGCGCCCGCAATGGCCGCCAGCCCTGGACCAGCGTGACGTGGGACCTTGCGCTTGTGAACGGTAACGGGCGCCTGGACCACCCGATCGAGCGGCTGATTCATCTCGGCGCGCCACAAGTCATCGTTTCGGCTGAACGGTTAACCGAGGGTTGGAACAAGCTCGAAGCTTTGATGAACACCTCGGTCGAGAAACAGGAAAGACAGGCGATCACAACTTATGCGCGGCCAACGTTGCGCGTCGCTTACGTGGCGCCGCGGACGCCGGCCGAGCAAAGCATCGCTGGGATCTGGAGTGAACTGCTGGGAATCGATCAGATCGGCGCCCACGACAGCTTCCTCGAACTCGGCGGCGATTCGCTTCTCGCCGTCCGGCTCATCTCGCGCCTTCGCGACGTCTTCAACCAGAACATTCCCTTGCGCCTGATTTTCGAGGCTTCCACCGTGGCCGAGTTGGCGAAGGCGATCGAACCGCAGCGCGAAGATCCGGAAGCCAGTGAACTCGCGGAGATCATGAGCGTGCTCGAACAACTTTCTGAAGAAGAAGTAGAGCGGGAACTAATGAGGCGACAACAAGCATTGAGTTCGGAGGCTACGGCATGAGCAACTCCAGGCCGGAGAAAAAAACCAGACTGCGTCGTGTGCGGCGCGTGTTGCTATGGTTGGCAGGCGCGCTCGTCCTCGTTGTCCTGGCTTTGTTTGTGACCGGCGCCCTGATGATCTGGCGTTCGTGGCCTCAGGTTTCAGGAACCATCTCGGCGCAACAGCTTCAGGCGCCGGCCGAAGTAATCCGCGACAAGTGGGGAGTGACGCACATCTATGCGCAAAACGCTCACGACCTGTTCTTCGCTCAAGGCTTCGTGCAGGCGCAGGATCGGATGTGGCAGTTGGAGTTCAGCCGGCGCCTCGGCAGCGGAAGACTCAGCGAGATTCTCGGGCCTGACACCGTTGGTCTCGATCGCTTCGTCCGCGTCGTGGGATTGCGACGGACAGCGCAGCGCGATTGGGAGCGAATGAACAGCGATGACCGTGTGGCGCTGGAGGCATTTGCCGCCGGCATCAACATGTATGTCAACCAGAATAGAAGCAAGCTCGCCGTAGAATTTAGATTACTCGGTGTCGATCCGGAACCGTGGACGCCAGTGGACAGTCTCGTCATCGTGAAATTGATGTCCTGGGTCCTGTCAGAGAACGCCTCGATACAAATCAGCCGAGCCCGCATCATCGCGAAGTCGCAGGACGCGGTAGCCAAACAACTCCTGCCGCCATACAGCGAACACGGGCCGATAATCATCCCGCACGACACCAACAACTACAGACAGCTTTTGGAAAGCGTCAAGTCCGTCGCCAAAACACTCGGGACAGGTGGACCAACAAAAGGGAGCAACAGTTGGGTGGTAGCAGGCAACAGGACGACTACCGGGCGGCCACTGCTTGGCAACGACACGCACCTCGACCTGTTTCTGCCGTCGGTCTGGTATGCCGGCAGCCTGCACGGCGGCGGCTACGAAACAGTCGGTTACTCATTGGCCGGAACACCGGGCATCAGCATCGGTCACAACCAGCGCATCGCATGGGGCCTGACTGACCTCGTCGCCGACGTGCAGGATTTTTATCTCGAGAAGCTCGATGATGATGCTGAGCCGATGAATTATGAAGATCGCGGCCAGTGGCGACCGCTGCAATATGTAGAGGAACAGATCAATGTCAAGGATGCGCCGCCGGTCGCGCTGCGCATCGCTCACACGCGACACGGACCGCTGGTAAACAACTGGATTCGACGCTTCAAGGACTCGCGGCCTCTCGCGCTGTCCTGGTCCGCCGGTGAAAGTGACAGCCTCATTCAAGCCATACTCCTCTTAAATCGCGCTAACAACTGGAACGAATTTCGACACGCGCTCAGTCTTTGGAATGGCCCGAACATAAGCTTCGTCTATGCCGATGTTGACGGCAATATCGGATTCCAGGCAGCAGGCCGCATTCCCGTCCGGGCGCCGCTCGATCAAGGCATCGTTCCCGTGGTTGGCTGGACGGGCGAGTACGACTGGAAGGGATATGTGCCCTTTGAGGGACTCCCGCAATTCTTCAATCCCTCCGATGGCTTGATCGTCACTGCCAACCAGAAGCCCGTGGCGGACGATTATCCGTATCAACTGGGCTACGAGTTTGCCGACCCGTATCGCGCCATCCGTCTCAATCAGCTTCTTTCGGCCGCCAGGCAAATCAGCCTTGACGACGCGAAATCGATCATGGGAGACACGTACCATCTCCCGGCCGAAGCCCTGCGCCCCCACCTCATCAACATCAAACCGGCAAACGATCTCGAGGCGCGGGCGATCGACGAGCTGCGCGCGTGGAACCTCAAGTGCGATCCGGATCAGGTCGGCGCGTCCATTTACCAGGTGTGGTATCGCTTCCTCGTCGAAGACACGATCAAGGATGAGTTGGGTCCGGAGCTCACGGAGGAGTACCTCGAGTTCTACTGGATTCATGGCCCAGTCATGTTGCGGCTCGTTGACGAAGGGACGAGCAGCTTGTTCGACGACACTTCGACGCCGCAGGTGGAAACACGGGATGACATCTTGCGGCGCAGTCTCTCAAATGCAGTCGCGTGGCTCAGCCAGCACTATGGTCCAAATCCGAAGGACTGGACGTGGGGACGGTTGCACACGATGAGTTTTCGTCATCGCCCCATCGGCATGGCGGACATTCCCGTGATCTCCAGACTATTCAACTATGGCCCGATCGCCGCGCCCGGATGTGACCGGTTCACGGTTAACGCTGCGTGGTTTACGTGGGACGAATCGGAACATCCTTATAACGCGATCGCGGGAACCTCGCAGCGAATCATCATGGACGCCGGGGATTGGGATCGTTCGGTCGCCATTAACAGCAGCGGTCAAAGCGAATCGTTGTTTAACGCGCATCGCACCGACCAGATACCAATGTGGCAGAACTTGCAGTATCACCCCCTCTTGTACACACGGAAGGCGATCGAGGCGGAGGCGCAGAGCTTTTTGAAACTCGAACCGGTTGCAAACTCACACGAAAAGTAAAACGCTGTTATGACGACTAATCTCACAAAACTTGCAGAAACTCTTTCACCGAACAAGCGCCAGCTCCTGGAACTTCTGCTCAAGGAGAAGAAAGAGAAGGCCACGAAGGGGGACGCCGCAGCGGAGAAAACCACGCCTGCGAAAATTCCCCGGCGGAAGAAGTTCAGTCCCGGTCCCGTTTCCTCTGCTCAACAACGTCTCTGGTTCATAGACCAACTCGACCCTGGTACGCCCGCGTTTAATATCCCGGCAGCCGTCCGTCTGCTCGGCTCGCTCAATGTCAAAGTCCTCAAGCAATGCTTCGACGAGATCGTCAAACGGCACGAAGCTCTGCGTACGAGTTTTGCCGCAGACGACGGCCTGCCAGTGCAGGTCGTCGCTCCATCGTTAGAGTTTGAGATTCCCATTGTCGACATTCGTGACGTTCCCGAAGCAGAGCGGATGGCCCACGTCGAAAGACTCGTCACCAGCGAGTGCCAGCGTTCGTTTGACCTAACGTGTTCACCGCTGCTGCGCGCGACACTGGTCGTACTGGGCGAGCAGGACCATGTGCTGGTGATGATGATGCACCACATCATCGGCGATGTTTGGTCGGTGCGCGTCGTCATGAAAGAACTGGCAGCGCTTTACGAAGCGTTTTCCGCGGGCCGGCCGTCCCCTTTGCCCGAGCTGCCGATCCAGTATTGCGATTACTCCACGTGGCAGCGCGATTGGCTTCAGGGCGAAGCCTTGCAATCGCAACTCGCGTTCTGGAAGCAGAAACTGATGGGAATGCCCGAGGCTTTGGAGCTTCCGACCGATCGGCCGCGACCGCCGGTTCAGAGCATCTGGGGCGCGAAGTATTTTTTGAAAATACCCAAAGAGTTGACGGACACTTTGCGCGCGATCGCGCAGGAGGAGAAAGCCTCACTTTTCATGACGCTGCTCGCGGCGTGGAAAATTCTGCTGCATCGGTATACGGGACAGAACGACATCGTCGTCGGCGCTCCAGTTGCCAATCGCAATCGTTCAGAGTTTGAAGGCATGGTCGGTTTCTTCGTCAACTCGCTGATCCTGCGCACAGATCTGTCGGGCGATCCTCCTTTTCGCGAGTTACTGCGGCGCGTGCGCGAGACGACCTTTGATGCTTTTGCGAATCAGGATTTCCCGTTCGAGCGTTTGGTTGAAGTGCTGCAACCGACGCGGAGCATGAGCCGCAATCCACTGTTTCAGACCGACTTCATCCTGCAGAACTCGCCGCGCTCCGCTTATCACGTGACCGGTCTCACCTTCGAAGCGCTGCCCGTTGAGAACGGTACGGCCCAACTCGACCTGACACTCGATCTTTGGGAAGAGCCGGACGGGATCGGCGGCTGGCTTGAATACGATACCGATCTCTTTGACGCGTCGACAGCAGCGCGCATGGTCGGCAACTACATCAACTTGCTCGAGCGTATAGCCGCGGCACCGGGTCAACGGATCTCAAGCTACTCTCTGCTTTCAGAAGCGGATCGGAAACGCATCCTCGTGGAGTGGAATGCGACGGCTCGAGATTACGAACTCAATTCTGCCTTTCCGCGATTGTTTGAAGCGCAAGTGGAGCGCACTCCGGACGCGGTGGCCGTCGTTTGTGGTGCAACACAACTGAACTACGCCGAGCTCAACGAGCGCGCTAACAGTCTTGCGCGTCTACTCGTCGGGCAGGGTGTCGGCGCAGAGTCAGTCGTCGGGCTCCTGATGCGTCGCGACGTCAACCTGCTGATCAGCATCCTCGCGGTGATGAAAGCGGGCGGCGCCTATCTGCCGCTCGATCCTGATTATCCCGTCGCACGACAGCGCACGATCGTGGGTCAGAGTGGCGCGCGTGTGGTTATCACGGCACGCGACTTTCTCCCCCTTGTCGAAGAGATGGATGGCTCACCGGAGCGGCCGCTGACCGTCGTGGTTGAAGCTGCCCTCGAGCAGCAACGGGAGAAGGGGAACCTGCCGTTGCGCAGCCTGCCCGACAATCTCGCCTACATTATCTACACGTCAGGTTCGACGGGTGTGCCGAAGGGCGTGATGATTCATCACCGCGGCATGGTCAATCACCTGTGGGCCAACATCGAGGCCCTCTCGATGTCGAACACGGACGTGCTGGCGCAAACAGCCTCGCAGTGTTTCGACATTTCGGTGTGGCAATTTCTAGCGCCGCTGATTATCGGTGGGCGCGTACACATCTTCCCCAATGAGATTACGCAGGACCCGCCGCGCTTGCTGCGCGCGGTAGATGAGGCGGGTGTAACGGTGTTCGAGATGGTGCCGTCACTGTTGCAAGTAGCGCTGGCGGAAATGAAGACCAGGGAACAAAAGCCGGAGTTACAGAGGTTGCGCTGGTTACTGCCGACGGGTGAAGAAGTGCCGGCCGCACTGTGTCGCGAATGGTTCAGAACGTATCCGCATGTGCCGCTGATGAACGCGTATGGGCCGTCGGAATGTTCTGACGACGTGACGTTAGCGGCGATCCATGAGGCCCCTGCGGAAGATCTCAGCCGAGTTTCGATCGGCCGGCCGGTGGGTAACCTGCAAGTGGCGCTGGTGGATGCGCAGTTGAACCTTGTGCCGATCGGGGTGCCGGGAGAGTTGTGCGTGCGAGGCGTGGGAGTGGGGCGCGGCTATTTGTCGTTGCCGGCGCGGACGGCGTCAGTGTTCGTGCCGGATCCGTTCAGCACGGAGCCGGGAGCACGCATGTACCGCAGTGGTGATCGGGCGAAATATCTGGCTGATGGCAGCCTCGAGTTCCTCGGACGCATGGACCATCAGGTGAAAGTCCGCGGTCACCGGATCGAACTGGGCGAGATCGAAGCCGTGCTGGCGCAAGTGGATGGTGTGTCGGAAGCGGTGGTCATCGTCAGGGAAGACACGGCGGGTGATGCGCGCCTGGTGGGCTACCTGGTGTGGGAAGCCGGTGGGGAGACCGACGCCGCGGACGTGCGCGAACAACTGCGGCGACGACTGCCGGATTACATGGTGCCGGCGGCAATGGTGACGCTGGAACGAATGCCTTTGTCTCCGAATGGAAAGATCGATCGCAAGGCGCTGCCCGCGCCTGAAGCAGCCGGCGCTGAGACGCAAAACTTCATTGGCCCGCGCAACCCGACCGAAGAAGTACTGAGCGAACTCTGGTCAGAAATTCTGAACACGGAGCGCATCGGGGTTGAAGACAATTTGTTTGAGCACGGAGCGCATTCGTTGCTCGTTACCCAAGTCACGTCTCGCATTCGCAAGTTATTCAAGGTCGACCCGCCACTCCGTCTCTTCTTTGAGTGCCCGACGATCGGCGGAATGGCGCGCGCCATCGACAAGTTGCAAAGCGAGGCCGAAGGTATCGACGCACCCCCCATCGTCCGCATCAGCCGTGAAGGTCATTTACCGCTGTCGTTCACGCAGGAGCGCATGTGGTTCCTGGACCAGCTGGAGCCGGGCCTCACCGCTTACAACGTGCCGGGCGCCGTATTTCTCGACGGTCTTCTCGATGTGAAGGCGCTCGAAGACGCGTTTGGCGAGATACTGCGCCGCCACGAGATTCTCCGAACAACCTACGGCTCGCGCGACGGACGGCCATTTCAGATCATCAACCCGCCGCAACCGTTCCATCTTCACATTGAAGATCTACAACACCTTCCGGAACACGAACGAGACGACGCTGCCTTGCAGTTAGCGAAAGACAACGCGCAGCGTCCGTTCGATCTGTCAACCGGGCCAATGGTTCGTTGTTTTCTGGTGCGGATGAGCCCGGAGAAACACTTGCTGGCGATGACTACGCACCACATTGCTTACGACATGTGGTCGCGCGAAATATTTATTTTCGAATTGAGTGTTCTCTATCAGGCATTCATCAAGGGCGAATCCTCGCCGCTGCCGGAACCTGAAGTACAGTGGGTCGATTACGCGCATTGGCAGCGACAGTGGCTGCAAGGCGAAGTCCTCGCAAAGCAGCTCGACTACTGGCGCAACAAGCTCGCAGGGGCGCCGCCCCACCTCGATCTTCCGACCGACTTTCCGCGGCCTTCCGTACAGTCTTACCGCGGAGCGAGACAGTATCTGCAACTGCCGCCGGAGTTGGCCCGCAGTGTTAGAGCGTTGAGTAAGAAGTGCGGTGTGACGCCTTTTATCACCTTGCTCGCCGCGTTTAAGACTCTTCTGTGGCGCTACACCGAACAGGATGAGATCGTGGTCGGCTCACCCATCGCAAATCGCAACCGGATTGAGTCAGAGAAGCTCATGGGCTTCCTCGCGAACACGATCACGCTTTACACGGATCTGTCCGGCAATCCGACTTTCACCGAACTGCTCGAACGCGTGCGCGAAACATCTCTCGGCGCATACGGGCATCAGGATGTGCCTTTCGAGTTGCTGGTCCAGGCGCTTGAGGCGGAACGTGACATGAGCCGCTCGCCTCTGTTCCAGGTGATGTTCAACTACATGATGAATTACTCGGCGCCCAAAGTCGATCTGCCGGATCTGACGTTGCGCCTCGAAAGGCTTCACAGCGGCGCGGCACAGTTCGATATCAACGTCGACATGTGGGAGACAGAAGACGGGCTGAACGGCGTGATTGAATACTGCACCGACTTGTTCCGCCATACGACCATCACGCGATTTATCACGCAATTCAGGATTCTGCTGGAGAACATTACTGCCGATCCGGCCCGGCGGCTTTCGCAGTACTCGCTGCTCGCCGATGAAGAGCGACACCGAATACTCATCGAGTGGAATGATACCGGCGTCGATTACCAACGCGCGCGTTGCCTGCACGAATTGTTTGCCGAGCAAGTGACACTGACGCCCGAGGCCACCGCGGTCATCTTCGAAGGCCGCCAATTGAGTTACGGGGAATTGAACTCGCGTGCCAATCGTCTGGCGCATTATCTCGTCAAGCAGGGCGTGAGAACGGAAACACTCGTCGGGATCAGTATGCAGCGAAGCCTGGAAATGGTTGTCGGGCTACTCGGCATTCTGAAGGCGGGCGCTGCATACGTGCCGCTCGATCCCGGTTATCCCGAAGAGCGCCTCGCATACATGTTCGACAACGCCCAGTTGAGCGTGTTGCTCACTCAGTCAGAATTGGCCCAACGCCTGAGCGCGAAGGTCATCTGCCTCGATACCGATTGGAGCGATATAGAGGCCGAAACCGACACTAACCCGAACGTACCGATCAGCGAAGAAAATCTCGCCTACGTAATCTACACGTCAGGCTCGACCGGCCGGCCGAAAGGCTCGATGAATACACACCGGGCCATCAGTAATCGTCTCCTCTGGATGCAGGAACAGTATCAACTCACGCGCCCGGACAGAGTGATGCAGAAGACTCCCTTCAGCTTCGACGTGTCTGTGTGGGAGTTTTTCTGGCCGCTCATCACGGGCGCGACTCTCGTCGTCGCACGGCCCGAAGGTCATCGCGACAGCCGTTACCTCGCCGAGCTGATTAAAGAGCAAAGCATCACCACCATGCACTTCGTGCCTTCGATGCTGCGCGTGTTTTTGGAAGAAGCAGCGCTCGACGCATGCCGCAGCCTGCGACAGGTGATGAGCAGCGGCGAGGCATTGACTTACGACCTGGTAGAGAAGTTCGAGCGGAAGTTCGATGCGAAGTTGCACAACCTGTACGGCCCGACTGAAGCCGCGGTGGACGTGAGTTACTGGGAATGCGAGGCGGAAGGAAACCGGGCGGTGCCGATCGGCCGGCCCATCTCGAACACGCAACTCTACGTGCTTGATCCCTGGATGCAACCCGCGGCCATTGGTGTCATTGGCGAGTTGTACATTGGCGGCGTAGCAGTGGGCCGCGGCTATTGGCGCAAGGCCGCTCTCACGGCCGAGCGTTTTGTACCTGACCCGTTCAACCGAGACGGGGGCGCGCGTCTCTACCGCACCGGCGACCTTGTTCGGTACATGAGCGACGGCAATATCGAGTACGTCGGAAGAATTGATAGCCAGGTAAAAATTCGCGGTAACCGGATCGAACTCGGCGAGATCGAGGCTGCTCTGTCGGAACAACCTGGCGTGTCCGAAGCGGTAGTCATCGTGAGAGAGGGGACTCCCGGCGATGCGCGCCTGGTTGGTTATGTGGTGTGGGAAGCAGGTGTCGAAACGAATAGCGCGGCAGTGCGAGAAGCACTACGTCGACGGCTGCCGGACTACATGGTGCCGGCAGCGTTGGTGACGCTGGAGCGAATGCCACTGTCGCCGAGTGGAAAGGTCGATCGCCAGGCGCTGCCGGCGCCGGACATAGGCAGTCTGGTGAGAGAGAGCACAGCCTATGTTGAACCGGAGACGGAATTAGAGAAAACGATTGCGCAGTGTTTGAGAGAGTTATTAAACGTCGAGCGAATCGGCCTCAACGACGACTTCTTCGATCTTGGCGGTCACTCTTTGTTGGCCGCGCAGTTTCTCGCGCGCGTGCGAGAACGGACTGGAGTTGAAGTGACACTCAAGACGTTCTTTGAAGATTCGACAGTAGTCGGTGTGGCGAAGTCCGTGTCGGTAATCCAGTGGGTAGCCGGCGCTTTGACGCCGGATGAACAAGAGGAAGAGCCCGGGATGATTTTGGAGGAGGGAGTGTTATGAGCATCACTGATCTCATCGCCGATCTCAGTCAGCGAGGCGTGAGACTGTGGTTGGATGGTGAACAACTGCGTTTCAAAGCGCCGCAAGGCACCTTAAGCTCGCAACTGAAGGCACAACTGGCGGAGCGCAAAGACGAGCTGCGGGAGTTTCTGCGGCAGGTGCAATCGTCGTTGGATGCACAAGCAGGTCCCGCGATCGCTCCTGTCTCGCGCGACGATGAAGCGCCGCTTTCATACTCGCAGGAGCGGCTGTGGTTCACGGCGCAGTGGGAGCCTGAGAGCACTGCCTACAACATCTCTGATGCGATTGTCATCGACGGCCGAATCGATCTGCCCGCACTGGAAAGAAGCCTGAACGAGATCGTCCGGCGGCACGAGATCCTGCGCACCTCGTTTGTGGCGAAAGCTGGTGAAGCCGTGCAGCGGATCGCGCCGGCAGCGCAACTGCGGATCAGGTTGATGGAGTTGGACCACCTCCGGGCCGCGGAGCGCGAGGCGGAGACGCAACGGATCATCGATGAAGAAACGGCAACGCCATTCGATCTGGGGCAGAGTCCGTTGCTGCGTGTGGTGCTCATCCGGCAGGAGCCGGAACGGCATCTGCTGCTGGTCAGTGCGCACCACATCATCTCTGACGGCTGGTCCACGGCGGTGTTGATTCGTGAACTCGTCGCGCTATATACCGCGTTCACTAGTGGCGAGCCTTCGCCGCTGTCA
>Ga0207711_10005499_pt1 | contig 10712 bp, 10 predicted proteins | sample KBSS34metaG_FD_184401 | JGI IMG/M metagenome (GOLD analysis project Ga0207711, IMG submission 184401) | Switchgrass rhizosphere microbial communities from Kellogg Biological Station, Michigan, USA - KBS S3-4 metaG (SPAdes) (version 2) | ecosystem: Host-associated > Plants > Roots > Rhizosphere...
GTGCTGACGGCGGCCGAGATCGAACCGCTGCACCTCGACAATCAGGAGGTCGAGGCTGCCGGGTCGTCGCTCGGTTCAGGCGGCATGATCATCATCGCCGAAGGCACGTGCATGGTGCGCCTGCTGCAGGTGATGCTGCGCTTTTATCACCACGAGTCCTGCGGGCAGTGCACGCCGTGTCGCGAAGGCATGGGATGGCTACACCGGATCATCGACCGAGTCGTTGCGGGTGACGGCCGGCCGGAAGACATCGAGCGGCTCTACCAGATCTCCACCTGGAACGACGGTACGACCATCTGCGGCATGGGCGATGCCGCCGGGTACGCCACCAGCGGCATCCTGAACAAGTTTCGCGACGAGTTCGAGTACTTCATCGACAACAAGCGTTCGCGCCTACACGGAAATCTGGAATGCCTCGCATCTTCATAAACGGTCAGCCGATCGACGCCGAGCCACAGCACACGGTGCTGGAGGCGGCGCTTGCGAACGGCATCGTCATTCCGTATTTCTGCTGGCACCCGGAATTGTCGATCGCCGGCAACTGCCGCATCTGCGCGATCCAGATCGAGGATCGCAGCTGGGTGGAGATCGCGTGCAACATGCCGGTCAGCGAAGGCTTGCGCGTGCTCACCGATTCCGACCCGGTGCAGGCGTATCGCAAGTCGATCATGCAGCTGATGACGCTCAACCATCCGGTGGATTGCGGAATCTGTGACAAGGCGGGCGAGTGCACGCTGCAGGACTATCACTACGTGTACAACGGCTCGCCGTCGCTGTCGCGAGACGTCAAGGTGCGATCGACGAAGTTCCATCCGCTGTCGGAACGGATCGTGCTCGACAACGAGCGCTGCATCCTGTGCTCTCGCTGCGTACGCTTCACGCGTGAGATCTCGAAGTCGAACGCGCTCGGCATCGTCCAGCGCGGCGATGCATCGCTGGTGCGAGCCGCCGAAGACCGACCGCTCGACGCCGATCCGTACTCGGACAACGTGATCGATATCTGTCCGGTCGGCGCGCTGCTGTCGCGATCGTTCCTCTACCAATCGCGCGTCTGGTACCTGCAGCCGACGCCATCGATCTGCCCCGGCTGCGCACGCGGGTGCACGGTCAATATCTGGCACCGGAAGGCCGAGTGGAAGCTGAACGCACTCGACCCTGCGAAGAACGTGCGCATCGAGCGCGTGACACCGCTGGAAAACCCGTCCGTCAACGGGCCATGGATCTGCAACAAGGGACGCGACCTCATGCGGATCTTCGAGCGCCCCCGGGCCGGGCACGCGATGCAGAAGGGCGGCGTGGTCGACCTCGAGACGGCGATCCGCAGCGCGCGGCGCCTGATCGACCATGCGGCGCACCCCGTGGCGTTCGTGTCGAACTGGGGCTCGAACGAGGAACTCGCCGCGTTCAGGCAGGCGCTCGGCGCGCGCTTCACGACGTTCGTCAAGCAGGACTGGGCGGCGCAGCCGGGAGAACCCATCGAGGACGACTTGCTGATCCGTGCCGACAAGAATCCCAACACGCTGGCCGCGCGAGCGCTGTTTCCGGCCGCCGACGATGGCGGCGCGCTGGATCGGGCGACCGACCTCGTGCTCGTGTGGGGCGAGGGATTCGACTTCGCCCGCGTACCGCCAGGCGCAGCGATCATCTTCCTGAATGCGTACATCGCGCCGGAGAACAGCGACGCCGATGTATTCGTTCCGATCAGCATCCAGACGGAGCGTCGCGGTCACTACACGAACTTCCAGGGCACCGTCAGCGCGTTCGAGCCGTGCTTTACGAAGAATCCATCCATCGCCGACGCCGAAGCGTTGTTCGCGTCGCTGGCAGTTCCCGAAGTCGAGCCGGCGTGATCCAGGATCTCGTCATCTACCTGCTGTACATCGGCTACGCCGTGGCCGTGCTGCTGGTGTTCGGAACGGTGCTGACCTGGGTCGAGCGCAAGCAGGCGGCGGTCATGTCCGATCGCATCGGCGCCAACCGCGCATACGTCCGCATTCCGTTCACGAAGGTGCGGCTGATCTGGCTGGGACTGTTCCATGGCCTTGCCGATGGCCTGAAGATGATGCTGAAGGAAGACTTCAGGCCGAAGACCTACGATCGCTTCGCGTACGCGATCGCGCCGTGGGTCGTCTTCACGCCGGTGCTTCTGGTATTCGCCGTCATCCCGTTCGGCGGAACGCTGGTCCCCGCCGAACTCCTTCGTGCACTACCGTCGGCCGCCGCGTGGTTCGGGGACAGGACGTATCCGCTGCAGATCGCGCGGCTGGACGCGGGCCTGCTGGTGGTGTTCGCCTTCGGCGGACTGACGATCATCGGTGCGATGCTGGCAGGATGGTCGTCAGCGAACAAGTTCTCGATGCTGGGTGCGCTGCGCGCCGGTTCGCAGATGATCTCGTACGAGCTGATCATGGGGCTGACCGTGCTCGGCCTCATCGTCATCTACGGCAGCGTCGACCTCGGCATCATCGCGAGAGCGCAATCCGGGGTATTGCTCGGTTTCCTGCCCGCGTGGGGGCTGTTCTACCAGCCATTGGCGGCGGTCCTGTTCATGACGGCGGCCATTGCCGAGAACAAACGGATTCCGTTCGACCTGCCCGAGGCGGAGTCCGAGCTGATTGCCGGCTACTTCACCGAGTACAGCGCGATGAAGATGGGCCTGTTCATGTTTGCCGAGTTCATCGAGATCGCCATCATCGGTGCGCTGTTCACGACGCTCTTCCTCGGCGGCTACAACCTTCCGTTCATGGCCGACGACGGATTCACGCTGCCCGGCGGGCATGTCGTCGCACTCGGCCACGGTACGGTCGTCGTCGTCCAGATGCTGGTCTTCCTCGCCAAGGTGATGCTCGTCTGCAGCTTCCAGATCCTGGTGCGGTGGTCGTTGCCGCGCTTTCGCTACGACCAGCTGCTGAAGTTCGCCTGGAAATTCATGTTTCCGCTGGCGCTCGCGAATCTCGTCGTCACGGCGATCGCGGTGTGGGCGGTTCGGACCTGAAAGCAATCGCGTTGAGCAGAAAGCCCTATCGGCGCAAGGAGTACTGGAACCGCCCGACGATGACGTGGTGGGAGCGCGCGTACCTGTTCGAAATACTGCGCGGCCTGGGCATCACCGGCGGGGTCTTCGTCAGGAACATGTGGCGCTGGATGACGCTGCGGAAAGGTGCGCTGACCACCTACTATCCGGAGGAGACGCGGTCCGACTATGCGCTGCGTAACCGCGGCAAGCATGTGCTGACGCAGCGCCCGGACGGCCGGCCGCAGTGCATCGCATGCAATCTCTGCGCGACGATATGCCCGGCCAAGGTCATCGAGATCGAGGCGGCGTTCGATCCCGAAGACGCGGCGCATCCGAAGTATCCAGCCCGTTTCGAGATCGACTATTCGCGCTGCATCTTCTGCGGCCTGTGCGTCGAGGCGTGTCCCGAGGACGCGATCCGGATGGTGAAGGAAGTGCCGAACCTTCCGACGCATGACCGCAGCGGCCTGTGGTTGTCGCTGGACGAGCTGCTGACGTGGAACCCGCAAAGCGACGTGGCGAAGCCTTACCCGCCGGGGCCTGAACGGAAGCCGGCGCAGCGAGCATCATGATCGAGACGCTGCTCCTCTACCTGTTCGCCGGATCGGCACTGGTCGCCGCGGCGCTGATGCTGGTGTTGCAGCACCCGATGCGCGTGGCGCTCGCGCTGGTCGCCGTGATGTTGTCGCTGGCCGGCGTCTACGCGCTTCTCGGCGTGCACGTGATCGCCGTGTTCCAGGTGCTGATCTACGTCGGCGCGGTGATGGTGTTCATCGTCTACGCGATCATGCTTCTCGACGTGCGCGAGCATTCGGTCAGGCGGTTCTCGGCGTGGCTGGTGCCGGGTATCGCCGGCCTGCTCGTGTTCCTGGCAATCGTCGCGCACGGCATCTGGCACGATCTGCCGGTTCCGTCGGCGGCGGCAGCAGGAACGCGCTTCAACCTGAACGAGTTCTCGCGGGCTTTCCTGAGCGATTACTGGCTGCATTTCGAGCTCACGTCCGTGCTGCTGGTCGCGGCCATCGTCGCCGCGCTGGCGGTGCTCAAGGTCGGCCGTCGCCCTCATGGATAGCGTGCAGATGCTGATCGCCGTCGCGATGGCCCTGTTCGCGCTGGGCCTGCTCGGCGTCATCGTTCGCCGCAACATGCTCGTGATGCTGATGTGCATGGAGCTGATGCTGAACGGCGTAAACCTGAGCCTCGTGACATTCGCGCAGCAGATGTCGTCCGCGGCGGGGGCCGTGCTGGTCTTCCTCGTATTCGTCGTGGCCACCGCAGAGATCGCGATCGCGATTCCCATCGTGCTGCTGCTCGTGCGCCGCAAGCACGTCATGGATCTCGGTGCCTACGCGGACTTGAAGGGATAGCCGGTGTCATACGCGCAGAGCCTGTTGGTGGGACTACCGCTGGCGGGCTTCCTGTTGAACGGGCTTGCCGGGAACCGCCTGGGCAAGCGCTTCGTGTCCATCGTCGGATGCGGGCTGCCGATCGTCGCTTTCGGCGTCGCGCTGCAGTGCCTGGCGGACCTCACGGCTCGCGGCGGCACGCCACTCGTCGAGACCGCCTATGCGTGGACGGTCATCGGCGGGCGATCGTTCGAGATCGCGTTCTACTTCGACCGCCTTACCGCTGTCATGGCACTCATCGTCACCGGCGTCGGCTCGCTGATCCACGTCTATTCGATCGGGTACATGAAGGACGATGCGAGTTACGCACGCTACTTCGCCTACCTGAACCTGTTCCTGTTCTTCATGCTGATGCTGGTGCTCGGCAAATCGCTGCTCGTCCTCTTCGTCGGGTGGGAAGGCGTGGGGCTCGCGTCCTATCTGCTGATCGGCTTCTGGTTCGAGGACGCCGACAAGGCGCGCGCCGGCAAGAAGGCGTTCATCACCAACCGCATCGGCGACGCGGGATTCCTGCTGGGAATGTTCGTGCTCTTCGAGGCGTTCGGCACGCTGGACATGGATGTGATCAATGGCGCGTTCCTGGGTGGCCCCGTTGCCGCCGTTTCAGCGAGCCTCGTAGGAATCCTGCTGTTCATCGGGGCTACCGGCAAGTCGGCGCAGATACCGCTGCATGTCTGGCTGCCCGATGCGATGGCGGGACCTACGCCCGTCTCGGCACTCATTCACGCGGCGACGATGGTCACCGCCGGCGTCTATCTGGTTGCGCGGATGTCCGGCATTTACCTGCATGCGGCGGAAGCGAGTGCAATCGTCGCTGCGATCGGCGCGACGACGGCGTTGTTCGCCGCGACGATCGCGATCGTGCAGACGGACATCAAGAAGGTTCTCGCCTATTCGACGATATCGCAACTGGGATTCATGTTCGTAGCGCTCGGCGTGGGCGCGTATGGCGTCGCCATATTCCACCTCTATACGCATGCGTTCTTCAAGGCCTGCCTGTTTCTCGGCGCGGGGAGCGTCATTCACGCGCTGGGCGGCGAGCAGGACATTCGGAAGATGGGCGGCCTCGCACGCAGGATTCCTGTGACGTTCGCGACGTTCGCCGTGGCGACAGCGGCGATCGCCGGCCTTCCTCCACTTGCGGGCTTCTTCTCCAAGGACGAGATCCTGTGGTTCGCGTTCGCGAGCAGTCGCGGCGGCTCGCCGCTGCTGTACGGTGTCGTGGCGGGCACGGCACTGCTGACGGCGTTCTACATGTTTCGGCTGCTGTGGCTGACATTCTTCGGCGCGACGAGGATGGCGCCGGACACTGCACGGCACGTCCACGAGTCACCGGTGGCAATGACCGGCGTGCTCGTCATCTTGGCGGTGCTGTCGGCAATCGGGGGCTTTCTTTCGGTGCCGCACTATCTCGAGCCGCTGTTGCCGCTGCCATCCGTAGTGCCGGAGCTCGAACATCTCGAAACGACGCTTGTGTTCATATCGGTGGCGCTCGCGCTGGGGGGCCTGATCGGCGCGGTGTTCCTGTACGGCGGCAACGGCGAGCGCGCCGCTCGGCTGGCTAGCAACTTTCCACTGCTGCACCGTGTGCTCTTCGGCAAGTACTTCGTCGATGAAGCCTACGACCGGCTGATCACGCGGCCGCTGTACTGGATATCGGACCGCGTCTTCCTGCGCTTGGGCGATCAGCGAATCCTCGACGGGTCGCTCAATGGCCTTGCCGCACTGGGTCAGCGCGGCGCGGCGCTGCTTTCGAGGATCCAGACCGGAAGCCTGCATCTTTACGCATTGCTCGTCGTCGCGGGCATCGTCGCCTCTCTGGCATGGAGCTGGCGTCATGGCTGATGCGGTGCTGCTCAATATCGTGCTGTACCTGCCGCTGCTCGGTACGGCAGCGCTGCTGGCGGTGCCTTCCCGGCGGGAGGATGCGGTTCGGCAGGTGTCGCTCGCAGTAATGCTGGTCCAGTTCGCCATCACCGCGTGGCTCTACTGGCGGTTCGATCCCGCCGCCGGCCTGCAATTCGAAACCCGGATCCCCTGGATACCGGGCTGGGGCGTGAACTACCAGATCGGACTCGACGGATACAACCTGTTGCTGGTCCTGCTGACGGCGTTCCTCGGCCCGCTGGTCGTCGCAGGCTCGTTCACGGCGATCCACAAGGACACCAAGCTGTTCTACGCGATGGTGTTCCTCGTGCAGTTCGCGATGCTGGGGGCGTTCGTCGCACAGGACCTGTTCCTGTTCTATCTGTTCTGGGAGGCGATGATGATCCCGATGTTCTTCATCATCGGGATCTGGGGCGGTGAACGCCGGATCTACGCAACGTTGAAGTTCGTGCTCTACACGGCCTTCGGCAGCATCCTGATGCTCGCCGCCGTCATCTACCTCGTCTACTCGCTGTATGCATCGGCGGGCGTAGCGTCGTTCGCGTTTGCCGACCTGTACCGCGTGCGGCTGCCGCTGCCGGTCCAGACGCTGCTGCTCGCTGCGTTCGGGCTGTCTTTCGCGATCAAGGTGCCGATCGTGCCGCTGCACACATGGCTGCCCGACGCACATGTCGAGGCGCCGACCGCCGGGTCGGTGATCCTCGCCGGCGTGCTTCTCAAGATGGGCACTTACGGCTTTATGAAGCTCGGCTTCCCGCTGTTTCCGGATGCCACCCAACTGCTCGCGCCCGTCATCAGCACGCTCGCGGTCGTCAGCATCATCTACGGTGCGTGCCTTGCACTCGTGCAGACCGACATCAAGAAGATCATTGCGTATTCGTCGATCAGCCACCTGGGGTTCGTGATGCTGGGCCTCGTCAGTCTCGAGCTGATCGGTATCCAGGGCGCAGTGATCCAGATGGTGAGCCATGGCCTGGTGGCCGCTGGCCTCTTCCTGCTGGTCGGCATGATCTACGAACGATGCCATACGCGTGACCTCGCGGCGTACGGCGGATTGGCCGCCGTGATGCCCGTGTACTCGGTGTTCGTCGCGCTGTTGACGCTGGCGGCAATCGGACTGCCGACGACCAGTGGCTTCACGGGCGAATTCCTCGTGCTGCTCGGTGCCTTCACCGCGGCGTGGCCGCAGTACGAGCGCGGCGTCGCCTATCCGCTGGTCGTCAGTGCGAGTGCCGTTGCCGGTGTTGTGCTGGGGGCGCTCTACATGCTGTCGTTCGCACAGCGGTTCCTTTTTGGTGCCGTCAAGGCACCCCATCAGCCGCTGCGCGACATCGACTTTCGCGAAAAGATCATTCTCGCTTCGCTTGTCGTCGTCGTGTTCGCGCTCGGCATCTTTCCCGGCGAGCCGATGCGCAAGACCGAGCTCGCCGCCCGCGAGTTCCAGCAACTGGTCCTGACAAGCCGGGCGGAGACGCGCGTGGCCGATGTCCGCGGCAGCCCCGGGCCTCAGCGTGCGCCCGTTGCCGACTCGGCGTCGAAGCCGACGATTGTGCCGCGATGAGCTGGGTCAACATCCTCTTCGCGATGGCGCCGGAGAACATACTCCTCGCGGGCATCATCGTTCTGATCGGCCTCGAGGTTGCCGAAGCCGACGAGCGCAGTGCGCTTGCCGTCTCGCTGATCGCGCTGGTCTCCGCGTGCTTCGTCGCGACCTGGCTCGCGATGAATGGCTACGCGTTCGATGCGTTCCCCGGCCATTACTCGGTCGATGGATCGACATCGCTGGCAAAGGCGATCGTCCTCGCGCTGGCCGTGCCGGTCGTCCTCATTTCGCGTGACGAGACCGAGCAGCGGCAGTTCCACATCCTGCTCGCCGCATCGCTTTATGGCATTTGCCTGCTGCTGTCCGCCGACAGCTTCATCACGCTGTTCCTGGGGCTCGAGCTGATGTCGCTGCCGGTTTACGCGCTCGTGCTGCTGGCATTCCGGCGCCCTGAGAGCGCGGAAGCGGCGTTGAAGTATCTGGTATTGGGAGGCACGGCGACGGCGACGTTGCTGATGGGCGTTTCGCTGCTCTACGGCGGCAGCGGATCCCTTGCGCTCGTGGCGTTCGGAGATGCGTTGCGATCGACAGACACGATGGCTCGCGTCGCGGTCGTCATGATCGTCGTCGCGTTCTACCTGAAGGCTGCGGTCGTACCCTTCCATGCATGGGCGCCGGACGCCTACGAGGCGGCCGCGATCCCGGTTACCGCGTACATGGCGTCGATCATCAAGGCCGGGGTGCTGTTCGGCGCGGTGCGTCTGTTCGGTGCAGCGAACGTCACCGGCCCCGTCGTGAATCTGGTGGCGTTGCTGCCGCTGCTCTCAATCGTCTGGGGCAACCTCGCCGCGATGCGTCAGCACAGCTTTCGCCGCATGATCGCCTACTCGTCGATCGCCCATGCCGGGTATCTGTTCTACGCGTTTCTCGGTGACGCCGGCGGCCGATTCCAGGCAGTGGCCTTCTATGCCGTCGCGTACGGAACAATGAACCTGCTTGCGTTTGTGTCGCTTCCAGCGCAAGGCGATGACGCGGCCAGAGACCGCCTCGAGAATCTGAGCGGCCTGTACCAGCGGAACCCGTTCGCGGCCGTCATGATTGCGATCGCGATGTTGTCCCTTGCCGGAATACCGCCATTCCCCGGATTCGTTGCCAAGTTCCTGATCTTCAAGAATGTCATGGCCGCCGGCTTCACGCTGTATGCGGTACTCGGGCTGATCGCGAGCTACATGGGAATCTACTTCTACCTGCGCGCGATCCAATATTTGTTCATGAGCCCGGAGGCACCCGTCGCCCGCCGGGGTACCCCACATCCGCTGGTACTGGCCGCGATGGTGTTGTGCCTGATGCTGGTGGTGCCGCTCGGGATCTTCCCCGGATGGTTCATCGCGCGGCTCTGACACGTCGAACCATGGGATGCTTCGAACGGAGGGCCGCGCAATGTTCAGGAAGATCCTGATTCCCACGGACGGCTCGGCGGTGGCCCGCAAGGCGGTCAATGGCGGCGTTGCTTTCGCGAAGGCCATCGACGCCGCCGTGGTTGCGTATTGCGCCACCGAACCGATCGAGCGTATCTACTACGCCGAAGGCTCCGGCGCGCGGCCCGCTACCGTCAAGGCGCTCGAGCGACGCTACGTGGAGCAGGCGCAGCGCTACCTCGACGAGATCGCGAAGAAGGCGCGCGCCGCCGGCGTCATTTGCGAGACGGTCATCACGCGGCCCGCTACGCCTTACCAGGGGATCCTGGCCGTGGCTCGAAGCCACAAATGCGACGCGATCTTCATGTCGTCGCATGGCCGCGGCGGCATCGCATCGCTGATTCTGGGCAGCGTTACCCAGAAGGTGCTCGCGCATTCGAGCGTTCCGGTCATCGTCTACCCGTGACGCGCGCGATGCTGTAGACGCCGCGCTGGTAAGCAAGCCGGGCTGACGAGGGCGCGTTTTCGGGCGCTACGCGCCAGCCCGCTTGGCCGCCGGTGAGTACGTGTCGAGAAGTTGCAGCCGCGTGGCCTGCAGGCGCTCGGCGACGACGCCGAGCAGGCGATGCATGAAGACGAAACCGAACTGTGGATCGCGCTTGCAGGCTGCGAGCAGGTCGCCGCCGTCGAAGGCGAGCGCTTCGGTCCGCTCGAGTCCCCGCGCCTGAAAATGCTTTCCGCGCCCCATCAGCAGCGCCGACCAGCCCAGCTCATGGCCGGCCGACAACGTCTGCACGCGGAACGTATGGCCCGGCGCCGCGATCTCCAGTGCAATGAGCCCCGAAACGATCAGGTAGAAATCCGAGCAATCGTCGCCTTCGCGGAAGATCACCTGGTCCCTATCGAACCGGACGCGTGTGGCGAGCAACGCGAGCTGCTCGACATACTTCGACTGGAATTCCTCCACGAACGGATGCCTCTGCAGCATTCCGACAACGCCTTCGGTCATGGTGGAAGCCCGTCCTTTCGAGCAGCAGTCGAGTCGATTGGTGGCATTACAACATCAATCGGCCGCATAGGCGACGTAATGGGGTTCGAACATGCGTGCCTTGACGAAAGCCAGCAGATCCGCGGGCTCGGTTGCGCGCGCGAAGCCCTGGCGGTACGCGACCACGGCGACGGCCGTTGCGATGTGAGCCGACACGTCACGGATGCTGCTCAGCGGCGGGTAAAGGCTACCCTGATCGAGGTCCTCCTGCGTGACCAGCGCGGCGAGCGCGCGCGCGGCCGCCATGAACATTTCGTCGGTAATCCGCGTGGCTCCCGTCACGATGGCGCCCAGGCCTACGCCAGGAAAGATATACGAGTTGTTGCCCTGACGCGGCACGAACCTTCGACCTGCGATCGTTACGGGGTCGAACGGCGATCCGCACGCGAATATC
>Ga0207711_10005501_pt1 | contig 10710 bp, 9 predicted proteins | sample KBSS34metaG_FD_184401 | JGI IMG/M metagenome (GOLD analysis project Ga0207711, IMG submission 184401) | Switchgrass rhizosphere microbial communities from Kellogg Biological Station, Michigan, USA - KBS S3-4 metaG (SPAdes) (version 2) | ecosystem: Host-associated > Plants > Roots > Rhizosphere >...
TCTCGGCTCCTGTCCCACCGTGAGCTGTTTTTGATTTCGTCCGTCGGCATCCATCAGCCAGATCTGCCGGGCACCCGTCCGGTGTGAGGTAAAGGCTATGTAGCGGCCGTCTCGCGATACCGCGGGCCAAGCATTATCGGGTCCGGAGTTCGATGTCAATTGTACATGTTCGCCGCTATTAGGATCGATCGAGTGTAGGTCCGTGATATGACCCGAACGCGAACTATAGACGATCTTGCCATCGGGCGTCCATGCAAGGCCTACGTAGCCATCAGTGTTCCGGCCGCCGAAAGTAAGCTGTTTCGCCTTTTTAATGTCACCGCCAGGAAACAGCCACAAATGGGATAAGATCCTTTGCTGGCGGGTGACAAGCATTCGCCCGTCCGCTGAAAAGCTCAGCCAAAAGTAGCTTTCGAGATCATTGGTGAGGCGGCGAACATTTCCGTCGGGATAGTCCAGCATCCAAACCTGTGACGTCCCTTCGTCTGCGGCGCGTGCGGCAGCTATCAAATGTTTTCCGTCTGGCATCCACAATATCCGCGTGACGTCTCGCCACCTAGGAGTTGTCAATTCCGTTTCCAACCCGCTTGCAAGGTCGACCGTCAACAACAAAGGACGCGCCTCCGTTTTCGACGCTCCCGCGACCGCAAGCATAGTTCCATCGGGCGACCACGCAGGGGCGCTCTCGCGGTAGCCACTTAACCATGGACGTGAACTCAGCTCCCGTTCGCCACTTCCGTCCGTGTTCGACAGGATCAAAAGATGCAGGTCTCGGGCGGGGTCGCGCCTGAAGAAGGCGAACTGCTTATCATCCGGCGATATGCTGAAATCACTCCAAACATTTTCCGCGACTTTTTTTGGCGTCCCGCCGAGCGGCGACGTTTGATAGATCGCTCCAGGATCCGCAGTTTCACGAAAGAAGAGGTACGTGCCATTGGACGAGAACGCAAGACTGCGATAGCCCTTGCGCGAAGGCGGAAGTATCTGGATGGAATTGCCGGTAGCTATCTGTTTCACCCATACGCTCGACTCTTCGTCCGCGACCCGAACAAATGCAAGCGTGGTCCCGTCCGGCGATATAGTCGGATGAATAACATCGCCCGTATCAGTCAGACTCTGAAAACGAAGCTGCTCGATCGGCGCAACGGACGAAGCGCTCTTGCCATCGAGGCGAGATATCCACTTATATAGACCAAATCCGGCTGCCCCTAGAACCAGGAGGGTCAGTACTACCAGAATTGTGGGAAACAGGAACGGAGGGCGTCCTTTCGCTGGAGAGGCCGAAACAGTCGGCGTCGCGTTCTCGGCGGAGGTCGCACCACGATAGAACGAAAGCTTCGGATCCTCCTCTAGCAGCTCGGCGGAAAGCTCGTCGTAATCCTCACCGGAACCTACGTTCCTTCCATTCGCAACCTGTACTTCCTTGCCAACGCTCGCAACTCTCACCTCTCCGGCAAATCGGTAACCTCGCCTGGGGATGGTTTCGATGAACTGTCTGCCATTTTCGTCGGGGCCAAGTGCGAGACGCAGAGTGTAGATATTCTGCGTTAAAACGCCATCCTCAACGAACGTCCCGGCCCATACGGTTTGTAGGATCTCCTGCTTGGTGACCACTTGTCCCTTGCGGCTGACGAGCAGTTTCAAAAGCTCCCCGGCCTTTGGTGACAGCGAAACCACGTCATCTCCCCGCCACAGTGTTCCGGTATCGCTTTCGAGTCGAAAACTTCCAAACTCATACAAATCGTTGACACCGTTGCTCATAGATTCTTTGAGAATTCTTTGAGAATTTATTGAGCCGAACTTTGAGGCGGTTGCACTGCAAATCACTCGACCTACTGCGTCCAACCGACCGACAAGGCAAATAGCTGCTTTTGTTCTTATGTCAAGTAAATTTTGCCATAAAAAATGACACACAAAAAGGAGAAGTAAAAAATGAAAACTCTAATTTTAACTACTGCAACTTTATTAACTATCGGCATTACGGGAATGATTTTCCTTGAATCTGAAGCCCAAGCTCAGCCAAGTGCCGTCACATCAAGCACATCAATGTTTGGAGACGCCTGTAAAGATGTCAAGTTCAAGGTCACCAACAAGCATAAAGAGGGCGGTCAAATCGAACTCAGAAAGGTTGAATACTACAACAAGGCTAACGGCAAGTGGCAAACCGAGGATATTCCCAATCACGTTATGGATCAGGGAGATACCTATACCACCAGCGGCGACAACCTTACGGATTCCGAGGGCGAAGAACTTACAAAAATCAGGTTTATCTACAGGTGGAAAGACAACCGGGCAAGCTCAAATTGGTCGGATGACGTGACCAGCAAAGACTTTACTCCCAAAGACGCGACTTGCAATGCGGGGAAAATTTACGGATTAGGACAAGGTTGGGATATCACCGGATAAGTTTACCACCGCCGAGGGCTGTAAACATTCAGGTCTTGGAAATCGGCGTTCTTTTGTGGCGGCGCGCTCATCATGCTTGCGCCGCCTCGTTTAGGAGAAAGGAAATCGGACTTTTTAATTGCAACATATGCCGCGGCGGAAATGCCAAGTCGAGAGCAAATACCCAACGATTCGAGACGACTGTGAAGTTTCGCCTCCAGCCGGAAATAAAGAAGGAGCCAAGATTATGAAAAGTGATATTCAGTGGAAAATTATCGAGCACAGCAAAAGCAAATCGGTGAATAAGCCGAAGATACATGTTTTTTATCGATCACGCGGGAAGGGAGGAATGAACGAAATAATCGGCGTGACGCCGTTGTACGACATGCGGGACAAGGATCTTGACGGAGATGTCTCATGGCAGGAAGCAGGCATTTCAGGTATTTCAAGGATATACGACCCAGTCTATATTTTTAAACTTGTCAATTCGTTTGGCAACGCATCCTGCCTTATAGAAGCTGGGTCTCAATTACACGACTACAAACTGATATACGACGCGACAGGGGACTTCCTCGAATCCGTCTATGCCATGCGCTACGACCTTCTTACCGCAGTGATACTTAATCAAATGCTAAACAGCCTTGTCTCGTCGCCCATGAAACAACTTGCCCAGGCCGGGCTCGCAGAGGTAAATCGCGTCTACGGCGTGATTCCGTTCATTGTGAGTAAAGCGATGCAGATGGCTGTTAAAGAGTATGTCAGTAGCTTTAACCACATATAAGCCTTATACGAGGCAAAAAACTTGGGCAATCAGTAAATAACAAATACGGAGGTAATTATCATGATCATTTATGCAGGAGTGGACGGAACATCGTCCGAAGACGACGCTTCCTATCAGGTTACGTTTCAGAACAGTTTTGTAAATCAGCTTTACAAAAAACAGATCGTTCCATTCAGCGACACCTTCTATCACAGGGGCCCGTTCACGGCGGGCACGGACACTGCCGCTTTCGCCCGGATGGCATTCAATTGGGTGGTCGGCAAGTGGAATAGCGGCGGAGCAAGAGCGGTTTTTCTTGGCGGGTACAGTCGCGGAGCGGCCGGCATGATCGAGGTCGCATCATGGCTTAAACCCTTAGGGATCCCTGTCGAATGCCTTATCCTTTTCGACGCGGTGGACCGGTCGGTGCCGGGCATTGGCGGTGGGGTCGGCGGTTGTTTTTTTAACACTAAGATCGCTGACAACGTAAAACAGGTGATCCATCCAATGCGAGACATGTGGACGACTCTGTCCCGAATCTCCTTTGGACGCTGCGGCCAGCAAGCAGAGTCGGCAAATACCCAATATGCGAAGGAATATTTTCTGGCGACGCACGGAGGCGTCGGTGGTACACCCTGGCAAACGGCTGTTAATCCTTACACCAACGAGCCGCGCGACACAATTTGGGAGTTCGGTGAGCTCAATCCTACAACCGTAACGCCGATCATGGACAAGAACGGAGCAGCGATGGTCGCGGCGTGGACTTTTCCCAAGGTGATCAACGCTTTTCAACAATGCAAAGCCCGGCTGTCGGCTCCGTCAGGTCCTGGATCCAGCTACCTTCCGGCGCGTATGGCATATCAGCGACGAGGCTAAATACAGGCGACGGTCACTCTTGCTGAAGCATTTGTTTTCTAAGCTGATCAATGAACGACTGAACCGCAGGGGCATCGTTGCTGTCAGGGAAAAAACGTAGAAATTCCTCGTACACAGCGATCGCCTCTGCATATTTCTTTTGCCGTTCCAGAACCAGGCCGATCAATTGATACAAAACGGTTGCGTCCGGAGCACCGGACAATTGTTTTAGCGCAACGTGAAAGTTTTTTGCGGCCTCGTCGTAATTCGCTGTTTCATTCCTAAAGTCGCCGCTTGATCCGGCCGCTTCAGCTCGCTCCTTGAAAAGCAAACCCAAGCCCGTGTATGCCTCGGGCTGGAAACCTTTGCCTTCGGCGATCGAACGTTTGAATGCCGCAATTGCCTTCGCCTCGTCTCCGCCGTCTTTGCGAATGCGACCTTCGATCGCCGAGGCTTCGGCGTTTGCCGGGGCGGCCTTTCGAAGATCGCGGATCGCGACCAGGGCTCCGTCGGCATCGTCATTTTCCGACAATGCACGAGCAAGACCAATATATGCTCGGGTGTAACCGGGATGCATCTTTATCGCTTCCCGATAAGCTTCAATGGCGGCATCTCGGTCCGTTGAAGAGAGCCGCTCTGCCTCCTGATATTTTAGTTCCGCTTTGTCATCAGTTTTTACGAGCGGAACAGCAATACTGCCTTGCTGAGCGGCAGGTATCGCCTTCGTGATTTCTTTGAACCCGTCCGCCCGAAAACGGAGGCTGTGCGGACCATAGGAAAGCGTTTTTACGGTCAGGATGCCATCCTCTCCGGTTCGTCCGTATCTGACATCATCGATCCAAACGATCGTCTTTGGTTCGCTCTTGACGGTAATGGTTCGAACCTGCGTGGTTTGTCCGGCAATTTGTACCGCTAGCGAGGCCGACAGGCAGATGAGATTAAGAACCTTGTTAAAAGCTTTCATGCCCACGATGATCCTCTCACCCGATCCGCGAGAACTCTTCGTCGATCTCCTCGTCCGGGACGAAATCCGGAATGCCATCCATGTTTCTATCCTCGGCAAAAAAGACCTTTATCAAAGGCGGAGCGATCAGCGTCGTAGTAACTGCCATAAACAGGACTGACGCGAAGAATGACTGTTCGATGACGCCAAGGCCAAGCCCGATCTGAGCAACCACGATACCGACCTCGCCGCGAGGCACCATTCCGACACCGACTTGAGCCATTTCCCGCTGGCTCATCCCCCACGCGCCGATTGAGCACCCGACGAACTTCGTAATTACGGCAGCCAATGTGATGATGACGGCTAGCAGCAGCACCGACGAATCCCGAAAAACGGCGATATTCAGCTGCATGCCGATATTCGCAAGAAAGAACGGAACAAGGAACTCGGTCACTCCGCTTGTTGCCTGATGCATTCTCGGGTTGTCTTCCACGGATTCTGCCAGTGCCATACCGGCAAGAAATGCTCCGATGATCGCCGCAACGCCCACATACACCGATGCAACCGAGAGCCCAAGGCAAAGCACCAGCCCAAGGTTAAAGAACGGTCGCTGCAGTCGCAGTCTTGAGATGACCGGGCTAAGTTTGTTAATTACCTTCGATCCGACCAGCGCGACGAAAAGAGTAAAAAGGATCGCCGCTGCGGCCGTCTTTCCAAGACCAACGTAACTGACACTTCCCTGACTGACGGCGGAAACGAGCGAAAGAATGATCAAGCCAAGAATGTCGTCGATAATTGCAGCGCCGAGAATGACCCGTGAAGTCTCGGTGTCGAGCAATCCCATCCCAGCCAGGACACGGGCTGTTATGCCGACCGAGGTGGCCACCAAAGCCGCCCCAATGAACATCGCCTCAGCAAAAGAGCCTCCCCAGGCGATCGCAATAAAATAACCGGCGACGAACGGCAGCAGGACGCCCATTACTCCGACGAACATAGCTCGTTTACCGACATCGAATATCGCTTTTGGTTTTGTTTCGAGACCGACGTTGAATAGAAGGAATATGACGCCGATCTCGGCAAGTACATTGATAAGGTCGGAGGGCTGAACCCAGCCAAGGATGCTCGGACCGATGATCACGCCGGCGAGGATCTCACCTACAACCGCGGGCTGGCGCAGGCGCTCGAAAAGCTCGGCCATTACCTTGGCTGCCGCGAACATCAAAAATAGCGACAGAAGTACCGAAACGCTCTCTACATTTGCGGCTAATACCAGCGGCATAGATCCGATCGTGGGCGTGGTTGAAGATACAGCCTATCTTATCAAAAACGGGTCTTTGAGAAGTAGATTTAGTCATTCTAGGCCGAAACCGGGACGGAGCGGGTGGGCGGCAACGCAGCCTTGCGCTTGATTTTTCAGCCTGCGAAACTATAATCAAATGTTCGTGGCTGGGTAGCTCAGCTGGTTAGAGCGCGGGATTCATAACCCCGAGGTCGGGAGTTCAAGTCTCCCCCCCGCCACCACTACGATCAATTTTGAAGGCAGGTTATTTGGCCTGCCTTTTCTTCTTTGAGGCGCCTTGTCCCCCTTGTCCCCTTGTCCCCTGGAATTTGTGGAAAGTTGTAAATGACTGATTCTAAACAATATTCTTGTCCCCTGGCGAAGGGGACAGGCTGGTTTAGGGGATAAAGCGTTTCAGATTCGACATTAATTTGAGGCGACCACCGTATATGAAAATGACACATCGCGGTACCCAGCGTTCATCATCTCTTGTTCATTTCCTCGTCAAATAGCTCGGGGCTCAACGAGCTACATTCCCCGCTGCTTCTTAACGAAGCCAAAAAACCCTAGCATTGCTGCATTTTTGGGATTAAGATGAGCAATCGATATGAATGGCTCGACCGCGCTCAAGGCAAATAAGTTGGGAGATCTCAGTTTTTGCCCGCTGCTCGCAAATCTACCCGCATCAGAACTTCAAAGGAATTGTCCGACTGCTCGGGTGCTGTCATTGCGCCACAGAGATACGATCTATCGACAAGGCGGGAGCAATCAAGCTGTCTTCTGCGTACTTAGAGGCCAGGTGACCCTTGCCCGGGTTAACCACGACGGCGCTATCGTGACCACCGCAGCACTGTCAGCCGGGGATTTTTTTGGCGACGGGCTTGACGGTTCATTGGAAGCGGAAGATACCGCCAAGGCAAAAGGCGCGGCGCTCGTGTGGAGAGTTTCGCTCAACGAGTTTCGAGCTCTGTTGGCGAATCACCCGTCATTCTCACTTGGATATATCGCCATGCTCACAAAGCGTCAACGCCAGATGCAAAGGAGGCTGGAAGGCTTCGCTTTCAAAAGAACCGAGGTGCGGTTAGCTGAAGCGTTTCGCGAACTCTCAGGCGGATTCGCAACGCGCTGCGAGCACGGCTTCGGACAGCATTTGCGTTTAACGCAACAAGAGTTGGCCGACCTTGTTGGAGCGAGCCGCCCCGTTGTGAGCACCATTCTGAACCGGCTGCGCGATCAAGGGGTTCTCGGCTACAATCGAGAATATGTCTGCGTTCGTCGGATAGAAGATATTGAACTGCTGATCGAATCTTAGTCTTTCCAAAATAACTTTCGCATTTTTGTACGCGGGCTGGAGAGCTCGTTCGTCGTCGTACGCCCTAAAGCACCTTACCAACCTACCTGCTTTAACTCCCCGAGCTGTTTTACGCCTCTCAGAAAAAATTGGCACTGTTATATCCGTAACAGACTCTCTCTGTTTCCTCTGTCAAATTCTTATTCGAGCATCGTAGGGCGATGCGACAAGAATACGAACTTAAAAAAACGAAAGAGGAAAAATATGACAAAAGCATACATCGAGATCACATTGCAGGTGGCTCCGTCGAATCGGGAGAAAGCGGGCGCAGTTTATTCAATGTACAAGGAACCGTTTCTCACGACTGTCGTAGGAGCAAGATCCAAAGAATTGCTTCTTCGCGACGAGGATGTTCAGGTTCTTCACGGCTTTGATTCACGCGCGGCCGCCGAGAATTATTTAACGAGCGCTCTTTTTAACGAAGACGTGGTTACAGCTCTTACACCGTACCTGACGGCCGAACCGGAGGTCAGAATTTACGACGCACCTAATAACTCTATAGCGAATGCCAATGATGGCCCGGCGATGCCGCCCTGGTGCTTTTGAAGCCATGATCAAGAATCCGAAAAACCCAGCGCTTTTCTTGTTCTTCGCAACGGCCGTTCTTTCTGTGTTACTAGAGGGCACGGCCGCTGCACAGAAGATGTTTTCTCCAAAACTCGATCTCGAGTCGGCGGTATCCAAAGCGATCGAAAGCGATCCCGAAATCCGGTCGTCGCAAACACTCTCGAAAATTAGCAAAGAGAGGATAAGAGAAGCACGAACAGGCTGGGAGCCTACCGTGCAGATCAGTCAGTCTTTCACCAGAAGCAATAATCCGGCCTTCGTATTTAGCTCGCTGCTGGAACAGGGCCGGTTCACTGGCGCGAATTTCTCGTCGAACTCGCTGAATCAACCCGACCCTCTCAACAATTTTCGGACGTCCGTCTCCGTACGGATGCCGGTCTTCGATCAATGGCAAGCTCGCTCACGCAGCAACCGCTCAACGATCGAACAGCATCGCGCTGAATTACAGGTGGAGGCGGTGAGCCAAAAGGTCAGATTCAACGTGATCAAGACCTATTGTGGAGCGATCCTGGCCGACGAGTTATTGAAGGCCACGGACGCTGCCGTCCGTTCGGCCAAAGAAAACTCTCGTAAGACGCAAGATTTTGTCGAAGTGGGAATGGTCGCCGAATCGGATTCGCTTGTTGCCAGTGTTGAGCTCGCCGACGTGGAGCAGCAAAAACTAGAGGCGCAGGGCGCCGTCGTAACAACGCGTGCGGCGCTGAACATCGCAATCGGTGAGAAGCCGGAGATGCTGTACGAGCTTGTTGGAGAACTGCAGGAGAAGTATTTTCCGGAGAAAGCAGTGTCGGAACTAGTCCGCATTGCACTCGAGCAACGGCCCGATTATCAACAGGCGCGTCTAGCTGTAGACGACAGCCACGAACAAACGCGATCTATCCGAAATCGAAAACTACCGAGTTTGGATGCTTTTGCAAACCTCGGTTACAGCTCGCCCGATATTCTCAAGGGAAGCTCGGATTACACCGCAGGCCTCGCCTTGTCGTATACCGTTTTTGATCCGGGCCGCAAGTCACGTATTGAGCAGTCAGTCCTTTCAGAAGGCGTGGCCGCATCGGAAAAAGACCGGCTAAAGAACCAAATAACTCTCGAGGTGATCACTGCGGATCAAAACTACCAGACCGCTCGCGGTAAGATCCGCGTCTCGATCAGATCGGTCATTCAAGCCGAGGAAGCATTGCGGATCCTGCAGGACCGGTATAGGTCCGCAATATCGACCTTTGATGCCGTCCTCAGAGCCGAGTCAGCATTGCTTCGTGCCAAACACGAGCTGCTCAAAGCGAAATACGAGTATTACGTCAGTTATGCGGCGATATTGCTTGCCACGGGCGGCCTTACCGACGCGAGTGTGTTTGATCATTGAGGTAACGAGCATGAAGAAAATATTGATCCCAAGTTTGATGGTCGCGATGATCGCAGCGGGTGTCGTCAGTTGCGGAAAGGGCTGCATAAAGGCTGCCAGAACGCCCGACCTGGTCCCTAACGTAAGTACTGTGAGGGTGGGCCGGTCTCCTGTCGCCGACGATTACGAGGCTACCGGTACCGTTAATGCGAAGACAACGACCCAGATCTCGGCCAACCGGATGGGCCGCATCAACTCGGTAACCGTCAACGAAGGTGACATCGTAAGTAAAGGAGAAACTTTGGTTGAGATCGACGATCGCGATGCGGAGACTCAACTCGAAAAAGCTGAAGCGGCCTTAAGAGAAGCCCAGGCATCGCTCCTCGAATTAGACAACTCAACGGCCGCCGCAATGGCTGCAGTGAGAACGGCTGAGGCTAACAAGCGATTCGTGGAAGTTACATTCACCAGGTACGAAGAGCTGTACCGACGCAGATCGGTCAGCGGCCAGGAGTACGATGAGATTGTGTCCAGATCAAGTGCCGCGACCTCGGAGCTTGAGCGCGCCAACGCAAACGTTCAGACCATCGTCTCCAAAAAGGCCCAGATCAAGGCCCGCATCGAGCAGGCAAAGGCCGATATCGCTAGCTCGAAGGTCTATGCCAGCTATTCTCACATTGTCTCGCCTGTCTCCGGTGTGATCGTCAAGAAATTTGTCGAAATCGGGGCGACCGCATCTCCGGGATCCCCGCTGCTTTCAATCGAAGACAACTCAAAATATCGGCTGGAGGCAGCAGTAGAAGAATCACGTTCGAAATTGGTGCAGATCGGCAAACGCGTGAATGTCCGGATCGATGCATTTGGTTTGGACGAGATCATTGGAACTGTCGCCGAGATCCTTCCGACCTCTGACGCCTCAAGCCGTAGCTTTTCGGTGAAGATCGATCTTCCGGCAAATCCGCTGCTGCGGTCCGGTCTCTACGGCGTTGCGAGATTTCCGCTAGCACAAAAAGAGGCGATCACGGTTCCGCAAACTGCATTGGTCCAACGGGGCCAACTGACCGGCGTTTACGTCGTCGGCCCCGACGGGACGGCGCACTTTAGGATCGTTACCACCGGGAAGACCTCAGAAGGGATGGTAGAGGTGTTCTCCGGCCTCAGCGAAGGCGACGAGGTTGCGACTTCGAACACTGAAAAATTGAATGACAGCGTACGGGTGAGGTGAAGC
>Ga0207711_10005502_pt1 | contig 10709 bp, 11 predicted proteins | sample KBSS34metaG_FD_184401 | JGI IMG/M metagenome (GOLD analysis project Ga0207711, IMG submission 184401) | Switchgrass rhizosphere microbial communities from Kellogg Biological Station, Michigan, USA - KBS S3-4 metaG (SPAdes) (version 2) | ecosystem: Host-associated > Plants > Roots > Rhizosphere...
CGCAGCGGGTTGACGATCACCCGCTCGCCCGGAAGGAATTCGATGAAGTTCACCCCGCCGAAGGCCGCCGCATACTGATCCTGCCGTCCCCCGGCCAGCCCCAGTTCGACCCGCTCGATCTCGAACGCCGTCCGGGCCACGTCGTAGGGCCCGAGCGGCAGCTCCAGGCCGGTCCTGAACGCCTCGACCATCGCCACGACCAGCGCCGAGGACGAGCCGAGGCCCGAGCCGGCCGGCGCGTCGATCGTCGTCGACAGCGCCAGCGGAATGCGGCGGCCGTCGAGGAAGCGCTCGACGACGTGCAGATAGACCGCCTTGTGCAGCATCAGCCCGTGGTCGGTCGAGATCTCGTCGTCCAGGGCGTAGCGTTCCTCAACCCCCAGGTCGCGGGCGCGGAACACCAGGCCGCCCGTCTCCTCCGGCATGATGTGCGCGAAGGCGAAGCGGTCGATCGTGACGTTCAGCACCGCGCCGCCGAACTGGTCGCAATAGGGGGAAAGGTCGGTGCCGCCGCCCGCCAGGCCCAGCCGCAACGGGGCGCGGGCGCGGACATGCATCACGGCAGGCGGCTTCCAGGCGGTCATCACTCTGCGGCTACCGGTGGCTTCAGTGAAGCTGCACCATGGCACGCGGCCGGCTAGCAGATCGTAAAGGCGCCTACCCATCGACTATATCGCTTTCCCAAGCTGAAGTTCGTCTCGGTGGAAAGCGGCATCGGGCGCCGTTCCTGCTGGAAGCGATCGACTACGAGTACAAGGAGACCGGCGCCAACGTCGCCAAGCTGCAGCGCCTGCCCAGCGAATACTTCCGCTCCAACTTCCACGCCTGCTTCTGGTTCGAGCGCGCGACCTCACCCACACCATCAGACAGGTCGGCGTCGACAACGTGCTGTTCGAGACCGACTTCCCCCACCCGGTCTGCCTCTATCCGGTCGACGACATGGACAAGGCCATGGCCGGCCTCACCGAAGAGGAGAAGGTCAAGGTGCTCTCCGGCAACGCCGCCAAGGTCTACAACATCAAGCTCTGAGACTACGGCGACAGCGGCGGCGCTTCAGGGCGCCGCCCATCCCGCCGGCCTCGCGCTTGGCCCGGCGCCCCGGGCGCAACGCGGCCGGCGCGATCGCAGCGCCCCCGCCTATCAGCTCCGCCAAGGTTGAGTTGACGGCCGCCGACGGCGGTCTCAAGCTCATTGAACCTTTTGCAGGCCGGCAGGCATCCATGCGCGACCCCGGAGGCGCGATGCTGCGTAAGCCACATTCCACAGGAGTTCCGGCGCCAGGCGTTCCGGCCGGTTTCGCCAGGACGGGCGAGGACGCCGAGCTGCTGCGCCGGGTCTGCGCCGGCGAGCTGCGCGCCTTCGAGGCGCTCTACCGGTCCTACCATCCGCGTCTGACCCGCTTCATCCGCACCGTCACCCAGCGAAGCCAGATCGCCGAGGAGGTGCTCAACGACACGATGCTGGCGGTATGGACCAAGCCGCAGGCCTACAACGGCGCCAGCAAGGTCTCGACCTGGATCTTCGCCATCGCCTATCGCAAGACCTTGAAGGCGCTGCGCAAGTGGGACGAGCCGGTCGCCGACGATTTCCTCGACCTGCGCCCCAGCCCCGAGCCCGGCCCCGAGCAGCAGGTGAGCGGCCGCGAGGTCGGCGAGGGCCTGGCGCGGGCCTTGGGCCAGCTGTCGGCCGACCACCGCACCGTGATCAGCCTCGCCTGCTTCGACGCCTTCAACTATCGCGAGGTGGCCGAGATCATGGCCTGCCCGGTGGAAACGGTGAAGACGCGGATGTTCTACGCGCGCCGCCACCTCAGGAAGAGCCTGGCGGCGCACCTGGACGCTGACGCGTAGCGCGTGACCGAGATGGGCAAGATCATTCCTCTGCCGACGCGCGAACACCGGGAGCTGCAGACCCTGCTTCCCTGGTACGCCGCCGATGCGCTCGATCCGGCCGACCGGTTGAAGGTCGAGCGGCACCTCGCCCACTGCGCCCGGTGCCGCGAGGAGCTGGGCCAGGAATCCCGCCTGCAGTCGAAGCTCGAGCGCACCTCGTTCGACGTCGAGCACGACTGGTCCAGCCTGCGCGCGCGGATCGAGGGCCAGAGCTCCGGCCGCAGCCCGCGGGCCTTGCTGGCGAGCGCCAGGCGGTGGATCGCCGCGCCCGCGCAGCCGGCCTGGGGATGGCTGCTGGCCGCCCAATCCCTGCTGCTGGTCACGCTAGGCGTCGGGGCCTTCTACTGGTCGCAGCCGCGCTACCACGCCTTGAGCGCGCCTTCGCCTGCACCGGGCGGCAATGTGATCGTCATGTTCCGTCCCGACACCCCGGAAAAAGACTTCCGCGAAGCCCTGCGCAGCGGCGGGGTCCGGCTCGTCGACGGTCCGACGGAAGCCGGAGTCTATGTGCTGCACGCGCCGCCGGAGACCCGCGCGGCGGTGATCGCGGCGCTGCACCGGCGGCGGGAGGTGTCGCTGGCCGAGCCGATCGACAGCGGCGAGCGGCGATGAAACTGGCCCTGCGCCTGGCGGGCTTGGCGCTCTGCCTGCTGCTGTTCGGCGGGCGCGGAGCGCCGCCGGCGGCGGCCGCCGCCGAAACCCGACCGGCGGACCAGCAGATCCTGGTCCTGGTGCAGCTTCCGCCGGCCCATTTTCAGCCGAACGCGAACTATGGCGGCGGCTACGCCGATCCGACGGCCGCCAACGCGCGCCGGCGGATCGGCGACAAGCTCGCCCGCGCCTACGGCCTGGCGCGCGTCACCGACTGGCCGATCCCGTCGCTGAGCCTCGACTGCATCGTCCTCAGCGTGCCGCCGGGCCGGTCCGCCGACCAGGTGATGCAGCAGCTGGCGCACGACAGCCGGGTCGCCTGGTCGCAGCCGATGAACACCTTTCGCGGCCAGGCGCAGCCGGCCGCCTCCCCCGCCGTCTATAACGACCCACTGTTTCCGGCCCAGCCGGCGGCGGTCGAGTGGCGCCTCGCCGAGCTGCACGGCATGGCCACCGGACGCGACGTGCGGGTGGCGGTCGTCGACAGCCTCGTCGACCGCCGGCACCCCGACCTCGTCGGCCAGATTGCGGTGCTGCGCGATTTCGTCGCCGACCACCCAGGGCAAGCCGAACAGCACGGCACTTCGGTGGCCGGCGTCATCGCCGCGCAGGCGAACAACGGCCGCGGCATCGTCGGCGTCGCGCCCGGCGCGCGCATCCTGGCGCTGCGCGCCTGCTGGGAGTCCGCGGCCGAGCCGTCGGCGGTCTGCAACAGCCTGAGCCTGGCCCGGGCTCTCGACTTCGCCATCGGCGCGCGCGCCGAGGTCATCAACATGAGCCTGAGCGGCCCCTCGGACCTGTTGATCGGCCGACTGCTGGACATCGCCCAGGCCCGCGGCGCGACCGTGGTCGCCGCCTTCGATCGCGCCAGGGACGACGGGGGATTTCCCGCCTCCCATCCGGGCGTCGTCGCCGTGGCGAACGAGGACCAGCCGCGGCCGCGGCCGGGGGTCTATCTCGCGCCCGGCCGGAACGTGCCGACCACCGGCCCGGACGGACGCTGGATCCTGGCCAGCGGCAGCTCCTACGCCTCGGCCCACGTGGCGGGGCTGTTCGCCCTGATGCGCGAGAGGACCGCCGCGCCGCTGCAGCCGTCGAAGGTGGTCTTCCTGCGCACGTCGGGATCGATCGACGCCTGCACCTCCCTGCGGCGCGCGGCGACGAACTGCGGCTGCGCCTGCCCGCCTGTCGCCCGTTGACCGCGCCGCGCGCGCGACGCGGATTTGCGCCCGTCCAGCTCAGCCTGGCCGCAGCGATGGCGGTGGGGATCGCCGGTCCGGCGCGCGCCCAGCTCAGCGTCACCGCCTCGCTGGACTCCGACTACCGCCTGCGCGGCTACTCGCTGACCGAGAAGCGGCCAGCGCTCAGCGCCAACCTCGGCTACGACGCGGCCTCGGGTCTCTACCTGGGGGCGTCCGGCGTCGCCGCGGATACGGCCGGTTCCGGCGTGAAGGCGCTGGGCTACATCGCCTACGGCGGCTACGCCCGCCGCTTCGGCAGCGGCCGGTCGCTGGACATCGGCCTGTCGCGCACCCGGCTGAACGCCTACGAACACGCCACGCACAGTCCGCTGCGCTATACCGAGGTCTACGCCGGCGCGAGCACGGCGCACTTCAGCCTCCGGGCCCAGTACTCGCCCCACTACATCCGTGACGGCGCCAAGGCCTTGTACGTGGATCTCGGCGCCGGGGCGCAGCCGGCCGAGCACTGGCGCGTCTCGGCCCACGCCGGCCTGCTCCGCTACCTCGACCGGCCCCGGGCCTGGCCGGACCGGACGACCCGCTACGACCTGCGCGCGGTCGTCGCGCGGGTGTTCGACCACGGCGACCTGCACCTCACCTGGACCTTCCACGTCCCGGATGGCGGGACCCCCAGCGGCGGCTCCGCGCCGGCGCGCCATGAGCACAGCAACAGCCTGGGCCTCGGCGCGACCTATGTTTTCTGACCCCGACTGGCTTTGAACCCTTGCGGACCGGGCGGGCACCTACTGCGGTAGCCCCCGAGGAAGGCGATGCTCCAGCCGGCCAGCCGTGCAAGCCCCAACCCGCCCGCCGTGGTGCGGCCGCTCGCCGCCGTCGCCACGGGATGGATCTGGGGGTGGATCTGGCGCGACCCGCGACGCTGCGCCTCCACCCTGCTGCGCTTCGCCGCCGTCGAGGCCGACGGCGGGCGCGATCTGGTCCGCGCCGCGGAACTGACGCCGGATCCGGTGCTGCGCCACCTGTTCCTGAAGCACGCCGCCGATGAACAGCGGCATGCCGACCTCTTCCGGCGGCGCGGCCTGGTGTTGCTCGCCACCCTCGAGGCCTCGCGTCGGCCGCGAACTGCGCCCGACTGGCTGGCGCCCGGAGAGCGCGGCCTCGACGACCTGCAGGTCGACGCCGTCGAGGCGGCCGATCTGCTCGCCTTCCTGCACCTGTCGGAAAGCGCCGCCGCCCGCGACTTCGGTCGCTACAGCACAGCCCTGGCGCACGACCCGGCCACCCGCGCGGTCTTCCAGGCCGTGCTTCGAGACGAGGCCTACCACATGACCTACACGCGCGCGCAGCTCCGCCGGATCGCGCCGCAGCGGGAGCGATGGCTGCTCTGGAAGGGCCGCGCCGGCCGGCTCTGGAAGCTCTACCTGCGCCTGGCGGGCGGCCTCGCCGGCGTGATCGGCGCGGTGGTGCTGACGGCCCAGTACTACATCCTGTTGCCGCCCTTCGCCCTGCTGGCGCGCCGCGCCGCGCGTCGCGAGATCCCCGGCTGGACCGCCATCCCGGCGGAACGCAACGGCCGCCTCACCGGGCAGTACTAGCCATGAAGATCCTCGGCGTTTCCGGCCACTATCACGACTCCGCCGCCGCCCTGCTGGTGGACGGCGCGCCCGTCGCTTCGGTGCAGGAAGAGCGGCTGTCGCGGCGGAAGAACGACGCCAGCTTCCCGCTGAAGGCCATCGACTGGTGCCTGGAGAGCGCCGGCCTCGAGCCTGAGGATCTCGACGCGGTGGTCTTCTACGAGCGGCCGATGCTGAAGTTCGAGCGCATCCTGGTCACCGCCCTGCGCGCCTTCCCCCGCGGCCGCAAGGCCTTCGCCCACGCGATGGAGAACAGCCTGAGCGAGAAGCTGTGGGTGCGCGGCCTGATCACCGCCCATCTCGGCGTATCGCCGAACAAGGTGCTGTTCACCGAACATCACCAGTCGCACGCCGCCGCCGCCTTCCTCACCGCCCCGACCCGCGAGGCCGCCATCCTGACGGCGGACGGCGTCGGCGAGTGGGCCACCCTGACGGTGGGGACCGGATCGCGCGGCCCCGGCCAGCCGACCCGCATCATGCTGGAGCGCGAACTGCGGTTTCCGCACTCGCTGGGCATGCTCTATTCGACCTTCACCGCCTATCTGGGCTTCGCCGTGAACGAGGGCGAATACAAGGTGATGGGCCTGGCGGCCTACGGGCGGCCGACCTACGCGGACGCCGTGCGCCGGATCGTCCGGCGAACCTCGGACGGGGCGTTCGCCCTCGACCTGGCCTATTTCGAGTTCCACACCACGGTCGCGCGGTCCTATTCGCAGAAGTTCGTCGAGGTCTTCGGGCCGCCGGTCGACCCCTATCAGTCGATCGACCTGACCACCGCCGACGGCCGTCGGTTCGCCGACATCGCCGCCAGCGTGCAGCTGGTGCTCGAGGAGATCATGGTCGACCTGGCGCGCCAGCTGCGCCGGACCACCGGCCTGCCGGACCTCTGCCTGGGCGGCGGCGTGGCGCTCAACGGCGTGGCGAACGCGCGGATCCTGGCCGAGTCGGGCTTCGAGCGGCTGTTCGTCCCACCGGCGCCCGGCGACGCCGGCTGCGCCCTGGGCGCGGCCCTCTACGCCGACCGCATCCACTTCGGCAATCCCGACCGGGAGCTGCCCGACCATCCCTTCTGGGGACCCGAGCTGGAGGAGGAGGTTCTCGCCCGGCTGGCGCTGGAGGATGGGCTGGCGACGCGGACGCTCAGCGACGAGCGCCTGATCGAGGAGGTGGCCCGCGAGCTGGCCGCTGGCCGCGTGGTCGGCTGGATGGACGGCCGCACCGAGCTCGGCCCCCGCGCCCTGGGCCACCGCAGCATTCTGGCGGCGCCGCACGAGGCGGCGATGCGCGAGCGGCTGAACCGCGACATCAAATATCGCGAGGAGTTCCGCCCCTTCGCGCCGGTCGTGCCCGTCGAGGCGGCGGAGCAGTTTTTCGAGCTGCCGCCGGGCGGCGCCCGCCTGGCGCGCCATATGTCCGGGGTCTTCAAGGTGCGGCCGGCCTGGCGCGCCGCGCTGGCGGCGGTCACCCACGTGGATGGCACCGCCAGGCTGCAGACCCTCGATCGGGAGATGGCCCCGCGGCTCTACGACCTGTTGCTCGCCTACGGGCGGCTGAGCGGGGCGCCGGTGCTGCTGAACACCTCGTTCAACCTCGCCGGCGAGCCGATCGTGAACCGGGTGGCGGAGGGCTACTCGACCTTCCGGCGCTCGCAGATCGACCTGCTGGTCGCCGGCGCCGCCCTGCTGGCCAAGCCGAGCCTGGCGCGGGCGCAGATGGAGGAGACTGCAGCATGAAGCGCAAACCTGGCCGGATGAAGCGCCAGTTCATCGTCCTCAGCAGCATGGCGGGAGCCACCAGCGACCTGGCCCTGGGCCTCTGGCGCAACCGGGCGGGCAACCGGTGGATCATCCCGCTGGCGGTCTTCCTGTGCCTCACCGGCGTGCTCCTGGTGGTCGCCGGGGCGGTGCAGGCGCTGGCGCCGTTCGTCTACGCGATCTTCTGAGTGTGACGGGCTTGCCGCCATGACCAACTGGCGCCAGTTGCTGGCCTGCCCGGCCTGCCGCGGCGGGCTCGCGCCGGACTTCACCTGCAGCGCCTGCGGGGCGAGCTATCCGGTGCGGGACGGCGCGCCCCGTCTGATGCTGGAGACGGGCCTGACGCAGACGGGCCTGACACCGGAAACCGCCGCGCGGGTCGAGACGGTGCGCCGCTTCTACGAGGCGGCGCCCTTCCCCGGCTATCCGCCGAACGACAGCCTGAGCTGGCTGCGCCGGCGTGCGGCGCGCAGCCGTTTCGCCGCCCTGCTGGAGGAGGCGATCCCCGGCGACGCGCGGGTCTTGGAGATCGGCTGCGGCACCGGCCAGATGTGCCTCTACCTGGCGCGCGCCGACCGGCTGGTGGTGGGCGCCGACGTCACCGCCGCCTCGATCGATCTGGCCGCCGCCGCCGCCCGCCGGTTCGGCGTCGAGCAGGCGCATTTCATCCAGACCGACCTCCATCGGCCGGGGCTTCGCGAGGCGGCCTTCGACGTGGTCTATTGCTCCGGCGTCCTGCACCACACTCCGGATCCGCAGGCGGCGTTCGGACGCATCGTGCGCCTGGCCAAGCCCGGCGGCATGATCGTCGTCGGTCTCTACAACAGCCTGGCCAGGATCCCGCTGCGCCTGCGCCGCGCCGCCGGGCGGCTCAGCGGCTATCGATGGATCCCCGGCGATCCGGTGCTGCGGGATCGCGCCGCCGAACCGGCGCGGCGCGAAGCCTGGCTGCGCGATCAATATCAACATCCCGAGGAACATCGGCATACCGTCGCCGAGGTTCAAACCTGGTTCCGCGTGGCGGAGGTGGATTATGTCCGATCGTTTCCCAGCACCCTCTTGGCCGAAGACGGCGAGCCGGCGCTGTTTGCGCCCGCAGCCGACGACTGGGGGTTCGAGGCCTGGCTCGCCCAGCTCGGCTGGATGCGCAGCCTCGGCGGCGAAGGCGGACTGTTCGTCATGGTGGGCCGGCGGCGCGGCGGCGAGCCTCGCCGGCGACCCGTCGCATTGGACGCCGCGACGGCGCAGATCTCGGCCTAAGGCGAGCGCGGCCCTGCTCGGGGCCCTGTCGGTGGCGACCGCCCTGGCCGCCGGCGCGGCCACGGCCGCCCCGGTCAGCAGCGATCCCGCAAAGGCGCCCGCCGGGGTCTATGTGCTGGATCCTCGCCACGCGAGCCTGGTGGTGAAGATTGCCCATATGGGCGGCTTCTCGCGCTACACCATGCGTTTCGACCGCATGCAGGGGACCTTCACCTACGACCCCGCCACCTGGCGATCGACGCCGGCCACCATCGAGATCGACGCGGCGTCGATCGACACCGGCGACCGCAGCTTCGACAAGACGATCGCGCAATTCTTCGAAGCCGACAAATTCCCCAAGATCGTCTTCGCGGCCCAGTCCATCGAGCCGGCCGCCGACCCGGCCACCAGCCCCGCCAACCCGGCCAACCCGGCCAACCCGGCGGGGACATCGACCAGCGGATCGACCGGCAAGCTGATCGGCAATCTCACCTTTCACGGCGTCACCCGCCCGGTGACGCTGGACGTCACCTTCAACGGCCTGGGTCCCGGATTGCTCGGCCTGGGAACCCGCATCGGCTTTTCCGGCAGCGGCCGGATCCGGCGCTCGGATTTCGGCGTGACTGCGGTGCACCAGTACGCCGGCGACGACGTCGACCTGCTGTTCGAGGTGGAGTTCGCCAGGAAGTGACGCGCTGACCATGCAGAGGCTCTCCACGGCGTCACCGGTCGCAGCGTCACGCGGCGGCGTATTGCGGATGCTGCTGGCCATTACGGCGCTTGCGAGCGCCGCGCCCGCCGGCGCCGTCGAGCCCTGGCCGGGCCCTGCCCCGCAAGGGGTCTATGTGCTCGAGCCGCGGCGGTCGCAGTTCGTCGCCAGCGTCCGTGTCCTTGGCCTCTCGCGTTATACGGTCGGCTTCAGCGGCATGGCCGGTCGCTTTGACGCCTCCCCGCAAGTCGCCGGCGGTCCGCGGGTGACGATCCGCGTCGACCCGCGCTCGATCAGTAATCCCCGCTCGGTGGTCGCCCGCTCCATGCTGACGCAGCTGGAGCCGGAGCGCTTTCCACAGATCGAGTTCGCCTCCCGCGCGCTCGGCGAGACGAAAGGCCAGATGTGGCTGCTCGGCGATCTCACCCTGCATGGCGTCACGCGCCCGGTGCGCCTGACGCTGGCGGTTCAGCAGGTGGCTCCCGGGCCCGACGGCCCGGCCAGGTTTGCGGTCTCCGGGCGGGGCCGGATCCGCCGGTCGGACTTCGGCCTGCCGGCGATGCACAGCCTGGTCGGCGACCAGGTGGAGCTCACCTTCCAGGCGCAATTCGTTCAGACGCCGCCGGAGAGCGGGGCGCGCCAGGCGCGCCGCGGCGCGCCCCCAGCCCAGGCTCAGCAAGCCCAGGCTCAGCAAGCCGACGGTCAGCAAGCCGAGGGTTCGGATGACCTGGAATAGCGGACCTGGGTCGTGGTCCGCAGCGGCGGACCTGGCCGGCGTCGCGGCCGCAGGCGACGCGCCGCACCGCCGCGCTCGGCTGGTCGCCGAAGCCCTGGCCGCGGGCCTGGGACTGGCGCTGATCCTCGCCGCGCTCGCCGCGAACGTCGGCTGGTTCGACCGCCACTTCCTGCCGGACATGTTCGCGCCGCGGCCCAAGCAGATGCGGCTCTTGATCCTCGTACGGATGATCGGCGCGGCGCTGGCCCTGATCCTGCTGCTGGTGGTGCGGCCACGATTGGGCCGGCTGGCGGCGCGGACGGGGCTGGCGCGGCTCGGATGGATGGCGGCGCCCTACCTCCTGGCGGTGATCGCCGCGGTCTGCACGACCGAGGCGGTGCTCCGCAGTGCGCCCTGGCGCGCCGCAGAAGAAGCTCCGCCGGACCGCGAGCCGCTGCGGCGCCATGACCCGGTCTTCGGCTGGGTGTTTCTCCCCGACCACGCCGGGCTCGGCCGCCCCGTCGGCGGGCGGCGCGTGCTCTACGCCATCGACAAGCACGGCTACCGGGTGGCGCGGCCCGGCGACCAGGTCGACCGCGACCGGCCCAGCATCCTCTACACCGGCGAATCCATCGTTTTGGGCCATGGGCTCGAATGGCGCGAAAGCGCGCCGGCCCAGGTGCAGGCGCTGACGGGGCTGCAGCCGGCCAATATGGCGGTGGAGGCCTACGCCCCCGACCAGGCCTATCTGCGGCTGGCGGCGGACCTGCCGAAATTCCGCCGCCCGGCGGCCGTGGTCAGCATCTTCATCCCCTCGCTGATCGGCCGGATCCTCGACGAGGACCGCCCGCACCTCGGTCCCGACCTGCGCCTGCGGCCCGAGGTCGACCGCTGGCGGCTGGCGACCCTGGCC
>Ga0207711_10005503_pt1 | contig 10709 bp, 10 predicted proteins | sample KBSS34metaG_FD_184401 | JGI IMG/M metagenome (GOLD analysis project Ga0207711, IMG submission 184401) | Switchgrass rhizosphere microbial communities from Kellogg Biological Station, Michigan, USA - KBS S3-4 metaG (SPAdes) (version 2) | ecosystem: Host-associated > Plants > Roots > Rhizosphere...
GATCTGACGACAGAGGATGCTCAAGGCCGCAAGACGGTGACGCATTACGAGGCCGGCAAGGCGTACTGGCAGGAACCGATGCCGCCGGGCGCGATGCACAAGGACGTCAACGAAACCGGCAAAACGATCGAGCTGGTCGTGGTCGAGGTGAAGTAGTCGTTGGTCGGAAAGCGACTGACGAGGTGGATCCAGGAGTTGCGCAAAGCGGATCGCCGCGACCGCGGCTAGACTTGGACAGGCAACCAAGGGACTGACGACCAAGGACCAACGACCAAGGACTAACGACCACATGGCTCTCACCGACTACGTGACGATTGGCACTTCCGGGCTGCGCGTGAGCCCGTTCTGTCTGGGCGCGATGACCTTCGGCGAGGACTGGGGCTGGGGGTCGAGCGTCGCCGAGTCCGAGGCGATCATGTCGCGCTTCCTCGAGCGCGGCGGCAATTTCATCGACACCGCCAACGTCTACACCAAGGGGCATTCCGAACAAATCATCGGCGCTCTTATCGGCCACGACCGCGGCAGGCGCGATCGCACCGTCATCGCCACGAAGTTCTTCGGCAACCTGTATCCGGGCGATCCGAACGGCGGCGGCGCCGGGCGCAAGACGATCGTCGCCTCTTGCGAGCAGTCGCTGCGGCGCCTGCAGACCGACTACATCGATCTGTACTGGATGCACTGCTGGGATCGCCACACGCCGATCGAGGAGACGATGCGCGCGCTCGACGATCTGGTGACGGCCGGCAAAGTCCGCTACATCGGCTTCTCGGATACGCCCGCCTGGAAGGTCGCGCAGGCGCAGACGATTGCGCGCTTCCGCGGCTGGGCGCCGCTGGTCGCGCTGCAGATCGAATACTCGCTGCTCGAGCGCACGGTCGAGGGCGAGTTGATCACGATGGCGCTCGAGATGGGGCTCGGCGTGACGCCCTGGTCACCGCTGAAGAGCGGTGTGTTGTCCGGCAAGTACACGCGGGCGAACGCCGGCACGGTGAAAGCGGATCGGGGCGAGCGGGTCACGCAGAACCTCGGCGAGAAGGTCTACGCGATCATCGACGAGCTGATCGCGATCGGAAAGGAGCTGAACGCGAGCCCCGCTTCGGTGGCGCTGGCATGGGTGCAGGGACGGCCCGGTGTCGCGTCGACGATCATCGGCGCGCGGCGACTCGATCAACTCGATCAGAACCTCGCCGCACTCGATCTCCGCCTCGCCGCCGAACAGATCGCGCGGCTCGACAAGCTTTCCAAACCGACGCTCTGCTTCCCGATGCAGTTCCTCAACGTCGCGAGCACCTTCTCGCAAGGTGGGACGACGGTAAACGGGGAGAAGGGCGCGCTCTGGCCGCTGGCGCCGAAGAGCGACGAGGAACGCTACTAGACCGGGCCACTACGTTCGCTCGAGGCGGTGCGCCAGCACTGCCAGCCGCCTGGCGACGACGCCGATCTCGAACGCCGTCGACGGCCGGCGGTAGAACGCGTCCAGATCGCGATCGATCAATCTCCGCAGCGCAAACATCTCGCGCGTCGTGCGCACCTGTGCGCCGAACTCCGCCTCGAACAGCGCCGCCGTTTCCTGCTCGTAGTGGAGGACCGCGATCTCGTCGCGTTCCCAGGTCGCCGGCTGCGGTCGCGGCGGGGCCGTTCGGCCGCGCTCGCGCAGGAAATTCGCGATGTCGCCGGAGAGCTCGACGGCGCGGAGCTCGAGGTCGGTCTTCTGCTGCGCCACCAGGTAGTCGAACTGCTTTTCGTGCACCCACAGCCGGGCGTTGAACCACGCCATGAGCGTCGCCATCAGGACGACAACCGCCGCCAGCCGTCCCGGCCGGCCCATTCGCTCGCGCGACACGACGATTGTGGTCAGGACCGTGGCGACGATCAGGATCGCCGCCAGCGTCGAGTAGGTGTCGGCGATCGCGCCGGCGGGCGGCGTCATCCGGTCAGCGACGATCGTGACCATCACCAGACCGCCGATCGCAGCCGCGAGCGCCGTTCGTGCAATCGCGTCGGCACGGATCTCGGACACGGCCCGATCGTGCCACGATGTCATCCTCTTTTCACGTCAGATTGTCATATCTGTCACGGCCAGCCGGTTTCATAGGGTGTGACCTTCATTCTGACGGGCGTGGATTCCTTTCGCGATGCTTACATCCGCACGGGCATGAACCTGATGCACTCGATGGTCGTGGCCGGGGTGGGTAGACTTCGTACTTCGTACTTACTTGGCTTGTTTCTGGTAGACCCCGATCGTCTCGGCCATCGCGAGGGGCTTGTGTTCCGCCAGCGCCTTCTCGATATCCGCGCGGGTCGCGCCCTGCGGGAGTCCGAGCGTCGCCACGTCGAGCGCGTAGAGCTTGAAATGATAGTGGTGCGCGCCGGTCGGCGGGCATGGGCCCATGTAACCGGGACGCCGCATACCCATGTTGCCGGACACGCCGAGTGAGCCGACCTGGAAACCCTCCGGCAGGTCCGTGGTCGTCGCCGGAATGTCGAACAGAACCCAGTGCACGAAGCCGCCGGGCATCTGCGTGACGTCCGGGTCGTCCATGACCAGCGCGAACGACTTGGTGCCCGCCGGCGCGTCCTTCCACGACAGCGCCGGCGACGGGCTGGCCTGGCCGGCGTCGCAGGTGAATTTCGACGGGATATTGCCGCCGTCAGTGAACGCGGCGCTCGTGATCGTGAACGCCGCGGCTACGAAGAGTCCAATCATGTATGCCCTCTCAGTCGTCAGTCTCAGTCGTCAGTCGCAGTCTACAGTCATCAGTCTTAGGCAGTCGACTGAGACTGATGACTGACGACTGATTCGCTATTCCGCCTGTAACGCGCGCGTCGGATCGATGGCCGCGGCACGACGCGCCGGCACGGCGCTCGCGACGGACGCCACGCCGACGAGTGTGGCGAGGACGGCGGCGATCGTCAAGGGGTCCGTGGGGCTGACGTCGAACAGCTGGCTCGACAACACCCGGCTTGCGGCCAGCGACGCCGCCACGCCGACGGCCGCGCCGATGACGACCGGCCGCAGCGCCTGGCCGAGGATCAGCCGGACGACACTGCCGCGCGTCGCCCCGAGCGCGATCCGCACACCGATCTCCTGCGTGCGCTGGCTGACGAAATAGGCGATGACACCGTAGATGCCGGTCGCCGCGAGCGCCAGGCCGATGGCGCCGAGCAGCGTCAGCAGCAGCGTGTTGAACCGCGCGGTCGCCAGCGAACTCGCGAGCCGCTGGTCCATCGTCCGCACGTCGAAGAGCGGCAGATCGCGATCGACGCGCGTGACCGCCGCGTTCAGCGGTTTGACCAGCGCGGCCGGATCGCCGGTCGTCCGGACCACCACGTACAGCGTGCGGAACCAGTTCCAGGCGACGGCGGGTGTCTGCGGGAGCGGCAGATAGAACTCCGGCCGTGGCGCGACGGCCGGACCGCGCGAACGGATGTCGCCGGCCACTCCGACGATGACCTTCTGGCCGGCGGGCCCGGGCTCGCAGCAGTTGATCCGCTTGCCGATCGGGTCCTGACCGGGGAATGCGACGGCGGCCAGCCTGGCGCTGACGATCATCACGCGCTGGCCGTTGGCGCGATCGCCGTCGTTGAAGTTGCGCCCTTTGACGATCGGCACACCGAGCGTCGCGAAGAAGCCCGGCGTGATCACGCGCAGGGTGCTGTTGATGAAGTTCGCGGCGACCGGCGCGCGTCCCTCGGGGACAAGCCCGTTGGTGCCGCCGCCGCTGCCCATTGCGGCGAAGGAGGTGATGGCGGCCGACGAGACACCGGGGATGCCCGCGGCCGCTTCGTCGATCCGGCGCAGCGTCTCCTGGATGCGCGCCGGCTCGGTGTAGCTGGTGGCCGGCAGCGTCACGCGGGCGCTCAGCACGCCGTGCGGCTCGAATCCGGTGTCGGTCCGTTGCAGTGCGATCGCGCTGCGGATCAACAGGCCGGCACCGACGAGGAGCAGCAGCGACAGCGCGACTTCCGCGACGATGAGCGCGCCGCGCAGGCGATCGCGCAGGCCACCCGTCGAGCCGCGTCCGCCGTCGCGAAGGGCGGTCTGCGGATCCCGCCGCGACGCGCGCAAGGCAGGCGCCAGCCCGCAGATGACGCTGCTCACGAGCGCGATCCCCACGGCGAACGCGAGCGCGATTGGGTCGATGCGCGCCTGGTCGAGGCGCGGGACGTCGTTCGGGCTCCAGGCGATGACCGCCGCGAGAAACCCGCGCGCGAGCACGAGGCCGGCAGCCGCGGCGCAGAGCGCGAGGACCAGGCTTTCGGTCAGCAGCTGCCGCACGATCCGCCCCTGGCCCGCCCCGAGCGCCGTGCGCACGGCGATCTCGCGGGCACGCGCCGCGCCGCGCGCCAGCAGGAGATTGGCGACGTTGCCGCAGGCAATGAGCAGCACGAGGCCGACCGCCGCGAGCAGCGTCAGCAGCCGCTGGCGGTAGTCTCCGACGAAGCGCTCCACGAACGGCACCGTTCCGAAGCTGATCGTCTCGTCGTCCTTCGGGAAATCGTGCCGCAGGCGGAGCGCCACGGCGTCGAGTTGGCTCTGCACCTGCCGGCGGGACACATTCGGCTTCAACCGTCCGTTGACGGTGAGGTAGTGCTCGTCGTGCTCGGCGCGCTGCGCCGGCGTGAACGCGATCGGCGTCCACAGTTCCTCGCTGTCGCTCGTGAGATCGAACGAGGCGGGCATCACGCCGGCGATCTGATACCCCGCGCCGTTCATGCGAAGCTCCCGCCCCACGATCGCGGCGCTCGCGCCGAAGCGGCGCGTCCACAGCCGATGGCTCAGCACCACGACGCGATCGCTGCCAGGCCGATCTTCGTCGGCGGTGAAGGTGCGACCGAGGATCGGCCGGACGCCCATCACGTCGAAGTAGTTCGCGGTCACGCGCGCGCCGACGACCCGTTCCGGCGCGGTCTCGTCGGCCAGGTTGTAGCTCGCGTAGTTGAGCGCGGACAGGCCCTGCTCGAAATCCGGAATCGCCGCGTTGACGTCCACGTAGTTGCCCACCGACATCACCTGGGGTGTGCCTTCCCAGACTTCGCCGACCAGCATCAGGCGCGAGGGTTCCCGGAGCGGGAACGGCTGCAGGACCACGGCGTAGACCGCGCTGAAGATGGCCGTCGTCGCGCCAATGCCCAGCGCCAGCGTCAGCAGTGCCACGGCGGTAAACCCGGGATTCTTGAAGAGCTGCCGCGCCGTGAACGCGAGGTCCTGTCGAAGTTCACCGAAATACTGTGTGCGTTCCATATGCCGGTTTCTCCCTGTGCCGAGGCCGCGCAGTGTGACCCGCGTCCGTTCGACGTCGCCGGCGCGACGCTGCGCCTCGCGCCGCGCCGCCACCGGATCCATGCCGCGCTCGACGAGATCGCGCACGCGCATCTCGAGGTGAAACGACAGTTCGTCGTCGACTTCGTCGGCGACGGGTGGTCTCCAGAACACGCGATTAAAGGGGCTCACGGCTATGGGTTCACGAGCACCCGGGAGATGGCGGCCGCGAACCGGGCCCATTCGGCGGATTGCGCCGCCAGCTGGCGACGGCCCTTCGGCGTCAGCCGGTAGAATTTCGCGCGGCGGCCGAGCTCGGAGACGCCCCATTCGGCTTCCACCCAACCCTTCCGTTCCATGCGATACAGCGCCGGGTACAGCGATCCTTCCTCTATTTCGACGACGCCCTCGGTCGTGTGTTCGATGGCGGCGGCGATGGCGTAGCCGTGGCGGCGTCCCGCCGTCAGCGTTTTCAGCACCAGCGTGTCCAGTGTTCCGTGCAAGAGCTCGGACGATGTATTTGTCATCGATTGTCTGCTGTCGGACATCTGACGCGATACCTAGATAATCAGGGTATCGGCTTAGACGGATACTCTGCAAATTTGGTTGATTGCGGCAGGCGATGGGCCTATTCTTTCGCGAGTCCCGCTTTCGCTATCCGCGCTACGGCGGGGCGAGCCGTATCAGGAGGTCAGCATGGAAGTCGACCGTCGAGCATTCATCGCCAGTTTGGGCGGCGTTGCGGCCGTGAATCTCATGAGCCATGAGGCGAAGGCCGAAGCGCTCGAGCACTACATGGAAGACAAGCTGGACGAGATGGTGGCCGCCCAGCAGCCTGAAAAATTCCCGACCGTCGCCGAAATCGAAGCCCAGATCGAGACGCGCCCCTTCCGGCGCGGCACGGGCTCCGTATTCACCGGCCAGCGCGGTCAGAACGTGAAGATCATCGAGCCGATGCCGGACAAGCCGACGCTCAATGATTTCTTCCGGCTCCGCTTCGCGCCCGCCAACCACGTGCTGCAGAGCGCGACGCGCGCGATGAAAACCGGCATGTCGGAGGAAATCATCCTCGCGTGCCTCCTGCACGACTGCGTGCTGTCCCTCATCAAGCCGGATCACGGATGGTGGGGCGCTCAGCTCTTCGAGCCGTACATCCCGGAGAAAAGCGCGTTCGCGATTCGCTATCACCAGACGCTGCGCTTCTACGCCGACGACGATGCGGGATATGAGTATCCGGACCAGTACTACCGGATCTTCGGCCACGACTATCAGCCGCCGCAGTACATCGCCGACACGTACAAGATGCTCAAGAACCACAAGTGGTACATGGAGCCGCGTCTCGTGACGGTCAACGACCTCTACGCGTTCGATCCCAACGCGAAGGTGTCGATCGAGCCGTTCCAGGACATCATCGGCCGCCACTTCAAGCAGCCGAAGGAAGGGCTCGGCTACGACAACAGCCCGAGCGCGCACATGTGGCGCACTCTTGCGAGGCCGGATAATCCGCTTTAGAGCAGGGCTCAGGGCTGAGGGCTTAGGGCTGATGAAAAACGCGTTCGCGGGTTTGTTTTTCGCTGGCCTGTTGGCGGTCGTGGCCTTCGGTCAGGCCGCCAGCAAGGGTCAGCCTCTTCCCGGACTCGATGCGACCGTCACCAAGGTCGAACGCGCGGCGAGCGCGTCACTGCGCGACTGTCCGCCCGGTACCAACACCGTCAACGCCGTGACGCGCCCAGGCGAGCAATTCGCGCTCGTGACCGTTGCATTCAAGGTGTCGCCGGCGTTCAAGGCCGCTCCGATGAAGCGGCCGACGGTCACCGATGCGGCGGACAAGAAATTCAACACCGCGTCGACGTTCGTCGACGTCGGCAGCGTCCCCGAATATTCCTGCACCTTCCCGTTTCGGGTACCCGAAGGTACGAAGTTGAAGTCGCTGCAGCTGGAGACCGCCTCGCTCGATCTGTCGTCGTTCGAATCCAAGTAAAGAAGGTCCGGCAAAGCCGGCCGCGATCGGTAGTGGCAGGTCGGAGCCACCTCATCCCTCTATGTACTCTGCAGTACCGCGCCGATAGAACTCTCGGGACGAACACCGGTGTGCCGCTACGGGCTTACGGAATAACCGACAAAGGCCGCGTCAGGCCGACCAACGAAGACTGCTTCGCGATTGATGAGGAGCTCGGGCTCTGCGTGATCGCCGACGGCATGGGCGGTCATAACGCCGGCGAAGTCGCCGCGCGCCTGGCGGTCGACGCGGTGGTCGCTTTCATGCGCAACCCCGACCAGAACCATCCGTTCGGCTCCGACCCCGCGCTGTCGGCGGACGGCAACCTCCTGCGCACCGCCATCCACCGCGCCAACATGCAGATCCGGGAAACGGCATTCACGTCGCTCGACTACGCCGGCATGGGGACAACGATCGTCGCCGCGCGCGTGCGTGACGGTCGCCTGACAGTGGCGCACGTCGGCGACAGCCGGCTGTATCTGATGGCGCAAGGCCGGCTGCGTCAGGTGACGCAAGACGACTCGTGGATGGCGTCGATGCTGGCGCACGACCCGACCGCCGATCCGGTGATGCTCGAGCACCATCCCCTGCGCAACGTCCTGACCAACGTCGTCGGTGCGCGAGTGAGGCCCGACGTGCACGTCGCCGAGGAAACGCTGACCGGGGGGGAACTGCTGCTGCTGTCGACCGACGGCGTGCACGGCGTTCTCGACGAGGACCGGATCGGACAGCTGATGCTGGAAGAGGAGGAACCGCAGGCGATTGCCCGCGGCGTGATTACCGCCGCACTGACGCGCGGCAGCCGCGACAACTGCACGGCAGTCATCGCGCGCTATTCGATATAGCTATATCCGCAGTTTTCGCAGGTCCAGGTGCGGCCCTGCTGATACATGTTGTGCCCGCATTCGGGGCACTCGCGGACTTCGATCCCTTCGCGGTCGTAGAACCTGCCGTCCTTGCCTTCCACGCGAATCGGCTCCGGCTTCTCCTCGGTCTTCGGATCGTCCGAATCCTTCTTCTCGTCGCTCTTCTTCTTGTCGTCGGCCTGCGGTTTGTCCTGCGACTGCGCAAACACGACCAGCGGCGACGCCGCGGCGACGCCGAGCAGAGCTGCGACACCAAGGCTCGAACCACGGAGGAAGCTGCGGCGGTCGAGCCGCGCCTCGAGCTTCTTCAGAATCTCGTCGTTCATCACGTTCAATATAAACGGTTTAGCGGCGAGACCCGGTAAATGTTTGTCTTTTCAGCCGACGAACTTGTAGCCGGCGCCGTGAACGGTCAGGATGTGTTCGGGTTCGTGGGGCGAACGCTCGATCTTTTGCCTCAGCTTCGCCACGAAATTGTCGATCGTCCGGGTCGTCGGCGATTCCTCGTAGCCCCAGACCTGGTTGAGGATCTGCTCGCGCGTCACCACCTGCCCCGTGTGGGCCACGAGGTAGCGCAGCAGGTCGAACTCGCGGGCGGTAAAGTCGATGCGCTGGCCGGCGCGGTGCGCCTGGTGCGTCCGGAAGTCGATCTCGATGTCGCCGATACGGCAGGTCTCGAGCCCCGAGGGGCGCCCGCCGGCGCGCCGCAGCACGGCGCGCACGCGCGCGAGCAATTCGGTGATGCTGAACGGCTTGGTGACGTAGTCATCAGCGCCGAGCTCCAGGCCGAGCACCTTCTCCGTCTCCTGCGACCGCGCGGTCAGCATGACGACGGGCGTGGGATTGGCGCGCGCGCGGAGCTCGCGGCACACCTCGAACCCGTTCTTGCGGGGCAGCGTGACGTCCAGAATCACCAGGTCCGGCGCGGTCGAGATCGCCTTCGCGAGCCCGTCCTCGCCGTCGGATGCCGTGACGACCTCGTAGCCTTCGAGCTCGAGGTTGTCACGCAGACCGAGCAACATCTGGGGTTCGTCCTCGATCACCAGAATGCGTTTCGTCACCGTGAATCTCTCCTGCGTAGAGCGGGAAATGGAGCGTGAACGTGCTGCCGCGCCCGGGCTCGCTGTCGACCCGCACGAAGCCGCCATGTCCGCGCATGACGTGGTCGACGATGGCGAGCCCGAGGCCGGTGCCTTGCGGTCCCGATCCGGCGTCGGTCTGCACACGATAGAACTTGCGGAAGATCTTGCTTTGCAGCCGCAGCGGCACGCCGATGCCGCGGTCGGCAACCCGTACGACGCCGTAGCTTCCGTCGCGATCGACGTCGACGGTGATTTCGCGATGCTCGGGCGAATACTTCATCGCGTTCGAGATCAGGTTCTCGATCGCCTGCACCGCCGCCTCGCGGTCGATCAGCACCGGCACCTCGCCGTCGAGGTGCGTGTTGACGGTGAACTGATTGTGCTGGAACTGGCTGTGCAGCGACTCCAGCACGCCGCGCGTCAGGTCGGTGAGGTTCACCGGCGCCTTCTTGTAGCTGCGGAGGCCGGCTTCGATTTTCGAGAAGTCGAGCAGGTTGTTGATCAGCCGCGTCAGCTTGCGCGCCTCGCTGTTGATGATGCGGTAGTACTCCTGGGCGCGGTCGGTATTCTTCAACCGGCCGAGCTCGAGTGTCTCGGCGAAGAGCTGGATCAGCGCCAGCGGCGTCTTGAGGTCGTGCGACACGCTCGACACGAAGCTCGATTTCATTTCCGCCACCCGCAGCTCGCGCGCCAGCGCCCGGGCGACGAAAAAGACGCCGAGCGCCATGATGCCGGCCAGCATCGCCATCATCAGCCGCTGCGGACGCGCGCGCGACGCGATGATGTCGGGGATCGTCTGGTTACCGTATCCCGTGCGCACGCGCCACAGTTCCTGCTTGTGCCCCTCGGGGGCGATGAAGCGCTGGAGTTCGGGATCGAAGAACGCGAGCGGGAAGGTCCTCTCGTCGACGAACGTCGCCGGCGCGACGCCGTTCGCGGGGAAGATGACGCGGTTCTCGCCATCGAGCACCGTCACCGTCAGGGACGGGAAACCGCTCGGCCCCTCCACAGAGGCGAGTTTCGCGGCGACGAACGCCGGGAAATACTCGCGCCGCAGGCGTTCGGCGTCGATGCGAAACGCGACGAAGCTAGTCAGCGTCTCGCGCGCGGGCGTCGCCCACCGCAGCTGCGCCTGGAAGTAGGTGCGCCGGCCGTCGATCGGCGCCTCGAACACGCTGATCGCGCGCTTCTGCGGCGCGAGCTCGCGGAATCGGCTCACGAGCAGCTCCGATTCGGGCACGCCGGCGTGGAACTCGTGCGTGTCGCGGTCGTAGGCTAGCAGCTCGTCGCGGTGCTCCGCCGTGTTGTCCGACCAGACGTAGTAACGGCTGACGTACGGCTCGGCGGCGAAGCCCTCCTCGAAGGTCTTGGCGATCGCCGACAGGTTGAACGGCTCGGTCTGGCTCTGCGGGACGCCCAGCATCGTGTGCACGTACGGCAGCTTCAGCGCGTCGTCGATGCCCTTTGTCAGCCCGTCGGCGGTTTCATGACTGAGCTGC
>Ga0207711_10005504_pt1 | contig 10707 bp, 6 predicted proteins | sample KBSS34metaG_FD_184401 | JGI IMG/M metagenome (GOLD analysis project Ga0207711, IMG submission 184401) | Switchgrass rhizosphere microbial communities from Kellogg Biological Station, Michigan, USA - KBS S3-4 metaG (SPAdes) (version 2) | ecosystem: Host-associated > Plants > Roots > Rhizosphere >...
AGGGCGCGCGGGTCTCGTGGAATTTCTTCGACGTGCTCGGCGCCGGGATCGCACAGGGCCGTGCGTTCGTGGAGGCCGACAGTCACAGCGACGGCCACCGGATCGTGCTGAGCCACCGGCTGTGGCGTCGTCGATTCGGCGGCCGCGCGGACGTCATCAACTCGACGACCACGCTCGACGGCCACGCCGTCACGGTGGTCGGCGTCGCCTCGCCGGATCTGAACTTCCCCGCGACCGCCGAGTTCTGGCAGCCACTCATCTTCATCCCGCGCGATCTGGCGCCGGAGGCGCGGGGCGCGCAATGGGTGCAGGTGCTGGCCCGGCTGAAGACCGCGGTGTCCGCCCAGCAGGCGACGACTGCGCTGCAGACGGCCGGGCGCAGCCTCGCGCGCGAATTCCCTGGCACAGAGAAGGACGTCACGCTGCTGGCCATGCCTCTGCACGAACGGATGGTCGAGAACATCCGGCCGACGTTGTCCGCGCTTATCGGCGCGGTCACGCTGGTCCTGCTCATTGCCTGCGCGAACGTCGCGAGCCTGCTGCTCGGGCGTGCACAGGCTCGCGCTCGAGAAGTCGCGGTCCGTATTGCGCTGGGTGCGACTCGCCGCCAGCTGATCGCGCAGCTGCTGACCGAAAGCCTGGCGTTGGGGACGCTTGGCGCCGCAGCCGGTGTCGGTCTCGCCGTCTTGCTCGTCCGCGCGCTCGTGCTGCTCGGGCCGCCGTCGATTCCGCGCCTGGCCAGCCTGGCGGTGGACGTGAACGTTCTCGCCTTTGCCCTGGGTACGGCCGTCGTGACCAGCGCCGCCTTCGGCCTGGCGCCCGTGGTGCTCGTGTCCGGAGGATTGGCTCGCCGCTCGTTCGCGCTGAGCAGCCGCGGCGCAGTGGGGACGAGCACGACCGGGGCGCGGCGATTGCTGGTCGTCTCGGAGGTCGCCTTCGCCGCGATGCTGCTGGTCAGCGCGGGCCTGCTCATGCGCAGCTACGTGCAGCTGCAGCGCGTCGAGCCTGGATTCGATCCCGAAGGCGTCGCGACGTTCGGTCTCTCGCTTCCGGAGGCGAAGTATCCGGGTTCCGCAAACCTCGACGCGTTCGTCTCGACGCTCCTCTCGCGGCTGGAGGCGGAGCCGGGCGTGGAATCGGCGGCCGTCGCATTCGGGCTGCCGTTCACGAGCGGTCTCGACGCCATCACCGGGTTCCGTCGCGACGACCAGCCTGTGCCCGACTCGGCGTCGATGCCATCGGCCTCCTTGCGGATCGTCAGCGCGAACTACTTCAGAACGATGAGGATTCCGATGCGGTCGGGACGTCTCTTCGACAGGCGTGACACCGCGACAGCGCCCGAGGTCGCGCTGATCAACGAGCGAGCCGCACAGCGGTTCTTCCCGGGCATCGATCCCGTTGGACAGCAGATTCGGATCAGCGCGGAGCTCGCGCGTGATGCGCGCAACGGGCCCAAGACCATCGTCGGCATCGTCGGCAACGTCAAGTACGACGGCCTCGACGAAGAGACGCCCGCCGAGATCTACCTGCCATACGACCAGCAGCAGGTCGATACGTTTACCGTGGCGGTGCGGACAACGGGGAATCCGCTCGCCATCGTTCCCTCGCTGCGGCGTGACGTCGCTGCACTCGATCCCTTGTTGCCGCTGGCCAACCTCAGGTCGCTGGCGTCGCTCGTCGACGCGTCGATCGTGGGACGTCGATTCACGATGGCCGTGTTTCTCTGGTTTGCGGTCGTGGCGGCCGCGCTCTCCGCCGTTGGCGTTTACAGTGTGCTTGCGTACCTGGTCAGCCAGCGGACGAAGGAAATCGGCGTCCGGCTGGCGATCGGTGCGTCGCCGTCGGGTGTCGTCTGGCTCTTCGTCCGCGAAGGCCTGGTCCTGACCGCGGTCGGGCTCGCGGCAGGATTGGCCGGCGCGCTCGCCGCGGGCCAGTGGATGCGGACGCTCCTGTTCGAGGTCAGGCCAGCCGACCCGGCGACGTTCGCGGGCGTCGGGTGTGCGCTGACCGTGGCAGCTGTCCTCGCGACATACGTGCCGGCGCGACGAGCGGCGCGTGTCGATCCGACCGACGCCTTGAGGACCGATTAGCGCAGGTCCGAAGACTCAGGGCCACCAGCGGCTGGCGAAGCCGCGCAGGCCCTCCCACAACAACGAGAGGCGGTTGCCGACCGTGTCGGGACGGGAGAGATCGAAGCCGCCGCTGGAGTATGGCAGCGCGGCGCGATAGTCCGCGGGCACGTCGAAGAGCGCGGCGTCGAGAGGCGCCGACGAGATCTCCACGAGCTCCGTCGTCTGCTCGCGGCTCCAGCCGGGCCCCGTCACGCGATCGGTCTCCATCAGCGCAACACCCGCCCGGACGTGGCCACGAACCGTGACATGCGGCGGCGCCGGGACCACGCCGGACATGCCGCCGAGTATGAGACTGGTGGAGATCGTCTCGCCCGGCCGCTCGATGCAATCGAGCGGCGGCAGATCGACATACCAGCCGTCCTGCACGCGCGTCGAAACCACTCCCGGGTTCTGCCCGGCAATCGTCGTCTTCGTCGTGGTGACGATATGGCGCGCCATCAAACTGGCGAGTTGCCGGCGCTCCCCGGTGTCGACGGCGTCGATGTCGAGCTCCTCCCCTCCGGCGGCCACGTGTGACGAGGTCACGGCGACGGCGCTATAGCGCGGCGCCGAACCTGAAGCAGGCGGCGCGATCGGCATGTACGCGTAGGTCTTGTGCTCGGGGCTCAGCAGCACCGTCCGGTGGTGATCGCACTGGACGATCAGGGCGGTCGAGGACGACCCGCCAGGAAACTCCGTGGTCCGCTCCCGCACCTGGCGTGGGCCTTTCAGCCGGATGGTCACGGTCCCGGAGAAGGATCCGTCAAGTTGGCCGCGGAGACGGATGCTGAGGTCCGGCGAGCTGGGGACCACGAATCGCGGCGGATCCTGATCGCCCATAGCGATTGCCGCCAGCAGCACCAGCCCGGCCAGTCCCATGATCGACCTCGCGGCCATTATCCATCGAACGCCCGCGGCTCAGTTTGCGTCTAGATGCCAGATGGACTCCCTCCTGGCCGATCTCCGCTTCGCGGTGCGCAACATCCTGCGACGCCCCGGCTTTGCCGCGCTCGCAGTGTTGACGCTCGCGGTCGGCATCGGCGTCAACACGGTCGCCTTCAGCGCCGTGAATGCGCTCCTCTTCCATCCCTTCGTGTTCAAAGGCGTCGACCGCCTCGGCTGGATCATGCTGGCCACGCCGGGCAACCCGCACGGCGAGCTGTCGCGGCGCGAGTTCGACATGGTCTCGCGGCAGGCTCGCAGTTTCGACGGCCTCGCCGTGGAAGGACGCCTGCCGCTGGCGCTGCAGGTGGACGGACGCGCCGAACAGCTGTGGACGCTGCTGGTGTCGTCGGGCTACTTCCGAGCCCTCGACACGCGGCCCGAAGCCGGCCGCGTGCTCGACGCCGCCGACGCGACGCGGGACGATCTCGTCGCGGTCGTCAGCCACCGGTTCTTCGAGCAGCGGCTCGGCGGCGGCTCGCTCGCCGGACGCACGCTCACCATCGCGAACCGGACGGTGTCGATCGTCGGAGTGCTGGGCGACGACTTCCAGGGGCCCGGCGGCGTCTACGCACCGGACGTCTGGCTCCCGCTCGAGCGCGCGGCGGCGCTCGGCGTCCCGCAGCGGCTGATCGACGGTGACGATCGATGGCTGACCGCGATCGGGCGTCTCGCCGCCGGTGCCGGCGACGCGCAGGCAGGCGCCGAGCTCGCGGCGATGGCGTCGACCCTGCCCGTTCCGCGCGACGCCTCGTCGAAGGACCGCCGGCTGCAGTTCCACCCCATGCGCGACGGCCACCCGGAGGTGCGCGGCCTCGCCCGCTTCGTCTGGATCGCGATGGCGGTCGTGGGCACCGTGCTGCTGATCGCCTGCTTCAACGTCGCCGCGCTCCTGCTGGCGCGCGCGGCGGAGCGGCGGCGCGAGATCGGCATCAGGACGGCGCTCGGCGCGAGCCGGGCGCGCATCGTCCGTCAACTCGTCGTCGAAGGGCTGGTGCTGGCCGGCGTCAGCGGCGCGGCCGCGCTGGTCCTGGCCGCGTGGAGCGGTCCATTGCTGGCGTTCTTCAGCCTGCCGGCGCCAATCCCGCAGCGCATGCATCTCGGCGTCGACGGGCGCCTCGTCGCGTTCACCGCGGCCATGGTCGTCATCGCTGGCGTGCTTCCGGGCCTGCTGCCTGCCCTGCAGGCGACACGGCGCGACATCTTTCTCTCGATGCGGCTCGACGCCGCGGCCGGCGGCGGACGCCCGTCGCGCTCGCGCAACCGGTTCGTCGTGGCGCAGATCGCCGGCTCGACGCTGTTCCTCGCGACCGCGCTCCTCTTCGTCCGCAGTTTCCTCAACGCCAACGCGTTCGATCCCGGCTTCGACGTCGAGCGCACGATTGTCGCGCAGATGGATCCGGCCAGCTTCGGCCTCGACGGCCCTCGCACGATGGCCTTCGCCCGCGAGTTGGCCGCCCGGCTATCCGACAGGCCGGGGACGATCGCCGCGGTGGCCAACCGTGCGCCCTTCCACGTGGGATACCCGATCGCCGAGACGGTCTCGACCAGCGCGCTCGACTGCGCGACGGCGTCGTGCAAGCCGACCGTCGTCTACTCGGTGTCTCGCCGGCACTTCGAGGCGCTCGGCGTTCCGCTGCGCGCCGGGCGCGATTTCACACAAGCGGAGATCGACCGCGGCGGCGCCGTGATCGTCAGCGAGTCGCTGGCCGCGTCGCTGTGGCCGGGACGATCCCCGCTCGGCGAGACGGTGAGGCTCGGAAAGGCCGGCGCGTTCGCCCTCGTCGTTGGCGTCGTCGGCGAGACGAAACATCTCGCCATCGAGAACCGCGTCGATCCGGCGGTGTATCGGCCGATCGGGGACGCCGACGTCGCGCACGGATTCACGCTGATCGTTCGCACCGAAGGTCCGGCGGCGCCGGCCATCGCGGCGATCCGCGACACCGTGCACGCCCTCGCGCCGTCTCTGCCCATCGCGGCGCTCTCGACGATGAAGCAGCGGCTGGAGCTGCCGCTGTGGCCGCGGCGCACCGCGGCCGGGTTCTTCCTGGTCTGCGGATCGCTGGCGCTGCTGCTCGCGACGGTGGGACTGTTCGGGGTGACCTACTTCGCGGTGCGGCAGCGCACGCGCGAGTTCGGCGTGCGCATCGCGCTCGGCGCGCGATCCGGCGACGTGATGCGGCAGGTGCTCGGAGAAGGCGTGCGGCTGGCGATGCCCGGGGCCGCCGCCGGACTGGTGCTCGCGGCGATCGCCGCGCGGGTGCTGTCGCGGATGTTATTGGGGGTCAGCCCGGCCGATCCCGCCAGCTTCGCCGCGACGGCGGCCATCGAGCTGGCGGTCGCGCTGGCGGCGTGCGCGCTGCCGGCGCGCCGCGCGACCCAGGCGGATCCGCTCGTCGCCTTGCGCGACGAATAAGAACGGGAAGTGCCCTGAACTCAGTGCTCGGCGCGAGTCCTGAACGCGGCTGCGCTCGCCCCAACGCGCCACACTCAACTCAAGCGCCAAGCACTGAGTTCAGAACACTTCCCAAACCGGGGGCTTCACCCGCCCCCCAATCGCCGTCGCTAGTGCCGCTCCTGCGTCACCCGCAGGACTTCTTCCAGCGTCGTCTCCCCCCGCGTCACCAGCCCGAGGCATTCCTCGCGCAGCGACGTCAGCCCGTTGCGCCGCGCCGCGTCGAAGAGCCGCGCATCGGGCGCGCGCTCCAGGATCAGCGCGCGGATCTCGTCGTTCATCCGCAGCATCTCGAAGATGCCGATCCGCCCCCGGAACCCGGTGCCGCGACAGTCGCGGCAGCCGCCGCCGCGAAAGAACGTCTGCGGTCCGCCCGCCCGGAACATCGCACGCAGTGCCGGCGGCGTTTCCAGTTCCCGGCGGCAGGTGTCGCAGATGCGCCGCACCAGCCGCTGTGCCAGGATGCCCAGCACGCTCGATGCCAGGAGGTACGGCTCCAGCTCCATCTCCAGCAGCCGCGCCACGGTCGCCACCGCCGAACTCGTATGCAGCGTCGACAGCACGAAGTGCCCGGTCAGCGACGCTTCGATGGCCGTTCCCAGCGTCTCGCCGTCGCGGATTTCCCCGACCATGATCACGTCGGGATCCTGCCGCAGCACGGCCCGCAATCCCTTCGCGAACGTGAAGCCCGCCTTCTCGTTCGTCTGCCCCTGGTTGACGCCCGCGAGGGCGTATTCCACCGGGTCTTCGATCGTGACGATGTTCTTCCCGGTGTCGACCAGTTCGGCCAGCGCCGCGTAGAGCGTCGACGTCTTGCCGCTGCCGGTCGGGCCGGTGATCAGCACCATGCCCTCGGGCCGGTGAATCAGCTCGCGCATCGTCTCCAGCGCGCGCCCGGCCATCCCGATCTCTTCCAGGTTCCGCCGCAGGCCGCTGTTGTTCAGCAGCCGCAGCACCGCTTTCTCCCCGTGCACCGTCGGGTAGGTCGAGCTGCGCAGGTCGAGGCGCTGCTCTTCCACCGTGGCGCTGAACCGTCCGTCCTGCGGCAGCCGGTGCTCGGCGATGTCCATGCCGGCGAGCACCTTCACCCGCGCCACCATCGCGGGCGCCAGCTCAATCGGCAGCAGCCCCACGTCGCGGAACGTGCCGTCGACGCGGAACCGGATCCGGAAATCGTCCTGCCGCGGCTCGAAGTGGATGTCGCTGGCGCCTTCCTTGGCGGCGCGGCCGATCACCCGTTCCAGCATCGAAACCGCCGATCGTTCCGCCGCCTCGTCGCGGTGCAGCCACTGCGTCGCCGGCGAATCGATCCGCACGGTGCCGGCGCTCTCGTCCGGCTGCGACGGCACCCACTCGTCGCGGTAGTAGCGGTCGATCGCCTCGACGATCTCGTGCTCGAGCGCGAGCACCACCTGGATTTCGCAGCCGCACGCGAACCGCAGGTCGTCGAGCGCGCCCAGATCCTTCGGGCTGGCCAGCGCCACCATCAGCGTCGTCCCGACCTTCTGCAGCGGGAACGCGGTGTGGCGCCGCGCCACTTTCTCCGGCAGCGCGTGCAGCGCGTCGGTGTTGACGGTGAACGCGTTGATGCGCACCGTCGCGACGCCGATCTGCAGGCTCAGCGCTTCGAGCACCGCCTCCGCGGTGACGAAGCCGAGCTCGACGAGCACGTGCCCGAGCCGGCGGCCCGTCTGCTGCTGCCGCGCGATGCCCGCTTCGAGCTGCGCTTCCGTCAGCAGCCCGCGATCGCGCAGCAACGCGCCAAGTGCCTTCGGTCCATCGCCCTGACGCGATGCATCCTTTCCCGCAACCGTCAGGCGGCCATTCCCCCGCGGCGTGACTCGCAGCGGCATGCCCGGTGGAACTACTGGACGCGAGCGTCCTGAAAATTCGATCACGGGCGATACCCCTTGGATGACTCGTGGACCCGGGAACTGTAGAGGCAAGAGACACGCCAACTCAGCCGCACAGGGCGATTGCAGATTTGCTGGGGTTTTGTGCTGTTTCAGATCGCGGCTGCGAGGGCCGATGTTTCAAAATAGAACCGGCAATTGACAATCAGTGGCCATTACTTCGAATAAATGTCAGCGCTGCAGCAACTTGATTGTCATGTTCCAAATTGAGCCGCCTGCGCGCCAAAACAACGCACCAACAGGATCGTCATCTCGGCAGCCCGCTGGTGAACGTCGGAGGGCGCCGCTGTTTCGTGGCCTGCTCGTACGCGTAGGCGAGGGCGATCAACTTTGGCTCCGACCACGCGCGGCCAATGAAGGAGATGCCGACCGGCAGGCCGAACGCCTGCCCCGCCGGCACGGTGATGCTCGGATAGCCCGCCACGGCGGCGGGCGTCGAGCTCGCGCCGGTGAAGTGATCGCCGTTGACGACGTCGGTCGTCCACGCCGGGCTGCCGGTGGGGGCGACGATCGCGTCGAGGCGATGCTGCGTCATCACTGCGTCGATCCCCTGCGTGCGCGCGAGCACGCGGCACTTCGCCAGCGCGGTCTTGTAGGGCGGTGAATCGAGCCCGCCTTTCGTGCGGGCCGAGATGAACAGCTCCTGGCCGAAGAACGGCATCTCGCGCGCCTTCTCACGCTCGTCGAACGCGATCAGCTCGTCGAGCGATTTCACGGGCGCCGACGCGCCGAGCCTCGCGAGGTAGGCGTTCAGGTCGGCCTTGAACTCGTAGAGCAGGATGTCCATCTCGCAGCCGTCCATCTTCGACGCGGTCGGAATGTCGGCCGGATCGACGACGATCGCCCCCTGCGCCTTCATGTCGGCGATCGCCTGGTTGACGACGCGGTCGGCCGCGTCGCTGTAGCCGAAGTACTGCTTGCGCGCCACGCCGATGCGCGCGCCTTTCAGCGCGCCGGCGTCGAGGCTCTTCGTGTAGTCGGTCTGCGCGTGCGCGGCGCTGGCCGCACTCGCCGCGTCTTCCGCATCCACGCCGGTCATCGCGCCGAGCAGCAGCGCCGCGTCCGCGACCGTCCGCGCCATCGGGCCCGGCGTGTCCTGCGTGTGCGAGATCGGAATGATGCCGCTGCGGCTGAGCAGCCCCACGGTCGGCTTGATGCCGACGAGGCCGTTGGTTCCCGACGGACACACGATCGATCCGTCGGTCTCGGTGCCGACGCCGATGGCCGCGAGATTGGCCGCGACGGCAGCGCCCGTGCCGGAGCTCGATCCGCAGGCGTTCCGGTCCAGCGCGTAGGGATTGCGCACCAGCCCGCCGCGGCCGCTCCACCCGCTCGTCGAATGCGTCGAGCGGAAGTTCGCCCATTCGCTCAGGTTCGTCTTGCCGAGGATCACGGCGCCGGCCGCGCGGAGCCGCTCGACGATGAACGCGTCGCGCGGCGGACGCGCTCCTTCGAGCGCGAGCGATCCGGCGGTGGTCATCATCTTGTCGGCCGTATCGATGTTGTCTTTGATCAGCACGGGAATGCCGTGCAGCGGACCGCGCGGTCCTTTCGATCGCCGTTCCGCGTCGAGCGCGTCGGCGATCGCCAGCGCGCCGGGATTGACTTCGATGACGGCGCGCAACTCCGGGCCGCGGCGATCGATCTCTTCGATCCGCCGCAGATACAGCTCCGCGACCTGCCGCGCGGTGTAACGGCCCGCCGTCATCGCCTGCTGCAGCTGCGCCGCGGTGATTTCCTCGAGCGCGAACGTGCCGGTGGGAGCGGCGAAAGAAGAGGGTGCCCCCGGCGGAGCCGGGGGCTGTTGCGTCAGGGCGAGCGCAACGAACAGGACGAGAGCGGCGCGCGACATCATGCGCGCTACTCTACCGCCGAAATCAGACTTACGCCGAGAGACGATCGACGATGGCGCGCCAGGTGCGCGCCGACGGCGTGTGCTCGGCCGCGAGCGTCGCGCCGCACAGCGTGCCGGTCGACTGGTCACTGGCCTGCGACCACACCGCCTGCACTTCCAGGTGCAGCCCGATGCCGGCCACTTCGACGTCGAAGGACTCCGACACCGGCGCCGGCTCCGGCAGCTCGAGGCGCAGCCCGCCGTACGACACGTCGACCACCGCCGCCGGACGCCCCTTGACGGTGACGCGGAAGCCGCCGACCACGCGCTTGCGCGGCCAGCGGCGCTGGCGGCGCACCTTGGCCAGCGCCTCGTTCACGGTGCGCAGGAACTCGGCCGGGCGAATCGGCTTGCGCACCAGCTGCGCGTGATAGCGGTGCGCCTCCATGTCGATCAGCGGGTCGTCATAGCCGGTGATGATGATGACGCCGATCTCGGGATGATCGGTGCGCGTCTGCATCACCAGGTGGAGGCCGTTGAACGATCGCAGGCGGACGTCGGACACCAAGAGGTCGAAAGGGCTGACCGCGAGGAGCCGCTTGGCAGCGTCGTAGGTGGCCGCACCGGTGACGTTGTGTCCCGCGTCGCGCAGGAGCTCAACGATCCCGGAGAGTGCATGCTCGTCGTCTTCGAGGACGAGGACTCGAAAGGGTAGTTTCATAGACGGGCGGGAGCGGCCCGAAACCGGATCCGGATACGGCAGAGTTGGCAAGACCGGTACCGGAAGAAAGACTGGGAAAATCGAGGAAATCGGCGCTGCGTGTGCGTCCACGCCGTGCCGGTTTTGTAATCGATCTGACGTTAATGGACGGTCGGGCCGGGCGTCGCCGCGGCGGCAATCACCCGCCGGACCATCTCGTCGAGCCGCTGGCGGTCGATCGAGAACGGGCCGGCGACCGCCGCCCCCATCGGGATCTCGAGCGCGATCACCACTTCCTCTCCCATCGGCTCGACGATCCAGCTGAAGCCGCGCAGGACGACGTGCCGCCCCTTCTGCGCCGGGTTCTTCGCGCGGTCGATGGCCAGCAGGATCTGCTTGAGGATCGACTCGACGTCGCTTTCGCTCCACGCCCCCGGCTCGGTGCCGTGCTCGATGCGCTCGGTGATGGCGTAATCGCGCTCGCGCAGGACGATCTCGACGTCGAATTGCATCCGCCAAGTATATCGTCCCCGTGGTGCATGTTGGAGACCGAGATCGCGCCGCGTCGGTCGTCGCGGCTGCTCACCTCACCACAGAGATACAGAGAGCACGGAGACGCGCAGAGAGAATTGGGTTATTCGAGCAGTGCCGCTGAACCCAAGCGGTCGAACTCACGACGACGTCGACAGCCGGAACGCAAAAACGCTGCAAGCGGCTCTGTGACCTCTGTGTCTGTGTGGTGAACGCGAGCA
>Ga0207711_10005505_pt1 | contig 10707 bp, 9 predicted proteins | sample KBSS34metaG_FD_184401 | JGI IMG/M metagenome (GOLD analysis project Ga0207711, IMG submission 184401) | Switchgrass rhizosphere microbial communities from Kellogg Biological Station, Michigan, USA - KBS S3-4 metaG (SPAdes) (version 2) | ecosystem: Host-associated > Plants > Roots > Rhizosphere >...
CCTTCTCACCGGTGCTGGTCATGCATAGATTCTCATTCGCCGGAATGTAGATCATCCGTGTCTGCGGACTGAACGCAATGGGGGGCCAATTCTTGCCGCCCCACAGCGAAGGGCAAAAGTCCGCGGTCTTACCGGTGCCCGGTTTGCGGTCGGGATCGACTTCGGGACGCCCGGTCTTGGGGTCCAGACTCTTGTACACGTTCTGCTTCACGAACGGAGTCCCATCGACGAACTTGATCGCCCCGTCGGTGCGTTCGAGAAACCACAGATAACCGTCGCGCGCCACATCGATCAAGCCCTTCACGGTTCTCCCGTTGCGTTGATAGTCGACCAGAATCGGCGGCGACACTTCGTCCCAGTCCCAGGATTCATTCGGATCGTACTGATGATGCCCTTTGATTTTCCCAGTCGCCACATCGATCGCGATGGTGGAGGAAACATACAAGTTGTCACCCGGCCGCTGGTCGCCCATCCATGGCCCGCCGTTGCCGACGCCCCAATAGGCCAGGTTGGTTACCGGATCGTAGTTTCCAGTGACCCACACCGAGCCGCCACCGTTCTTCCACTGGTCGCCCTTAGGCCACGTCTCGCTACCCGGTTCTCCTGGCGCTGGCACCGTGTAGGTTCTCCACAACTCTTCGCCAGTGTCGGCTTGAAAGCCCGCGACGAATCCGCGGATGCCCAGCTCGCCGCCGGACGCGCCCACCATCACAGTGCCGCCGGCGACCAACGGCGCGAGCGTCATGTAGTATCCGGTCTGGTTGTCGGCCACGCTTTTTGTCCAGACCTCTTTGCCAGTTTTGGCGTCGATGGCCACCAGCGTCGCGTCGCCGGCTGCGAAGAATACTTTATCGCCATAGAGCGCGACTCCGCGGCTGGTTTGGTGCGGCACGATCGCACCCGCCGGTAACTGCCTTCGATAGCGCCACAAGAGGTTGCCGGTGGAGGCGTCGATCGCCAGCACCTGGCTTTGCGGTGTAGCCACGAACATCACCCCGTTATTCACGAGTGGCGCGGCCTCGTGACCGCTGTTCACGCCGGTTGCGAACACCCACGCCGGCTGCAGTCGCTGCACGTTGTCCGGAGTGATCTGCGACAGCGGACTGAAGCCCCAACCGTCATAAGTGCGCCGGATCATGGTCCAATCGCCGTCGTCCGGCTTGGTAAGCCGCTCGGCTGTGATCGTCTTGTAGTCCTGCAGCGCAGCAGATTGCGCCACGGCCAATACCGCAAAAACAATCCCGCAATAAATCACTCTCTGTAAGCGCATCCGTTACCCTTTACCGAGAGCCTTGGGCATTTCCGTAAACGGCACCACGCGTCCATGCAGCGGAGCGATGGTTTGAATATCCAGCTTCAGCCTCTGAATATTGTCATAAAGGTTATTGCCGAACTGCGCCGCCAGCGGCACCAGTCCCGGACCATTGGGCGCCGGCGGTGTGAAATCGTCGGCCTCGATCAGAATCTTCTCCGTAGGCAAGTAGCCGAACAGAATCGCGCCGTTATGATTGTCACCATCGGTGTGATATAGAACCAGCGTGCGCGTTCCATCGGTCAACTCATATTTATCCTTCACGGTAACGAAGGTCGCCTTCTTGGAACTCTTTGCCAGATTGTCAGGGTTCAGCGTGCGCGGCGCTTTCCAGGCAGTCTCGTAGTAGGTCTTGTTCACATCACTGGTAATGACCGTGGCGCCCTCGGCGACGTAAGTGCGGATGCCGCTCGAATGATCCCAATGATGATGCGTGTTGATCAAATATCTGATCGGTTTGTTGGGCACCAGCTTCTTCACTTCGGCGATCACCGCCAGCGAGCGCTCCTCGCTGAGTGGCGCTTCCACAACAGCCACGAAGTCTTTGTATTCGATCAGAACACTATTATGCGACCCGCCGCCGATAAACCAAACGCCGTCGGCCATCTTTTGCGAGTCCACACGAACCGGCGGGGCCGTGGCCGTTTGGACCGCATCCGGCACCTTGATCGCCGCGTTACCTACGTTCGGCTTCACATCAGTCACGGTTAACTCCAGCACCATGTAGCCGCCCTGCCTCTGCACGATATGGGTGGGGAACTTCACGCCGTTGAAGTCTTTGTAGTCCGAGTAATCGGTTTCGAACAGCATGTCGCCCAGCACCGGATTCGCCATCCAGCTCGCGACTTTCGTCACCATGCCCTGTCCGTCGATGGTGCCCACCACGTTGAGCCTGCCTACCGCGGTAATCGAGACGTCCGTGCCGCCTTTGCCTTTTTTAGCGGTGGCGTTGCTGATCATCGCCTGCTTCACGAAGCCCTGCGGCGACATCACTAACTGCAACTGCCGCTCCTCCACGTTTCCCGGAGCCGGTAGCGGCGCATTACCGGGCTGGTTCCAAGCGTAAGCGCCGCACAGTATGTTGACCTGCTTCTGTTCGCCCGCGAACGGAGCGCCACCCCCCTTGGCCGGCGGGTTTTCGAGCGTGCGCACCATTTCCTCGCGCGAACACTGGCTGGGATAATCGATAGTCCGCGTATAGCTGCTGACGTTCAGCGTGGGCCAGGCAACCGTGGGTAAGTAGCTCTGCCCCAGCGATGCGGCCTTTCCGCTAGCGGAATATTGGATGGAATTCAAATTGGCGGCACCCATGGCAGTGGCGGCCTTCTGCAAAACAGCGTTTGCATCCTGGGCGGAAGCCACGGTGGCGAGCAGCCCAAACGCGGTGACGGCAACTAGAAATCGTTTGGTCATGATGTTCCTTCCTTCGTCTAAGCACTATACTCCATGCGTACCCCGAGCGGAAGAATGTTGCGGAAGAATGCTACTTCAATTTCAGCGCCTCGCGCAGCCACTTCTGCCGGTCGAGCGATGCCTGCTGGTTCAGGCCATGATCGGCCTGGTACCACAGAACCTGCTTGGGACCGTGAACCGCCGCGGAGATTTCTTCAGCCGTCTCGCGCGGCACATAGAAGTCCTTCTCAGCGAATTGCAGGAGCACCGGCGTGGGTCCCAGCCAGCCCAGAAACTTCACGGGATCGAGCGGAGCCAGCCGGTCGATTACGCGCTGCCGTCCTTCCGCCGTAAGCTGCCGCTGGTTATAGAGGAACCAATCGCCGAACCGGCCGGCAAAAGCTTGCAAAGCGACGGCGGAGACGCGTTTCTCGAAGGCCGCCATCAAGATCCCGTACATCGCACCGAAGTCGTGGCCGACGAGCGCCAGCCGCTTGCGATCCACACGCGGCTGGGCGGCCAGAACGTCCAGCGCGCGGCGCAACTCCTTCACTTCCTGAATCGAGTTCTCGTAATCGCGCGTGACATCGCGCTTGTCATACCATTGCGGATCGGACCACGGCGTCTCGACCAACAGCGACGTCAAGCCATCGCGCCCGAGTTCCACCGCCTCATCCAAAAACTGCTTGCGATTGGACAGCGGCGATTCCGGATTAAACCAGTGAACGAACAACGCTCCAGCCGTTTTCCCCTGGCCGCGCGGGAGCACCAGATAGGCAGCCGTGCGTCCGCCGGCTAGATTGGCGAAGGAGATATCGTCGATGCGAACGCCACCGCGCATCTCCGTGCCGACCACGCGCACGTCCAACGGCTTCGCCCGGTCGTAATCGAAGTTCGGAGTCTGCGCCATGGCGGTAAGCGAGACAGCCAAAGCGAGAAACGCGGTCTTCACGATGGGTACGATAGCATGAACGAAAGTACGTGCAGAGCATGGGATGATAGAGAGGTTTGCGTAAGTCTCCTCTTCTCCCCATCTTCCTTATCGTCGCCGTGGACGTCCTCGGGCTCACGATTATGATCCCCCTGCTGCCGTTCTACGCGGAAAAACTCGGCGCGAGTCCGTCGCAGGTGGGCTGGCTGGTGGGCGTCTACGCGCTGTGCCAGTTGTTTTCGGGACCGCTGCTGGGCCGCATGTCGGACCACGTGGGACGCAAGCCGCTGCTGATCGTTAGTCAAATCGGTACACTGATCGGGTTCCTGATCACGGCGCTTGCAGGGACGCTGTGGGTGGTGTTCCTCGGCCGTATCATCGATGGCGCGACAGCGGGCAACTTGTCTCTGGCGCAGGCCTACATTTCTGACGTCACCAAGCCCGAAGAACGCGCTAAATCCTTTGGCATAATCGGCATCGCCTTCGGACTCGGCTTCCTGATTGGTCCCGCGATCTCCGGGCTCCTATCCCGTTTCGATTACCGCTTGCCGATCCTGGCCGCCGCCCTGATGTCCTTCACCAGCATCCTGGCCACAACATTTCTTTTGCCTTCCGTCAAAAATGTTCATCGCGTGCAAAGCGGACCCAGCGGCCCCGGCGGACGACGTCTGTCGCTAGTGCAGTGGGGCGAGTACGGACGCTACTTCCGGCAACCTGGCCTTGGCACACTGCTGGTTCAGTTTCTAGTGTTCACGTTTTCCTTCGCAATGTTCGTCTCGGCGCTGGCATTGTTCGTCGAGCGCAGAATCACGTGGCACGGCAAACCCTTCGGTCCCGAACAGACCGGTTACGTGTGGGCCTACGCCGGACTCCTGGGGATCGGCCTGCAAGGGCCTGCCTTGGGACGCCTCGTGAAGCGCTTCGGCGAGCGCGCGTTGAACCGCACCGGCTTCGCAGCCTATGTACTTGGCTATTCCATGCTGGCCTTCGCGCATTCCATTCCGTGGCTGCTGTTAAGCACGACTGTCCTGGCATTGGGAGGACTGGTGCGTCCCACACTCACCAGCATGATCACGCAAGAGACCTCGCGCGAAGAGCAGGGCACAGTGTTGGGCCTGACGCAATCGCTCACGTCGGTATCGCAGATCGTAGGCCCGCCTTTAGCCGGGTTACTTATTCAGCATGATCTGCTCACGGCCTGGGGACTGGCGGTCGCCGCCGTGGCTTTATTGGGGTTGGCGATCTCATCACGCCCGCTGGCCGTCGAAGCGCATGCCTGATGCCCCCCTGTGCGACGCGCTGCTCGAAAAGATCCTCGAACAAATCGAGCGCACGGCTCATCTGATCGCAATGGTTCCCGAGGCGCGGCAGAATTGGACGCCATCGCCCGGTGCGTGGACCACCCGCGTGCTCATCGGCCATCTGCTCGATTGCATCTCCGGATTCTGCGCGGTGCTCGCCGCCGCCGAGCCCGAGCGGCTGGCACATTTTGCCAAGTTGCGCCACGTGCCTGGAACGATTGAGATATATTGCAGCCACATTGAGGAAGGTTTCGCCCTGCTGACAGACGCCGATTTGGCGCGTCGCGTTCCCACCGTGTTTGTGGCGCAAGGGGAGCCCATGCTCACGCTGTTCCTCGGCAACCTGGAACACTTGGTCAACCACAAGCACCAGTTATTCGCTTACTTGAAGCAAATGGGTGTGCCGGTCGCGACACCGGATCTTTACCAGTTCCGCGGCTAGGCGGGAAGCACGTCGGCGAACACAAATCCGTCGCGCTCGACGATTTCACCCGCGCGCACCGCGATGGGTGCGGAGAATACCGGTGCATCGTAAACGAAGGTGTGGAATTCGCCATTCTCACCACAGGGGTCGACACTCATGGGTAGCGAATCGAGCAACGCCTGATCGTAATCGCGGCCGGCGAAGGACCGCTCCACTTGTCCCGGATCCACGCAAGTGATCTTCGCCTTCACCCCCGCCGCAATCATGTCGCGCGCCAGCTTTGCCGTCGGAATTTGCCACACGGGGAACAGTGGCTCGAGGCCGCTGCCCTCTAACTGCCGTACGCGATAGCTGCGAATATCTTCGAGAAACAGATCGCCGAACGCCACCGCGGTAATGCCGTCGGCGACAGCGCGCTCACAAACGCCGCGCATGCGCTGTTCATATTCGCCATTAGAGCAGGGCCACGGCAGTTCTACGGCCCACAGCGGAATACCGGTCCGCGCCGCTTGCATCTCAACCAGCGCCCTTCGCACTGCGTGCATGGCAACGCGGTCCGCCGCCGAGTTAAAAGTAGTCAGCAGCGCAACCACTTCGAGATCCGCCTGTTGCCGCAGCAGACGCAGCGCCCACACACTATCCTTGCCGCTGCTCCACGATAAAAGGACTCGCTTCGGAAAAGAGGGATGGAGCCTCATTTCGCCACCGGCCTTTCAGTAGCAACGCTCCATGCGCCCTCGCGAAATGAGGCTCCGTCCCTCTTCTCCCCGTGCAGAATCTCCGCCAGAATTTCAGCCGACTCCGAAATCGTCATCCCCGACCGATTGAAAAATAAATTGCCATCCGCAAACACCATTTTGCCCTCGCGGACCGCGCGTAAATCTCCCCACCAAGAATGCCGTTCGAGCACGGCCAACTCGCGCTCAGCCCGCTCCAAGTCGAAGCCGCAAGGCGCGATGATCAGATACTCCGGATCAGCATCGCGAAGCAGTTCCGTAGGAATAGCGGTAGAGAATTCGCCCGGGTGTCTCAGCAGCGGCTCGCCGTTAGCGATCTCAACGAGTTCCGGGCCCCAGTTGCCCATGGCGAAGAACGGATCGGTCCACTCCAGGAGGACCACCGTGGGTCGTGGGAACCCCGCAGTCCGCCGCCGCACCGCATCTAACCGCAGGCGCTCGCGATCAACCACTGCCTGCCCTCGTTCCGGCAGACCCAGCGCATCGGCAACCTGTAAAACGCTCCCAAAAATCTCCGCAATTGTCGCGGCCGAAAGCGACAGTTGACACGCGGCAAGCGCGCAGGCGCCTCGTTCCAAATCCGCCGGTGTCACCGCGCACACATCGCAATGCGACTGCGTAATCACCAGATCCGGCTGCAACTCGCGGATCAATTCCATGTCGATGTGATAAAGAGGTTCGCCCGCGTGCAGTCGCCGTCGGACTTCCGCGTCGATCGCCCCGCTTGCTACCGTAACGTCGAACGCCGGCTCACTGCACGAAGGAAGCCGCCGCACCCAGGAAGGGTTGTCGCACTCATGTGACCGTCCCACCAGCATCTCGCCCGCGCCCAGAGCGCAAACGATCTCGGTAGCTCCGGCCAGCAGCGAAACGACGCGCACGCTAAGCGGCCTGGTGCAGTGGACGGAACGAGCGCCTCAGCAGTGCGTAGCCGCCGAAAATCGCCAGCGTGTAGAACGCGTCGCCCGCGATTTGATTCTGGTAAAACGGAATGGCGGCTGTGAAGCACGCGGCGAGCCCCGCCAGCGTATTCGGATAGATGCGCCCAGTGGCCCACACCATGAAATTGGTGATCAGGAAAAACGACAGGCTCGAGCCCAGCGCCCCGGCCGCAATCGCCCCCACGCCGTGGCTACGCGTGACCCTTCCGAACAACACCGCGGCCAGCGCCGCCGCGTAGACGAACCAGAAGCCGCGATCGAAACCCAGCACCACATCGCTCAACGCCAGCGCGGAGAGCGTCACCAGAATTCCCGTTGAAGCCTTGGCTGCTTGATAGCCCGAGAACAGTCCGATCGCCATTAGTGGAGTGAAATTCCACGGATGCGGCAGCAAGCGCGCGCAAGCGCACAGCACCACCATTGCGATCCACAAACGCTTGCCGAAATCCATGGGTGTTCTCCTACTGGCTATTGTAGTGCAAATCGCCACGTACGAAATATGGAATGCGGTTGAAATCCCAAGCGGCGATAGATGCCGGTCGAGGTTGGATTTGCGTTATCCGCGAACAACGCCACCCAGGCTTGTCCTCCGTTCAGCAACCTCGCCGCCAGCGCGCCGGTGATCGCGGTTCCGAATCCGCGCCCGCGGAATTCCGGAGGCGTGTACACCCCGCGAATGCGCGCGCCGGCATGCTTGAACGGGCTCACATAGGATGCAATCGCCCGAATCGCCGAGCCCTCCGCCCACACAAACTGCCGGCCGTCGTCGATGGCCTGGCGCAGTGTGCTCTCGATCGCCTCCGGATCAGGCACCTGCTCGACCACATGCATTTCCCGTTCCGCAGCCACCGCCGGCGGCGCAAGTTCATCCAACTCTGCGTGCGTCGCTGCCCGGATGTAGCCGGCGGGACTGCGGAAGGGCTCCACGCGATCGAGCGTGTAAAAGGTCATGTCCATGCTCACGCTTCCGATCTTCGGATACAGGTGCTCCGCGAAGGCATCGGCCACCGGAGCATGTCCAACGATTTGCCGCACCTCCACTTCGAGATTCTTCGCCAGGAATTCTGCGCCCTGCACGCTGCCTCCAGAAAGCACCAGGTGGAGCGGCGTCTCGAGCAGCGCCAGTTGCGGCGCGTCTCCGTCCATCACCAGCCAGCTTCGTACTTCGTCATTGAAGCGCGCAGCATGCAGCCGGCTCAAAATCAGGTTGTTGGTACGTTCGTCGTCAGCCATCCAGGACCATGCGGCGGCTTCGAACGCGGCCGCGCTGCGGAAACGCAACAGGCGCATATTCAATCCTATACCGGCAGATGTCCGGACAACCCCAGTCGTAAAACGACACTTAGTACCTATCCTCCCGCCCTCCCCCCGTCGATTTTAAGTTCCTAAGGGAAACTACGTGAATCCAGTCAGGGTATTTGCTTGTGAAGCGCAGCCGATCGTGCTCGAAGGCTTGGCGAGAGTCCTCGACAGCGACAGCGAGTTCGAATATCTGGGCTCCACGCCGGGAATTGCTGACGCCCTGGACGCGGTGCGCGAAAAGCATCCCGACGTCCTGTTAGTCGACCAGAGCGCCGGCCTGAAGCAGATCTTTCAATTTGTTTCCGACGTGAAAAGCACCTGGCCGCGCTGCCAGCCCATCCTGTGGGTGAACGATTTGGCGGAAATCGATTGTTTCCGCGCCTTGCAACTGGGCGCGCGCGGCATCCTCAAAAAGACTGTGTCCATTGCCGCCATGAGAGAGTGCCTGCTCGCTGTTAGTCAGGGCGAAGTCTGGATCGAAAGCTCGCTCGCCGAACATACGGTGGGCACCATGGACCGCCGCTCGGCCCCACGCCTGACGCCGCGCGAAAAAGACATCGTGCACCACGTGTGCGGCGGGTTAAAGAACAAGGAAATCGCCGAAGCGCTAGCGATTACCCCCGGCACCGTGAAAGTGCATCTGATGCACATCTTCGAAAAGACCGGCGTCAAAGACCGCTTCGAACTGGCCGTGCAGGGCCGCCGTTTGTTGGGCACGGAACACGCCTCGCCCGTCGAAATACTCGAAAACCACACCGTCAAATCGTTTGCCTAAAGTGCACGCCCCGATATGGCGAATAGGTAGACAGGCCTTAAGTCCGCACCGATGACTCCCGAATCCACTATCGCCGCGCTCCCTTCTTTGCCGCCGGCTCGTATCGACGTGCTGCTGCGCCACCGCTGGGGGCGGCTGGTGGTGCCTTCGCTGCTGGATCTCCTTTTTATCGCTCTGATTGGCTGGCTGTTCATGAGTTCCGGCCCGCACGGCTGGCAGTCCTTGCTAGCGGATGCCGATGTGGGCTGGCATATCCGCACCGGTGAGTACATTCTCGATCATCATCAGGTTCCGCATCAGGATCTCTATTCGTTTTCGAAGCCCGGCGCGCCCTGGTTCGCCTGGGAGTGGCTGAGCGACGTCATCGACGCCCTGCTCTTCCGTTGGGCTGGATTGAAAGGCGTGGTTCTGGCGGCCGGCGTTCTGATTGCGCTGTTCGCAACCACTCTAATGCGCCGCATCGTCGACGCCGGTGCGCACTTGTTTGTGGCGCTATTGGTGACGCTGCTGTCTGTGGGCTCGGCCTCCATGCACTTCCTGGCCCGGCCGCACGTATTTACGCTGCTGCTCCTGTCGATTTCCGTGGCCCTTATCGAAGCCGATCGCCGCGGCGCAAACCCGGCGCGCCTGTGGTGGCTGGTTCCCATCGCGCTGGTATGGACCAGTTTGCACGGCGGCTTTCTGGTGTTGATCGGACTGCTCGGGCTCGCGGCCATCGGCGCGGTAATCGAAGCCTGGATTCACCGGCCCTACGGCGAGCGCCCGAACTGGGCTCTAGAGCCCCGCTGGGCCATGCTGACGGCGGCCTGCGGAGCCGTGTCCTTTATCAATCCTTACGGCTGGGGATTGCACGCCCACGTCATACAGTATTTGCGCTCGGATTGGATTCGCAAAGTGGTGCAGGAATTCCAATCCCCCATCTTCCGCAATGAGAACATGCTGCAGTTCGAAGCGCTGCTGTTTATCGGACTGATCACCGCCGGTGCCCGCTTTCGTCGCGGGCGTGTGATCGACGGCTTGTGGATTCTGGCCCTGGGCTATATGGCACTTTCCAGCGTGCGCCACGTGCCGATCTTCGTCACCGTGACCGCGCCCCTGATTGCGGCTGAAATGACGTCCTGGTGGAAAACCTGGGTAGGCGATGCCTCCGCGAAATCCGCTCAGGGGATCTTGAACCAGATGGGCTTCGATCTGGCACGGGGGTTCCAGAGATACAGCGTGTGGATGGTAGTGGCCGTGGCTGGGCTTGCCTGCAGCGGATCCGCCATTGCCTGGCCCCGTGATTTCCCGACGGAACTATTCCCCACCGCGATGATCCATGCCCACGAGCAGGAAATTCTGCAAGCGCGCGTGCTAACCACCGACCAATGGGCGGATTACCTGATCTACTTGCATCCCGAGCAGAAGGTTTTCGTCGACGGGCGCAGCGATTTTTATGGTCCCGAGGTGGGCGATCAGTTCTTGCAGGTGCTGCAAGGCCTGCCGGGCTGGGAGAAAGTCATCGAAAAGTACCGCTTCAACCTGGCGCTGATTCCAGTGGATACCGCCGCGGCGCAGCTCTTGAAGCAGAGCCCGCGATGGCAGGTAGTGGC
>Ga0207711_10005510_pt1 | contig 10704 bp, 8 predicted proteins | sample KBSS34metaG_FD_184401 | JGI IMG/M metagenome (GOLD analysis project Ga0207711, IMG submission 184401) | Switchgrass rhizosphere microbial communities from Kellogg Biological Station, Michigan, USA - KBS S3-4 metaG (SPAdes) (version 2) | ecosystem: Host-associated > Plants > Roots > Rhizosphere >...
AGTCCGCAGACTTCCGGCGTCGCCTTTGCCAGCGCATGCACGTGTTCGTACAACGCGCGATAGACGCCTTGGCGTCGGTGCGCGGGATCGACGTAGACGCTCTGGATCCACCACCAGTCGCCGTCGCGCCAGTCGCTCCATTCGTGGGTGAGCATCAGCACGCCGGCCGTCGCGTTGCGCTCGTCGACGACGCGCTCGGCGATGAAGTAGCGGCCACGTGCAGATTGTTCGAATACCGCGCGCACGCCGCGCGCAACGGTGTCCGGATCGAGCGCCTTGTGCTCGGTCTCCCACGCCATCGCAATCATCCAGCGTGCGATCAGCGCCGCGTCGTCCGCGCGTGCATCGCGAATCATCAGTGGCGTGCCCGCATCGAGCGTCGTGCTCACGGTTTCTTGAGGATCACGCCGCAGGCGATGCGCGGGCCGGAATTGCCGGCTGGCTGGCTGGTGTAATCGTCGGCGTCGCGGTGCAGGATGATCGCGCGGCCGAGCACGTCGTCGGACACGCCGGTGTCGAACGACACGCCGTGCACGGTGACGTCCACGTCGATCGCGCCCTGCGCATCGGCGATCTGGTTGGCGATATCCCCGGCGTGGTGGGTCATGCCGGTCGGATCGCCATGCTCGGATTGGGTCGGGTTGAAATGCCCGCCCGCGGTGCTCGCATCAGGCGCGCTGCAATCGCCGTGTTCGTGGATGTGGAAGCTGTGCGTGCTGCCGGGCGGCAACCCGGTCAGGCGACTCTGGAAACGCACGCCATCGGGAACCGACGTGACCGACAGGGTCCCGGCTGCGCTGTTGCCGTCGGTGGGCGTCATCACGGCTGCGGCGCCTTTCGGCTGCAGCTTCGTCTTGATGCTGGAGCAACCGGTGGCGGCCAGCGCGATCGCGCACGTCATCGCAGTCAGTGGACGCAGCATGGTGGAGTCCTGGGAAATGGGGAGTGCATCCTAACGCGATGCGCAGGCGAGCGGCGCGCGCATCGTTCAACTGGCGTTCGGGTCGTGCTTGCGGCCGAGCTTGCGGGTCAGCGTGTTGCGACCCAGGCCAAGCAACTCGGCGGCCTGTTGGCGATGGCCGCCAGTGTGTTCGAGCGCCGCGGCCAGCAACGCCTGTTCGAAGCGCTGCTTGGCGTGCCCGTGGATGTCGCGTTCGCCGGCATCGAGCGCGGCGCGCGCCCACGCGGTCAGCGGCTGCGTCCAATCGTCGGCATCGGCGCCGCGGGCGACGCGTGGAGCCGCTCGCAGCGACGCACGCACGTCGCTGGAACGAATGCTTTGCCCGGGTGCGAGCACGGCAAGTCGCCAGCACAGGTTTTCCAGTTCGCGCACATTGCCTGGCCACGCGTGCGCTTCGAGCAGGCGCAAGGCGTTGGCGGAAAGTTTCTTGCGCGGCGCCTTGAATCGAATGGCCGCGTTCGCGAGGAAATGCGCGGCCAGGCCCGCGATATCCTCGCCGCGTTCGCGCAGCGGCGGCAGCCGCAAGCGCACCACGTCGAGTCGATGCAACAGGTCGGCGCGAAAGCGCCCGTCGGCGACCAGTGCTTCGAGGTCCTGGTGGGTCGCGGCGATCACGCGCACATCCACGCGGATCAATTCACGCCCGCCGACGCGAAAGAATTCGCCCTCGGCCAGCACGCGCAGCAAGCGTGTCTGCAACGGCGCCGGCATGTCGCCGATTTCATCGAGGAACAAGGTGCCGCCATCGGCCTGCTCGAAGCGGCCGGCGTGGCGTCGCGTCGCGCCAGTGAATGCGCCCGCTTCGTGGCCGAACAATTCGGATTCCAGCAACTCGGCCGGGATCGCGGCGGTGTTGAGTGCGATGAATGGTTTGTTCGCGCGCGGCGATTCGCGATGCAGCGCGCGCGCGACCAGTTCCTTGCCGGTACCGGTCTCGCCGGTGATCAGCACCGACAGCGGCGCCTGCGCGAGCCGACCGATCGCGCGGAACAGGTCGCGCATCGCGGGTGCATCGCCGAGCAGCGCGTTGTCGTCCATCGACGCCGTCGCCGATTCAGCGCGTGTCGACGGAGGGTCGTCGCTGTTGGTCGACGTGCTCGGAAGTGCGCGCCTGGCGAGCGCAACCGCGGCGTCGAGGTCGAAAGGCTTTGACAGGAACTCATGCGCGCCGCCGCGGAACGCGCCAGCCGTCGATGCGATATCGGTCCAGGCCGACATCACGATCACCGGCAGTGCGGGATCGCGCGCCTTGAGCGCATCGAGAAAGCCGAGCCCATCGAGTCCGGGCATGCGGATATCGGTGAACACCAGCGCCGGCTGAGGTTCGGTGTCGAGCGCGGCCAATGCGGCATTCGCACCATCGAAAGCCTGCACCGCGTAGCCCGCTTCGCGCAACGCTTCGGCGAGCACGAAACGCACGCTGCGATCGTCGTCGACGATCCAGATGCGCGACTGCGCAAGATGGTCATGCGCCGGCATCCGCATCCTCCGCTACCGGAACCATCAGGGTGAACACCGTATGGCCCGGTCGCGAGCGATAGCTCAGCGCGCCGCCGTGTTCGCGCGCGATCTGTTGCGCGAGCGGCAAGCCGAGGCCGGAACCCTCGGCGCGGCCGGACACCAGCGGCAGGAAGATGCGCTCGGTGAGATCGTCGGGTACCCCACGGCCGTCGTCGGCGATCTCGATCCGCAGCACGAGCCGGTGCGTCGTTTCGCCGATCAGCACGCCGTGTTCGGCGCGCGTGCGCAAGGTGATCGTGTTCGCGCCGGATTCGAGTGCGTTGCGCAGCAGGTTCCACAAGGCCTGCGTGAGGCGATCCGCATCGCCCTGGATCTCCGGCAGGCTCGGATCGTAGTCGCGATCGAGCTTGATCGCCCAGCCGGCATCGGCGTCGGCGAGCATGCGCACGCGTTCGAGCACGCCGTGGATGTTGATCGATTCGAATGCGCGCGTCGGCGCCGGATTCATCAATCGTTCGAGCAGCGCGGCGAGACGATCGACTTCATCGCCGATCACCGCGATCAACTCGCGCTCGTCGTCGTTGTCGAGTCGCGATGACGCGCGTCGCGCCAGCAATTGCGCCGCGCCCTTGAGGCCTGCGAGCGGATTGCGGATCTCGTGCGCGAGGCCCTTCAGTGCCGCGTGCAATGCCGCGGGCAATGCGCTGGCCGGATCGGCGCCGGGGAATTCGTCGGCCGGATGGATTTCCAGGAGTACGCCATCGGCGTCGCGGCTGAGCCATCCGTCGGCGAAGCGCTCGGCATCGCCCGATGCGCGCAGGCGCAACCGCCGCGCGCGAAGCGGGGCGCCGTCGGTCGTCAGGCGATCGAGCAGGTCGGCAAGGCGGCCGGACTCGGCATCCAGATCGGTGAGCGGCAGGCCGACCAGCCGCCGCGCGCTGACGCCGAGCCAACTCGCGAATGCCGGGTTGCAACCGGCCACGGCACCGGAAATATCTGTCCAGGCCAGTGGCGTCGCCAGCTCGTCGTATCCGCGCATTGCACCATTGTAGTGCATTGCGCGGGCGACCCTCGTTGGGCGTGCGCGACCCGAAGCACCATTCGCGCAATGCCGTTGAGGCACTGCGCGCTTTGCATTCCCGGTCGTTTCAGCCGCCCGGCCCAACCAGCGCCTTGCCGGTGACCACGCCGCCGACCGTGGGGCTCGCACTGGCGGGGAACCCCAGGCTGATAACGCCGCCGACATCGGCGATGAAGGTTCCGCCCAGGGACACCGTGATGGTCGTGGTGCCGCTGGTGGTCGAGCTCTGGATGTCATACGCCGTTCCAGGCTTCAGTCCGGCGATCATGTGCCGCGTGACCGTGCTGGGAACCTGGTAGCTCATCCCCGTGAACGTTGGATTGAGATTTTCCGGAAACATCACCGCGGTATTCCCGACCCATGCTCCCTGGAAGGCAACGCCGGTCGAGGTGATGCTGGTGGCCACGGCGGCCGGGGTGGGTGCATCGGTTCCCTGCAGGACCGTGAGGAAGCGTTCGACCTTGGGATTGGCCGGGTCCTGGATGACGAGTCGATCGTAGGAGGTGTCCAGCGCCGCCGTCGAATAGACCTCCTGCGATGGCTTCGTCGTCCAGAAGCGATGCTCGGTCAGCGTAGCGGTGGTGGGGAGCAGGGACTGGATGGTCAGTTGCTGGTTCTTGCCCGCCCAGCCGAATCCGGCCCCGGTAACGGTCGCGGTGTGCCCGCTGATCGACGGTGTGTTCATCAGCACGAAATGCTGCTGCTTGAACTTGTTCACGGCAGACGAGTTCGCGTGGTCGTAGATCACGATCGTGTCGGGCGCCAACCAGACGATGGAACGGCTGGCCGCGGTGACGGCCATCGCGGCCCTGGAGGCGGTCCACCAGTCCGGATGGTTGTAGAGATTGACCATGTTGCTCTGCGCATACGACCAGTTGTCGTTGGCGCTGATCGTCGTGGTCGGGTCGCCATCGTTGCCGCCATTGTTCCACTGGCCGCCGTAGAGCTTCGTGGTGTAGTACTCGTCGTTCTGGGGGTCGGTTCCCACCAGGGTGTTCTGCAGTGCGTGCGTGTTGTGGTACAGCGGCGTATAGCCCATCCAGTCGTCGGCGTAGTTGGACCACTCCTTGACCAGCCATTGCCCCTTGCGCGAGAACGTGAACTGGCCGCAGTCGCCGCTCTCGTGGTTGATCGTTTCCCAGCTGCAGCGATAGGTGAACCAGCTCGGGATCTTGCCCCAGTTCGTCCTCGCGAGGATGCTGCCGATTTCCGGCGCAACGAATTGTTTCGCGACTTTCGGGCGCGGATCGGTCGGCGTGGCGGCCGCCGGATCGAACAGCATGAAGTACATGATCGCGTAGCTGGCGTAGGAGTTGCCCCAGATCTGGTTGCTGGCGTTGTCGTAGAGCTTCGCCGGCCCGCCGGTGAGCGCGTTTTCCGCGATCCAGCGATCGGCATTGAGCCTGGTCTGGTTGTTGGTGGCCTGGTCGTAGATGCCGAGCGGACCGACCACGTTGAGCTCGGCTGGTTCGACGTAGGTCAGCAGCACGTCACCGTACGTTGCCATCGACCAGGTCTGGCCCTGGTAGTTGTAACCGGTCGATGGCGGCGGCGTGTAGGGAGCCGGCGCCAACATGTGCAGGAAACCATTGACCGACTGGTCCCAGTAGGCGTCCTGCAGGAAGCCGACCTGCGGGCCGTAAGCGGTCGTATCGGTATAACCGGCCGTCTGCATCGCCAGCAGGGTCTGTGCGAGGAAACCCTGCGATTCGCCGTAGAGCGATCCTTCCACCGGCAGGCCGCCCGCGGCAAGCCCGAGGCTGAGCGTGGACGACGGGAGCTTGAGCTTGCTGCGAGCCGTGCCGGGCGGTTCGAAGATCGCGTAGACCTGGTACAGCCACCAGCCGATGCCGTCGTTGACGAAGCTGCCCAGGCTGTTGCCGACGGTTCCGTAGGACAGCGCCGGATTGACCACGGGATCGTCGGCCGGATCGATGGCCATCGCCATCAACATCAGCGTGCGCGCCTGGCCGAGGAAGTAATTGTTCGCGGCCCAACGCGCATTGAGCTGGTTGTTCTGCTGGACGAAGGCCGACTGGGTCGGATCGATGCCGAGCACGCGCGGATCGTTCAGCGATCCCGGGTACAGCGGCGACGTGCCGGAACGATTGGGCACGTTGAGCAGGATGTTGGCCCAGTTGAGGTAGACCTTGCGGATGGTCACCTTGTCGGTCGCGGTCAGCGTCGGGTAGATCCAGTCGACCGTCAGCCCCCAGGCCTCGCCCCAATAATTCATCCGGTTGCCGGTGATGAAATCCGGATAGCAGAACGGCGTGCTCGTTGAGGTGCAGTTCGCGGCCTGGTTGAGCGCCCACATCAGCATCGTCCGCGAATGCGACGCCCATGTCGCGCGCTTGCTCGCATTGGGATCGACCAGCGACATGAAGGCGAAGAACTCCGCATACGCCTCGGTGTCCTCGCCGACCCAGTTGACCGAACCGTCGTCCTTCCACGTCGGACTCGGCTGGCCCGTCGTCCAGTTCCACTTGGCGTTGACGTCGGTTTCGGCGAGGTTCGCGGCGGCCTGCAGTCCATTGAGCCACATCGGATTGGTCGACACGGCCCAGGTCCGCAGGCGCGTCACATCCGTTGAGGTCAGCCACAGGCGTGGGTGCGTGGTCAGCGGTGTCGTGGCTGTGGATGCGCCCAGCCGGGCCGGTGTCCGTACAGGCGCGACGCTTGCGTGCGCCGCGGCAGCCGGGCGATACGAGGATAAGGTCGGCGCAATGCCATCGGGCGTGCGGACCCCATGGCTCCAGGCTGGAGCGGCAACGAGCGTTGGCAGCGACATGAGGCAGCTGACGGCAAGCTTTGACAGTGATCGCATCGGAGACTCTTCCTGCGGGTTTTGATGACGTATGGATGCGGAGGGCCACCGGGCCGTGGCCTGCGGGCGTCGCGTGCTTTGTATTGAACCCCGTAGACAGAAACGACGATGTCACCGCCCAGGGGACATTTATGCATCCCCCGGCATGAAAAGAAAAACGGCCCGCAATGCGGGCCGTCTTTTCTCGTGGCGACTGCCTTCGATCGTGCGTCAGATACCGTAGTACATGGCGTATTCGAAAGGGTGAGCCGGGAATTGTTGGAATGCGTTGAAGCGCATTCCAACCCGGCGAACGCTCGGACGTAAGGCCGAGCCGGCGCCGCCACTCCGAAGCGTGAACTCTTGGACTTCTCTCGCACACTTTAGATGCCGTAGTACATCGCGTACTCGAGCGGGTGCGTCGCCGCGCGGAACTTCGTGACTTCGCCCATCTTCAACTCGATGTAGCTGTCGATGAAATCGTCGGAGAACACGCCGCCAGCCTTGAGGAACTCGCGGTCCTTGTCGAGCGCCTCGAGCGCCTGGTCGAGCGAATGGCAGACCGTCGGGATGCTCTTGGCTTCCTCGGGCGGCAGGTCGTACAGGTCCTTGTCCATCGGCTCGCCCGGATCGATCTGGTTGCGGATGCCGTCCAGGCCCGCCATCAGCAGCGCGGCGAAGATCAGGTAACCGGAGTTCATCGGATCGGGGAAGCGCACTTCGATGCGGCGCGCCTTCGGGTTGCTCACGAACGGAATGCGGCAGCTCGCCGAGCGGTTGCGCGCGGAATACGCGAGCATCACCGGCGCTTCGTAACCCGGCACGAGGCGCTTGTACGAATTGGTCGTCGAATTCGCGAACGCGTTGATCGCGCGGGCATGCTTGAAGATGCCGCCGATGTACCACAGCGCGGTCTGCGACAGGCCGCCGTAGCCGTCGCCGGTGAACAGGTTCACGCCACCCTTGGCGAGCGACTGGTGCACGTGCATGCCCGAACCGTTGTCGCCAACGAGGGGTTTCGGCATGAAGGTCGCGGTCTTGCCGTTGCGGAAGGCGACGTTCTTGATGATGTACTTCATCGTCAGGAGCTCGTCGGCCTTCTTCACCAGCGAGTTGAACTTGGTTCCGATCTCGCACTGGCCGGCGTTCGCGACTTCATGATGGTGCACCTCGACCTCGATGCCGGCAGCAGTCAGCGCCTTGCACATCTCGGCGCGGATGTCGTGCAGCGAATCGGTCGGCGCGACCGGGAAGTAGCCGCCCTTCAGGCCCGGGCGATAGCCGCTGTTGCCGCCCTCGTACTCCTTCTTCGAATTCCAGTGCGCTTCCTCGGAATCGACCTCGAAGAACGTGTGGCCCATCTCGTTGTTCCAGCGCACCGAATCGAAAATGAAGAACTCGGGCTCGGGCCCGAAGAACGCCTGCTCGGCGATGCCGCTGGACTTCAGGAAGGCCTCGGCGCGCTTGGCGACGCCGCGCGGATCGCGCGAATACGGCTGCATCGTCATCGGGTCGAGCACGTCGCAGACCAGGATCAGGGTCGGGTCGGAGGTGAACGCATCGACCACGGCCGAATCCGGATCCGGCAACAGCACCATGTCGGACTCGTTGATGCCCCTCCAGCCGGAGATCGACGAACCGTCGAACATGCGGCCGTCCTCGAACAGGCCCGGCTCAACGATGCTGACCGGGAAGGTCACGTGGTGCTGCACGCCGCGCATGTCCGCGAAGCGCAGGTCCACGAACTCGATGCTGTGGTCCTTGATCAGTTTTTCGACGTGCGAGTACGACATGGGGACGCTCCGGTTGGGTTGGATGCGTAGTCCATAGCAAGCCGTGTGCCAGCGCCCTGGATAATCTAACTTACTGATTTCACAGCGATTGCAATTATGGCATTGCAACAGATGCACTTTATCGGTGCATATTCTTTTCTCATTTCCATTGATTGGTGCATCAATCCGAAACCATCGTGCGTTTTTCGACAGGCGCCGAAGCAAGGGCGATGCGCCGCTATCCATCGCGTATTCTTCGCGCTTCGCCATCGCGAGTCGCGTCCGTGACCGACCTGATCCACGTCATCGTCCTCGGCATCATCGAGGGAATCACCGAGTTCCTGCCAATTTCCAGCACCGGCCATCTGCTCATCGCCGAGAAGCTCGGCCTCGGCGCGCGCTCGGACCTGTTCAACGTCGGCATCCAGGCCGGCGCGATCCTCGCGGTCACGCTGATCTATTGGAAGCGCATCTGGCAATTGCTCACGCAATGGCGCGAGCCGGGCAATCGCGATTACCTGTTCAAGCTGGTCGTCGCGTTCGGCATTACCGCCGTGCTCGGTTTGGTCGCGGTCAAACTCGGTTTCAAGTTGCCGGAAACGGTGAAACCCGTTGCATGGGCATTGCTGATCGGCGGCCTGTGGATGATCGCCGCCGAACAGTTGGCTGCGAAGCAGCCCGATCGCAGTGAAGTCACCTGGCCGGTCGCGATCCTCGTCGGCATCGCGCAAATGGTCGCGGGGATCTTTCCGGGCACCTCGCGCTCGGCGGCGACGATCTTTACCGCGATGCTCGCCGGCACCAGCAACCGCGCGGCCGCAACCGAGTTCGCGTTCCTCGTCGGCATCCCGACCATGTATGCGGCGACTGGCTACGAATTGCTGAAAGTGGTCAAGGCCGGCGGTACGGCACACGAAGACTGGACCGCGCTCGCGGTCGGTTTCGTCGTTTCGGCGATCGTCGCCTTCGTCGCCGTGAAATGGCTGCTCGGCTACATCCGTGCGCACCGCTTCACGCCATTCGCGATCTATCGCATCGCGCTCGGCATCGCGCTGCTGGTGTGGATGCCGGCGTAACGTGCGCGGTATCAGAGCCTGACGAAGTACGGAATCGCGATCAGCACCACGCCGATGCCGATCATCGCGAACGCGCTGCTGCCGACGAAATACGGATAGACCATCAGCGCGATGCCGCAGACCAGCGGCACCGCGCGGCCCTGTTTCTTGCCATAGATGAAATAGCCGAAGCCGACCGAGCTGAAGACCAGTCCCCAGAACAGCCACGCCGTGAGGCTCATGGCCGTTGCCGCGGATGCAGCGAGTACGTCCCGTAAGTCAACGCTTCCGCCAGCACATGTCCCTGCATCGCGCGCAACGCATCGTTCGCGGTGAAACGTTCGGGCAGGTCGAGGTTCGCGACATCGAGCGCGAACAGCCGGAAGAAATAACGGTGCATGCGCAGGTCGTTGGACGGCGGGAACGCGCCGTCGTAACCGCGATAGTCGCCAGCCATCTGCGGATCGTTCGCGAACCAGCCGGTGTAGCCGTTGAGTCCGTGTCGCGCCGGATGCGGGCCTTTGGGGTCGCGCTTCCCGCCGATGGTCACGCCATTCGACCATGCTCCTTCGGCGATCTCGCGTACGTCGGCGGGAATGTCCGCCATCGCCCAATGCACGAAATCGCAGCGCGGCTGATCGACCGGAATTTCGACGCCAGCCTTGCCGACCATTTCAGCCACCGTTGGCGCATCCGGATCGATGCACAGCAGCACGAACGATTGCGTGCCGGTGGGCACGTCGCTCCACGCGAGGTGCGGATTGCGGTTGTCGGAAAACGTGTCGCCCATGCGTCCCATCGCGAACGCCGCGGGAATCGGCTGTCCATGCGCGAAACTGTCGCTGTGCAATTTCATCGAATCCTCCTTGGAACCTGCTTCATGGGGCGACCGTCGATCCACGCGTCGTCCGGCCGCTTCAACCAGCCATCGGAACCCCGTCGATCGCTGTTTGCTGTTGCATCTGCCGGGGACCGACGACGCAATTGCGACCGCTGCGCTTGGCGACATACATCGCCTGGTCCGCGCGACGCAGCAACGCGACCAGGTCGTCGTCCGGTTCCAGCAACGCAATGCCGATCGAGACGCGCAACGGCAACGCATCGCGCTGGAACGAAAACTCGACGTTGGCGACCGCATCGCGCAACCGTTCCGCGGCAGCGTGCGCCTGGATCTCGTCGGTCTCGGGCAGGATCACCACGAACTCCTCGCCGCCCAGCCGTCCCAGCAGGTCGCCGGGCCTTAACGCCGCCTGCAATGCGGCGACCAGGGCCTGCAAGGCGGCATCGCCGGCTCCGTGTCCATAGCGATCGTTGACCTGCTTGAAGTGATCGGCATCCACGAGCAGCACGGCCAGGTCGCGCTTGTGCCGCCGCGCCACGGCGATCGCGTCGGCGGACGACTCGTCGAGCGCGCGCCGATTGCTGATTCCGGTGAGCGGGTCGAGCATCGCCTGGCGCACGAGTTCCAGGTTGAGCCGGTCGTTGCACATCGACACGAAACCCAACGTCGCGATGATCGGCAGGAACCCGGCCATGCCGAACACGATCGCCTGCATCGGCGTGACCGT
>Ga0207711_10005515_pt1 | contig 10700 bp, 17 predicted proteins | sample KBSS34metaG_FD_184401 | JGI IMG/M metagenome (GOLD analysis project Ga0207711, IMG submission 184401) | Switchgrass rhizosphere microbial communities from Kellogg Biological Station, Michigan, USA - KBS S3-4 metaG (SPAdes) (version 2) | ecosystem: Host-associated > Plants > Roots > Rhizosphere...
ACGCTACTATCATGTGGTACGCGGCAGCAGCCGCATGACTCAAGCGTTAGCCGCAGGAGAAGATGTCCCTTGGCATCGAGATCACTGAAAGCACTATTTGCCTTGCTCGCATCGATCCAGTTTGCGTGCTCGTCGTCTGCTGCTACTGCGGAGGACCCGTGCGCCAACGCCTCGAGTCAATCCCAAAACCTCCGTGTAGAAAAGGAAAAGAACGCTTCAGTTATTGAAATACTTGACAAGTCCGCTCGCTGGCGAGCCGTGCTTCGATCGCCCGTTGAAATCAATTTGCCGCGCCAGTCCCCTGACAGCAACTTCCTGGCCTATGTCTCTAGCGAGCGCGGATCGCCTTGGCTGTATTTGCTGCGTATCTCCACTGGAGCAAAAGAACCGGTGTCGTCACTCGAATCACAACCAATCAATCTATGTTTTGACTCCACCGCCTCCGTGATGCACGTTGTGTTCTCGTCAGGCGCGGTCTCAGACTACGACATCGCCTCGCAGTTAAGGCTGCTCCCAGGTCGCTAAGCATCTGTGGCTGACTATCGTTCACGCGGACCGCATTGAGGGTTGCGCTACTATCATAAGCGGTCAACGGTCTGCGCTTGACTCACGCGTCAGACCGCACGCAAATCGCCGGAATATTCGTGCATGGCCGAAAAACCGACTCCCGAAGACGTCGCGCTCTGGCAAAGGCGCTTGGCCTCCCAGGCGAATAACCGGGCGTGGACCCTTGCCGAGGCGCTCAGCCGCTCGCCTGATGAAGACGAAGAGATGCTGCAGGCCGCGTGCGCCGCGATGTATTTCTGGCGGATCGTTGGCAACCCAAGCAATCGCGCCCGTGCCGCGCTATTGCTTGCGCATGCGTATGCCCTGCTCAAACTTCCCAGGCCGGCAGCGCACTACCTGGGCAAGTCTCTGCCGTACTTCCTGCAAAACGACTGTGCGCCATCGGAGCTGGCCTTTGCTCACGCCGTCGCGGCCAACGTCGCTTCCGCTCAGGGCAACGCAGAGGCCCACGCGAGGCACTACTCGCAGGCGCTGGCAACCATCGCGCAGGTGACCAACCGGGAGGAACGCGAAATCTTCAATGCCACATTACTCGTGATACCCGCCCCGGGCTCCTGAGCCATGACCGGTTCGCCAGACACAGCCCAGCGCTTGCGGCAGTTCGGGCCACTCGGTGTCGTCGTGATGCTGGCAATCTTTGCCAGCAGTGTGCTGGGGTTCACCGTTACCGCCATTCTTGTGTTTGTCTGGGCGCGTCATTCGAATACGCCGCTGCTTGCCCTTGGCTTCAAGACGCCCGCTCATCCCGCCGCCACGTTTATTGCCGGCGTCGCGCTTGGAGTAACGCTCAAGCTGGGCTTGAAGAGCATCGCAATGCCGCTTCTGGGGGCTCCCGCAGTAAATCAGACGTATCACTACGTGACAGGAAACGCGGCCGCCCTGCCTTTGCTCATCGGCACAGTTCTGATCAGCGCCGCTTTCGGTGAGGAAGTGTTCTTTCGTGGGTATCTGTTCGAGCGGCTGGGCGCGCTCCTGGGCGCAAGTCGCGCGGCCCTGTTCGCGACCGTTCTTGTCACCTCTGGATTGTTCGCCTTGGCGCATTACCAAGACCAGGGGCTCCCGGGGGTCGAGCAGGCCTCGATGACGGGCCTCGTGCTTGGGGGAATCTACGCGTGGAAAAAAGAGATCTGGTTGCCGATGATTGTTCATGCCGCGTACGATCTGGCAGCAATCCTCCTCATCTACATGGGTTGGGAAGAGGCCGTGGCGCGGCTGTTATTTCCGTAGGCTTCGTTGGACGAATCCAGGCGCATGCGATCCAGCAAGGCGTTGTGCATTCTCGCGGTCTGACTATTCGTTCAAGCGGACGCTGCGACAGGCTGCGGTAACATCATGTGGTGCGCGTCAGCGACCGCTTGACTCAAGCGTTAGCGGTCGCAGCCCTTGTGCGTCGAGTCCAATCCATCCAGGAGTCGCAATGCGCCAGGATAGAGTCTTCGCAATCCGGTTCTCGAGCTTGTACCCTCTGTACGTCAAGAAGGCGGAATCCAAGAGCCGCTCGCGGGGAGAGGTCGATCAGATCATCTGCTGGTTGACAGGCTACAGCGCTGAAGGACTACGGCGCCAGATCGAATCTGAGAACGACCTCGAGACTTTCTTCGCCCAAGCACCGCAGATCAACCCAAATGTCTCGCTTATCAAGGGCGTGGTGTGTGGCATTCGCGTGGAGGAAGTTGAGCACCCGCTCATGCAGAAAATTCGCTATCTCGACAAACTCATCGATGAACTCGCAAAGGGCAAGGCGCTTGAAAAGATTCTGCGGCAGTGACTCATCGACGTACACACGCTGCCCGCAAAGCGCGCGCTCACTGGCCGTCTTGTCGCGGCGGCAGACTCCACATGGCAGGTGACGTTCAACGCGACCGTGACATGCTGGTACGAAAACCCAGCGCCCGCGCGACGCGTTTGACTCTGGCATAACGCCAGACGAGCTGGGCAGAACGGCATTTTCGAAGGCGCAATAAAAAAGGGAGGCGCCGCGCGCCTCCCCACCATCAATTTATACAACGCAAGGGGGCTTGCGGCAAGACCCGGCGGATGATGCACGATCGCCGGCCTGCCGAAATGGCGGCAAGCCGGAGTAGCGCGATGACTGATTCGCAAACGTATTACCACGGCACGAAAGCCGACCTGAATGTGGGCGGCCTGATCGAACCGGGCTATGCTTCCAACTATGGCAAGCGGAAACAGGCAGCTTTCGTTTACCTGTCCGCGACGCTGGATGCGGCCATCTGGGGAGCTGAACTGGCCGTCGGCGCAGGCCGCGGCAGGATCTATATCGTGGAGCCAACAGGATCCATCGAAGATGATCCAAACCTGACGAACAGGAAATTTCCGGGAAATCCAACAATGTCCTACCGTTCCCGGAGTCCATTCCGCGTCGTCGGCGAGATCACGGAATGGGCGGGGCATTCCGCCGAGCGTCTGAAGGAAATGCGCGATCACCTCGAGAACCTCAAGCAGCGTGGCGTCGAGGCGATTGAAGAATGAGCCTGGCCCGTTCATCGGGGCGATTTACACATGAACTCGCTGGCGTCCGATAACTCGTTCAAGCGGACTGCGGCGACGCTCTGCAGTACTATCATGCGCTACGCGGCGGCAGCCGTCGGGATCGGGCGTTAGGGCACCCTCAAGGATGGAAACCATTGCTTCCAGGCGTCTTCAGATCTCCTCGAGCTGGCTTTTGATCGCTTCGTTGTTGGCTTGCATTACGGGAGCCGCATGGACGATAGCCGAGGCTCCATGCAGCAAGATCGGCGCAGCCCTGCTGGTCGCCGCCGTCTGGCTGGGTGTGCTTTCGGCCGGCGCGCGTTTCGTTCGTGCCTTCCTGGCTCATCCCGTCAGGTCTATCCTGGCCTGCATTGCGATTGCCCTGGTCTGCGGCCTTGAGTATTTCGTCAGCTACACGTTCACGCCGTTGCTGTGTCGAGGCATCTAGGTAATTGGTTATTCGTTCAAGCACATCGTTCCGGAAATCCTGATGCGGTTGTGGACCATTCACCCGAAGTACCTCGATCCGAAAGGGCTGGTCGCGTTGTGGCGCGAAGCGCTGTTGGCGCGCGCGGTCTTGCGCGGCGAGACTTCCGGTTATCGGCATCATCCGCAGCTGCATCGGTTTCGCGCGCACTCCGCACCGCGCACCGCCATCAATGCCTATCTGGCCGCGGTGCTCGAAGAGTCGCTATCGCGCGGGTATTCGTTCGACGCCAGGAAGGTCGGGCCGGTTCGGGGCCGGGTCGAGATCCAGGCAACGACCGGTCAAGTCGCACACGAATGGCGCCATCTGCTTCGCAAACTCGAGCTGCGTAGCCCCGAGTTTTTCGCGCGTGCCCGCGTTGTCACAAAACCGCAGCCGCACCCGCTGTTTCGCGTGACAGCGGGGGCCGTGGCGGCTTGGGAACGAGCTTAGGGCCGGCGGCTCGTGACTTGTCGTTTGTGGAAAATCATCGTGCCGGCATCGAGCCCATTACCGTGAAAGTGAAAGCACGAAAGAGCCGGCTGCTGCGATTTCCGAGCGCCGTCAAGCGAGACCGGGCCATCGAGGGATGGATGCGCGCGCACGCGGACGAATTGGGGGAGATCGCCCGGCACTGGTTCGAGGTCATGCGCCACTGCGGCGACGATGTCCTTGAGCTGTTGCATGACGGTCATCCGACCGCATGCGTCCATGACGCGGCGTTTGCCTACGCCAACGCCTTCACGGCTCACGTCAACGTCGGTTTTTTTCGTGGCGCCGAACTCGACGACCCGGATGGCTTGCTCGAAGGCACCGGCAGGTTCATGCGCCATGTCAAGCTCAGGCCCGGCCAGCCGGTAGATGATGAGGCAGTGCGCGCGTTGATCCACTCCGCTTATGTCGACATGAAGCAGCGCCTCGAGAAAGACAGCGAAGCATTCGTGGATCGCGACGCTGACGCGTCACGTTGATCTTCCGGCGCCCGCGGCAACGCAGTCCACCGCGTCATGCCAGGAATCGCACCCGCCCGGTCTGGATTTCGTAAATGGCGCCTGCCAGTTTCAGGCGTCCTTCTTTGACGCGAGCCTTGCCTTCGGGCGAGCCGCGGATCTGCTTCATGTTCGAGCGCACGTTCGCTTCGATGCCCTGCGACAGCAGCAGATCGGGCGGAAGTTCCGGGTTCAATCCCTTGATCGCGGGAATGATCTTGCTCACGAGTTTCGCGATGCGCGAGCGATGCCGCACTTTGTGGAAGTGCGTGTCCATCGCGGCGCCGACCGCGCCACATCCTTCGTGTCCGAGCACGACAAACAGCGGCGTCTTCAGGTGCACGCCCGCGTACTGCAGGCTTCCGGCGACCTCGGGCGACATCACGTTTCCCGCAACCCGGATGACGAACAGTTCGCCGAAGCCCGCATCGAACAGCAGTTCCGGTGGCACGCGCGAATCGCTGCATCCGAGAATCGTCGCATACGGCCGTTGTTCCCGGGCAAGCTGGCTGAGGATTTTCTTCTGTACTGTCGGGAATCGCGCCTCGCCGCGCACGAAACGCCGGTTCCCCTCGACCAGGCGTCTGAGCGCCTGGCTAGCGGTAATCCCCGGACCGTCGCTTGTCGTGAAGGCCATGACGCGCGGAGTGTAGCCACTTTACAATCGAAGCGCACCGGATTGCCTCGGCTGCCAATCTGGGGCGCGGAAGCCGAAGCGAGGGGCTACCAGGTTCCACTGCCATTCGATCGCACTTCCATTCTTGCGGTGGCCGTGCACCGCTTCTGATCGATTCGTCGGCGCGCGGCGCGGCAGCAAAATGCGCGGCGCGCGCTGCCGCAAACCGGCGCAGTGGGCAGGGTTGCAAATGCAATCCGGGAACCGCTCCGTCGCGGCGCGTGTCAAACCACAAACTGAGTGCACTCCATGAAATTGAACCGCCTCATTCCAATGCTGCCGGTCAGAAGCATGCCGGCGAGCGTGGAGTTCTATCAAAAACTTGGCTTCAGCGTCGAGCAGCGCAACGACGGCTGGCGTTGGGCGATGCTCCGCTGTGGCGAGTGTCGCGTCATGCTCGACGAGTCGATCAACGCGCATCCGGACATACCGCGGTCGGGCGTCCTCTACTTGTACCCGGATGACATCTCCGGCTTCCACGAGCAACTGCGTGCGAACGGGCTTGCCGTCCCTGATCTGGACGTCACGTTCTACGGAATGACCGAATTCCGGATCGACGATCCGGATGGCAATCGATTGTGGATCGGGCAAAACACTTCATCGAAAGCGTGACAGACCATTCGGAGCATTCGCATGAAATCCGAGTTTCCTTCAGCGCAGGAATATTCCGCACAGACGGCGCGCCACCCGGCATTGACCGTTATCGACGTTCGCGCGGAGCAGGCCGCCGTAACCGAGTCGTATCGCAACGAGGTTCTGGTCGATGTCAACAACGACTGCCTGCGCCTGGCGGTGTTCGAGGGCGAGTATCGCTGGCATCGACATCCGGATTCCGACGAACTGTTCCTGGTGGTGGCCGGAACGCTACAGATCGACCTCGAAGACGGACGTCGCCTGGAACTCGGCGAATGGCAAAGCGTCGTCATTCCGGCAGGAACGGTGCACCGAACCCGGGCGATCGGCCGAACCGTCAACCTGACCTGCGAAAGGATTCGCGCGCAGACCGTGTTTGTCGATGACGTCTGACATTCATGAAAACGGTTCTCGTGTTTCCGGGTTCTCCGGCAATGATCCGGCGAGGCGCTCAATGTCTATCCGAACAGCATCGTGCAGCTGCGGCCAGTTGCGCATTCAAGTCGAGGGCGAACCGCGCGGCGTAGGCCTTTGCCATTGCCTGGCGTGCCAGCGAAGGACCGGCAGTGTTTTCGCAGCGCTTGCGAGTTTCGCTGGTCCGTTCAAGATATTCGGCGAGGCTACCGAATACGTGCGTGTGGGCGACAGCGGAGCCAGGTTTCGATTCCGGTTCTGCCCGGTTTGCGGCACGACCGTCTTCCATACCGAGGAGGGCCGGGATGATTGTGCGAGCGTTGCCGTCGGCGCCTTCGCCGATGCCGGCTTTCCGGCGCCGCAGGTTTCGGTCTACGACAGCCGCCGGCATCCGTGGGTGCAGTTGCCTCCGGGCACGATCGCATTCGACACGGATCCGGATTGATCGGGCGAGGATTTTGGCTGACTATTGGTTGCCTGCCGCGAGTGTGATCACGACGGGAGTCCAGGTTCGGCAGGGAACTATTTAGGAGGCATCCAATGCAGATTCTCGTCCAGGTGGTTTGCACTCGTGGCCACAGTCTGCGCGACGCCATCGCCAAGAACCCGCGACTCGACAAACACATGCTCAGCGTCACGGAGCAGAAGCGCAGCGGACGTTCGCGCGGCTGGACGAAGGTTCACAGCACCGAACCGGACCGGCGCGGGGCGATCAATCTCGAGTGGGACGCAAACACGAACCTGTTGCTGGCGCGCGTCATCACTCGCGGCCAGGGAAAGCCGAGCCTCATCATCGGCGACTTCGTCCATCTGCTGATGAGCAAGTATCGCAAACGGATTCAGGCGATAAATATCATTCCGCGCGGATAGCCAGGCTGCACACTCGCCCCGCGAGAGCGCAGCCCTTGGCTGGCGCGCTGCGCCAATTCTCTGCAAAGAATTCATCCACAGGAGTAACGCCGATGAAATACCACGGAAGCTGTCATTGCGGCCAGGTTGCGTTCGACGTCGAGGCGAGATTCCGGAGGTCTTGTCGTGCAATTGTTCGATGTGCCAGCGCAAGGGCATCCTGATGTGGTTCGTACCACGCCAGGCAATGACGTTGCTCACACCACGCGAGAAAGTGAGCACGTATACCTTCAACAAGCACGCCATCAAGCACATGTTTTGCCCGGTATGCGGCATTCACCCGTTTGGCGAAGGTGTCTCGCCGGCCGGCGAGAAAATGGCGGCGATCAACGTGCGCTGCCTGGAAGGCATCGATCTGCAAGCCTTGAAGGTTCAGCACTTCAATGGCCGCGACCTCTGAGGGAAGAGGTGTCGCCGTCATGAGCACCGGCCGGAAATCGACTGCGCCGCTTGCGCGCGACTCTCGCTTCAGCGGAGGTACTGCGTATAGGCTCGTCATTCCAGCGGATGACGGACTAGTATGTGCCTGAACCTCGCCGCAGTTCGCCTTCCGGAAACCCGCCATGTCCCGCGCCGTTCGTCTCTGGCCATTGCTCACCGGTACGCAACGTTACGAAAAAATCGTGTCGACGCGAAACCGCGGCCATGGCCACTTTATCGACGCTCCGATCCTCGCTTATCTGATCGAGACGCCGAATGGACGGATCCTCTACGACGCCGGCTGCGACTACAAAAAGATTGCCGATCCAGCGCTGCGCGCGAAATTCTTCGAACCGAAGCGGCCGCAGATCGAGCCGCCACAGATGTCCGATGACCAGCGCATCCCGCGTTACCTGCAACGATTGGGATTGACTACGAAGGATATCGACGTCGTCTTCATCGGCCACCTGCACTACGATCACGCCGGCGGTTTGTGCGACGTGACCGGGTGCGACGTCCACGTTCAGCGAGACGAACTGGCCGCTGCACACCTGGGACTCGATGGCGGGGTGTTCGCCGACGAGCTTGCCGGGGCGGACACGTGGCACGTGCGCGAGGGTGAATATCAGGTTGCATCGGGCATACAGGCCATTGCCACTCCGGGGCACACCGCCGGGCACATGTCGCTGTTCATCGAACTGCCGAAGGGCAGGCCCGTGATCCTTTGCGGAGACGCGGCCGATCTGAGCGAAAACCTGATCGACGAAGTTGCGCCGGGCTATTGCTGGGACGACAACGAAGCGCTCGCCCTGGCGAGCATACGCCGGCTCAAGGCGCTCGCCGCAACCGAGAATGCCGACCTGTGGCCGAACCACGACTTCGACTTCTACCGCCGGCTGCCTGCGTTCCCGGCATGGCGGGACTAAGCGCACGGCCAACGCTCCTTCGCTTGTGCTATCGACAGGTGCGTGTGCGCTAATATGGTCCCGCGGCTGCGCCGCCCACGCCCGGACCCCGAGGACGGATATTGGAAGATCCTCGCAATGCCTTTCTGATCGCCGGTGCGCTGATGAGCGCGCTGGCCGCCGCGCTGCACGTCGGCTGCATCGTGTTCGGTGCGCCGTGGTACCGTTTTTTCGGCGCCGGCGAGCGCATGGCGCAGGCGGCCAGCGCCGGGCACTGGTACCCGGCCGTTGTCACGATGGCGATCGCGTTGGTATTGGCTGCGTGGTCGCTGTATGCGCTGTCGGCAGCTTCCGTCATTCGAGCGCTTCCGTTGTTGCGGCCCGCGCTGTGCGCCATCACGGCAATCTACCTGCTGCGCGGACTCGTCATTGTGCCGCTGGCAATGCTTGGCAAAACTACGCCGTTCTGGTGGTGGAGTTCGGCGATCTGCCTGCTCATCGGTTCGGTGCATCTGGTCGGAGCGTTGCAAGTCTGGCCGCGCTTGCCATGAGCGAGCCGGTCAGCGACCTCGCCGAGCTGCTGCGCACGTTGCGCCCGGTGCTGAACGACGGCAACTACGTGTTCGCGGTGTTGCCACACGACGCCGACACCGGCGCGCTCGAAGCGCTTGCGACGTTTCGCGAGAACGAGGGCATTACTGTCGTGGTCGAAGAGGGACGCGCGCAGCTGGCCGGGCTGCGCGTTCTGTTCCGCGCCGCGTGGATCACGCTGACGGTGCATTCGGATCTGCAGGCAGTCGGGTTGACGGCTGCGGTTGCCGGCGCGCTGACGCGCGCGAATATCAGCTGCAACATCATCGCGGCAGCGCACCACGACCACGTGTTCGTGCCGGCCGAGTCGGCGCACGCGGCGATCGAGGCTCTGCGGGCGTTGCAGACCTGCCATCAGTAAGTAGTGACGTGCCCGAATCGATGATGTACAACTCCGGACCGACCCCCAGCAGGAGTGAACCGATGAAATCCTTTTCGTTGCTGTGCGCCGCGATGGCGGCTGTTGCCGGCAGCGATCCGGCGCGCGCCGCCGACGCGCCCGCGATCGAATACCTGAATTCCGGCAAGATCCTGCCGAGCACGCTGCCGTTCTCCGAGGCAGTGCGCGTCGGCAACCTGGTCTATCTGTCGGGCCAGCTCGGCATCGTTCCGGGCAGCATGAAGCTCGTTCCCGGCGGCATCAAGGAAGAAGCGCGGCAGACGCTCGAGAACATCCGGACGGCGCTTGAAGCACATGGCTACAAGATGAGCGACCTGATCAAGTGCACGGTCATGCTGGCCGACATGTCCGAATGGGCTGCGTTCAACGATGTCTACAAGACCTTCTTCACCGGCCACTTTCCGGCGCGCAGCGCGTTCGGCGCGAATGGTCTGGCGCTCGGTGCGCGCGTCGAAGTCGAGTGCATCGCGGCCGTGGCGAAATAAGTTCGGGCGGGCGACGATGTGAACGCGCTACCAGCAAGCAACGCGAGGTAGCGCTCGTGGCGAATCGCGACTGGAGTATCCGGGCGGCGACGGCGGCCGACGCCGCCGGCCTGCTGGCAATCTACGCGCCATTCGTCGAGCGCACCGCGGTGTCGTTCGAGACCGTGGTGCCGACCGTCGAAGAATTTGCGGCGCGCATCGACAAGAGCAACTCGCGCTGGGCCTGGCTCGTCGCCGAACGCGAGCGCACGCTGCTCGGCTACGCCTACGGATCGATCCATCGCGAGCGCGCGGCCTATCGCTGGTCAGTCGAAACATCCGCCTACGTCGACCCGCGCTTCCAGCGCCAGGGTGTCGGCCGCGGCCTGTATCTCGCGCTATTCGACGCGCTCGCAGGCAAGGGCTACTGCAATGCATTCGCCGGGGCCACATTGCCGAACGACGCGAGCATCGCTCTGCACCGCGCCCTCGGCTTCGAACCGATCGGCGTTTTCAGGTCGATCGGCCGCAAGTTTGGCGCCTGGCACGATGTCGCCTGGATGCAGCGCCGCCTGCGCGAGGACCCGCCGGACGACGAAACGCGCGCATGAGAGTGCTGCTACCGCTTCCGCGCACCGACTTCGATCCGTCGGAAGTCGCGGTGAGCTGGCGCATCCTGCGCGACGCCGGGCACGACGTCGTCTTCGCGACTCCGGACGGCGCAGTCGCCAGTGCCGATCCGGTCATGACGACCGGGACCGGTCTGGATTTCTGGA
>Ga0207711_10005518_pt1 | contig 10697 bp, 9 predicted proteins | sample KBSS34metaG_FD_184401 | JGI IMG/M metagenome (GOLD analysis project Ga0207711, IMG submission 184401) | Switchgrass rhizosphere microbial communities from Kellogg Biological Station, Michigan, USA - KBS S3-4 metaG (SPAdes) (version 2) | ecosystem: Host-associated > Plants > Roots > Rhizosphere >...
AGTCGTGCTCGGAGATGAAGCGGCCTTCGAGCATGTTGACCAGCATCATTTTGAAGGTCGCGATGCCGACATCGCCGGCAACCGGAATCTGTCGCGCCGGAACCGGGGGACGGTATCCGGATTCGGCCAGCGCGCGTACCTGCTGTTTCGCTACATGGAGCAGTTCGTAGGCGTTGAACACAACGATGTCGTCCTTGCGCAGCAGGCCGAGTTCCTTCGCCTCCAGCGCCGAGGTCGAGACCTTGCCCATCGCGACCGCTTCGAAATACGGCTTGAGTCCGGCAAGCACATCACCGCCTTGGCCGACGCTCAATCCAACGCGCGTGGCGATTTCCTTCAATCCGCCGCCGCCCGGCAGCAGGCCGACGCCTGCCTCGACCAGGCCGATGTAGCTCTCCAACGCCGCGACCGTGCGTGCGCAATGCATCTGGAACTCGCAGCCGCCGCCGAGCGCCATGCCGCGCACAGCTGCGACCACCGGTACCTGCGCGTGCTTCAAACGCATGCTGGTGGCCTGGAAGGTAGCGATCATCGCGTCGAAATCGGCGACCCTGCCGGCTTGTAGCAAACCCATCGCGCCTTTCAGGTCAGCACCTGCAGAAAACGGTTCACTGTCCTGCCAGATCACCAGGCCGTCGAAGTCCTTTTCGGCGGTAGCGACCGCTTTCTGCAAGCCGTCGAGTACGCCGTCGTTGACCGTGTGCATCTTGGTCTTGAAGCCGACCACGGCGATGCCGTCACCGTCGTGCCACATGCGCACGGCATCGGTCTCGAACACGGTTTCGCCGGGAGCGAATTTCTCGCCGAGGAGCGGATCGGGGAAACGCTGGCGTTTGTAGACGGGCAGGGTGGAGCGCGGCAACGAGGCATTGCGTGCCGGACTATAGCTGCCGTCCTTGCCATGCACGCCATCACGGCCGTCGAGCGCCCAGGCAGGCAGCGGCGCATTCGACATCGTCTTGCCAGCGGCGATGTCTTCGGCGATCCAGCCGGCAACCTGCTTCCAGCCAGCGGCCTGCCAGGTTTCGAACGGTCCGAGCTTCCAGCCGTAGCCCCAGCGGATGGCGAAGTCCACGTCACGGGCGGTATCGGCGATCGAAGCCAGGTGGTACGCGCTGTAGTGGAACAGGTCGCGGAAGATCGCCCACAGGAATTGCGCCTGGGGATGCGCGGATGCGCGCAAGGCGGCGAATTGCTCCGCGGGATTCCGGATCTTCAACATCTCGGCGACTTCGGGAGCGACCTCGCCGCCGCTCACCCGGTAGCCCTTCGTTGCTACGTCAAGGACCTCGATGTCCTTGCCGAGCTTGCGGTAGATGCCCGCGCCGGTCTTCTGGCCGAGCGCACCCTGTGCGATCAGCGCCTTCAACAAATCCGGCACGGCGAAGTACTTGTGCCACGGGTCGTCGGACAGGGTGTCGGCCATGGTCTGGATCACATGGGCCATGGTGTCCAGCCCGACCACGTCGGCGGTGCGATAGGTCGCCGATTTCGGGCGTCCGATGGCCGGGCCGGTCAGCGCATCCACGGTGTCAAAGCCCAGGTCGAACGCTCCAGTGTGGTGCATGGTCGAGAGCATCGAGAACACGCCGATCCGGTTGCCGATGAAGTTCGGCGTGTCCTTCGCGCGGACGACGCCCTTGCCCAATGTCGATGTCAGGAAAGTTTCAAGTGCATCAAGCACTTCTGGTGAAGTCTTCCTGCAAGGTATCAACTCCGCAAGGTGCATGTAGCGTGGCGGGTTGAAGAAGTGCAGGCCGCAGAAGCGCTCGTGCAAGGCCTCGTCGAGAACGTCAGCAAGGGCGTTGATCGACAACCCGGATGTGTTGGAAGCGAGGACTGCGGTTGGCGCGACATGCGGCGCGATCTTCGCGTACAGGTCTTTCTTCCAGTCCAGCCGCTCGGCGATGGCTTCGACGATCAGGTCGCAGCCTTGCAGCAACTCCAGATGCTGGTCGTAATTGGCCGGGACGATCGAAGCAGCCCGATCCTTCAACGCCAGCGGGGCGGGCGAGAGCTTGGCGAGATTGGCGATCGCCTTGAGGACGATGCCGTTCGGGTCGCCCTGCTTGGCTGGCAGGTCGAACAGGAGCACGTCCACGCCAGCGTTGGCCAGGTGGGCTGCGATCTGGGCACCCATGACTCCCGCACCGAGGACGGCGGCGCGACGTACAAGTAGTTTCTTAAGCATGTTATGTACTCTATTGTTTTAATGTGTTTTTCTATGAAGCATAGGAACAGTTGCAGATTGGACTGGATAAACTTACGCCCGCAAGCCGGCCGAAGCGAAGCGGATCAATGCCGCCGCCGCACGCTGGCAATGGGCCTTTTCGGTCGCGCCTGCGGGGCGGCGGATCAGCCCGAAATCAGCCATCGCATACGTCAACGCGCCGGCGGTAAAGTCGAGGCGCCAATAGAGTTCTTCCTTGCCTATGCCGGGCAGGCATCCAGCAATCGCCTTGGAAAACTCCCGCAGCACGTGGCCGTAGTTGTCGGAGAGGAACTTCCGCAGTCGCTCGTTTTTTTCGGCATAGGCGCGCGCGAGCACACGCACGAAGGCTGACCCACCCTGGCGATCCAGGGTCAATGCAAGGGCAGGTTCGATGAAGGCGGCAAGGATCGCTTCCAGCTTGTCCGGACTGTCGTGAAGGGCGGCGCGCAACGCGATCAGGCGTTTCTCGCTGAGTTCGTCGAGTCGACGCCGGAACACCTCGTTGACGAGATTGTCCTTGGAGCCGAAGTGATAGTTCACCGCTGCGATGTTGACCTCGGCGTGGGTCGTCACCTGGCGTAGCGAGGTGCCAGCGAAACCGAACTGCGCGAACAGGTCTTCTGCCGCGCTGAGGATGCGTTCCTTGGTCGAGAAATGAACGGTCTCGGTGGACATAGAACACTCGATTCAAACGATCGTTTAAGCGTAGGCGCAGCAGTTGTCCTCGTCAATCACTGATTTGCAACAGCCGCAAACGGAAGGCGCCTGAACCGGAGTGAAAATGCCTGCGTTGCGGGTGCGAAATGTCTCGCAACTCCGTGTTGCGCCGGGCAATCATGGTATTCTTCAAACTTGGAACAAAGGGCCAAGCCGTTGTGTGCCTGATTGACCAAAATCACCACCAACCCATTGTTTGACATCACTTTCTGGAGCATTGCATGGCGCTGGAGCGCACTCTTTCGATCATCAAGCCCGATGCCGTCGCCAAGAACGTCATCGGCGAAATCTATTCGCGTTTCGAGAAGAACGGCCTGAAGGTCGTTGCCGCGAAAATGAAACAGCTTTCGCGTGTCGAAGCGGAGGGTTTCTATGCGGTGCATCGCGAGCGCCCGTTCTTCAAGCCACTGGTCGAGTTCATGATCTCCGGACCGGTGATGATCCAGGTGCTCGAAGGCGAGGGCGCCGTGCTCAAGAACCGCGATCTGATGGGCGCTACCAATCCGAAGGATGCGGCACCGGGAACGATCCGCGCCGACTTCGCATCCTCGATCGACGCCAACGCCGTCCATGGTTCGGACTCGCTGGAAAACGCCGCAATCGAATCCGCGTACTTCTTCAGCACCACCGAGCTTTGCCCACGCTGAGCCTCTCGTGACGACAGTAGCCACTTCCATCAACCCGGTTCCAGTCAATCTGCTGGAACTCGACCGCGCCGGCCTGGTCGCGTTCTTCGCCGCTCTCGGCGAGCCGCGCTATCGCGCCGAGCAGGTGATGAAGTGGATCTACCACCGCCACGAAACCGATTTCGCGGAAATGACCGACCTCGGCAAGCCGCTGCGCGCCAAGCTGGTGGCAGCTTGCGTCATCGAGCCACCGAAGGTGCTATTTGAGAAACCGTCCGCTGACGGCACCCACAAATGGCTGCTGGGCATGGATGGCGGCAACGCGATCGAGGCCGTGTTCATCCCGGACAAGGGACGCGGCACGCTGTGCGTGTCCTCGCAGGTCGGCTGCGGACTTGCGTGCACGTTCTGTTCGACCGGCACGCAGGGCTTCAACCGAAACCTGTCCACTGCCGAGATCATCGGCCAGGTATGGGTCGCGGCGAAGCACCTGGGCAATGTCCCGCACAAGCAGCGCAAGCTCACCAATGTCGTGATGATGGGAATGGGCGAGCCGCTGTTGAACTTCGACAACGTGGTGCGCGCGATGGGCATCATGCGCGACGATCTCGGTTTCGGCCTGGCCAACAAGCGCGTGACCTTGTCCACCGCCGGGCTCGTGCCGATGATCGACCGGTTGTCGGTCGAATCGGATGTATCGCTCGCCGTCTCGCTGCATGCGCCGACCGATGAACTCCGCACCCAGTTGGTTCCACTCAACAAGAAATACCCGATCGCCGAACTCATGGAGGCTTGCGTGCGCTATGCGCAGCGCAAGCCGCGTACCTCGATCACATTCGAATACACCATGATGAAAGGCATCAACGACCGTCCCGAGCATGCGCGTGCGCTGATCAAGCTCATGCGAGCGATGGACGCGAAGTTGCAGCGCGCGAACGCTGCCAAGGTCAACCTGATTCCGTTCAACCCGTTCCCGGGTACTGGCTACGAGCGTTCGGACGAAGCCGATATCCGCAACTTCCAGACGCTGCTGCTCGACAACCAGGTGCTGACGATGGTGCGGCGCACGCGCGGCGACGATATTGATGCTGCCTGCGGACAACTGAAGGGGCAGGTGCTTGATCGGACCCGCCGCCAGGAAGCATTCCGACGCAAACTCGAGCAACAAGGAGTGGTCCATGCGGCTGCGTAATGCATGCGTGATGATCGGTGTGACGTTCGCGCTATGCGCGCTGGCTGGCTGCAATGCATTCAGGGGTGGCAGTCGGATCACGGACGTGTCCCAACCCGTGCCGCACTTCAAGAGCGACGCGAATACCCCGCACGTGGCTGCGCAAAACAATGTCGCGCTGGCCGAGGAATACATGAAGGATGGAAAGTACGAAATCGCCCTCGCTCGCCTGCAGAGTGCGGTCAAGCTCGATCCGTCCTCTCCCGATGCGTACACGATGCTCGGGTACCTGTACGAGAAGATCAACCGGCCCGAACAGGCCGAAGCCAACTACGCAAAGTCGGTGAAACTCGCGCCGGACAAGGGCGACTACCTCAACAATTACGGCCAGTGGCTTTGCCGCTCCGGCCATCCGACTGAAGCCGATCCGCTGTTCCGCAAGGCGCTCGCCGATCCGTTCTACAAGACGCCGTCAATTGCGCTAGGCAACGCCGCAGCGTGTGCCACCAAGGCCGGCAAGCCCGAACTCGCGGAGAGCTACGAGAGGCAGGCGCTCGCGCTGGATCCGAACAATGCCTATGCGTTGAAGGCAATGGCATCGATCCAGTATCAACATGGCAATTACATGAGTGCGCGCGGCTTCGCGGAGCGCTTGCTCGCGGTCGGGAAAGCTAGTCCCGACACGCTCGAGCTTGCCGCCCAGATCGAGGACAAGCTCGGCAACCAGGATGGCGCGCGCGATTACCGCAATCGGCTCTCCACCGAATTCCCCCAATACACTCCAGGCCAGCACTGACCTACATGCAGACGGAATCCTCCCCCACTTCCGCCCCATCCAGCCTCGGCCAGCAGCTTCAACGGCAACGGCTCGCGCGACACATGAGTTCGGACGATGTCGCCAGGCAGTTGAAGCTGCCGACAGCGGTCATCGAGGCGATGGAACGCGATGACCACGTCCAGCTGGGTGCTGCGGTGTTCGCGCGTGGTCGGTTCGGCAGCTATGCGCAGCTGGTCGGTGTTCCCATGAGCGCGGTCGAAGCACAGTTCGCGCACGCGTTGGTCGCACCGCCAGCGTTGGTCAGTGGCGCACGCAGTTCGCGCGTCGAATACGTGCTGCGGCGATTCGCGCGGCAGGGCATCTACGTCGTGCTTACCGCGACCATCGTGCTGCCGGTCGTCTGGTTGGCGACGCACAACCAGTTGCCGCAGTCGACGGCGTCGCTGACTGCGCTCGATGGCGCCCCCGTTGCCGCAAACGCCGCAGCCAAGACCGCGCGCACTGGCGCGCACGCGGTGGCGCGCGACACGCATAGCGAAGCTCCCGTCGTTGCCTCGATCGCGCCGTTCGGAAACTACCGCTGGGCCAGCGCGCGAAATGATGGTGCGACCACTGCCGCCGTGCCGGCGACATTGGCAGCCAATCCGCTGCACGATGCTCCGAACCATACGCTGCAGATGCGTTTCAGCGGCGACAGCTGGGTCGATGTCATCGGCATCGATGGTCGCGTGATCGAACACGGAATCGTGGAAGCAGGCAGCGTGCGCAACTACCCATCCACTGCGGTCGCGCGCGTGACGATCGGCAATTCAAACTCGGTCCTCGTGCTCCGCAACAACGAACCGCTGGACATCAAGCCGTTCCAGAAGGCGAATGTGACACGCTTTACGCTATCCTCCGACGGCACGCCAACACCGGTGCGCGACTGAACCAGTCCAACCGCCGCCACCCAAGCGGCTCCCATCCCTTTTGAAGAGCGCGCCACGGCGCGGTCCACGACGACAGCATGGCCATCGACGATCAGGAAGAGTACGAACAGGGCGAACAGGTCCGAAAGTGGCTGCGCAGCAATGGCGGCTCGATGATCGGCGGCATCGCCGTCGGTCTCGCGTTGATCGCCGGCTGGCAGTGGTGGCAGCACAAGCAGGAAGCGCACAGCCAGGATGCGGCGGCGAGCTATGCCATCCTCAGCGACTCCGTGCGCGTCAACGGCGACGAGAAACGGCTCGAGACGATCGCCAAGGCGCTGCGTACCGATTACGCGAACACGCCCTACGCGACGCTCGCGGCGCTACGCCTCGCCGCGCACCAGGTGGATCGCGGTGACGCCAAGGGCGCCCTGGCGACGCTTGATGCGGCAGGCAAGGTCTCCGATCCGGCCCTGGCAACGCTCGTGCGGCTGCGCGCCGCGCGACTGCTGGTCGTCCTTGGCCGCCCGGCCGATGCATTGACCCGGATCGGGCCAACCAGCGATCCAGTCGATGCATGCGTGGCCGATGAAATCCGTGGCGACGCCGAGCGTGCGCTCGGCCATGTCGATGCGGCGCGCGCCGCCTATGCCAATGCACTCAAGCAGATGCCGGCTACTGCGCCGAATCGCGAACTTCTCGAGATGAAACTCGCCGATCTCGGCGGGGTCGCTCCCAAACCCGAGGCAAAGAAAGCATGACCCTTTTCCGCCAGGAAAAAACAATCAACACGTTCCGCACCATTCTCGTTATCGCACTGGTCGCGACGGCCTCCGGCTGCACGACGCTCAAGAGCTGGATGCACAAGGCCGGAGCCAGCGACAACATCCATGAGCCCGCTGCACTCGTCAAGATCACGCCAGCCATCAGCGTGCAACGCCTGTGGTCGCGCTCGACGGGCAAGGGCGAGCGGATGCTTGGCCTGCGCGAACACCCGGCGATCGCCGATGGCCGCGTGTACGTGGTCGATAGCTATGGTGCGAACCTGACGGCGCTTGACCTGGTGAGCGGTCGCGACATCTGGAAAACCAATACCAAGCTGCGCCTGACCGGTGGCCCCGGCGTGGGCTCGGGCAGCGTCGTGGTCGGCTCGGTGAACGGCGACGTCGTCGCGTTTGCCGCCGATACCGGTGTCGAACGCTGGCGCATGAAACTCAGTTCGGAAATCCTTTCGACCCCATTGGTCGCCGGCAACATCGTGATCGTGCGTACCGGCGATGGCCATGTCGTCGCGATGGACCTCGCGGACGGCAAACGTCGCTGGGCGTTCGAACACGCGCTCCCGACCCTGAGCCTGCGCGGCAACCCCTCACCGATCCTTGGCGGCAATGGACTGGTGTACCTGGGCTATGAGGATGGCACGCTGGTTGCGTTGCGTGCGCAGGATGGCGTCAAGGCATGGGAGCAGGTGGTCGCGCAACCGGAAGGCCGCAGCGAGCTCGATCGCATGGCCGACATCGATGGCGATGTCGTGGTCAGCCCGGATGGCATTTATGCCGCGAGCTACAAGGGCAAGATCGCAGCCTTCAGTCCCGACACCGGCAACCCGATGTGGGAGCATTCGCTGGTCAGCTACAGCGGCCTGGCGCGTGGGGGCGACACGCTGTATGCGAGCGATGCGGTCGGTACGGTATGGGCCATCGATCACGCATCCGGCGGTGCGTTGTGGAAACAGGATGCACTCGGTTACCGCTGGCTGAGCGAGCCGGCCGTGCAGGACGGATATGTCGTGGTCGGCGACCTCCAGGGCTACCTGCACTGGATGAGGGCCGACAGCGGGGCGATCGTCGCGCGCGAAAAAATCGGCGGTCGCAACGACGCGATCCGCGGCACGCCGCAGGTCTCCGCCGACGGCATCCTGGTCGCCGAGACCGTCAAGGGCAAGCTCGCCGCGTTCCGCATCGGCAAATAACCCGCCGGCACGCGCCATCCGTCTTCGGGTGGCGAAATGCCTGCACGTTTCATTCCATCCGGCGGATCGTCCGCCGGGTGATTCGCACACCTTGTTGTGCGAAAGTCCTGCGAATCCAAATCGGGTCTGTCCATCATGTTGCCCCTGGTCGCCCTGGTCGGCCGACCGAACGTCGGCAAGTCAACGCTCTTCAATGCGTTGACCCGCAGCCGCGATGCGCTCGTGCACGACGAGCCCGGCGTCACTCGCGATCGCCATTACGGCGTCTGTCGCCTTCTTGAAGACAAACCCTTCGCGCTGGTGGATACCGGCGGCCTGTCCGGCGATGAAGCCGGCATGGCCGGGCTCACCGCGCAGCAGGTGCGCGCAGCCGTGGACGAAGCCGACGTGGTGCTGTTCATCGTCGATGGCCGCGCGGGCCCGTCGGCGCTCGACGAATCGATCCTCGCCTGGCTGCGCAAGAGTTCCAAGCCGGTCTTGCTGGTCGTCAACAAGACCGACGGCCTCGACGAAGCGGCATGCCTGGTCGAATTCATGCGTTTCGGCATCGGCGAACCGTTGTCGGTGTCGTCGGCACACCAGCGCGGCATTTCGGATTTGCTCGATGAAATCGCGGCGCGCTTGCCGACCGATGTCGGCAACGAAGGCGCGCTCGACGACCCCGAGCGCCTGCGCCTCGCGATCGTCGGTCGCCCGAACGTCGGCAAGTCCACGCTGGTGAATCGCCTGCTCGGCGAAGAACGCGTGATCGCATCCGACGTGCCCGGCACGACCCGCGATTCGATCGCGATCGACATGGAGCGCGACGGCCACAAGTACCGGTTGATCGACACCGCTGGCATCCGCCAGCGCGGCAAGGTCCAGGAAGCGGTCGAGAAATTCAGCGTGATCAAGACGCTGCAATCGATCGACGCGGCGCAGGTCGTAGCGTTGATGCTCGATGCCAGCGAAGGCGTGACCGAACAGGATGCGACCGTACTCGGGCATGTGCTCGATTCCGGCCGCGCGTTCGTGATCGTGGTGAACAAGTGGGATGGGCTCACGACCTACCAGCGCGAACAATGCGAGAGCATGCTCGATCGCAAGCTGTCGTTCGTGCAATGGGCCGAGAAGCTGCACATCTCGGCGAAGCACGGATCGGGCCTGCGCGAACTGTTCAAGGCGATCCATCGCGCGCACGCATCGGCGACGCGCAGTTTCAGCACCGCCGAAGTCACCAAGGCGATCGAGATCGCCTGCGAAAGCTTCCCACCACCGGTGGTGCGCGGGCATGTCGCGAAGATGCGTTATGCGCACCCGGGCGGCGAGAATCCGCCGACCTTCATCGTCCACGGCAATCGCCTCAAGACGCTGCCAGACACCTACAAGCGTTACCTCGAGAATTTCTTCCGCAAGCGCTTCAAGCTGGTCGGCACGCCGGTGAAGTTCGAATTCCGGGAAGGCACGAATCCGTACGAAGGCAAGAAGAACACGCTCACCGAAAAGCAGAAGAAGGTGAAGCAGCGGATCATCCGCATCGCCAAGCGCGCCAAGAAGTGATCGCGCGGCGCGATGTCGATTCTCGTCGCGCAAGATACCATTACGCTCGGTATTCTCGCCGGCGGTCGTGCGACGCGACTGGGTGGCGGCGACAAGGCCTGGGCGATCTATCGCGGTGAGGCGTTGATCGAGCGAACGCTGCAAGCACTGGGCGATGCGTTCGCCGCGCGGCTGGTCAGCGCGAATCGCGGCCTTGAACGTTACGCCAGGCTCGGAGTGCATGCGGTTCCCGATCGCATCCAGGATTTTCGGGGTCCGCTAGCCGGCCTCGACGCATTGCTCGCCGACTGCAAGACGCCGTTGCTGCTGAGCGTACCGGTCGACTTGCGGACGATTCCACCCGATCTCGTGGCCCGCCTGCATGCGGCTGGCGAGGGAGGTGCGGTCGCTCGGGATGCAAGCGGCCTGCAGCCGTTGATCGCCTTGTGGCCGGTGGAGCGCGCGCGCATCGCGGTGGCGCTAGCGCTTGCGGGTGGCGAACATGCCGTGCATCGCGTGGTCGACCAGCTCGGTCTTCCCCTGGTGCGCTTCGACGGTGCAGACTTCGGCAACCTCAACACCCCCGACGATTTCCTCGCATGAAACCGCCGACGTGAATACGAAGTTCCCGACCCGCATCCTGTTCGCCGAAGCCGAAGCCATCGTGCGCGACGTGGCTGCCGCGCATCCTCTGTCGGTCGAACGCGTGTCGAGCGCGCGCGCCGCGGGTCGCGTGCTGGTGGAAGACATCGTCGCGCCGATCGCCCTGCCATCGTTCGACAACAGCGCGATGGA